>Ga0247843_1000153_pt1 | contig 158520 bp, 152 predicted proteins | sample LaCruzMarch2017__FD_192420 | JGI IMG/M metagenome (GOLD analysis project Ga0247843, IMG submission 192420) | Freshwater microbial communities from meromictic Lake La Cruz, Castile-La Mancha, Spain - LaCruzMarch2017_8m | ecosystem: Environmental > Aquatic > Freshwater > Lake | place: Spain... | reverse complement strand
CCAGGATCGCTTCCTCCAGTGAGACCAGGAACAGGCAGAGCCCGATCTGCCTGTCAGGTGATGACTGGCGCACCGTGAAGCCGAGCAGATCGGCTTCGATCTCGATTTTGGCCACCATCGGACGGGCGCCGGCTTTGTCGGCGCGCGCCAGACGGATTGTTTCAAATGCCCAATCGAGGCGATGGTCGATCTTGACGCGTTGCCGGTGCGGTGTGTCCAGCCGCCTCGCGTGTCCAACCACCCCTCTTGTCGTCATCTTGCATCCAGCCCCTGTGGACCATTTGAGCCAGCAGATGGCTTGCGAGAGCGAAGGGCAATCGCGATCGATTCCGATTTGGAGCATTCGCCCGACCTGCGGAAGTATTGAACGAAGAAACAATTCACATTGACTTCAAAATGGCAAAAAAAAGGCTTTCATCCCCAATAAGAAAGCTTATTGTTTGATAGCCGATCTGCAGTTACATCGAATCGGCTAAGGTTTGCGCACTGCCCAGTAGCGTAAACCGGGGGGTGAGGGTCCGCCGAAAAGCCTCACCCCCCAAAAATACTCAGCAGTACCATATTCGCTCTCGCACTAGTTCAGCAAAGCGACTTTTGACTGCTGTCCGTCGCGCTGTCGGATTGGGAGCGTGACAACCCCTGCGGTGAAGTTTAGAAACCTTTCAAGTAAGAGAACCGCAAGCTGAATTAGCTGTCGATGCTCCATCATCAGGTCACAAAGGGTATCGGGCGCATGCTCTTCGCCCCATTGACCCGTGTCGAGCGCCCACGTGGGTATGGCAAGGAGAAGGCCGGCCATGCCAAGGGTTGATCCCAAGTTCCTAAGTTGAGGGACCAGCGCGGACATCATGTTCTTAATTCTTATCAGTGTGAGATCAAACCATCATCCCAGATCGCAACGCTGTGCGCAACAAGTGACCCTCGATGCAGCATTAGTGCAGCACATATGCAGCATTAGTGCAGCACGATATTCCGATTAGCCCATATATTTCAACGGTTTACCCATAAAGTGTAGCACCGCGGGGTGAAACTCTCAGCCATGCGTGTGCCGCACTTGCCAACAAGCTCGCTCGCATCGCCTGGAGCGTGCTGAGCACCGGCAAGGCCTTCGACACCCACAAGCTCGAGTTCGAGGCGGTGTAGCCCTCAACCTCCACACTCGTTCGCGACTGAAGGAATGCATGGAACGGATCGATAGACGCGTCCTGAGCCTGGTGGCCCAAATGACTGTTCAGCAGCCTGTCCGCTAATGAGGCCAAAGACGCGTGCGTATACCCATCAAGGCCACGGCCCACGTGCCGATCAAACAGGCCGGATACATATCAGCGACTTCCGCTTTCCACGCACGAACTCAATTGCGATCAGCAGCCGGTCCATACATATGGGCCAAAAGCGGCGGTACCCCACAACCGGTTCGAACCACTAGCTGCTATTTGGCGGTTTACGCTACGTATCGGCCGAAACTCATGGTGGGGGATCGATTGAGACGGACCTCCGCTACCACTCAATTATCTCGATGTTTCAACTTCTTTCGGCATAGATCGCGGCCCTCAACCGGCGTAAGGGCGGACTACCGCCTGATCTCGACTGGCGGGCTCTCGCCGCCAAGAAGACGACGTCGATTTATTACATGTCGCGCCGCACCCTGCCCAAGATCGTCGACGAACTGATCGCGGCGGGGATGCCACCTTCGACACCTGCCGTCATTGCTGCCGATATTGGAAGGACGTCAGAACGGGTATGGCGTGGGTCGTTACTAGAGAGCATCCACGCTGCAGACAGCTTTACTGACCGGGCTCCGACGCTCTTTGCAGTTGGCAGGTGCTTTGGGCACCTGGCGCTCACTGGCGAGATGATGAGTGACTCAGCGTCCGGCGGTGCCCATGCCTGAGCGCGACCATGACAATCCCCGAAGGAGAATAAATGAGGTCGGTTGCCGCCGGGTCTCCAGGACCTGAGTGAGAGCCGGATGTTTAGCTCGGACGGTTGTCAGAAAACGTCATGGGGCGTCGGGTCCCCCAATAAATACCCCTTCCACCCCGTTTGTCTCCGCTCCATCAAAGCTCTCTCGTTCCGTCAAACGCCTGAACTCGGTGCCCTGAAAACCAGGCAGCGCTTGCAACTCCACGTCCTGCAATCAGCTTGTCACATGGCAGCGCTACGTCTTTGGCCATTCGAGGAGTGATCGAGACGTGCGCCAGAGCCCGAACGACATATCGCAGGCGGTAATACGTATTACCTGGGCTGTCGCTCAAGCAGGCCGTCGCTGATGGTGCGTGGCCGACCGAGCGAAGCGCGCCTGGTGACCTCGCGCCACGTCGCCGAGGCGGCGCAGGTGTCGCAGGCCATGGTGAGCCGGGCGTTCTCGGGCAATGGCCGGATCGCCACGGAGACGCGGGAGCGCATCCTGCGCGTGGCGGCGGAAATCGGCTGGCGACCCAATGCCCTTGCCGCGAGCATGGTCACCGGCGATGCCCCATTGGTCTCGGTGATCACCACCAAGCTGAGCTTTGACTGGCGGGCGCAGGTGCTCTCGCACCTGTTGCAGGCATTCGAAAAGCAGCACCTGCAGCCATTGCTGTTTTATGCCGAGAGCGACGCCGAGGTGGACCGGCTGCTTGCCGAAACCATCCGCTGGCGCACCCGGGGCGTGGTTGTGACGGCCGGCGTCGTGCCGCCGGCGCGCGCCGATGCCATCCTCTCGCGCGGGCAGTTCCTGGCCGCGCTCAATCGCCCGGGCAACCATCCGCAGGCCTATTCCATCGCCACCGACAATCCCCTGGGGGGGCGCCAGGCAGCCGCCGTGCTCCGCGCCGAGGGCCGCACGCGCTTTCTGGCGCTCGCCGGTCCCGAGGGCAGCTGGGCCAGCGACCGGCGCGTCGAGGGTTTCGCCCAGGCGCTGGCCGAAACCGCCGGCCGCCCCGACGTCTGGCACAACGACACGATGACGCCCGAGGCCGGCAAGATCTGCGCGGCGCGGTGGCTGTCGCTCCCGGCTGCCGCCCGTCCCGATGCCGTGTTTTCGACCAATGATGCCATTGCCCTGGGCTTTATGGACGGGCTTCGACAACACGCCGTCCATATTCCCGACGACCTGTCGCTGATCGGGTTTGACAACCTGCCGTCCTCGTCCTGGACGCCCTATTGCCTCACCACCTTCGAACAGCCGCTCGACGCCATGGTGCTGGGCGTCCTCGATCACATCCAGCGGCACGGGTCGGACGAGCCGCCGGCGCGGCCCGCGCCGCACCGCCTGGGCGCCGACGGAGTGCTCTACTGCGCGCCCAAGCTGGTGGTGCGGACCACCACGCGAGGCGCGTCATGACCCTGCAAGCCCGCCTCGATACGGCCCTTGCCCTGGTGCGCCAGGCCGGCGGTATCGCCGCCGCAGCCTTTGCCGACCCTGATCTTTTCGTCGAGTCCAAAGGGCCGGGCGACCTGGTCAGCGCCGCCGACCGCGCCATCGAGCAACTGGCGACCGAAATCATCGGTGCCGCCTTTCCCGACGACGGCTTTATCGGCGAAGAGTATGGCGGCACGGCCAGCGAGTCCGGCTTCACCTGGTTGATCGACCCGATCGACGGAACGGTGAATTTTGCCCGCAAGCTCGGCTACTACTGCGTGTCGCTGGCCCTGCTCGACCAAGGTGCGCCGGTGGCGGCCTGGGTGCTCGATCCGGAACGCAACGAACTCTTCCACGCCGGCGCCGACCGCGTCTGCAGCCTGAACGGCATCCCGATCCGTTGCGCGACCGTTTCCGACTTCCGCGAAGCCGTCATCGGGCTGGGCTTTTCGCCGCGCCACGATGCCAGCCTGCATGGCCGTGTGGTCGAGGGGCTGACCTGCGCGGGTGCCGAACACCGGCGCCTGGGCGCTGGTGCGCTGTGCCTCGCCCATGTCGCCGCCGGCCGGCTGGATGCCTATGTCGAGCCGCACATGAACCCCTGGGACGCCGTGGGCGGGCTCTATCTGGCCGCCTGCGCCGGCGCCGTCACCGGCGACTATCTGGGCATGGGCGGCATCGCCAACGGTGCCCCGGTCTATGCCGCCGCCCCGGGCATTTCCGACCAATTGCTGGCAACCCTGCCGGCCCCGTTTTCCGGCACTCCGCTTCATCGGCAAAATGAGCAGCGGAGTGCCGGAGAGTTGCGAGTTGATCGCAAGCCTTCCCCCAACGTGGAGACCTAAGATGAAGACCCTGATCGCGGCGTCTATCGCCCTCCTGATGTGCACCACCGCTTACGCGGCAGAGCCCGTCGGTTCGGACAAGTTTAACACCGAGCCGGGCTTCGACCTCGGCACGCTGACGGCTGACAACTTTTATGATGTCATTGTTCCGTTGGCGAAAAAAGAGGGCACGCTGACCTTTTATGACTTCACCGACAGCTTCGGCCCGCTGTTCAACGATCGCCTGATCCCCGCCTTCGAAGCCGAATATGGCATCAAGATCGACTATATCCGTGGCGAGGGTGCCGCCGCCAATCAGCAGCTCATCGCTGCACACAAGTCGGGCGCCCCGGCTCCCGCCGACGCCTATTTCGTCAGCTCGGGCGGCCTGCCGCTGCTGTCGAGCGAAGGGGTGATCGCCAACCTGCCGCTGCACACGCTCCTGCCCAATGGCGCCGCCCTCAATCCCGACATCGCCACCCGCACCGGCGGCGTCGACCATGGCGGCGTCTTCGTGCCGTTCCACCGCAACCAGACCGACATCATCTTCGACACCCGCGTCGTCGATGCCGCGACCGTGCCGACCAATTTTGACGCCTTGCTCGACTGGGCCAAGGCAAATCCGGGCAAGTTCATCGTCACCTCGCCCACTGGCGGCGGCTCGGGCAGCGGCTTCATGCAGTCGCTCGCCTTCGCCAAGGTGACCGGCGACGAGTGCCGTGCCGCCTTCACCAACTGGACCATCACCGAAGAAGAGGCGACCGCCTACGCCGCCAGCGACTGTATGGCTCCGGTCTGGGCCTACTACACCGACCTGCTGCCGGTGGTGGAACTGACCAATGGCAATGCCGACACGCTCAACCTGATCGCCAATGGCGCGGGCGCCATCGGCACGGCTTGGGAAGACATGGCCTATGACTTTATCGGCCGTGGCCTGCTGCCGCCCACCGTGCGCCAGCAGCTGCTCGAAGAAGGCCAGGTCGGCGGTGGCGACGGGCTCTTCTTCCCCGTCGGCGGCTCGCATCCGGCGGCCGGCCTGCTGATGCTCGACTTCCTCATCAGCAAGGACATTCAGCTGACCAAGCTGTCGGTCAACGGCTCGCGTTCGGCGCGCCTCGACATCGACCCGGCTCAGACCTTCACGCCCGAGCAGGTCGCCCGGCTGATCCCGACCGATCAGTTCGCCAGCCGCGCCATCATCGGCATGCCGTCCAAGCTGGTCTCTCAGCTCTCGGCGCACTTCACGGCGAACCTCCTGCGCAAGTAAGCGCCGGTAACAGCAATACGGCGGTGGCGGCGCATCATCGCGTCGCCACCCGAAACGGAGCCGCCATGCACCCTTCTCTTTCCATCCGTCGGCTCGCCAAGCAGTTCGGCGCCAACCGCGTGCTCAAGGGCATTGATCTTGAGATCCCCCCCGGCCGGCTGGTTGTGCTGCTCGGCCCCTCCGGCTGCGGCAAGACCACGCTGCTGCGCACCATTGCCGGCATTTCCGATCCCTCTGCGGGCGGCATCTGGCTGGGCGACCGCCGCATCGACGATGTCCCGCCCGAAAAGCGCAACTTCGGCCTGGTGTTCCAGACCTATGCCCTGTTTCCGCACCTGACGGTCGCCCGAAACGTCTCGTTCGGTCTTGAGATGCGCCGGGTCGGCAAGGCCGAGATGGCGCGCCGCGTCGCCGCCGCGCTCGACCTGGTCGGCCTGGGTGACTATGCCGGGCGCCTGCCGCGACAGCTTTCCGGCGGCCAGCAGCAGCGCGTCGCGCTGGCCCGTGCCATCGTCATCGAGCCCGACGTGCTGCTCTTCGACGAGCCGCTCAGCAATCTCGATGCCAAGCTGCGCGACAGCCTGCGCGAAGACCTGCGCGCCCTGCAGCAGAAGCTGGGCATCACGTCGGTCTATGTCACGCACGACCAGTCCGAGGCCATGGCCCTGGGCGACGAGATCGTGGTCATGAAGGACGGCGAGATCATCGAGCGCGGCGCGCCGATCGAGCTCTACCGCCGTCCGACCTATCGCTTCACCGCCGAATTTCTCGGCATGACCAATGTGGTCGAAGCCGAGATTGCAGCCGGCGCATGCAAGCTTCCCTGGGGCGATACGCGCCCGCTCGAAAACCCCGGGGCGACCGACGTCGAAGGCGTCGCCATCCGTCCCGAGGACCTGGCGATCGAGGCCGTCACCACTGGCGAGCACGGCACCATCGAGCAGTCCATGTTCATGGGCGCTGCGACCCATTACTGGGTCAGGGCAGCTGGCCGCACCTTCCGCTCGATTGCTTCGGGCGGCGGCAGCGCCATCCTGCCCAAGGGGCAGAAAGTCCGCCTCGTGGCGCCCGCCCGGCTGCATTTGCTGCGGCGTCACGCCGCCGGTTCGGGGACGTCGGCATGATCGAGCGCAAGGTCCGCACTCCCATTCTCCTGCTCTGCCTGCTCCCGGGTGTCGGCTATCTGCTGGCGCTGTTCGGGCTGCCGCTGGTCCGTGTCGTCTATGGCAGCTTCACCGGCTCATCGCTGGAAGAACCCGGCCTCGGCCTTGCCACCTGGCAGGCATTGTTCGCCAACCCCGTCTATATGGATGGGCTGTGGTTCTCCCTGTGGCTGGGGATCGCGCCCACACTGGTCAGCCTCCTCATCAGCCTGCCGCTGTCCGCGCTGATGCAGGCCAACGAGTCCTCACGCCGGCTGTTCGGCACGCTCTACAAGATACCGCTGGTCGTCCCCGGCATCGTCGCCGGCTTCCTCGTCCTTATCGTGCTCGATCGCGGCGGCATGGCCTCGCGTCTTGCCACGCCCCTGGGCCTGTCGGTTCCGCGTCTGGTGCGGGACGATCTCGGGCTGGGCGCCATCATCGCCTCGACCTGGAAGACTGTGCCATTCATGACGCTGATCATCGCCGGCGCCATGGCAGCGATCAGCAAGGACGTGCTCGCCGCCGCCCGAACGCTGGGCGCCAGCCAGGTGATCATCCTGTGGCGCATCCAGCTGCCGCTGGCGCAGGCGGGGATCACGGCGGCGATCCTTCTCAGCTTCATCGGCTCGCTCGGCTCCTATGTGATCCCCAGCCTGCTGGGCCCCGCCTACCCGCTGCCGCTGAGCGTGCACATGTTCGCCGAGGGCTTCCAGAAGGGCAACTGGCCGATGGTCTACGCCATGGGCACGCTGCTCAGCGTCATGGCCGTGGCGGTGCTCCTCGCCTATTACACCATCATCGGCTCTCTCGGCCGCAGCAAGCCGGGAGCGTCGTGATGGCGAACGGACACACCGCACGCGGGCAACGGCTCGTCGGCGTGGCGCTCTACGGCTACCTGGCGCTGACGCTGTTCTTTCCCGTCGCCATCGTCGCCCTCTGGGCCTTCTACGATCCGGCGGTCGGCTGGTTCCCGCCCGACATCATCCCGCGCTCGTTCTCGCTATCGGCCTGGGCGGAAGTACTCGCCGATCGCCATATTCTGCCGGCTGCCGGCGTCAGTCTGCTGGTCTCGGTGATCGTTACTGCTTTGACCGGCGCTCTGGCCTTCCCCACCGCCTGGGCCCTGGCGCAGTTCCCCTTCCGGCTCAAGCGCATGGTCGAGGTCTTCGTGCTCGCGCCCGTGATCGTGCCGGGCATCGTGGTCGCCGTCAGCCTGGGCGAGATCTTCTTCCGCTTCGGCCTTGCCGGCACCATCCTGGGCGTCATCCTGGTGCAGATCGTGGGCACGCTGCCCTTCATGATCCGCATCCTTACCGCCACGCTCGAGGGCATTCCCAACGAGCTGATCTATGCCGCACGCACGCTCGGCGCCACCCCGCTCTTGGCCGTCACGCGCGTCGCCCTGCCGCTGGCATGGCCCGGCTTTGCGGCGGGTGGGCTGCTGACCTTCATCGCCTCGTTCGAAGAGTTCGAAAAAAGCTTCATGGTGGGCGCCCCCAAGGTGCGCACCCTGGCGACGCAACTGTGGAGCTATCTGGGCGGCGAAGCGCTTGTCCTGCCGACGGCCGCCGTCGTCACATTCATCCTGCTGGCACCCATGCTCTTGATCTTCGTCCTGGCTGAGCGTCTCAGCAAGGACGACGTGATGGCCGCCGGGCTCGGCAAGCTTTAACCTACGGAGAAACGTCAATGGCCAATCCCTTCCTCACGTCCGACATCGGCTTCGTGCGTCTTTGCGGTCACCGCGGCCACAATGTCACCGCGCCCGAGAACACGCTTGCGGCATTCCGTGCAGCCCACGCCTTTGGCGCGACGAGCCTTGAGATCGATACGGTCCTGAGCGCCGACAAGCAGATCGTGGTCCTGCATGATCTGCTGGTAGATCGCACCACAAACGGCAAAGGCGCCGCCAACACCATGACAGGGGCCGAGCTCTGCAGCCTCGACGCGGGCGCCTGGTTCGATCCCGCCTTTGCGGGTGAAAGAGTGCCCACCTTGTCCGAGACGATTGCCCTGGCTCATGAGCTCGACCTGGTGGTTGAAGTTGAGATCAAGGAGAAGTCGGACCTGCCCGGCTACTATGAGGCACTTGCCGATGTGCTGCAGGACCCGGCCGATCTGGCGCGGGTGATGATGATCTCGTTCGATCATGCCAGCCTGAAGGCGGTGAAAGCTCGTATCCCCGGCCTGCGCACGGGCGGCATTCTCCACGAACGCTTTCCAGACCCGGTCGCTGTCGCAAGAATGTCCGACCTGGACGAGCTCTGCATCGACCTGGACGTCTTCGATCCGCAGTCAGCCGTAGAGCTGCATGCCAACGGCCTTGCCATACGGTGCCACGCCTATCATCCGCGGACCTGGGAGAAGGCTGCGGTCGCCGGTCTTGGATGGCCCGACAAACTCTCGAGCTGGCTGCAGGCAGGTCTGATCGATACGCTCTCGGGCGATGATGTCAGCTGGCTCAAGTCTTTCTGCGACCAGGCCGGAACGGTCGTGAGCCGGCCCAGCTGACGGCCTGCTCCGTCCAGCTTGGCATGCGCCCTTCCCGCGCGCCTGAACGTTCTGCAAACTCGGGGGGCGCGAACGCTGAATGGTGCCCGATCAGGAGTGACCCCACGCGGGGCCATTCCCCCGGCTAGTGCCCGAGCACCTTCTCCATGGCGCCCGGCTGATCGTGCACTGCCAGGTCGTCCATGATGGTGGCGCTCGCATCGTTCATGCCGACCAACTCCACCTCGGCGCCCTGCCGCCGGAATTTGAGCACCGCAGTATCCACCGCATTGACCCCCGTCAGGTCCCAGATATGGGCCTTGCTGACGTCGATGCGGACCCGATCGAGCTTTTCCTGAAAGTCCATGGCCTCGAGAAAGTCTCCGGCCGAGGCAAAAAACAGCTGACCCTCGACCAGGTAGTCGCGTTCGCGACCATCCGCTGTGAGTTCCGAAGTGACCCGGAAGATCTGCGACACTTTCCAGGCAAAAAAGATCCCCGACAGCAGCACACCGACGCCGACCCCCAGCGCCAGGTTGTGCGTGCCCACGACGGTGATCACCGTGGCCAGCATGACCAGGCTTGAGCGGCGGGGATGCCGGCGCAGGTCGAGCAGGGAATTCCAGCTGAACGTGCCCACCGACACCATGATCATGATCGCCACCAGCGCCGGCATCGGGATCAGCCCCACCACGTCGCCCAGCACCATGAGGAGAAAAAGCAGGAAGGCGCCGGCCACGAAGGTGGAGAGGCGGCCGCGACCGCCAGACTTCACATTGATGACCGACTGGCCGATCATGGCACAACCGGCCATACCCCCGAACATGCCGCTGGCGAGATTGGCGATGCCCTGCCCCACGGACTCACGGTTCTTGTCGCTCTTGGTATCGGTCATCTGGTCCACGATCGATGCGGTGAGCAGACTCTCGAGCAGGCCGACAGCGGCGACCGCGACGGAATAGGGCAGGATGATCAAGAGGGTGTCGATGGTCAGCGGCACGTCGGGGAAAAGCAGAGTCGGCAGAGCCGACGGCAGCTCGCCCAGATCAGCCACCGTGCGCGTATCGATATGCAGCAGAAGCGACAACGCGGTCAGCGCGAGGATGCAGACCAGCGGCGACGGCACCACCCGCGTGAGCCGCGGGAACAGGTAGATGATGGCAAGGCCCGCCGCGATCATGGCGTAGGTCTCCCACGATACGCCGATCAACTCTGGCAACTGCGCCATAAAGATCAGGATGGCCAGCGCGTTGACAAAGCCGGTCATCACCGACCGTGAGACAAACTTCATGACATAACCGACCCGGGCATAGCCGGCGGCGATCTGGATCAGGCCGGCGAGCAGCGTCGCCGCGAGCAGATATTGCAGCCCATGCTCGCGCACCAGCGTGCCCATCAGGACAGCGGTGGCCGCCGTTGCTGCCGAGATCATTGCCGGCCGGCCGCCGGCAATCGAGATGACGATGGCAATGACCACCGACGCATAGAGCCCGACCTTGGGATCGACGCCGGCAATGATCGAAAAGCCGATCGCTTCGGGGATCAGGGCGAGCGCCACGACGATCCCGGCAAGCACGTCGCCGCGGATGTTGGAGAGCCAATCGCGGCGAAAAGTCTGAGCAAAGGTCATAGGGGTCCAGACGGCAAGGTGACGAGGTCCGCAGTTGCAGCGAACGGTTCGGCGGATGCGGTTCAGCTGGAGTATCCGGCGGATCGGCGGCCGGAAGAGCCACCCGGATTTGCACCGGGTCCGATTTGAATGCCCTGCTTATGCCCGGCGCACGGGCTGGGCGCAACCGTTTCTGGTGCCGCGCGACGTCTCGCAGGGGAGGCTCTGGGCCTGAAAGCGGCTCTCGCGTTGTCCTTTGTACAAAACCTTACCTTCGAGTATCGACCGAAAACACCCGCCAGCAGGCCCAGAGCGCACAATCCCTCGCGCGCGCCCTGGCCTCAGCCCCGGATTCCGTTCGCACCGCCAATCCATCCGGATACAAATTTAATCGGCTATTCAGCTTTCGGCTTAATGGCACTGAAAGTGCTCCAAGGCCTAATGCACTTGGCAGTCACGCTCTCGTGAGTGCGGCGCAAGGAGCGACCTTCCATGTATGGCAGAGGCATGAACAGCATCCGCACGCGGTTCACCGTCCTGGTGACAGCGTCCTGTTCGATCGGCGCCATCACTGTTCTTCTGCTCGATCCGCTTCACCTTTTCGGCGGCCCCCTCACCGGCATCGCCCTGCTCGGCCTGTTGTTCGTGATCGGTGCGCCGGCGGTCTTGACCTTTTACCTCGCCGGCAAGCTGGTCGGCGACATTCAGGCCCTCAAGGTCAGTGCCGACGCCATTGTCGCTGGCGATATCGATCGGCCGGTCGAGGTCGACTGCAAGTGCGAAGTCGGCGGTCTTGCCGACAGCTTCCGCAAGATGGTCGGTCGGCTCAATTCCAATATCTTGCGCATGAACGTGCTCGCCTATCATGACTCCGTGACGGGTTTCACCAACCGCACGGTCGTGCAGCACGTCCTCACCAAGGCGCTCGAAAACGGGTCGCCGACCCCCCTATCGATTTTGTTTATCGATCTCGACGGCTTTAAGGCCATCAACGACACGCTCGGCCATGATGCCGGGGACGAATTGCTGCGCCAGGTCGCGCTCCGTGTGGTCCAGGAGGGCCTGTTGCGCGATCGTGATACCGTTGACGATTGCACCACGGCCTATGGCGAGCTTTGCGACCGCCCGCCCGAGGATATCGTGTTCAGCCGCTTTGCCGGCGATGAGTTCATCGTCGTGCTGCCCGGCATGACCGACCAGGACGCCATCATCCCCATTTGCGACCGCATCCAGGCTGCCTTGCAGCGCCCCTTTGTGATCGGAAACGACACTGCGCGGATCAGCGCCAGTATCGGCATCGCGCGCGCCCCGATCGATGCGACCACGGCCTCCGACATCCTGATCGGCGCGGATCTGGCCATGTATGCGGCCAAGCACAGCGGTCGCGGCCGGTCGGTATTTTTCGACGCCGAAATCCGTGAGCGCCTGATCGAGCGGCAGCAGCTCGAAGAGGATCTGCGGACGGCCATCGATGCCGACCAGTTCCTCGTCCACTACCAGCCGAAATATGACACTCAGACGCTGGCGGTGATCGGATACGAAGCCCTGGTGCGCTGGCAGCATCCCCGGCGGGGCCTGCTGATGCCAGGCAGCTTCCTGGAAGTCGTCGAGCGCAACGGACAGATGTGCGACCTGGGTGGCCTGGTCATGCGCAAGGTCATGCAGCAGCTCAAGCTCTGGGAGGAGGCCGGCCTCCGCGTTCCTGTCGCCGTCAACGTGTCCCCTTCGCAGTTCCGCAATCCGCTGCTGGTGGATCGCATCAAGTTCATGCTCGAGAGCAGCAACATCGATCCTCATCTGCTCGAGATCGAAATCACCGAGCAGGCCGCCATGGGCAACTATTCCGAGGCCGCGCCCAAGCTCGAAAGACTACGCGCGCTGGGCGTTCGACTCGCCATCGACGATTTCGGCATGGGCTATTCGAACCTGACGCAGCTGGTGAACCTGCCGTTCGACGTCCTCAAGATCGACAAGTCGCTGGTCGACGATATCGGCGTGTTTGCGCGCTCCGAAGTCGTCGTCGAATCCCTCATCCTTCTGGCCCGCCGCATGGGGCACGTGACCGTTGCCGAAGGCATCGAACGCCAGGATCAGCTCGATTTCCTCAGGTCCGTGGGCTGCGACAGCGTCCAGGGCTACCTGCTTGCGCGCCCCATGCCCGCCGAAGACCTCAGCTGTCATCCCAGCCTGAGCCAAAGCCAGCCCATCCGCCACGTGGCCTAGCCGGCGGGCAATTCTCGCCGCCGCGCAGGGCGTCAGGTACCTTGGGCGCCTCAGTCGTAAAACATCGGGCAAAGCCGCGCCGTCTGCACAAAGCCCGGATCATGCAGTGGCACGATCTCCCCACCCGTCTCGGCCGCGATTGCCTTGAGCCTGCGAATGCTGGCGAGGGCGGCGACGTCGTCCATGCTCGAGCCGAGCACCTCTCGCTCGAAATTTTCCAGCAGATCGGCAACGTCCCCGGTCAGGATCTTGACGCCGGAATTCGGCAATCTGACCACCAGGGACTGGTGTCCGGGCTGATGGCCCCGGGTGAACACCACGTCGAGGCCGTCCATCATCGTGGCGTCCCCGTCAATGATGTTCCAACGCAGCGCCGCATCGGCATACTCGGCAAAATTCATGCGCTTGCTGTCGGCCAGGGCCGCATCGAGCTCGCGCTTCTGCACGGTGATCCGGGCATTGGGGAAGTCGCGCAGATGGCCGGTATGGTCCCCATGCGCATGGCTGAGAATGATTTCGACAATGTCGGCGGGCGCCACCCCGATCGCGCTGAGCTGCCCCAGCACCTCGTGCTCGGGCAAGACGATCGGCGGCGCAGGAAACGTATCGTTGACGAACTTTTTGCGTGCTCCAGCGTGATCCTGCAACGCTTGGCTATCAAGGCCCGTATCGAACATCACGTAGCCGCGCGCCGTTTCCATCAGGTAGCAGCAGATCGGCACGGCGAGCACGATGTTGCGTTGCGCGTCTCGAATGCAGCCGGATTTACGGATGATCTCGTAGCCGGCCAGCAGAATGAAGAGTTTTGAGATTTCGGTCATGCTCTGGTGCTCCGGCCGGCAACCGCGGGAGCGGCGCCGGCATCTGTTGCGCGGGTGGGGGTGCAGGGCACGGCGCCGCTCCCGACCTGGCCCATCCTCAGCGGGTCCCGGCCGGCATCGACGCGCTGGCGCCGATTGCCGTCAGTCCCGCCATGGCGATGGCCACATCTTCTTCATCCGGCGCCGAACCGACGCCGATGCCGCCGACACAGACGCCGTCAATGACGATGGGCAGACCCCCTGCCATGTTGGTGAGGCGTCCGCCCGAGGCCGCCGCGAGGCTGGGTGCCATTTGTGCATCGATTTGGCTTGAGGGCCGTCGATGCGACGCGGCGCTGACCGCCTTGGTGGTCGCCGTAAACATCGAAAGGAGCTTGGCGTCGTCCATGCGCAGCGCGGCGATGGTGTTGCCGCCAGCATCCACGATCACGATATCGACGTGCCAATCCAGCTCAAGTGCCTTGGCGACTGCAGCCTGCAGCATGGTGAGCGCGGCCTCGTGCGTCAGCTTGAGGGTCGAAACGGTGAACGCCATTGTGTTGATTTCCATGTGGGTTGATCCCGGGTCGTCCGACCCGGGATCAGCTTGAGTGAGGTTTAGAGGAACGCAGGATCGAAAATGGTGGCGTAGGGCACTTCCTGCGCCAGCACGCCGGAGATCATCACGATGCTCTGCGTCTTCTGCCAGGCCTCTTCGGGCATCGAGCCATCCTGCTGCCACATGTCGTTGGCGCGCGCGCGTGTCAGAATGGCATCGAGATCGTCCTTGGGCAGAGTGGGGAACTCCTCTGCGGCGATCGCCCGCATTTCGGCCTCGTCTTCGAACACCAGGTTGAGCGACTTCTTGGTGGCCGCAACGATGGCTTTGGCCAGTTCGGGCTCGGCCTTGATCGTGGCTTCGGGCAGGTTGACCGTCGTCCACGCGAACAGTCCCAGCTCCTTGGGCATGCTTGCGAACGGCTCCTGCCAGATGCCTTCCTTCACGCCCTGCGCGATGAACGGCTCATAGACCATGGCCAGGTCCGCCTCGCCATTCTTCATGGCGGCGACGCGACCGGCGTCCGTGGCGATTTCGAGGATGACCACGTCGGCCCGCGGATCGAGCCCATCGCGCTTCATCAGATAGAGCAGGATCGAGTTATCGGTGGAGCCGCGGGTGCCCACGGCGATCTTCTTGCCCTTGATGTTTTCGGCAAAGCTCTTGGCTGGATCGATGACGACGCCGGTGCGCGCGCTCATGAACGAGTTCGCGCGGTTCGAAAGCGCGATCAGCGCCTTGATCGGCTTGCCGCCCTTCACGCTGGCAAAGGCAATGTGTTCCGGCCCGCCGATATAGGCGTCGGCATTGCCCGACTGCACGGCAGCCATGGCCTTGCCGCCGCCTTCCGAGGTGACGATCTGCACATCGAGCCCGACCTCTTTGAAGTAACCCTTCCGGATGCCCACGTAGAACGGCAGCGAGTCCGCCGAATGCCCAGGCTCGGTGACGATGAACTTGCGCAGCTCTTGCGCCGAGGCGCGCCCGGCCGAACCCAGAACAAGGCCGGTGGCAGCAAGTCCGGCAGCACCAGCAAGAACTTGGCGACGATTCAAGTAAGACATAGCGATTTCCCTATTTGATGATGAGCAAATGTTTGGCGACGTCCGATCAGATCGTTTTGGCGACTTGTCCTTTCATGAGTTTGTGCTCGCCCCACGAGACGATCGCGTAGAGGCCGGTGGCGAGCAGAGCCAGGATGATGATGCCCACCCAGATCAGGGCCATGTCGTAGGTCGCGCCGGCATACATGATGATCTTGCCGAGGCCGTACTGGGAGGAGATGAACTCGCCGGCGATGGCCCCCGCCAGGGCCATCCCGATGTTGATGTGCAGCGACGAGGCGATCCAGGGCAGGCACGAGGGGAGGACGACCTTAAAAAAGACGTCCCTGCGCCGCCCACCGAGCGACAGTGTGAGCTTGACCAGATCGTCGTCGACCGCCAGCACACCGGCATAGGCGGCCAGCGCCGTGATCACGGAGGTAAAGGCGATGGCGAGTGCGATCTTGGATGCGATGCCGATTCCGAAGATCAGGATGATCAGCGGTCCCAGGGCAATCTTGGGAACGGCATTGAACACCACGATATAGGGACGGACGACTGCAGCCGCGTTGATCGACCACCAGAGGCTGAGGCCCACGACGGCCCCAAGCAGGGAGCCGAGCACGAAGCCGGCCACGGTCGCCGAAAATGTGAACCAGGTATCGTAGAGCACCGTGCCTTCGTTAAAGACAATGACGAAGGCAGTGGCGATGCGCGACGGGGACGACCAGAAGAACGGGTCGATCAGCCCGTTCTGCGCCCCCGCCTCCCAGCCGGCGACCGCTGCAAGAAAGATCGCTACCTGCAGTCCCCAGATCGCTGCGCGCGGCCAGGGTTTTTCGTTGGTGATGACCACGCCGGACCGTCGCTTGAGTCCGCCCACCGGCAGCGGGTGCAGCGAGCGCGTTTGCCGCTTTGTCGGAGCAATGTCTTCCGTCATGCCGCAGCTCCCTCACGCGCCGACGGCGCCTCAGTGGCAAACAGCAGGTTGAGGCAGCGCTGCTTGATGCTGACAAATTCGGGAGAGGTCACGACCTCACGGTTTCGGGGGCGTGCCAGGGGCACGTCAAAGCGGTCGGCGATCCGACCCGGACGCGGCGAGAGCACGCAGATCTCGTCCGAGAGAAACACCGCTTCGTCCACGTCATGGGTGACGAACAGAACCGTGCGATCAAAATCGCGCCACAGGGTGAGCAGCCACTCCTGCATGCGAAAGCGCGTCTGCGCGTCCAGGGCCGCGAACGGTTCGTCGAGCAGGATGACGTCGTTGTTGCACAGGAGCGTCCGGAGCAGGGCCGCGCGCTGCCGCATGCCACCCGAGAGGCTGCTCGGATAGTGTTTCTTGAACTTGCCCAGCCCGTAGCGGTCCATCAGCGGTTCGGCGACATCGCGCGCTTCCCGTCGGTCCATGCCTTGGATCTCGAGCCCGTAAATGACGTTGTCGAGCACCGTTCGCCAGGGCAGCAGCAAGTCTTTTTGCAGCATGTACGACACCAGGCCGGCGCGGCCGGTGATATCGGCCCCGTCGAGCACCACCCGCCCGGAACTGGGTGTCAGCAATCCGGCAAGGATATTGAACAGCGTGGACTTGCCGCACCCCGATTGCCCGATCAGGCTGACGAAAGAGCCACGTTTGACCTCCAGCGAGATGTTGGAGATGGCCAGCACAGGTGCGGCGTTGCGGCTCCTGAACTCGTGTGAGAGGGCGTCGAGCCGAAGCTTGGGCGTGGCAAGGCTGGGCGCGGTTTGCGCATCTACCGTCATCTACGGTCCTCTCTGCGGAAATGGTCTGGGAGCGTGCGGGCTGCAGGGGTCGGTGGACAGCTGCTCTGGCTCGGGACAGGATTGCGAACGTCACGCACAGATGATCTCCCTTCGATGCCACCTGCTAAGGCGGCTCTTGGTTTGAGATCTCCCGGGTTTTTATCCCGCCGTGCATTGGTGCGGATGTCTCCCGCACCAACAGCCGCTCTTGGTCCTGTGCACGCGACGTGCTGGATCCCTAGCGACTAGCTCGCCATTAACAATGCAAACGACGTGCCAACCCGGAAAGCCCGGATTTCCGGGACGTGTGCCGCCGCGCGTAGAAATTAGGCGAGGAGAAAATCAGCGTCCTGTTCATTGATTAGGCAACAATGTCGGCCGCAATCATCGAACTGCTAAATTTCAGATGGCCCTGCCCAGGCGGATCGATGGCCTGGCAGCGGCGGTGTGCACCGTCCGCTGCCCTCAGCCCTTGATCGCGCCAGCCGTCATGGAGCCGGAGATCTGCCGATACATCACCAGCCCGAGCAGCATCGGCGGGAGCGCGCCCAGGATCATCACGGCCGATGCCACGCCCCATTGCACGCCACCGCCGCTGGCGGCGAAAAAGAACGAGGCGCCTACCGTCATCGGCACGGCCTTGTTGGTGGTGAGCATCAGGCCGAACAGGAACTCGTTCCAGGCTGTGATGAAGCCGAAGATGAAGGCCGTGATCAGCGCCGGCCGCACGATCGGGCGGATGATGCCGAACATCACATGGAGCACGCCAGCGCCGTCCATCTTGGCCGCTTCATCGACCTCGATCGGCACGTCCGAAATGGCGTTGACCAGGATGATCAGGGCGAGCGGCAGGTTGACGACGGTCAGGATCAGACCCAGACCGAGCTGCGTATCGAGCAGCCCCAACCACTGAAACATCATGTAGAGCGGAATGGCAAAGATGATGAGCGGGACGGCCCGCAGATTGACGATCGCCGGCAGCAGCGTCTTCCGCCCGAACCCGCCGCGCGCCATCGCATAGGCGGCTGGAAACGCTAGAAGGATCGCGAGCGCCGAGCCGATCAGCGACGCGGTGAGGCTGTTCCAGAAATACGCAAAAATGTTGAGCCGGTCGCTGACCTGCAGCACCTTGAGATAGTTGTCGAACGTCGGCTGATTGATCCAGAAGCCGGGGTTGACCGAGAGCTCCTTGGCCGACTTGAACGAGGTGATGACGGTCACGATCACCGGGACGTTCATCGCCAATGCGGCGACGGCAAACACGATCCAGCGCAGAGCATTGAGCATCAGACCGCACTCCTCTTCCGGCTGGCCAGCCGATTGATCGCATAGAGCACAGCGAACGAGGCCACGAACAGCACCACCGAGGCAGCGACGGCCTTACCGATAGCGCCTTGCTTGAAAAACGCCTGATAGATGTAAATCGAGAGCGACGTCGTCGACCCGCCCGCGCCGCTGCCGGTCAAAGTGTAGACATTGTCGAACACCCGGAACCCGTCGATGAAGCGCACGAAAAACGCCACGACGATGGTGGGGCGCATCAGCGGCAGGTCGATGGTGGTCAGGATCTGCCAGGGCGACGCCCCGTCGATCGCCGCGGCTTCGCGCACGTCACCGGGGATCGCCTGATAGGCCATGTAAAACAGCAGGAACGCGAACGGCGTCCACTGCAGCGTTTCCACTACCGACAGCGTCCAGAAGGCGTTCTGCACGTTGAGGAAGGCCGGACTGTCGCCGAACCAGGCGTAGAGATAATGCGGAACCGGCCCGACGAACTCGTGCAGCACCAGCCGATACATCAGCCCCACCATGGCCGGCGCCACCATCAGCGGCAGCATGAGCGGCGCCATCAGGGCGGAGCGTTTTTCCAGCAGCGGCGACAGGAAGATGGCGAGGCTGAGCCCGAGCAGGCATTCGACCAGCGCCGTCAGCACGCCAAAGCGCAGCGAGAACCAGCTCGCTTGCCAGAACTCCGGGTCGACGAGCACGGAAAAGTAGTTGCCGAACCCCGAGATGGTCGGGCTGCGCAGGGTCTCGAAGGTCACCGTCGAGATCGAATAGAGCAGATTGACCAGTGCGGGAAAGCCGAGGAACAACAGCAGAAAGCCGACCAATGGCGTGGTCAGCAGTTTCCATTCGGGGCGGCGTGCGAGGTCCATCGTCGTCCTTGTCGCAAGATCGGCGGGCGGCATGGTGCCGCCCGCTCAAAGGTCCGCTACTTCAGCAGCTCTTCCATGCCTTTGGTGGTGTTGGCCAGCGCCTGGTCGAGGGTCTGCTGACCGGACCAGTAGCCGGTGAACTCCTTGGCCTGCAGTTCGTAGATCGAGAGCGCATTGGCCGAGGTGCCGCCGTTCATGACATAGCCATAGGCACCAGCGAACTCACCCAGCTGCACGAGGTCCGGACGCTGCTCTGCGATCTTGGCCACCAGCTCTGGCGCCAGTGCCGGCGAGCCGCCCGAAGTGGCGTAGAGCAGCGCCGCTTCTTCGGTGGCCAGCCACTGCAGGAACTTGACGGCACCCTCCTTGTTCTTGGCCATCTTGTTGAGCCCAAGACCCAGACCGTGGATGTGGTCGGCCCGTCCATCCGGGCCGGCCGGCGGCGCGACGATGCCAACTGCGCCGGCAATGGCCGGCGACTTCTCGGCATCGGTCAGTTCACCGGCAGCCGCATTCCACTGCAGGGCGGTCGCGGCCTGGCCAGCGCCGAAGGCGGCGTTGGTTTCGGCATACTCGTAGCTCAGTGAGTCCTTGGGCGAAGCGCCGGCGTCGTAGAGCGTCTTGTAGAGCTGCAGACCCGTGCGATAGGCCTCGGAGTCGACGGTAATCTTGCCCGAGGCATCCCGCCAGTCGGCACCGTAAGCGCGCGGCAGCGACTGGAAGATCATCATGTTGAACAGCAGGTTCTTGAGCTGCAGCACCGTGCCGTAGCGCACCGGGCTATCCGGGTTCACGTCCTTGCTGAAGTAAAGCGCGGTCGCAGCCCAGTCGTCCCAGGTCCAGCTGTCCGGGTCCTTCGGCTCGAGCGCTTTGCCCAGATACTTCTGGCTGATCTCGGCGAACTTGGCCTTGGCTGCATCGTCGGCCAGCAGCGCGTCGATCAGGTCCTTGCGGTAGTACATGAAGTGCAGCGAGAGGTCCGTCGGCACGCCATACTGCTGGCCCTCATACTGCATCGTCTTGAGCACAGACTCGCCGTAAGTGGTCACAGCGTCCGGACCCAGGTCCACCGGCTCCATATAGGGCGCATAGCGACCGATGGCGTAGGTGGCGAGCAGGTTGATGTCGAACGCATCCGACCCTGCCGCCATGTCGGCCTGCAGCTTGTCGTAAAAGCCCTCGCGGTTGAAAAACAGCAGTTCGACCTTGTCGTCGGCCGAGACGCTCTCCTTGGCGTTATAGGTCTCGACCGCGGCGCGCAGCGCCGTCTCTTCCGAGCCGCCCGGCCAGCCGAGCACGGTCACTGCGGCCTCGGCCGTCGAGGTGAATGCGAGTGCGGCCACCAACAGAGCGGCGATGGACGCCTTAGTCTTGAGTGAGTTGAGCATGGTTCCCTTCCTTGTTGCAAAATCAGTGCGCGAGGCTTGGGCACTGCGGTCACCCGCAGCCGGCCGGGCCTAGCGTTTCGTCGATCCCAGGTCGGCCACGCCAATCACCCCGGCATGGCTCCCCAGTCGTGCCGCCACCAGCTTCGGCCGCAGCCGAGGCCGAGAGTGCGGAAGTGCGTGTTCGATCCGGGCCAGGTAACCGTCGGCCAGGCCGATCCCCCCGCCGATGACGATCCGCTTGGGGTCGAACATTAGCTGAATGTCGTGGCAGAGCAGCGCCACCTTGGCCGCCGAGCGCGCCAGGATGTCGTCGGCCCAGGCCTCCCCCGCCTCTGCCGCGGCAAACACCGCCGGCGCTTCCACGGGCTGTCCGGCCTTGGCGGCCTCATTGGCGATCCAACGCCCGGAGACCTGATCCTCGAACGGCGCCGCGCCAGCCGAGGGCAGCCGCAGCAGGCCGAAATGTCCGCCCAAGCCGAGCAGCGGCTTGCCGTGCATCACCACGCCGCCGCCAATGCCGGTGGAAATGGTGAGAAACACAACGTCCTCCCGCTCCCCTGCCCCATAGCGATACTCGCCCCAGGCGGCCGACTGCGCGTCGTTGGCGGCATAGACGGGCACTCCGAAGGCCGCCGACAGCCGCTCGACCAGCGGGTAGTTCTCGGGAATGCCCAGCGTCGCCGGATTGAGCGCCGACCAGCGCCCCTCGTCGACAAAACCGGTAACAGCGATGGCCAGCGAACCGTACGCGCCGGCCCATGTCCGGGTCTCTTCGAGGATGCCGGCGATCCAGCGATCAGGGTCCGCGTCGCGTGCGGTGGCCATGGTGGCGTGGCGGTGCACCACGCCGCCATGCACGATCGCCGCCAAAATCTTGGTGCCGCCAATATCGATCGCCAGGACGCCGGCCTGCTGCGCCTGACGATGGCGATGCGCGGCATCCACGGCGGCCTTGAACCACGAGGTCGCATGTTCGGTCCGGGTAATTGCCGAACCGACGACCACCGCATAGGCGCCCGCCTCAACGGCTGCGGCCGCCTGCTCGATGGTCCTGATCCGCCCCTCGGCGATCACATAAGGCGTGAGCGCGTGCATCGCCGCAATCAGCGCCAGGTCGGGCTCGGTGGGCTCGGGACCGCCGACATAGCCCGAGAGCGTGGTGCCGACAAAGTCCACGCCGGCCGCCAGCGCCAGACCTGCGTCGTCCACGCTCGAACAGTCGGCCATGGCCAGCTTGCCCTTGGATGCGATCAGCTCGACCAGTTCGGTGACGCTTGCCGGCCGCGGCCGGGTCGTCGCGTCGAAGGCGATGATGTCGGCGCCAGCATCGGCGAGCGCTGCCGCGTCCGACAGCCAAGGCGTGATGCGTACCTCGGAATCGGTCAGGTCGCGCTTGACGATGCCTACGATGGGCGCGCTGGTCACGGCGCGAACGGCGCGCAGATAGTCGACGCTCTCGATGCGCAGGGCCGTCGCGCCCGCCGCCAGGGCCGCCAGGGCAAAGCCAACCACCATGTCGGCCGTGTCCATCGGTCCGCCCGGCACTGGCTGGCAGGAAACGATCAGACTGTTCTTGAGACGCTCGCGCAGCACCCTTGCCCCCTGCTTGATGGAGGCACGGTAGCAATTGCATACCAGATTACAACCAGTTTTTGACTGGTATTATCGGCGCAGCTCCAGCACGAAGTCATAGACGTCGCCCTGGTAGCGCGACTCGGTCAGTTCGACGATCTGCCCGTCGGCGAGGAAGCAGCGGCGCTCCATGACCAGCAGCGGCGAACCGATGGCGCAGTGCAGATGCTCGGCATCACTGGCCGAGGCAAGGCGCGAGCGCATGCGCTGGATGGCCCGCTGCGGCATCGCCCCGCGCTTGTCGAGAGCCTCGTAGAGCGAGTCCTTGACCAGGTCCACAGAAGGCAGGTACCGCGTTGGCACTGTTGATGTTTCCAGCGCCAGCGGCACCCCGTCCGCCGTACGGATGCGGCGCATGCGCACCACCTGCGTCTCGGCTGAAATGCCCAGTGCCATCATCTCGGCCGGCGACGGGCGGCTGATCTGCTTGGAGATCCAGATAGTGCCCGGCTGGAGGCCACGCGCCGACATGTCCTCGGAAAAACTGGTAAGCGTGGAGAGCGATTTCTCCACCCGGGAGCCCACTTCCGTGCGCGCCCCATGGTGACGGTGCAGCAACCCCTCGGCCACGAGCAACTCGATCGCCTTGCGCACCGTGACGCGGGAGAGCCCGAGCTTGTCGGCCATCACCCGCTCGCCCGGCAGAACCGCACCGGGCTTCAAAAATCCAGTCTTTACAGCGGTCTCGATGACGTTACGCAGGCGCCGATGCAGTGGCGCGGCGACATCGACGGTCCCCATCTCCGTGCTGAAATGCGTCAGCAGTGCGGCATCATCCATATCCTGCCCCCGTCCCTCACCACCACCGCCCTCCCGACGACGTCCGTGCGACTCCCCATCGCACTTTTCTGTGGTGGATGCAAACTGGTATCATGCCAGGAGCCGCAGAGACGGAGGGAGGGACCACCTCGCCGCACCCTGCGATGCGCCTGTTACACCGGGTTGTCCTGCCTCATGCCATCTACCGAGAAAAGCTAACGCCAGGCCGAGCAGCTTATTCACCGCCGAGACCGGCTCCATCCAGCGGCCCGAAGGCCTGCCACCCGTCGGCGCCTGACGCCTCAGCGTGCGCCTTCGCCTTCCAGCCCGGTCGCCGGCTTGCGCTTGCGATGCTCGGCGATGCGGAACCAGACCAGCAGGACCGTCGGCCAGATCATGGTGTTGACCAGATCCTTGGGCGAGTCTCCCAGATCGAAATAGATCATGGTGCGGCCGAAGTGGAACATGTCCTTGAGTTCATTGGCCACCTCGACGCCCAGCACACACAGCCACGGCACCAGGCTCGCCGGTGACTTGCGCAGCAGCACCACGGCCGCGAAAAACAGCGCCAGCCCCACATGCACATGCAGGGCGTCCCGGGTGATACCGAACAGGTCGGTCAGGTCGGTCTTGAAAGCGTCGTACACGGGCGAGATCTCGGTTGCGGCTGCCACCATACCCTCGGGTCGGCAAGCAAAGGTTAAGCGGTCATGCCACTGCGATCTGGCGGAAGGCTGCCTGACCGTCACCAATATCGAGCGTTTTGTGACAAGTGAAATCAAAAAATAGTCAAAAACTGGCGCGGATCCAATCATCGTAGTACAGCGTGTCATAGACTCTGCATCAATTTGAATTAAATTGCGTCATTAACTGAAGTTTTCATTTATCTTTTGTGATCAGACAATGACTTAGACGCCTATTGCTTGGCTGCGTCCGATGATGCAGGTGTTGATCGACGACGCCTTCATCGAGAGCCGTATGGACCGCACCATCATCGATCAGACATATCCGGCGGCAGCTGCGGCACCCGCGCGACGCTCGGTCGAAAAGATCGCCTATATCAATCAGTTCCGGGCGCTGGCCATTGTTCTGGTGATCCTGGGCCACACCTATGATCTGGCCTGGCACCACTTCGCCGACGAAGACCCGCAGGGCACCGGCGCCTGGACCGCCCTGGTGCCGGCCCTCGTGACCGGCGCAACGGCCTATTTCGTTTTCATCTCCGGGTTCCTCTATCGCCACATCTTTTATGGCCGGCAGAGCCTTGCCGGTTTCCTGCGCAAGAAGTTCCTCAATGTCGGCCTGCCCTACCTGCTGCTGGGCAGCAGCTTTGCCCTGGCCGGACTGGCGGTGGGCGCCTTCGAGGTGGTGCTCTACAAAGAGGGTGTCGCCTATCCGCAGAGCGACTTCGTCACCTATGCCGCCCTGATGGCCACCGGCAGGATGATGACCGCCTATTGGTATATCCCCGCCATCTTTCTGATCTTTCTGGCCTCGCCGCTCTTTGATCGCTACGCCCGCCTGGCGCTGCGCGCGCAGCTCGCCGTGCTGGGGCTGGCGATCGGCGTCGCCCTGCTCTTGCTGCGGCCCATCGACAATCTCAATCCGCTGCAGAGCGCCATCTACATGGCCAATTTCTACCTTTTCGGCATGCTCTACGCCCAGCATCGCAGCGCCATCGTGGCCTTCACCCGGCGGATCCCCGTCCTCACCCTGTTGCTGGCCAGCCTGCTGGGCATCGCGCTGGTACAGGCGCTGGTGTTTCAGCAGGCCGACAATCTCGAGCGGACCCCGACCGATGGCTGGCTGCCGCACGGCCTCGACCTGATGCTGGTGCAGAAATATGCCGGCATCTTCCTCGTCTGCGCCGCGCTGGCCCGCTGGGGACACCACCTGGGCCGGCTCACCGACTATCTGGCCAGCATCAGCTTCGGGCTGTTCTTCGTACACGGCGCCGTACTGGCGGTGCTCATCCGGCTGCCCCAGCCGCTCTCGCCGCATTTCGGCGACCCGCTGCTCGATCTGACCGCCTATGGACTTCTGGTCATCGCCCTCAGCACCGGCATCGTCGAGATCGTCCGGCGCCTCGCCGGTCGGCACAGTCGCTCCGTCATCGGCATCGACTGACGTCCTACCCTCGCTCGGCGGACCCGGCCGAGCCCTCGGGCTCGACATCGTAGAAATTGCCCGCCGGCTTGTGCTGGCGATAGTCGGCCGACGAGAGCGCGTGGTGCTCGGCGCCCAGCTCCTCGAGCAGGTCCTGGATGCGCTGCAGCGCGGGCAGTCCCGCCGGATCGGCGCGGCGCATTTCGATGCGCACCATGGCGCCCATCTTGGCCAGCTGGTTGCCCACCCGGTGGTTGATTTCGAGCAGCAGCGCGGTCTTGTCCCGCGTCGCTTCGGTCACCGCCGCTTCCAGCGCTGCCCGCTGCTGCCGTGGCGAAGGCAGTTGCGCGATCTTGGGGAGCGCCAGGTTGAGCGCCACCGCCGTCACGATCGAAACGGCCGCTGTCAGCAGCTGCAGTCCGGTCCGCACCGGCAGCCAGATGCCCTCCATGCCGGCCGCCACCACATGCAGCGCATGCGTGCCGCCGCAGGCGAAAATGAACAGCACGAACGAGACCCAGAGGCTCGGGAACGGCAGGTCCTCGTTGCGCCTGCGCAGCACCCACAGCATCGAGACCGGGATCGAGAAATAGGCGAGCGCAATCAGCGCGTCCGCCAGCCGGAACAGCCAGAGCAGCCCAGGCTCGGTGGTGCAGAGCGCAATCAGAGCATCGATCATTCGGTCCCCGGCACGATGGCCCCCACTTCCCCGCTACGCGAGCCGGGAACGACGCACCGTCAAATGGGTTCCTTCCGGCTCTGCCCTTATTTTTCGATCCCCCCGCGTCTCTGGTCGCCCGGACCTACCAGTTGGCGATCCGGCCGTCCGAGAGCACCGACTCGAGCGCCGGGATCACTTCAGGCTTGAACGGATAGCGCGCCGCTGCCGCTTCGTCGATCTCGATGCCCAGCCCCGGCGCATCCGACACCGCCCAGGCGTGATCCGCGAGCCGCAGCGGATGGGTCGCGCAGATCTCCTCGAACCAGGGGACGATGCCCACCGCTTCTTCCTGGATGACGAAATTGGTCGTCGCCACGTCGAAGGCCAGCGCCACCGCGCCCGCCACCGGCCCCATCGGATTGTGCGGACACACCCCCATATGCGCCGCCTCGGCGATTGCCGCGATCTTGCGGCCGCCCGATATGCCGCCGCAATGGGCGAGGTCGGGCTGGATATAGGCCACGGCCCGCGTCTCGGCGATATCGGCGAATTCGCGCAGCGTGAACAGCCGCTCCCCCGTCGCCAGCGGACAGTTCACCCGCCGCGCGATATCGGCCATCGCTGCCGCATCGCCGGGCTGGATCACCTCTTCGCAGAACAGCGGCTGGATCGGCGCGATAGCGTTGATAAAGGCGATCGCCGCGTCCAGCGAGTCCGGCCGGCCGTGGAAATCGGTCATGATGTCGACGCCGTCGCCCACCCGCTCGCGCACCGCCGCCGCCAGCTTTTCGGTATGCTTGACCGCCCGCAGCGGCGCGTCGTAGCCGGTATAGGGCACAAAGCCGAGCTTGATCGCGTCATAGCCCATCTCGACCGTTTCCTGCACCGCGTCGCAGAACGCGCTGATGTCGGTATTGGCGACCTGCTTGCCCATCGCGCCGCGCCGCAGGTGCGTATAGACCCGCACCTTGTCGCGCACCTTGCCGCCCAGCAGCTGCCACACCGGCACGCCCAGCGCCTTGCCCTTGATGTCCCAGAGTGCCTGCTCGATGCCCGAGACCGCCGTCAGCCCGATCGAGCCCAGCGGCCAGAACGAGAACCGCGTCATCGCATTGACCAGGTGCTCGATCCGCATCGGATCCTGCCCCACCACGAACGGCGACAGGTCCTCGATGGCGCCAGTGACCGCCTTGGTCTTCCATTCCAGCGTTGCCTCACCCCAGCCATGCAATCCCGGCTGGTCGGTCAGCACTTTGACGAAGATCCAGTTCCGATGCACGGCGTTGACGATGACGGTTTCTATTCCGGTGATCTTCATGTTCGGCCCTCTCCCCGAGTGCTGCCTTAGGCGTTTGTCCCGCCGATTGTCTCGGCGCGTTTCGGTTCCCCGGCGGAGCGGCCGAAGGCCGGGACATCGCCCCGGCCGCGGCGCCCCGCTTCAGGCTCAGGCGACCTCGATCTCGTTGGCCTCGAGATAGGCGCGGTTCATCTCGATCCCCAGCCCCGGCTTCTTGTTGAGCTTGAGCGTGCCGTTCGAATTGTCGAGCGGGATGTCGATGAAGGCGTCGTAGATCCCGAGGTTCCAGCGCGAGGTCTCGAGCTTGTAGAAATTGGGCACGGTCATCATCACCTGCGCCCCGGCCACCACGTTGATCGGCCCGCCCGCGTCATGCGGCGACACCGGGATGAAATAGGCCTCGCACAGGGTGGAGATCTTCTTGAGTTCCGAAATGCCGCCCGTCCAGGTGACGTCGGGCATGATGTAGTCGGCCAGCCCCTGCTCGAGGATCGGCACGAAGTCCCAGCGCGTATGGCCGCGCTCGCCCACCGAAATGGCCGCCGACACCTTCTCGCGCACCTGCCGCAGCGCATTGACGCTCTCGGGCGGGCACGGCTCCTCGAACCAGTCGATATTGCCGGCCTCTTCGAGCGAACGGCAGAGGCGGATGGCAGTGGGCACGTCGAACCGGCCATGCGCGTCGATCAGGATTTCCACGTCCGGCCCGGCCGTCTCGCGGATCAGCGCCGTCAGCTCGGCGGCCTTGCGCTCGTCCGGCCGGCTCATCTTGCCGTCGAGATAGCCGTCGCGCTGCTCCCGGCTGCCCTGGTAGGGGAACGGGTCGAACTTGAGCGCAGTATGGCCGGAGTCCACGATGGCACGGATCTCGGCGATGACGCCTTCGGTCGAGGTGAAGTTGCTCTGGTCCGGATGGGTATAGAGCGCGATATCGTCCCGCACCGGCCCGCCCAGCAATTCGTAGATCGGCTGGCCCAGCACCTTGCCGCGGATGTCCCAGAGCGCGATGTCGATGGCGCTGACGCATTCGCAGGCCGCACCCCGGCTGCCCATATAGGTGAAGCTGCGGAAGGTCTTGTGCCAGAGCCGCTCGATATGGGCCGGGTCCTCGCCTACCAGCGCATTGCCCACCTGCCGCAGCATCGAGCACAGCGCCCGATTGGCCAGCCGCGTGGTGCTGGTGATTTCGCCCCAGCCCGAAATGCCCGCGTCGGTGGTCACTTCCACAAACAGGAACTCCCCCCAGTAGGAGGCCGCCGTCTTGACCAGCCAGGGCCGCACGCTCGTGATCTTCATTTATTCCAGTGTCCTTGTTGCTGCGGCGCTGCCCGTTGGCAGTCCGTTGAGAAAAAACTAGCCGGCCCGCGCCGCGTTGATCGCCTGCATCTGCGCCAGAATGTGCCGGCCCGATCCCTCGACATGTCGCGCCACCAGCTCGGCGGCCTTGTCGGCCTCGCCGGCCTTGATCAGTGCGATCAGCTCGCGATGCTCGCGCATCACTTGGGCCCGTCGCGCCAGGGTGAAGTTGAAGCGCCGGCTCACCGCGCGCAGCACTTCCCGGTGCTTCCACCAGAGCTCTGCGGCGTGCCGGTTGTAGTGGCGCTCGTACATGATGGTGTGGAAGCGCGTGTCCAGTTCGCTGTGCCGCAATGGGTCGGCAAAATTGTTGGCCTCGATCTGGTCCTGCACCTGCTCGAGCTGCACGATGTCTTCCTGCGTCGCCATGTTGACGAACCAGCGCGTCAGGGCCGGCTCGATCAGCACGCCGATCTCGTAGATGTCGCGCACGAAATCCTGGTCGATCGGCCGCACCCGCGCGCCGCGATTGGCGGCAAAGATCACAAAGCCCTCGCCGCGCAGCAATTGCAGCGCCTCGCGCACCGGATTGGTCGAGGTGCCGTGGCGCAGCGCCAGCTCGGCGACCACCAGGCGGTCATTGGCCTTTAGTCGACCTTCGATGATGTCGTCGCGGATCAGCTCATAGACCGAAGCGCCTTCGCTCGACGCCCCGATGGGGTCGATTCCCTTGGGCGGCTGGGCCTTGAAACCGGTCTGCTCACCCAAAGTCGCCTCCTAAGCACATCCAAAACTCCTGACATGGTACGCGACTTTCGTCAAATAATGTACGATCTAATCACGTTGACACGCAATCTGTCTTCTGAAACGGTTGCGGCATCGACGGGGTATTAACGATAACACAAGCCCCGCGATCGACGACGAGGGGCCCGCGTGCCGGGCCAGGGAGAATCTGGAGGATTCATATGATGAGGTTGAAACTCGGCCGCGCCGTGCGTGGCGCAGTTGTCTCCACGATGGCGATGTCGTTGATGGCGTCGTCGGTTCTCGCTCAGAGCGTGGATTTGAGCAAATGGTCGCCCGAATACGTGCGGTCGATCTCGGGTACCGAAGAATACGACACCGTCGGCCACTGCAATGGGGTCGTCCCCACCGACTATGCCGGCCGACTGACCTTCTGGTACCAGGGCGTGTTCGAGGGTGACCCCGAAGTCATGCGCCAGAACTACCGCGACTTCTTCGATGCGTTCCGCGCCACCTACCCCAACATCGCGCTCGAAGAGCAGGGCATCACCTACAACGAACTGCTCGACAAGTTCCGCACCGCCCTCCTGGGCAATGCGGCGCCCATGGCGATCCGCCTGCAGATCCTGGGCGGCACAGAGTTCGCCGCCAAGGGCTATCTCGAGCCGCTCTCGCCCGAGGATGTCGGCTACTCCAGCAACGACTTCTGGCCCGGTGCCATGAAGGCCGTGACCTGGGAAGGCACCACTTACGGCATTCCGACCAACAACGAGACCATGGCGTTCATCTGGAACGCCGACCTGTTCAAGCAGGCCGGCCTCGATCCGGACAGCCCGCCGGCCACCTGGGACGACGTCGTCGTCTATTCCAAGCAGATCAGCGAAAAGCTCGGCGTCTCCGGCTATGGCATGGTCGCCAAGCAGAACGCCGGCAACACGCCCTACCGCTTCATGCCGCAGCTCTGGGGCTACGGCGGTGGTGTGTTCGACGAAGCCGATGCCGCGCCGACTTATGGGGAAGTCCGGCTCAACAGCCCGGCAAGCAAGCGCGCTCTGCAGGCGTCCTATGACATGTATGTCCGCGACAAGTCGGTCCCGGTTTCAGCCCTGACCAATACCCAGGCCGACAACCAGGCGCCCTTCATTTCGGGCAAGCTGGCCATGGTGATCTCGCACCCGTCCGAGTATGCCCGCATGCTCGAACTGGCTGCGGCCGCCACCGGCACCGACAAGGAAGTTGCCGACAAGGTCGTCGAGAACATGCGCTATGGCTTGATCCCGACCGGTCCGGACGGCAAGCGTGCCGTGGTCTTCGGCGGCTCCAACATCCACATCCTCAAGTCCGAGTATGTCGAAGGCGGCAAGGTCGACGAGCAGGCTGCCAAGGCGCTGATCTGCATGTGGACCAGCCCCGAATGGTCGCTCAAGCTCGCCTGGTCCGGGTCTAACCCCGGCAACCTCGGCGGCTTCAAGACCAAGTGGATGAAGGAACGTCTGGACACCATTCCGTTCCTGGACGTCACCACCTCCATGCTGCCCTACGGCATCCCGTTCCCGGCTTTGCCGCAGGCCCCCGAGATCATGAACATCATCGTCCCTGACATGATGCAGAATGCGCTCACCGGCTCCATGACCGTCGACGAAGCTGCCGAAGATGCAGCCCAGAAGGTCGAGGATCTGATGGGCGGCGGTCTCTAGTCCTCCCTCGTTCGCCGGCAGTGCCCACGGGCACTGCCGGTTTCGTCCAGTTTCAGGAGCGGGCATAGTGAATACGGTGACCGGCCAGATCAGGCCTCCCCGCAAAATCGAACCGGTGCGCCGGAACGTGCTGCAAACCGCGTGGTCGCATCGGGGCGACTATGGCTATGTCCTGCCGGCCATCGTGGTGATGCTCATCGTCATCGCCTACCCGGTCTACTACACCATCGATCTGTCATTCTTCCAGACGCCGCCCGGGCTGCAGCTGCGCGACAAGAAGTTCGTCGGCCTCGACAACTACCAGGCGATCCTGTCGAGCGGCGTGTTCTGGAAGGTCACCGGCAACACGGTGATCTGGACCATCTCGTCCACCGTCATCGCCTTCCTGCTCGGCCTCGGCTGCGCGCTGGCGCTGCACCGCGAATTCGTCGGCCGCGGCGTCATGCGCGCCATCCTGCTCATTCCGTGGGTGGTCAGCGCGGTCGCCGCCTCCTATGTCTGGAAGTGGCTCTACCATTCCGATTTCGGCGTCATCGGCGCGGCGCTCGTCAGCTTCGGCCTCGCCGATCGGCCGCCCAATTTCATCGACAACATCAACACCGTGCTGCCCTCGCTGATCGTGGTCAACATCTGGCGCGAGTTCTCCTTCGCCATGATCATGCTCATGGCCGGGCTGCAGACGGTCCCCGATCAGCTGCTGCGCGCCGCCCAGGTCGATGGCGCCAGCGCCTGGAACCGCTTCTGGCACGTCACTTTCCCGCATCTGCGCGGCGTCTCTACCGTCACCATCCTTCTTCTGGCGGTGGCGAACTTCAACTCGTTCATCATTCCCTTCATCATGACCGGTGGCGGACCCTCCAATGCGTCCCACATCTGGATCACCCACATCTATGAATTCGCCTTCGGACGGCAGCGCTGGGGCGTCGCCTCGGCCTACTCTGTGCTGCTCTTCATCATCCTGATGACGCTGGGCTATTTCTACGTGCGGGCCCTGAGCAAGGGCGACGAAAGCAGGCAGGGCTGATGACCAGTATGACAAATACCGCGCGCCACACCCGCCCCCGCCGCAAGCCCGTCGATGGCTGGCGCTGGACCGGGCGCATCTTCCTGGTGCTCATGCTCATCTACACCGTCGTGCCGATGGCCTGGATGCTGATCACCTCGCTCAAGGGCGGCTTTGCCGCCATGATGTATCCGCCCCAGTGGATTCCGGCCGAGCCCACGCTCGAAAATTACATCCGGCTCCTCGATCCCAAGGACACCATCGGCCAGGACTTCCTGCGCTATTTCTGGAACAGTCTCTGGGTCTCGACCACCACCACGATCCTTGCCGTCTTCGTCGCGGTGCCGGCCGCCTACGCCTTCTCGCGGTTCCGCTTTCCGGGGCGCAATTTCCTGTTCTTCGCGGTCCTCTTGCGCAACATGTTCCCGGCCGTGATCTTTCTGGTGCCGCTGTTCATCCTGATGCGCTGGCTGGGTCTGGTGAACACCCACGGGTCGCTGATCCTGACCTACCTGACCTTCGGCCTGCCGCTGGCCATCTGGCTGCTCAAGGGATTTTACGACAACATCCCGATCCAGCTCGAGCAGGCGGCCCGCATCGATGGCGCGACGCGCTTCCAGGCCTTCCTGCTCATCGTCATGCCGCTGTCGACGCCGGGCATCATCGCCACGGCCATCTACAGCTTCATCGGCGCCTGGAACGAGTTCATCTATGCCGCCACGTTCCTCAACAAGAACGAGCAGATGACCCTGCCGGTCGGCATCCAGCGCTTCTTTTCCGAGAACACCACGGACTGGCCCGGCCTGATGGCCGCCAGCTTCATGATGAGCGTGCCGGTCGTGGTCCTGTTCCTGATCCTGCAGAAGTATTTCGTTCGCGCGCTGACCGAAGGCGCCGTCAAGCATTAAGGACCGACGGGCGCTAGGGCGCCGGAGTCCGGTCGAAGGGGAGTTGAATGGCTGAGGTTGTGCTCAAGGACGTGGTCAAGACCTACGGCAATATCTATGCCGTCAACAACGTGTCGCTGACCGTTGCCGATGGCGAGTTCGTGGCGCTGGTCGGTCCGTCCGGCTGCGGCAAGACCACCACGCTGAACCTGGTGGCCGGGCTCATCCCGATGTCGGGCGGCGATGTCATGATCGGCGATCGCGTCGTCACCGACCTCGATCCGAAAGACCGGGACATCGCCATGGTGTTCCAGAACTACGCGCTCTATCCCAACAAGTCGGTCTACAAGAACCTCGCCTTCCCCCTGCAGATGCGCAAGCTCCCCAAGGAGGAGATCGACCGCAAGGTGCAGGCCGCCGCCAAGGTGCTCGACATCACCCATCTGCTCGAGCGCAAGCCGCGCGAACTCTCGGGCGGGCAGCAGCAGCGCGTCGCCCTCGGCCGTGCCCTGGTGCGCGACCCCAAGGTCTTCCTGATGGACGAGCCGCTCTCCAACCTCGATGCCAAGCTGCGCGTGCAGATGCGCTCCGAGATCAAGCGCTTCCACCAGGACCTCAAGGCCACCATCATCTACGTCACGCACGACCAGCTCGAGGCCGTGACCATGGCCGACAAGATGGCCGTCATGAACGGCGGCTTCCTGCAGCAATACGATACCCCGGCCAATGTCTTTGCCCACCCGGTCAACATGTTCGTGGCCAGCTTCGTGGGCAGCCCGGCCATGAGCCTGATCCCGCTGACCGCCGTCACCCGCGGCGGCGAGACGCTGCTCACCAGTGCCGAAGGCTGGGAGCTGCCGCTTTCGCCGGCCAATGCCCGCAAGGCGCTCTCGGCCAAGTCCGACAAGGTCGTGCTCGGCGCCCGCCACTCCACCGTCCGGCTGCACCACACCAAAGTGCCCGGCTCGGTGCCCGGCAAGGTCTATACCGTCGAGCCCACCGGCGACGTCACCTTCGCCCAGGTCTTTGTCTCGAGCGCCATTCTCAACATCAGCCTGGGCCCCAGCGTGCAGATCCGCCCGGACGAGAACATCTTCATCGAGTTTGACCAGGAGCGCATGCACCTGTTTGATGGCGAGACCGAGATGGCCCTCAAGGCCGTCTGACGCCCCTGCCCGCCCGTCGCGCCGCGCCCGCCATTTCGGCGCGCCACACGCATTGAACCTGGACATTGATGATGACCCCGATTTCAGCCGAGACCAGCCTCAACCACGTCAACACCCGCTCGCGCCCCTCGGACCTGCGCATCACCGACATGCGCGTCGCCGAGATCGAAGGCGCGCCGTTCCGCTCGGCCCTGCTCAAGATCTACACCAACCAGGGCATTGTCGGCCTGGGCGAAGTCCGCGACGGCGCCAGCGCCACCTTCGCGCTCATGCTCAAGAGCCGGCTGCTCGGCGAAAACCCCTGCGACATCGACAAGCTCTTCCGCCGCATCAAGCAGTTCGGCGGCCACGGCCGCCAGGGTGGCGGCGTCTCGGCCGTCGAGATCGCTCTGTGGGACCTTGCCGGCAAGGCCTATGGCGTCCCCATCTACCAGATGCTGGGCGGCAAGTTCCGCGACCAGGTCCGCGTCTATTGCGACACCGACGCCGATCGCCCCAGTGGTACCGCCATGGGCCAGCGCCTGAAGGCCCGTATGGACCTGGGCTTCACCTTCCTCAAGATGGATCTGGGGCTGATGCAGATCGCCGACATTCCTGGCGCCGTCGTCGGCCCGGCCGGTGCGCTCGAACCCTTCCGCCACCATGCCGGCGGCCGCCCGCCCAAGGATCCCGAGGCGCGCCGGGCCTTCAACGCCCGCTACAACGCGCAAAACGTCATGCACCCGTTCACCGGCCTGCATTTTTCCGAAAAGGGCCTCGACCTGCTCGACCAGTACATGGCCGAAGTGCGCGCCGAGATCGGCCCGGAAATCCCGCTCGCCATCGACCATCTCGGCCACATCTCGCTGCAGGACGGCATCCGCCTCGCCCGCCGCATCGAAAAATACACCCCCGCCTGGCTCGAGGACGTCATCCCCTGGCAATATGCCGACCACTACCGCCAGCTGCAGCAATCGACTTCGGTGCCGATCTGCACTGGCGAGGACATCTATCTCAAGGAAGGGTTTGAGCCGCTGTTCAAGGCCGGCATTTCAGTGATCCACCCGGACCTGCTCACCACCGGCGGCATCCTCGAAACCAAAAAGATCGGCGACCTGGCGCAGGACCACGGCGTCGCCATGGCCATCCACATGGCCGAAAGCCCGATCGCCGCCATGGCCGCCGCCCACGTCGCCACCGCGACGGAAAACTTCCTCGCCCTCGAATATCACTCGGTCGACGTCGACTGGTGGGACGATATCGTCACCGGCCTGCCCAAGCCGCTGGTGCAGAACGGCTTCATCACCGTCTCCGACAAGCCGGGCCTGGGCATCGACGACATCGTCGACGACGTCATCTCCCAGCATCTGCAGCCCGGCGTCACCGGCATCTGGCAGCCCACCGACCAGTGGGACGACGACTATTCCTGGGACCGCGTCTGGAGCTGACCCCGGTCTACAGCCCCAGCAGCGGCGCGACCTCGCGCGCCGCTTCCCGCACCACCGCGATCGTCTCGTCCACCACCGCGTCGTCGTGTTCGGACGAGACGAACCAGGCGCCGCGCTCCAGCGCCCGCACGCCGCGCCGGAGCATGGCAACGCAGAACTGCACATAGCCGCGCTTGTCGGCCTGCGCGATGTCCCGATAGTTTTTCGGCACGTCCGTCAGGCCGAACGAGACGTGGAACATCAGCGGAAAGCCGAACACCTGCGCCACGATCCCGGCCTCGGCCAGCGCGTCGCGGATGCCGTCCTGCAGCCGCAGGCCCCGCACTGAACTCTGCCGATAGTGCTCTTCGGTCAGCCCCTCGAGCGTGGCGATCATCGCCGCCATCGCCACCGGCTGCGCGTTGAACGTGCCGCCATGCAGCACGCCGGCCGTGGCGAACATGTCCATCAGCTCGGCCCGCCCCACCACGGCCGCCACCGGAAACCCATTGGCGATCGCCTTGGCAAAGATCGAGAGGTCCGGCGTCACCCCGAACAGGTCCTGCCCTCCGCCGCGCGCCAGCCGGAAGCCGGTGATCACCTCGTCAAAGCAGAGCAGGCTGCCATGCCGGCGGCACGCCGCCAGCGCTCCGGCGAGATAGCCGTCGCCGGGCGCGATGGCGCCCTGGTTGCACATGGCCGGCTCCATCAGCACGCCGGCAATGTCGCCCTGCGCCAGCCGCGCTTCGAGCGCCGGCAGGTCGTTCCAGCCCATGATCTCGAGGCCCTCGGCCTCGACCGCATCCTGCCCCAGGCTGCCGGCCACCGGCACCGGGGCCGAGGCCGGTCCGGCCGCGTTCAGCGCCGGCGCCGTCGACCACAAGATATTGTCGAACCAGCCGTGATAATGGCCTTCGAACTTGATGATGGTGCGCCGCCCGGTCTTGGCGCGCATCAGCCGCATCGCCGCCTGCCCCACCTCCGACCCGGACGAGCCGAACCGCACGCGCTCGGCCGACGGAATGCGTGCGCAGAGCATCTTGGCTGCCTCTGCCTCGATCGGGCTCTGCCCGCCGAACAGAATGCCCTTGTCGACCTGCTCCTTCACCGCCTGCCGCACCCCGGCCGGGCTATGGCCCAGCACCATGGCGCCCATGCCGCAATAATAGTCGATGATCCGGTTGCCATCGACGTCGAACAGATACGGCCCCTCGCCGCGCTCGAACACCAAGGGGCCGGGCGACATGCCGAGGCGGAAATGGCTGTTTGCCCCACCCGCAATGTACTGGCTTGCGGCGGCGATCCGCGCCGCGGACGTGGCAAAACTGAGGGCAGGTTTGGGCGTCATCTTGGCTTCCCCTCCAAAGACGGGACGCAGAGCCAGCCCAACGTCCACTTGACCCGGCCGTCGCCGGTTCCTACCCCTGATATATGGCACGGGATTGGGAGGTCACCATGCGTATTTTCCTTGCGACTTTAGGCACAGAGACCAACACCTTCGCCTCGTTCCCCACCGGGCTCGACGACTTCAGGCGCGGCGTCTGGATCGACGGCGATATCTCCGGTGCGCCCGCCTCGCCCTGGTCGGTCCCGGCGCAGCGCTGGCTGCACCACGCCAAGGCCTTGGGCTGGGAGGTGATCGAAAGCCTCTATGCCTTTGCCGAACCGGCCGGCCCCACCGTGCAGTCGGCCTATGAGACGATGCGCGATCGCATCCTCGCCGACCTGGCGGCCGCCGGTCCGGTCGATGCGGTGCTGATGTTCCTGCATGGCGCCATGATCGCCACCGGCTACGACGATTGCGAGGCCGATTTCGTCACCCGCATGCGCCGCCAGGTCGGCCCCGATGTGCGCATCGGCCTCGAACTCGACCTGCACGCCCATATCGACCAGCACCTGCTCGACGTCACCGACCTCATCGTCTTTTACAAAGCCTATCCGCATATCGATTATGGCGAGCGCGCCGACGATCTCTTCGCGCTCATGCAGCGCACTCTGGCCGGCGAAATCGAACCCACCATGGCGCTCTACGATTGCAAGGTCATGGGCCTCTTCCCCACCACGCGCGAGGGGCCCATGCCCGGCTTTGTCGCCGACATGTTCGCCGCCGAAGGCAGGGACGGCGTGCTCTCGCTCTCGCTCAACCACGGCTTCCCCTGGGCCGACGTCCCCAATGCCGGCGCCAAGATGCTGGCGGTCACCGACGACGATGAAGCGCAGGCGCGACGCGTCGCCGAAGCCTTCGGCAAGCGCTTCTACGCCGTTCGCGCCGAAGCCACCCTGCCCTTCGTGCCGTTCGACGAGGCTATCGATCGCGCCCGGCAAACCGGCGACAAGCCGCTGCTGCTCGCCGACGTCTCCGACCAGACCGGCGGCGGCGCACCGGGCGACACCACCTACATGATCAAGGCGCTGCTTGATGCCGGCGTCACCGACGCGGTCTATGGCCCGCTCTGGGACCCGCTGGCCGTCGGCATCTGCTTTCAGGTCGGCGTCGGCGCCACGCTCGACCTGCGCATCGGCGGCAAGTTCGAACCTCATTCCGGCCCGGCGCTCGATGTGCGCGCCACGGTAAAATTCCTCAAGCGCGACGCCTATCAGGACCAGCTCACCGCCGAGCGCGTCCCGATGGGCGATGTCGCCGTCATCGCGGTGGAGGGCCTCGAAATCCTGCTCAACACGCGTCGCGTCGGCGTCTTCTCGCCCACCATGTTCACCCACCACGGCGTCACCCTTGCCGACAAGCAGGTTATCGCGCTGAAAAACCTCTACAAGCACCGCGACATCTTCGCGCCGCTGGTCCGCGACCAACTCTTCGTCGCCACCCCCGGCGCCTGCCCCCCGACCTGGCTCGACCTGAAATTCTCCCGCCTCCCCCGCCCCATCTGGCCCCTCGACCCCGACCCCCTCGGGCTCGATTGAGGAGAACGCTCCAGCAGAGACCTCATGGTGAGCGTGTCGAACCACGAGGTCGAGCGCACCACATGGTGCCGCGCCGCAACCGCTGTCTCGTTTGCCCCGGCCCCTCCCCAACCGCCGAACTCTCCTCCACCCTTCTCCCCTTGCGGGAGAAGGTAAGCAGTGGCTCTCATCCAGCAAGAGCAACTCCCCTCCTCGTAAGGCCCCCACGCACCAGAGAAGTACTCAGAGCACCCCTGGTCGGGTTTGGTTTGCTCCGCCTCCTCCCCCCGCGCCGTCATCCTCGCGCTTGACGCGAGGACCCATCCCTCCCCAACCGCCGAACTCTCCTTCACCCTTCTCCCATTGCGGGAGAAGGGAGGCAGAAAGACATTCTGACCCCAGCATCGCTGCCCCATCCCCCTAGATCGGCAGCACCCGCGAATGCTTGATCTGCCCGAGCGAAAAACTCGACTCGATCGAGCTCACGCCTTCCACCTGCGTCAGCTTTTCGCGCAGGAACGCCTCGTAGGACGACAGGTCCGCACAGACCACGCGCAGCAGATAATCGAACTGCCCTGTCATCAGGTAGCACTCCATGATCTCGGGCCAGGCCGCGATGGCGGCAGCGAACCGGTCCAGCTCCAGCGAGCGCTGCCGTTCGAGCTTGATCGAGATGAACACCGAAACCGGCAGCCCGACCGCCTTCTGGTCGATCACCGCGGCATAGGCGGCGATCACGCCCGCCTTCTCCATCTGCCGGATGCGCCGCAGGCAGGGTGACGCCGAGAGCCCCACGCGGTCGGCAATCGCCTGGATCGTCATCCGCCCGTCCTCCTGCAAGGCCCGCAGGATCTTGCGGTCGATGGCAGTAATTTGAATATTGGCAGATTTTGCCACTTTTGGACCTCGGATATCGTGAAACTTGCTGATGTAGTGATCTAGAAGCCAAAAATAGCCAGAAACTGCCACCGCAGCGAGCGCAATCTGGAGTCGGGCTGCGGGAGGCGACGATGGACAGAGCACTGCATCAGGCGGACGAGCGGATCGCCATGCTCGAGGCGCTGACCCGCAAAGTGCTCTGGCTCTCCAACTGGATGATCCATCACGCCAACCACATCCGCCCCAATGTCGACGGGGTCAAGGTCGGCGGCCACCAGGCTTCCTCGGCCTCGATGGCGGCGATCATGGCCACCCTCTATTTCGGTGTGCTGCGCCCCGAGGACCGGGTCGCCGTCAAGCCGCATGCCGCGCCGGTCTTTCACGCCATCCAGTACCTGTTCGGCAAGCAAAGCCGCGAGAAGCTCGAAAATTTCCGCGGCTTTGGCGGCGCCCAGTCCTACCCCTCGCGCACCAAGGACACCGACGACGTCGACATCTCCACCGGCTCGGTGGGCCTGGGCGTCGCCTTCACGGCCTTCGCCGCCATGATCCAGGATTATGTGCGGGCCAAGCCCTGGGCCGATCAGGCGCTCCAGCCGGGCCGCATGGTGGCGCTCGTCGGCGACGCCGAGCTCGACGAAGGCAATATCTACGAATGCCTGCTCGAAGGCTGGAAACACGGGCTGCGCAACACCTGGTGGGTGATCGACTACAACCGCCAGAGCCTCGACGGCGTGGTCCGCGAAGGCCTCTATGATCGGATCGAGGCCATCTTCAAGGCCTTCGACTGGAACGTGGTGACGCTCAAATATGGCGCGCTGCAGCGGCAGGCCTTTGCCGAGCCGGGCGGCGACCGGCTCAAGGCCTGGATCGATGCCTGCGACAATGCCCGTTACTCCGCGCTGATGTTCCGCGGTGGCGCCGCCTGGCGCGAGCGCCTCACTGACGAGATCGGCGACCAGGGCCCGGTCACCGCCCTGCTCGACCGCCGCTCCGACCAGCAGCTCGCCGAACTGATGGGCAATCTGGGTGGCCATTGCGTCGAGAGCCTGCTCGATCAGTTCAACGCCGCCACCACCGACCGGCCCACCGTGTTTATAGCCTATACGGTGAAGGGCTGGGGCACGCCGCTGGCCGGCCACAAGGACAACCATGCCGGCCAGATGACCGGTGCACAGATCGAAACGCTGCGCCAGGCCATGAACGTGCGCGCAGGCCACGAGTGGGACCCTGCCGAAGGCCTGCCGGTCGATCCGCCCACCCTGCAGCGCTTCCTCGACACCGTCCCTTTTGCGACCGGCGCGAACCGGCGCAAGACGTCGCCCAAAATCGCTTCGATCGGTCCGCAATGGGTCGGCGCCGGCCCGACCTCGACCCAGACCGCCTTCGGCAAGATTCTCGACGCCATCGCCAAGACCGACAGCCCGCTGGCCCAGCGCATCGTCACCACGTCGCCCGACGTCACCGTCTCGACCAATCTGGGCACCTGGGTCAATCGCCGCCACCTGTTCTCCAGTCAGGCTGCCGCTGACATCTTTCAGGCCGAACGCATCCCCAGTGCGCAGAAGTGGCAGTTCACCCCCGAGGGCCAGCATATCGAGCTGGGCATTGCCGAAATGAACCTCTTCCTGCTGCTGGGTGCCGCTGGCCTCTCGCACGCCCTCTTCGGCGAGCGCCTTCTGCCCATCGGCACGCTCTACGACCCCTTCATCTCGCGCGGCCTGGATGCCCTCAACTACGCCTGCTACCAGGATGCCCGCTTTCTCCTCGTCGCCACGCCGTCCGGCGTGTCGCTGGCTGGCGAAGGCGGCGCGCACCAATCCATCGCCGCCCCATTGATCGGCATCAGCCAGGATGGCCTGGCCGCCTTCGAGCCGGCCTTTGCCGACGAGCTCTCGGTCATCATGGATTGGGCTTTCGATTACATGCAGCGCGATGGCGACGCGCCTGTCGAGGCCGCCGCCTGGCCACGCGAAGCATCCGGCGGCTCGGTCTATCTGCGCCTGAGCACCCGCGCACTCGAGCAGGTGCCGCGCCGCATCGATCCAGACCTCTCCCGCGCCATCATCGCCGGCGGCTACTGGCTGCAGCCGCCCACCCCCTCATGCGAGGTGGTCATTGCCTACCAGGGCGTGCTGGCCAGCGAGGCCATCGCCGCCGCCGGGCTGATCGGCGCGGACAAGCGCAATGTCGCGGTCCTCGCCGTCACCTCGGCCGATCGGCTCAATGCCGGTTGGCACGCCGCCCAGCGTGCCCGCCAGCATGGCGACGCCGCGACCACCTGCCATGTCGAAAACCTGCTGCGCGATCTGCCCCGCCACTGCGGGCTGGTCACCGCCATTGACGGCCACCCCGCCACGCTGGGCTGGCTCGGCAGCGTCTTCGGCCATCGCGCCCAGACCCTGGGGGTCGAACACTTTGGACAGACCGGCACCGTCAACGATCTCTATGCCCATTTCGGCATCGACGCGGCAGCCATCGCCAACGCCGCAACCGGATTTGTCGGGCGACATGCACGCTGACCCCGTGCCGACCCGCCTTTGCAGCACCGATCGCCGCGTTTACGTCGGTCATCGCCGTCAAATCGCTGTTCATCTTTGTGACCAAACTGTGGCGATGACGATTTCATGTCAGCAGTGCTGCCCAAAGTTATGGCGCTGTTGGAATCTGCACAGGTCTTGGGCTTTTCGCCGCCGCAGCGGCTGGACAAGCCGCCAAGCATTTGTCAGACATATGTCATTGGACAGGTGGCGGGGTGAATGCCGCCTGTGCGACAGCGGCAGGAGGGACGCCGTTCCGGCCTGTCGAAAAGGGAGTGCCGCGGCCGGATTTGGCCGCGCTAAGTATCGACTAGCTCTGCAAAACATCATGCTCTGCACAAGGAGGGAGTCTCAATGAATGCGTTGCTGAAATTTGTCGGCACGCTGGCATTTGCCGTGGGCATCACCACGGCGCCGGCGCTGGCCGAGATCAAGTTGACAGTGCCGGGGGGGTCAACCACCGGCACCTACATGGACTACATGAAGACCGTTTACGCACGCGCCAGCGGCTCCGAATTGCTGCAGGTCCCGCTGACCAGCTTCGACAACGAATACCAGCTCACCCCGCTGGCCGCCGAAAGCTGGACCCAGTCCGACGACGGCCTGACCTGGACCTTCACCCTGCGCGACGGTCTGGTCTGGAGCGACGGCGAACCCCTGACGGCCGAGGACTTTGTCTTCGCCCTGCAGCACGCCGCCACATCCGGCTATGACTTTGCCTGGTATTGGGATTTTGCCGGCGGCATCCAGAACTGGAAGGAAGTCACCGAAGGCAAGGCCGACGCCTCTACCCTGGGTCTGAAGGCCGTCGACGACAAGACCATCCAGATCACCTCGACCGCGCCCAAGCCCTATATGCCCAGCGTCGTCAGCCTCTGGTACCCGGTGCCCAAGCACCAGTTCGACAAGTTCGGCGACGACTGGTCGACCAATGTCGATACCGTCGTGACCTCGGGTCAGTTCAACCTCAAGTCCTGGGAAAAGTCGAACAACTCGGTCGTCCTGACCAAGAGCGCGACCTACACCGGTCCGTGGCAGGCTGAAGTCGACGAACTGACCATCGACCCCTCGCTGGGCGCCCCGGAAGTCGGCATGCCGGCCTTCCTCGCCGGTGATACCGCCTATACCTTCCTCAATGCCGGCCAGATCCCGGTGGTCAAGCAGCGCATGCCGGACTCGATCCGCACCAATGCGGTGTTCGCCACCTCCTACATCTCGTTCGACCTCAAGTCCCCGCCCTTCGACAATGTCGACGTGCGTCGCGCCTTCTACTACGCCGTCAACCGTGCCGAACTGACCTCGACCGTCCTCAAGGACATCGCGATCCCGGCCGGCTCGATCCTGGCGCCGGGCTATCCTGGCTACAGCGAAAACGTCGTCTCGCAGGCCGTGTTCGACCCGCAAAAGGCCAAGGATTTCATGGCCAAGGCTGGCTATCCGAACGGCGAAGGTTTCCCCACCGTGGAAATCTGGTTCCGTGAAGAAGGTGGCTACAACGCCGCCATCATCCCCCCGATGGCCCAGTACCTGCAGGCCCAGTTCAAGGAGATCCTCGGGATCACCATGAACATCAAGGTCATGCCGGGCAAGGACTGGATGGAAGGTCTGCTGCAGCACAAGAACAACCTGTTCATTGCGCCCTACGAGTATGACTACCTCGATCCGTCGAACTTCTACGGCATCTTCTACAACGGCGGCCGTCACAGCTACTTCGTGCCAGAGTACGACGCGCTGGTTGCCGCAGCCGACTCCAACCCGAACTGGGAAGAACGCGTCAAGCTCTACGAACAGGCCGAGCAGGTCATGATCGACCAGGGCATGATCGTACCGCTGGTGCACCCGATCACCATGGCCGCCGTCACTGAGAACCTCACCGGCGCTGGCGTCACCCCGAACTCGAAGGGCCTCACGCCGCTCGATCGTATCGGCAACTTCCTCTACTCGCACATCTCCGCGAAGTAAGAGTGCAACCTGCTCCCCGGCCACGCGCCGGGGAGCACCTTCTCGGGGGCGAGACAGCGCATGACTCTGGTCGATATCAAGGAGCTCAAGGTGAGCTTCGCCCAGCACGGGGGCACCATCGATGCCATCCGCAGCGTCAGCCTGCGGGTCGAAGAGGGCGAGAGCCTGGGCATCGTCGGTGAATCGGGCTCGGGCAAGTCGGTGACCTGCATGGCCCTGCTGCGGCTGCTGCCGCCATCGGCCAAGATCACCGCCAAAACCATGATCCTGGACGACGTCGACGTGCTCGACGCCAACGCCCGCACCCTGTCAACACTGCGCGGACGCTCCGCCGCCATGATCTTTCAGGACCCGATGACGGCCTTCGACCCGGTCTTCACCATCGGTCACCAGATCGTCGAGACCATTCGCACCCATCGGCAGACCACCAAGCGCGATGCGCTGGCGGAGGCCGAGCAGCTGCTCCGTCGGGTCGAGATTCCCAATGCCGGCGACGTCCTCAACTATTTCCCGCATCAGCTGTCGGGGGGTATGTTGCAGCGCGCCATGATCGCCATGGCGCTCTCCTGCCGCCCCAAGCTGCTGATCGCAGACGAACCGACAACGGCGCTCGACGTCACCATCCAGGCGCAGATCCTCCAGCTGATCAAGGAGTTGCAGGCCGAGTACGGCATGGCCCTGGTCATGATCACCCACGATCTGGGAGTGATCGCCGAGACGGTCGATCGTGTCGTGGTCATGTATGGCGGCCAGGTGATGGAAGAAGGTCCGGTCCAGCAGATCTTTGACGCGCCCCGACATGGTTACACCCGCCAGTTGCTGGCCAGTCTGACTGCCGGCGTCGCCAAGGCCGATGCACCGGCGCCCGCCGATCGTGCGCCGGCGCTTGAGCTTAGAAAGCTTTCCAAGATCTACCAGATCCGCCGCCAGGGCCGGATCTTTGCCAGCTATACCGACCACCACGCCGTCCGCGAAGTCAGCCTCATCCTGCCAAGGAACAAGATCGTTGGGCTGGTCGGCGAGTCCGGCTCGGGCAAGAGCACCACGGGTATGATGGCCATGCGGCTGGTTCCGCAGAGCGGCGGGGAGATCCTGGTCGACGGCACCAACGTGGCAAGCCACGATCCCGCTGCGGTGCTCAATTTCCGCCGCCAGGTCCAGGTCGTGTTCCAGGACAGTTACTCGGCTCTCGATCCGATGATGACCTTGACCCAGATCATCGCCGAACCCCTCCACATCCATGGGCTGGGGAGCCCCAAACAGCAGGCGGAGGCCGCACTGAACTGGCTCGAAAAGGTCGGGCTGGACCGCAGCTTCGGCCAGCGCTACCCGCACGAATTGTCAGGGGGCCAGCGCCAGCGCGTCGCCATTGCCCGCGCCCTCATTCTCAAGCCCTCAGTGCTGGTTGCCGACGAGCCGACCTCGGCCCTCGACGTGACGGTCAAGGCGCAGATCATCGGCCTGCTCAAGAAGCTGCAGGAAGACATGGGGTTGTCGATCCTGTTCATCAGCCACGACCTCAGCGTAGTGCGCTCGCTCACCGATACCGTCGTGGTCATGTATCGCGGGCGAGTGGTCGAACAGGCGCCAACCGCCGCGCTCTTCGAAAATGCGCGTCACCCCTACACCCGCGCCCTGCTCGACGCGATCCCGGCGACAAATCCGCGCCTCCGGCGTCAGCGCAGCTTCATCAAGACCAACGACATGGATGCGGCAACGCCTCGTCTTTCGGCCGCGTCCCTGGCGCTGTCGGCCACGGCCACCGATCTTCCGCAACTCGTCAGTGTCGCACCCGGCCATCTGGTCGAAGCGATCGTCACCCCATAAGGAGCGTCCGATGATCCTCTACATCATTCGCCGCCTGCTCTCGATCGCGGTGACGTTCTTCGTGGTCTCGATTATCGTCTTCCTGATGATGCATGCCGTGCCCGGTGGACCGTTCGACGGCAACGACATGCCGGTCTCAGAGGCGGTGCGCGCCAAACTGATGGCCAAGCTCGGGCTCGACCAGCCGCTCTGGGTGCAATACCTCAAGTACATGTCCGGCGTGCTGGTGCTCGACTTCGGCGTGCCCTACCAGGCGCCCGGCGAGACGGTCCTGAGCCTGCTCGCCAATGCCTGGCCGCCCAGCCTGCTGCTCGGTGGCCTGGGCGTGCTGATCGGCGCCCCGCTGGGCATCCTGCTGGGCATGGCGGCGGCCTTGCGGCGCAACACCTGGATCGACTATCTGGCCTCGGGCGTCGCAACGCTTGGGCTGACCGTGCCGGTCTTTGTGATTTCGATGCTGTTGATCCTGGTGTTCGCAGTCGGCCTCAACTGGTTGCCGGCCAGCGGCTGGGGCAAACCCGAGCGCTGGATCCTGCCGATCGCAACCTATGCTGCCATTCCGTTGGCCACCTATGCGCGCTATACCCGCTCGGCCATGCTCGACACGCTCAATCGTCCCTTTGTCACGGCTCTGCGCGCCAAGGGTCTGAGCGAGCGGCGCATCATCTTTCAGCACGTGCTGCGCAACTCGGCGATCCCGATGGTCACCGTCTTCCTGCCCATGTTCATCGGCACCGCCACTGGTTCGATCTTCGTTGAAGCCATGTTCCGCGTCCCCGGCCTCGGCTCCTATTTCGTCTCCTCGATCGAGAACCGCGACTACCCGCTGGAAATGGCACTGATCCTCATGGTCACCGTAGCGTTCTGCCTCGCCTACCTCCTCAGCGATATCGCCTACGCCTGGCTCAACCCGCGCATCCGTTTCGGGGAGCAGAAGCGATGAGCACCGAACTCAATCTCGAAACCGAACTCGCTGTCCCACCCGCCGCCCGTCAGCGCAGCCCGCTCTACTTTGCCTGGCGGCGCTTCCTGGCCAACAAGGCCGCAGTGGTCGGCGGCGCCGTGCTGCTTGTTTTGATCCTCGCAGCGATCTTCGCGCCGCTCTTCACGAAGACTGCCCCGGACGCGCAGGCGTTCCTGACGCAATCGTTGGCTTTCCCGTCGGCAGAGTTCTGGTTCGGCGTCGACGACCTGGGCCGGGATTTCTTCACCCGCATTGTCTACGGTGCGCGTGTGTCGCTCACTATCGGCTTTGCCGCCGCCGCCTTCAGCGTACTGATCGGCATTCCACTGGGGGCACTGGCCGGCTATTTCGGCGGCAAGACCGACTGGATCATCATGCGCATCATCGAGTTGTTCTCGGTGGTGCCGTCGCTGCTGGCCGCCATGCTGCTGGGGGCGCTGACCGGCGGCGGCTTCGTAACCATTATCGTGATCGCCGCGCTCTTTGGCTGGGTCAATGTCTGCCTGCTGGTGCGAGCCCAGGTAAAGTCCTTCCGCGAGAAGGAATTCGTCCGCGCCGCCCAGGCGCTGGGGGCGTCGCCCTGGTACATCATCCGCCGCCACCTGGTGCCCAACTCGATTTCGCCCATCATCGTGGGCTTCGTACTTGCCATCCCGCTGGCCATGATGCTCGAAGCCAGCCTCAGCTTTCTGGGGATCGGCGTTGCGCCGCCGACCGCCAGCTGGGGGCAGATGATCAATGTGGGCATGAATTTCATGTTCTTTTACTGGCACATGGCGGTCTTCCCCACCGCCGCGCTGGCCATCACGGTACTCGCCACGACGCTGTTCGGCGACGGGCTCCGCGACGCACTCGATCCAACCCTGAAAGGGCGCTGACTTGTCCTCCAATCTCGCGCGGCACTTCCTCCTCCGTGACGACGTCGTGTTTCTCAACCACGGCTCCTTTGGCGCCTGCCCGCGGCCGGTGTTCGAGACCTACCAGCGCTGGCAGCTTGAACTGGAGCGCCAGCCGGTCGCCTTTCTGGGCCGCGACCTGACCGAGCGCATGCGCGTGCCGCGCGTCGCTCTCTCGGCGTTTGTCGGCACCACTCCCGACAATATCGTCGGCCTGGTCAACGCCACCGAAGGCCTCAACATTGTCGCGCAGTCGCTCGACCTGCAGCCCGGCGACGAGATCCTCACCACCGACCACGAATATTCGGCCCTCGAAAAGACCTGGACCTACGTCGCTCGACGGACCGGCGCACGCATTGTCACCGTCAAGGTGCCCCTGCCGCTCGTGTCGGAAGCAGAGTTTACGGCCACGCTGGTCGCCGGCATGACCGACCGCACGCGTGTGCTGTTCCTCAGCCATATCACCTCACCCACCGCCCTGGTTTTCCCGATCGAGCCGGCCATCGCCGAAGCCCGCAAGCGCGGCATCTGGTCGGTGATCGACGGAGCCCACACACCCGGCCACATTCCGCTCGATCTCGACGCCATGGGCGTCGATTTCTACTCGGGCAATTGTCACAAGTGGCTGATGACGCCCAAGGGCTCCGCCTTCCTCTACGTGCGGCCCGAACTGCAGGGCATGATCAACCCGCTGGTGATCAGCCACGGTTGGACCGCCGACTCCAAACAGCCGGGCGCCAAAGGCGCCTTTGGCAATTCGCCCTTCATCGATGAACTCGAAATGCAGGGAACACGCGATCCCGCCGCCTGGCTGACAGTGCCGGCCGCTCTGGATTTTCGCCGCGAACACGGCTGGACCGGCGTTGCTGCCGAATGCCGGGCCCTCGCCCAGGAAACCGCGGCCCGCCTGCGGGAGCGGACAGGTCTGCCGCCCCTCTCGGCTCCGGAATTCTGCGCGCCGCAGATGGTCGCTATGCCGGTACCGCACATCGAGGACCCGATCGATATGCAAAAGCGCCTGAACGAGCGCTACGGCATCGAGATTCCGGTCTTCAACTGGCAGGACCGCTCCATCGTCCGCGTCTCGGTGCAGGGCTATAATTCCAAGGCCCAGATGGATCTGCTGATCGAGGCGCTCACCGACCTGCTGGCGCTGGACGCCGGCCCGGTGCAGGCGCGTCAACACGGCTGACAAGCCGCACGAACTATGCTGTGAGTGCCTGCCCGTAACGTTCGGAGGGGACGGTGGCAGAAGACGGAGCGCTGAACTACCTCGAACCGCTGGAAACGCGCACGCGTGGCGTTGCCGTGCTGGATGCGCTTGCCGACATGATCGAGCGCGCCGGTCTCAAGATCGGCGATCGACTGCCCCCTGAAGTCTCGCTCGCGGCAACCCTGGGAGTGGGCCGTTCCACCATCCGGGAAGCGCTCAATCGCTGGGAAGGCCTGGGGCTCATCAAGCGCCGCCGCGGTGACGGCACTTACCTGGCCGCCCGGGTGCAGACGTCGCGCGGCATGGTACCGACCATGGTGCGCCTCGAAGGCGAAGCCTTGCTCCGCCTGATCGAAGTGCGGCGCGCCCTCGAGAACGAGGTGGTCCGCAAAGCGACCATCAATGCGGGGGCGGAACAGCGGCGAGAGATCTCGCGTCTCTGCGATATCCTGCTGGTCGAGGTCAACGCGGGCCGGCCGTGGCGCAAGGCCGATCATGAATTCCACGCAGCCATCTATGACGCCGCCGGCAATCCGATGTTCGGCCAGATCCTGCAGAACCTCGACCGGGCCCTTGAGCGTTCGCAGGAATCGCCCTTTGGTCGTGACGAATTCGGGCTCGATTCCTTCCCGCCGCATCGCGACCTGGCCGACGCCATCCTTGCTGCCGACCCCGAGGCTGCCTGCGCCGCGATCAACACCATCCTCGACCGTGTCGACAAGGACGTGCGCGACATCATCTTTGCCGGAGCGCCGCCCGACCCCAGCCTGCCCTCCTAGGGCGTCGTCGGCGCATAGGTTGCTGCATCGACTTTTGCCGGCCGTCCGTCGAGCATGAGCGCGCTCTGCCGCGGCGGCGTCTGCGCGATAATCTTGCCCCGCCGAATAACGGTCAGCCGGTTGGCCTTGAGCCTGAGCGCCTCCACCGGGTCGCGCGCCTGCAGGATCACCAGGTCGGCGTGACAGCCCTTGTGCAGCCCGTAATCCTCCAGTCCCATGGCGCGTGCGTTGCCGTGGGTGACGATATCAAAGATCGTCTGTTTGTCGGCAATCGACGCCATCTGCGCGACATGAACCGCCATATGCGCCACTTCGAGCATGTCGCCCGATCCCATCGAGTACCAGGGGTCCATCACGCAGTCGTGCCCGAAGGCCACGTTCACGCCCGCCGCAAGCAGCTCGGGCACCCGGGTCATGCCACGCCGCTTCGGATAGGTGTCATGCCGACCCTGCAGCATGATGTTGATCAGCGGGTTGGCGATGGCATGCAACCGCGCTTCGGCGATCAGCGGGATGAGCTTGGACACGTAATAGTTGTCCATCGAGTGCATCGAGGTCAGGTGAGACCCCGCCACACGACCCTGCAGCCCGAAGCGGACCGTCTGCTGCGCCAGCGTCTCCACATGGCGCGACAGCGGATCGTCGGTTTCGTCGCAATGCATGTCCACCGGTAGACCGCGCTCGGCCGCGATGCGGCAGAGCGCCTCCACCGAGGCCGCACCATCGGCCATGGTGCGCTCGAAATGCGGGATGCCCCCGACAATGCCGACGCCCATGTCGAGCGCCCGATTGAGCGCGCTGACCCCATCGGCAGCGCGGTAGTAGCCATCCTGTGGGAAGGCGACCAGTTGCAGATCGATATAGGGCGCAACCCGATCGCGGACCTCGAGCATGGCCTCGACCGTCACCAGCCGCGGATCGCTGGTATCGACATGGGTGCGGATGGCCAGCAGCCCCTGGGTCACGGCCAGGTCGCAATAGCGCAGCGCGCGCTCCACCAGCTTCTCGCGCGTCAGCGTCGGCCGCAGCTCGCCCCAGAGTGCAATGCCCTCGAGCAGCGTTCCCGAGCGGTTCATTCGCGGCAGACCCAGCGAAAGCGTCGCATCCATATGGAAGTGCGGATCAACGAAGGGCGGTGAAACGAGCCGGCCGCTGGCATCGATGATCTCGCCCGCCTCCACCGTGATCCCGGGCTCGACCGCAACGATGCGCCCCCCCGCGATGGCGATATCGATACCCACGCGGCCGTCGGGCAGATTGGCATTCCGGATGACAAGATCGACCATGGGCGCACCGATTGAAAAGAAACCGTATCTGAGCGGCAAGCCGCTGGAACTTCAAGCTAACCCAGCATCAGGTGCCTCACCTGGGTATAGTCGAGCAGAGACTGCATCGACAGGTCGGACCCGTAGCCAGAGTTCTTCATGCCGCCATGCGGCATCTCGGTCGCCATCACGCCATGCGTGTTGATCCAGGTGACGCCGTACTCGAGCGCATTGGCGACCGAGAGCGCCACTTCGGCGTCGCGGCTCCAGATCGAGGAGGCAAGGCCATACTCTGAGGCATTGGCCCAGTCGACGGCGGTCTGAAGACCATCGAACGGGGTGATGCTGAGCACAGGGCCGAACACTTCCTTCTGCACGATCTCGGCCTCGATCGGCGCCGATACGAGGGTCGGCGGGTAATAGAAGCCCTCGGGGTCCGCAGTCGCGCCCTGCATCACCTCAGCCCCGGCAGCGCGGGCGCGGTCGACAAAGCCGGACACGCGCGCCTGCTGGCGTGCACTGATCACTGGACCGAACTCGACGTCGTCGCGGTCCGGATGCCCATAGACCAGGCTCTCGACCATGTCCTGCAACTTGTCGGTCAGCGACTGGACGACAAAACGGTCAGCAAAGATCCGGCACGCCGCCGTGCAGTCCTGCCCGGCATTGTAGAAACTGGCCTCTCGCAGCGTCTCGACCAGCTTGTCGAGGTCGGCATCGGCCGCCACGATGACCGGGGCCTTGCCACCCAGTTCGAGGTGGGTGCGCTTGATCATCGGTCCGGCGGCCGCCTGCAGCACGGCGCGCCCGGTACGGACGTCGCCGGTGAGCGAAATCATCCGCACCAGATCGTGCGAAATCAGCGCCTGCCCCACCTCCGGGCCGCTGCCGCACACGATATTGACCACCCCGGGCGGCAGCACCTCGGCAAAAATCTGCCCCAGCGCCAGGAGACTGAGGGGGGTATGCTCGGACGGCTTGATCACCACGGCATTGCCGGCGGCGATCGCCGGCGCGATCTTCCAGGCTGCCATCAGCAACGGATAGTTCCAGGGCGTGATCTGCGCGATCACGCCGATTGGATCGCGCCGCATCAGGCTGGTCACCTTGTCCGATCTGTAGTTACCGGCCGCTGTTGCCGGCATGTTGCGCACAGCCGTCCCGAAGAACCGGAAGACATCCACCACATTGGCGATCTCGCCACCCCGCACGCAGCGCAGCGGCTTGCCGGCGTTGCGCGACTCGATCCCTGCCAACCTTGTCGCGTCCTGTTCGATCCGCTCCGCGATGCGGAAGAGCGCAGCACTGCGTTCACGTGGGGTCCGTCGCGCCCAGCCCTTGTAGGCGCCATACGCGGCCCGGACTGCCGCATCCAGCTGATCCGGACTGGCCGACGCGACGGTGGCCAGCGGCACCCCGAGAGCCGGCTCGAAGGCGATTTCATCTGCCCCCTCGCCACTCACGAAATCGCCGCCGATCAGCAGCCTCGTGTCGAATTGCGTCATCGCGACATCTCCTTGAGCGCATGCGGCAGGTAGGATGCACGGGCCGCCTGGCCCACGAAGCTCCAGAACGCCAGATCGTGGGGTCGCGCCTCGGCCTGCCACTCGGGGTGCCACTGCACTGCGAAAACCGGTGCCGATGTTCCGCTGGCCCAGACCGCCTCGATCACGCCATCCAGGCTCATGGCATTGGCCACCAGACCCGGCGCGAGGCGGTCGATGGCCTGATAGTGGACACTGTTGACGTCGAGCACATTGGCACCGGTCACCCGGGCCAGCATGCTGCCATGGCTGACGTCGACCCGATGCATGTGCCCAAAGGTTTCGGACTGATCGGCCGAGTCGGGCGCATGATGGGTCGGCCAGCGGTCTCCGCTGTCGCGCAGATCGAGCAGCGAGCCACCCAGAGCGACATTGATCTCCTGCAGGCCCCGGCAGATGCCGAACACGGGCTTGCCGGCGTCGATGGCAGCGTGGATCAAGGCCGCCGAAAAGCTGTCGCGGTGTCCATCGTGTGGCAGGCGTTGCGCTGCGTCCGAGCCAAAGCGCTGCGGTGCGATGTTGGAGGTGCTGCCGGTCAGCAGCAGGGCATCGAGCCGCGAGACGATCCGACCCGCATGGCTGCCATCGGTATTGGATGGAACGATCAGCGGCACGGCATTGGCGTGCCGCGCCACCGCCTCGAGATAGCGTGCCTTGACGGCCTGACCGCTCTCTCCCTCGATCTGGCGACTGCACGCGATGACCCCGATGACAGGGGAGTGATCAGACATGGGTTTCGTTGGCTCCGTCGCACTGGGACAGCAATCTCCCATAAGCGGCCAGCACCTGCTAGGGTCGCTGCGAGCAATAGCAAGGGCAATTGATAGGCATGAGTTCCGAAAACCTCCATAATACCGATATCGTCGCCTGGCTGGCCAACCATCCCCAGGTCGAGGTGCTGCATACTGCGGTGTGCGACCTCAACGGCATTATGCGAGGCAAGCGCATTCCCATCGAGCAGGCCCGCCGGATCGCGGAAAACAGCATCCGCATGCCGCTCTCGATCGTCGGGGTGGACGTGTGGGGCGAAGATATCGTCGGCAACCCCATGGTTTTCACCGGGGGCGATACTGATGGCATCTGTGCCCCGACCGGTCGGGGCGCTCTGCCCATCAACTGGACGGCGCGCCCCAGCGCCATGGTCCCGCTCTGGCTGTTCGAAGACGCCCGGACGCCCTTTCTGGGTGACCCGCGCCAGGCTCTCGCCAGCATCGTTCGGCGCTATGCTGAGCTTGGGCTGCAGCCGGTGGCAGCCACCGAGCTCGAATTCTATCTCGTTGATCCGGAGGCCGACTCGGCCGTGCCGCCGATCTCGCCCTATACCGGCAAGCGACTCGATTCCGACGCCATTCTCTCGCTCGACGAACTTGAGGATTTTGGCGAGTTCTTCCGCGATGTCTACCTGCAGTGCGAGGAGCAGAATGTGCCCGCCGATACGGCTGTGGCCGAAAACGGCATCGGGCAATTCGAGATCAACCTGCTCCATACCGAAGCCCTCAAGGCTGCCGATGACGCCGTGCTGTTCAAGCGCATCGTCAAGGGTGTCGCACGCAAGCACAAGCTGGTCGCGACATTCATGGCCAAGCCCTATGGCGCGCGCTCTGGCAATGGCTTTCACGTGCATTTTTCGATCAACGATGCGGCCGGCATAAACGTCTTCGACGACGGGACCGATTCAGGCTCGGACATCATGCACCACGCCGTTGGCGGGCTGCTGGCGGGCATGGCGGAATCGACCCTGGTCTTTGCGCCGCATTTCAACTCCTACCGGCGCCTGCGGCCCGACACGCATGCGCCCAGCGCCATCTCGTGGGGCTACGAGAACCGCACCACGGCCATCCGCATCCCTGGCGGCAACCCCAAGGCTCGGCGCATCGAGCACCGTGTTGCCGGCGCCGACGCCAATCCATACCTCGTGCTCGCCGGCATTCTCGGCGCTGCCCTGGTTGGCATCCAGGACGAGAAGAAACCGCCCAAGCCGTTTGCCGGCCGCGCCTATTCCGAGCGCCTGCCGAAATTGCCGGCGGACTGGGCCTCGGCCGTCAATGCGTTCGAAGACGGCGACATGATCCCACGCATTTTCGACCCGGTCCTGCAGTCGATGTTCGTGGCCTGCAAGCGGCAGGAGATTGCTGGATTTGCCTCGCAGGTCTCTGACCTCGAGTTCAGTGCCTATCTGGAGATCGTGTGATGGCCGGCAGAAGCTATGCCGGCGATGGATCCTACCCGCCCAGCTACTACGCGGCCTCGCGTAGCATCGCGAGAACCCCGGTCCAGCTTGAAGGCGACGTCCAGACCGACATCGTCGTCGTCGGCGCTGGCTATTCCGGGCTCTCGACCGCCCTTCATCTGGCGGAGGCGGGCTTCAAGGTCGTCGTGGTCGAAGGGGCAGCCGTCGGCTGGGGCGCGTCGGGCCGCAATGGCGGCCAGATCGTCAACGGCCTCAACGCCAGCTTGGGCACCATCGAGCGACGGTACGGCGCCGATACGGTGCGGTTCGTCGGCGGGCTCGTCCAGGAGGGTGCCAGCATCATCTATGACTGGGTGGCGCGCTATGGCATCGACTGCGACCTGAGGCGCGGCAATCTCTACGCCGCCTACACGGCCAAGCACATGGCCGAGCTGGAAGCCAAGCAGGCGCTCTGGCGCCGCTTCGGCATGGATGACCACGAGCTTGTCGATGCCCAGGCGATCCGTAGCCACGTCGGCAGCGCCGTCTATGCCGGCGGTATGATCGACCATTCGGGCGGCCACATGCATCCCCTCAACCTCGTGCTCGGCGAAGCGCGGGCCTTTGAAGGCCTGGGCGGCGTGATCTACGAGCACTCCCCGGTCACGGCAGTGAACCAGGGCAGCGGCAAGGCCACCGTGACCACACCGTCCGGCCGGGTCACGGCGAAGATCGCCGTGGTCTGCGGCAATGCTTACCTCGGCGACGTGGTACCCGAGCTGACCGCGCGGGTCATGCCGGTCTCCACGCAGATGATGGCGACGGCGCCGCTTGGCGCCGAGCGGGCCGCCGCGCTCCTGCCCACCGGCATGTGCGTCGAGGACGTCCGCTACATCCTCGACTATTTCCGGCTGAGTACAGACCATCGGCTGATCTTTGGCGGCGGCGTCGTCTACGGCGGCACCGACCCGGCCGATGTCATCGCAAAGCTTCGGCCCAATCTCGACAAGGTCTTTCCGCAGCTGGCCGATGTGAAGATCGACTATGCCTGGAGCGGCAACTTTGCGCTGTCTTTTTCGCGCGTGCCGCAGATGGGCCGGCTGGGGAGCAATGTCTATTTTGCACATGGCTACAGTGGCCATGGCGTCACCGGGTCGCACCTGTTCGGGCGCATCCTGTCCGAAGCGATCCGTGGCGACCTGACGCGATTTGACACCTTTGCCAGCCTGCCCTGGATCCCGTTTCCGGGGGGCCGCCTGTTCCGCGCCCCCTACTCGACGCTGGGGTCCTGGTGGTATGCCCTCAAGGACCAGCTCGGTCTCTAGGCGCGTAGCGCACCGCCGTCAGTTCAGTTGCCCATGGTGCCGGAGCACTAGACCGACGGCGCCCAGGCAGGCGCCATTGTCGGTGAACTGGCTGGCCCGGATGATGGTCCGGGTCGAGTCGGGTACGTCGGCCCGCTTGATCAAAGTATGCCGCTCGAAGCTGGCGCTGAGGGGATCGAGCAGGATGTCGCCGGTCATGGCCAGCCGGCCGCTGACCACCACAAGGGGCGGATTGAGCACTGACCCGATAATGCCCAGCCCATGTCCGCCAATGGCGCCAGCGCGACGCACCAGCTCGATGCAAAAGGCATCACCGGCCAGCGCCAGTTCCGCCACGTCTGTGATGCGCATGACCCGGCCGAAGTGCCGCTCGGCCTCCTGCAACGGCCCCCGGAAGCTGGCATAGACCTCGATGCATCCCCGATTGCCACAGCGGCAGGCCGGACCGTCGGGATCGAGCACCACATGGCCGAACTCTCCCGCCCCACCAGATACGCCGCGCAGCACCCGGCCATCCGACACGATGGCGCCGCCAACCCCCAGGTCGAGTGTGTAGACAATGAAATCGTCGTGCCCGCGGGCTGCGCCCCAGGTCATTTCCGCAATGGCCGAGCAGTTGCTCTCGTTGTCGCAAAAGATCGGCACGTCCGGAAAGAGCTCGGCAAACAACTCCCGCATGTCGACACCGGCCCATTCGGGCATGCCGCCGGCCCGCAGCATCTGGCCACTCTTGGGATTGACCGGGCCACCGGTGGCGATCCCCACGCCCAGAAGTCCGTTCGACGACCAGCGCCGCCCTTCGGCTTCGATCAGCTCGCGGACGTGCTGAACGCCCGCTTGCGGGCTGTAGTCTGCCTCCAGATACACCACGCGATCTGAGAGCACGTTGTGCGCGACGTCGGCGACGATGACCTGGATCTCCGTCTGTCCGACGAGGATGCCGATACACTTGCCGGCTTTCGGATTGAGCGTCAGTGCCGTCGCGGGCCGGCCGACGCCACCGACGGGTTCGGAGCCAACCTCGACCACCATATCGGAGCGACGCAGCTCGGCCAGCGCGGTCGAAACCGTTGATTTTGCAAGCCCGGTGATCCGCGAGATCTGCGCTGCGCTGAGCGCACCACGCTCGGACAGTGCACGCACGATCCGACCGGTCGGCGTTCCGAGAGAGCGGTCGGCCAGGAGCGACCTCAGCTCCATCTTGTTCACCTCAATCGCTCCAAAGCGCGTTGACAACCTGAAAAAGTTCGCCGTAGAACTAATGGCAGCATTGCTCAAGAGGATGAGCACTGCACAGGAGAAAGCGCAAGGGGTCCGCATACGACCAAAAGAGTCGATGGGGCCGACCGAGCGCAGGGAGAGGACAACAATGACCTTCAAGTGGAAGGCCGCTACTGCTGCGGCCACGATGATGACGGCTGCCCTGCTTTCGGGCACGGCCATGGCAGAACCCAAGGTGCTCATGCTGCACCAGTGGGCCAGCGGCAACGACGCCGCCTCGATCGCCAAGCTCGGCGAAATGTTCACTGCCAAGGGCGGCACCTGGGAACAGACCGCCATTGCCGGACATACGGCCAATACCCTTGCCAAGCTGCGCGCTGACGTCGTGGCCGGCAATGCCCCGGCTGCTGTGCAGCTCAAGGGCCCGGAAATCGGCGAATGGAACGCCACCGGCATGACCGCCGACATGGACGAACTCGCCGCTGCCGAAGGCTGGGATGCCGTCGTGGCGCCCGAACTGCTGCCGGTCATGAAGCCCGATGGCAAGTGGCGCGCTGCGCCCATGAACATACACCGCATCAACTGGATCTGGGGCAACAAGGCCGCCATGGAATCGGTCGGCGTCACCGAGCTCCCCAAGACCTGGGCCGACTTCAATGCGGCCTGCGAAAAGGCGATTGCCGGCGGCAAGGTCTGCCTCGCTCATTTCAGCGCTGACTGGTCCGATGCGACCACGTTCGAAACCGTCGTCTACGGCCAGGACCTCGACCTCTATCGCAAGGCCTTCGTCGAAGGTGACGTGGACGCCCTGCGTTCCGAAGGCATGATCAAGGCCTTCGACCAGATGAAGCTCATGGTCTCCAAGTATATGGATCCGGCCATTGCCGGCCGTGACTACGACACCGGCGCCAACATGATGGCCAACGGCGATGCGCTGTTCTTCATCATGGGTGACTGGGAACTGGGCCGCCTGGTTTCGCTGGGCAAGGTTCCCGGCCAAGACATCCTCTGCGCGCAGTCGCCCAATGACTGGGGCAACGGCTTCATCCTGAACTCGGACTCGGTGGTGTTCTTCCAGCAAAAGGATCCCGACTTCGTCGAAGGCCAGAAGCTGCTCGCTTCGACCATTCTGAGCCCCGAGTTCCAGACGGTGTTCAACATTGCCAAGGGGTCGATCCCGGCCCGCCTCGACGTCGATCTGTCGCAGGGCTTCAATGGCTGCCAGGTGCAGTCGCAGGCTGACCTGAAGGGCTCGATCGAAGCCGACAGCCTGGTGCGCTCGATGGCCCACAACATGACCGTGCTGCAGAAGTATCGCGGCGCCATGATGGACCTGATCACCGAGTTCGTGAACGCGCCCGAAATGTCCTCGGCCGACGCAGCCAACACCATGGCTGACGCTGTCGAAGCTCAGATGTAACTCACGTCCCGAGACCTGGCCGTGGACTTGTCCATGGCCAGGCTCTTTTCCGTGCGGAGGGGAATCCGTTGGCCTTAGCCGGTAATTCCGACATTGCAGGAGGAGCATCGCTGATGGAGCGCTTGAAAAAGTGGCTGCCCATCCTGGTGATTGCCCCCTCGATCGTCGCGTCATTCATTTACGTTTTTGTTTTCGCGGGGTGGACATTCTACATCTCGCTCAGCGATTCAACGCTGCTGCCGAGCTATAATTTCCGCGGCTTCGACAACTACGCCTCGCTGTGGGCCAATCGCCGCTGGGGCGTCGCCTACTCAAATCTGTTCTATTTCTCAGCCTTCTATGTGACCTGCGCGATGGCCTTCGGCCTGCTGCTGGCGATTCTGATCGACCAGAAAATCCGCGCGGAATCGTTTTGGCGGACTGTGTTCCTTTATCCGCTTGCCGTCAGCTTCATCGTCACCGGTACGGTCTGGCAGTGGCTCTACAATCCCGCGAGCGGCATCCAGTTCATGGTCAATTCGCTGGGCTGGACCGACTTCAAGTTTGCCCTGACCACCGATCGGCAGAACGCCATCTGGGCGATCATCATCACCGGCATCTGGGGTTCGGCGGGCTTCTCGATGGCCCTGTTCCTTGCCGGGCTGCGCTCGGTCGATCAGGACATCATCAAGGCCGCCCAGATCGACGGCGCCTCCTGGTTCCGCACCTATCGCAAGGTCATCCTGCCCACGATCGCCCCGATTTTTCTCGCCGTTGCCGTGGTGCTCCTGCAGTTTGCCATCAAGACCTTCGATCTGGCGGTGGCGCTGACCAATTCCGGGCCGGGCATCTCCACGACCTTCCCGGCAACCTACGTCTACGACTTCATGTTCCAGCGCGGTGAGATCGGCCAGGGTGCCGCTGCCGCCATGATGATCCTGGCGGCACTTGCCGTGGTCCTCATCCCCTACTCGCTTTATCTGGTCTGGCGTCGTCGCCGGGAGGCTGGTCATGGCTGATATGGTTCTTGGCGCCACCAAGGCGCACGATCGCGAGGCCGCCCGCGCCAGTCGTCGCCACCTGCTGGCCCGCATCGTCATCTACAGCCTGCTGGCGCTCTTTTCGATCGTCTACGTGGTGCCGCTGCTGGTGGTGTTCTTCAACGCCTTCCGCTCCAATGCCGAGATCAGCGCCATGGGCCTGATTTCTCTGCCGCAGAGCTTCAACCTGGGCGCCTGGCCACAGGCCTGGAGCGACTTCTGCATCGGCGGCCAATGCGATGGCGTGGCGCGCTACTTCTGGAACTCGGTGGGCATGGTCGTGCCGGCCACGATCATCTCGACCGCCCTTGGCGCCATCAATGGCTACGTGCTCTCGAAATGGCGCTTCCCCGGCTCCGAGATCGTCTTTGGTTGCATGCTTCTGGGCGTGTTCATGCCTGGCCAGATCGCGCTCCTCCCATGGGCCTATCTGCTCGGCCAGGTCGGCCTCGCCAACTCGGTCTATGGCCTGATCCTGGTGCACTGCATCCAGGGCCTGTCGTTCACCACGCTGTTCTTCCGTAACTACTATGTCGGCATCCCCGACGACCTGATCAAGGCTGCACGCATCGACGGCGCTGGCTTCTGGCGCATCTTCTTCCGCATCATGGTGCCGCTCTCCCCGCCGATCATCATCGTGACGGTCATCTGGCAGTTCACCGGCATCTGGAACGAATATCTGTTCGGTGTGGTGCTCAATTCGGGCAGCAACCAGCCGATCACCGCTGCCCTGGTTGCCCTGTCGATGAGCGGCACTAGCGTGCGCACTTATGACGTCATGAGTGCCGCCGTGCTGATCGCCGCCCTCCCGCCGCTGCTGGTCTACTTCTTCGGCGGCAAATATTTCGTCCGGGGCCTGACCCAGGGCGCCATCAAATAAAGCCGGAGCATTTTAATGGCATCGCTTACCATCCGCAGCATCCGGAAGAACTACGGCAGCGTCGAAGTTCTCAAGGGCATCGACCTGGAAGCCAAGACTGGCGAGTTCATCGCGCTGGTTGGCCCCTCGGGCTGCGGCAAATCTACCCTGCTGGCCATGATCGCCGGGCTTGAAACCATCACTGCCGGCGAGATCTGGATCGGCGACCGCATGGTCAATTCCGTCGCTCCCAAGGACCGCGACATCGCCATGGTGTTCCAGTCCTACGCGCTCTATCCGACCATGACGGTGCGCGAGAACATGGCGTTCGGTATGGAAAGCCGCGGCGTACCCAAGGACCAGCAGAAGGCCGCCATCGCCCGCGTCGCCAGCCTGCTGCAGATCGAGCAGCTACTGCATCGCAAGCCCGGACAATTGTCTGGCGGCCAACGGCAGCGTGTCGCCATGGGGCGCGCCCTGGTGCGCGATCCCTCGCTGTTCCTGTTCGACGAGCCGCTGTCCAACCTGGACGCCAAGCTGCGCGTCGACATGCGGACCGAAATCAAGAAGCTCCACAACCGCGTCGGCAAGACCACCATCTACGTCACCCATGACCAGGTCGAGGCCATGACGCTGGCATCGCGGATTGCCGTGATGCATCAGGGTGCCGTGCAGCAGTTCGACGAACCCGAGGTCATCTACAACCGGCCCTCCAACATGTTTGTTGCCGGCTTCATGGGGTCGCCGTCGATGAACTTCATCAGCGCCGAGATCGTCAGCGCCAATGGCCGGCCGGCCGTGAGCTTCCCGCTCGGTGGCGGCCAGGTCGCCACCCTGCCGCTCCATACCGGCGTCGCCGATCGCACGGGCCTGCGCAAGGTGATCCTGGGCATCCGCCCTGAACACCTCAGCCGGCAGTCTCCCGAAATGAACGGCCGAGCCGGCATGGCCACCATGTCCGCCCCGGTGGAAGTGGTCGAGCCGACTGGCGCCGAAACCATGGCAGTGCTCAAGTTCGGCGAGAGCGAAGTGGTGGGCCGCTTCTCTCCCGACGAAGCGCCAAAGATGGGCGAGAACATGCCGCTGGCCGTAGACATGACCCGCGCCTGCCTGTTCGACCCCGAAACGCAGCGCCTGATCTAGGGACCGAAAAAATTCCCGGTTTTGCCAACTATGCCAGTCTTGCCGGCCAGGTCGTGTTCGTCACCGGCGGCGCCAGCGGTATCGGCGCTGATATCGTCAGGGCGTTTTCCGCCCAGGGTTCGAAGGTCGCCTTCGTCGACCTGCTCGAAGTCGAGGGCAAGGCGCTCGCCTTAGAAACTGGCAGCACCTTTATGCCCTGCGATGTCACCGACATTGCCGCCCTCAAGGCGGCGATCGCCCGGGTCGGCGCAGAAGTCGGGTTGATCCGCATCCTTGTGAACAATGCCGCCAATGATGATCGCCATGCGATCGACGCGGTCGATGAGGAGTACTGGGATCGGTCGCAGGCCATCAACCTCAAGCCGCAGTTCTTCGCGGCGCAGGCCGTCCGCTCGCAGATGCAGCAACTGGGTGGCGGCTCGATCATCAATTTCTCCTCGATCGCCTGGCGCGGCGGCGCCGACAACATGCCCGCCTATGCGACTGCCAAGGCCGGCATTGTAGGCTTGACCCGCGCGCTCGGCCGCGGCTTCGGGCCCGACAACATCCGGGTCAATGCCATCGAACCCGGCGCAGTCATCACCGACCGTCAGAAGCGACTTTGGTTCAAGAACCAGGAGAGCATCGACGCCGTTGTCTCGCGGCAGTCGATCCGCAGTGTCCTGCTGGGCGAAGAAATCGCCCGTACGGTCCTGTTTCTGGCTTCGGACGACAGCCGCATGATCACCAAGCAGTCCATCACGGTGGACGCAGGACTCAGATAACAATGCAGTCGTATCAGGCAAGGATTGCGGCATGAAACTTACGACCGGGCTCAACCCCTACGGCCTCACCTACTACCTGGGTCTGCAGGGCATGGGCACCCCACGCGCCAACCCCAATGGCGCCGGCCTCGAAGGCTTCATTGCCCTGACTCAGGAACTGGGCGGCAAGGCCATCGAACTCTGGGAAGGATGGCTCAAGCCGATGTCGGACAACGAACTGTCGGCACTCAAGGCCAGGCTCGATAGCCTCGGCTGGAAGCGCGTGCTGAGCTCGGGCCTGCAGCATGGCGATGTAGAATTCCTGATCCGGGCTGCCAAGGCACTGGGCGCCACCTATATCCGGTTCGCGCTGACCCCGATCCTGTGCGGGGATCGGGCTGCGGCCGGCCAGAAATGGTACGAACTGGTCGCCTCGGTCCGTGAAAAGCTCGAGGTCTATGCGCCCATGGCCCTGGAGGCCGGCGTGGTGCTGTTGATCGAGAACCATCAGGATTTTACCAGTCGCGAACTGGTGGGGCTCTGTGACGATTTCGGTCCGTCCGTCCGGATCGTGTTCGATATGGCCAATACGTTCCCGGTCGCCGAATCCCCGCTCGATTTCGCACGGGTCATCGCCCCTTACGTGCGCCATTGCCACGCCAAGGACTACAACGTGCAGTTCACCGACGAAGGCATTCGCCTCGTCCGCTGCCCATCCGGGGACGGCGCCGTGCCGTTCAAGGAAATGTTCGAAATCCTCGCTGAGCACAATGACGAGATGGTCGCCTGCATCGAGATCGGCGCGCTCGAGGCCCGCCATGTCAAGCTGTTGACGCCGGGCTGGTGGCACGGCTATCCGCCCAAGCAGGCCGAGGAACTCGCGGCCTGTCTGCTGGCTGCCCGCCGCAACCGGCTCGCCGACGATGCCGAGTGGCGCACGCCTTGGGAACGCAACGCCGATCACGAGCTGATCGACTATGAGCTCGGTCAGTACCGGCGCTCGGCAGCAAACCTCAAGTCACTCGGACTGATGTAAATTTTTGGAGGCCGTTTTGGCTAAGGATCTTTCAGGAAAAATCGCTTTCGTCTCCGGCTCGGGCCGTGGTCTGGGCAATGTCATGGCCCGCAAGCTGGCCGCCAGGGGCGCTGACGTCGTGGTGCACGACCTCGCCTGGGACGCCACGGGCAAGTACGGCGAAGCCTCCGATCTGGGTGAGGTCGTCAAGCAGATCGAAGGGCTGGGGGTGCGCTCGATGGGCGTGACCGGCAATATCGGCGATCGCGACGCGGTCGCCAAGATGCGCAACGAAATCGAGAGCAAGTTCGGGCCGGTTGAAATCCTGGTGAACTGCGCTGGCGGCGATATCGGCGCCTCGGGCAACAAGCCTGAGCCCAACAACATCCTGGGCATCACCTACGAGGACCTGATCACCCTCACCAACAACAACCTGATCGGCACCATGCTCATGACCCAGGCCTTCGTGCCGCAGATGGTCGAGCGCCAGCACGGCATCGTGGTCAACATCGCGTCGGTCGCGGCCCATATCGGCGTCAGCCATGGCGGCATCTACGCCACGCTCAAGGCGGCAGTGACCCACTACACGCGCTGTCTCGCCGACGAAGTACGGACGGCTGGTGTGCGCGTCAATGCGGTGAGCCCCGGCCCGGCCAAGACCGCCCGCTTCCAGGCCACCCGCACCGTCGATCCGGAAAAAATGAACTCCAACAAGGTCTCGATGGACCGCTATGCCGAGCCCGAGGAAATCGCCGATGCGGTGGTCTTTCTGTGCAGTCCGGAAGCCAAGTTTATTCATGGCCAGCTGCTGCGCGTCGATGGCGGCCTGCAGCTTTACGCCGGCTAAGCAGGTCGGTCGATCCGGTCGGGTCTGCTGAAATCCGACTTGTATCTCAAGGATCGGTGTCCCAAACTCATGAGGCACCAAACCTTTCCGAGGCACCATGCTTGAACGTGATTATCTCAGCCCCGGCCGCTCCGCAGCGATCGGAGCGAACGGTATGGCCGCCACCTCCCACCCGCTGGCCACTCTGGCCGCTCTCGATGTTCTGCGCGCCGGTGGCAATGCCATGGACGCGGCCCTGGCTGCAGTCGCCGTGCAGTGTGTGGTCGAGCCGGCCATGACCGGCATCGGTGGCGATTGTTTCGCCATCGTGGCGCCGAACGGCAAGGCTCCGCGGTCGTTCAACGGCTCCGGCTGGGCCCCGGCCGGACTGACGGCCGATGCGTTGCGCGCCTCTGGCCTCACCACCATCCCTGAAGACTCCCCGCATGCCGTTACCATTCCGGGCGCCGTCGACGCCTGGTGCCAGCTTTCGGCATCCTATGGCACCATGGAACTGGAGCGGTTGCTGCAGCCAGCCATCACCCTCGCCGAGGAGGGGTTCCGGGTGACCGGACGCGTCGCGTTGGACTGGGCGCGCCATGCGGCACGTGTCCGCAAGCTGCCGCCCGCAGCGGCAGCGTACCTTCCCGGCGGCGCGTCGCCGCGCACCGGCGACCTGTTCCGCCTGCCTGCACTGGCGCAAACGCTGCGTACGATCGGCCGCAGCGGTCGTGACGCCTTCTATGCCGGCCCGGTGGCCGACGAACTGGTCGCAACGCTACAGGCCCTCGGTGGCACCCCTCAGCACGAGGATTTTGCCAGCTTTGCAGGCTTTCACACCGGTCCCATCTCGGCCCGCTTCCGCGGCCACGATGTGCTCGAGTGCCCGCCCAATGGCCAGGGTCTCGCCGCCCTGATCATCGCGCGCATCCTCGACGGCTTCGACCTCACGGAGGACGCCGTCAGCGAGGCGGACCGCATCCACCTGCTCGCCGAAGCCAGCAAGGCGGCCTACAAGGTCCGCGACCTGCTGATCGCCGATCCGGCGCACATGACCCGCAGCGTCGATGAACTGCTCTCCGATGACTTCATCGACGGCTTGCGCGCGCCGATCCGCCTGGACGCCGCACAACCCGAAGCGACCTGGGACGGCCCGGTTCATCGCGACACGGTCTATCTCACCGTTGTCGATCGCGACCGCAACTGCGTTTCGCTGATCAATTCCGTCTTTGCTAGCTTCGGCAGCGGCATCTACGCGCCGAAGTCTGGCGTGCTGTTGCAGAACCGCGGCAGCGGTTTTTCCCTGCGGCCCGGCCACCCCAACGAACTGGCCCCGCGCAAGCGGCCCATGCACACTATCATTCCCGGCATGCTGATGCGCGACGGCGTTCCAGTGATGCCGTTTGGCGTCATGGGTGGGCAGTTCCAGGCAGTGGGCCATGGGCATTTCCTCACGCACGTGCTCGACCGGGGCTATGATCCGCAGCGCGCCAACGAGGCCCCACGCAGCTTCGCATTTGGCGGCACGCTGACCCTTGAGCCTGCCTTTGGCGAGGCCGTCCGGGCCGATCTTGCCGCGCGTGGCCATCGCACGGCCTGGGCCAGCGAGCCGATCGGCGGGTGCCAGGCCATCTTCATCGACAACACGCGCGGCGTCCTGATCGGTGGCTCGGACCATCGCAAGGACGGGCTGGCGCTCGGCTACTAGGGGAACTCGTGGACCTGATTGCACAATACCTGCCATGGGTTCTGGCCATGGCAGTCACCGGGCTCGCGGCCGGGTTCGTCGCTGGGCTGCTCGGCGTTGGCGGTGGCATCATCATCGTGCCGGTGCTCGACCTCGTGCTCGGCATTTTCGGGGTCGACCCCTCGATCCGCATGAAGATCGCCGTGGCCACTTCGCTGGCCACCATCATTCTCACATCGGTGAGTTCTGCCCGCGCCCACTACAAGAAGGGCGCCATCGACTTCGGCATCCTCAAGAGCTGGGGGCCGATGATTTTTGTCGGCGTGGTGATCGGCACCCTGATCGCTGGTCTCGTCGACGGCCGCGTGCTCTCGCTGGTGTTTGCCGTGGTTGCACTGCTGGTTGCGGCCAACATGATCCTGCGCGCTCAAAGCCATGCGCTGCTGCCGAACTTCCCCAACCTGGCGGTCAAGAGCGGCCTGGGCGTGGTGGTCGGCCTGATTTCGGCGATGATGGGGATCGGCGGCGGCACGCTCAGCGTCCCCATCCTGACCGCGTTCGGCACCGATATCCGGCGTGCCGTGGCCACCGGCGCGGCAATCGGCTTTGTCATCGCTATTCCTGGGACCATCGGATACGTCATTGCCGGCTGGGGTGCGACCGGGCTGCCACCCGGGTCGCTGGGCTATGTGAACCTGCTGGCTTTCGCCTGCATCGTGCCGCTCTCAATGTTCGCTGCGCCATTCGGCGCCCGAACGGCCCACGCCATCGATCGGAAGTACCTCTCTTACGGATTCGGTATCTTCCTCGTCGCCACCTCGATCAAGATGTTCTGGAGCCTTTTGGGCTGAGTTCGTCTCCAGAACTCCCAGTCGCTTTGCATCGGCACGGCGGCTTTGACCACTCCGGAGCATCGATCACGGAACCAATTGGCGCGTGATCGTTGAACAATCTGTCGGCTTGCTGCCCCTGCCCCGGCTGGGCGCTATGCACTATGTGCTGAAGACAGTTTTTCGGAGGACAGCATGACCATCGAGCTTACAGGCATCCATCACCTGACCGCCATTACGGCGCAGGCTAGGCAGAACGTCGCCTTCTACACCAAGACGCTGGGCATGCGGCTGATCAAGCGGACCGTCAACCAGGACGATACCTCCGCCTATCACCTGTTCTATGGCGACGGCATTGCCTCGCCTGGCGCCGACCTGACGTTTTTCGACTGGCCGACCTCGCCGGAGCGCCGGGGCACCCATGCCGTCAACCGCACCGGTCTGCGAGTCGGCTCTGAAGACGACCTCGCCTGGTGGAAGGCGCACCTCGCCGCGGCTGGCGTCAGCTCGGGCAATATCAAGGAGCGAGCCGGTCATCCTTCGCTCGACTTTGAGGATTTCGAGGGCCAGCGCTTCCGGCTGGTGGCCGACCAGCAATCGGCGCCGGCGCATCCCTGGGACCGCAGCCCGATTCCGCCCGAGCGGCAGATCATCGGCCTGGGACCGATCACCATGTCGGTCCCCAACCTGGCGCGCACGGCGCCGGTATTGGAAAAGGTGATGAACATGCGCGAGGTCCGCAGCTATCCGGCCCGCGAAAAGCATGGCGAAATCCATGTGTTCGAGATGGGCCAGGGCGGCGCTGCCGCTGAACTGCATGTCGAGGTCAATCCCGACCTGCCGGTGGCCCGCCAAGGTGCCGGCGCCGTGCACCACGTCGCCTTCCGCACGCCGAACAAGGAAGAGTTCGACGAGTGGGTCAAGCGCGTCGGCAGCTTCGGGGTGCCCTCCAGCGGCGAGGTCGAGCGCTATTACTTCACCTCGCTCTATTTCCGCGAACCCAACGGCATCCTGTTCGAGATCGCCACGGACGGGCCCGGCTTCACCGCCGACGAACCGCTCGAAACTCTCGGTGAGCGCCTCTCGCTGCCCCCCTTCCTGGAGGACAGCCGTGCGCAGATCGAAGCCGGCCTTAAGCCATTGGAATAAAATATACATCAAGGCGCGGACCCACGGCGGTGGATCCGCGCCCGGGAGGCGCCAGCGGGGGCGGGTTCGACGCCTCCTTCTCGGACGGGGCAAGCCCCGATACGGAAAGACGGCGTCAGTCCTGGCCGCTGATGATGGCGGCCGAGGTGATCAGCTGCATGAATTCGGCGCGATAGCCGTTCTCGTCAGCGCCGCGGGCGCCCTGCGCCAGCGCCTTGATCTGCGCATAGGTCATCTCGCCATAGCTTGAACCCTTGAGCTTTTGGGCAAAGGCCGCAACGGCCGCCGCCCAGCGCGAGTCGTCGGAGGCCGCGGCCAGGCTTTCGACCGCCAGGCTCTTGCTGATCGGCGTCTCGATCAGCTTGGACATCTCCCCGTCCGGCGCCTTGTAGCGCATCTTGAGAAAGCCGATCTCGTCGCTCGGCAGAACTGCGGTTGCCGCCGTATCGCTACCGTAACGCAGCGGATCGTTGAGCGCCGCACCCGAACCGACTGGCGTGATCTCGTAGATCGCAGTCACCGTGTGGCCCGCGCCGATATCGCCGGCATCGACCTTGTCGTTGTTGAAGTCCTCGCGGTTGAGCGCCCGCGTTTCATAGCCCACCAGCCGGTATTCCGCGACCACGGCCGGGTTGAATTCGACCTGGATCTTGACGTCCTTGGCGATGGTTTCAAGCGTGCCGCCCATCTCTTGCACCAGCACCTTCTGGGCTTCCCTGAAGCTGTCGATGTAGCTGGCATTGCCGTTGCCGTTCTGGGCGAGCGCCTGCATGGTGTCGTCGCCAAGATTGCCCTGGCCGAAACCGAGCACCGACAGCGATACGCCGGCATCGCGCTTGGACTTGATGAAGGTCTTCAGATCTTCCGGATCCTCGATCCCGACATTGAAATCGCCGTCGGTGGCAAGGATCACCCGGTTGATGCCGTCGACCTTGTTCTCTTCGGCGAGCCGATAGGCGAGTTCGATGCCCTCGGCGCCCGCCGTCGAGCCACCGGCCGAGAGATTTTCCAGCGCCGCAAGAATCTTCGCCTTGTCGCTGGCCTTGCTTGGTTCGAGCACCACGCCGGCCGACCCGGCATAAGCGACGATCGACACCGTATCGTTGCTCGAGAGCTGGTCGACCAGCAGGGCGAAGGCACGCTTGAGCAGCGGCAGCTTGTCGGGCTCATCCATCGAGCCGGAGGTGTCGAGCAGGAAGACGAGATTGCTCGGCTTGTCTTCGGTCAGCGGGGGGACATACCCCTTGATGCCGATCTGCAGGAGCTGCGTCTTGGCGTTCCAGGGCGTCGGATAGACCTGCAGGGTGGTCTTGAACGGCGTCTGCGGCGAGTCCGGCGCCGGGTAGGCATAGTTGAAATAATTGATCATTTCCTCGATGCGGACCGCATCGGGTTCGGGCATCCAGCCGTCGTTGAGGGCCTGCCGCACATAGCTGTACGCGGCGGTATCGACATCGATCGAAAAGGTCGAGACTGGCTCATTCTGCACGACCTTGACCGGGCTCTCATCGAAGCTGGAAAAACTGTCGCCCGAGGGCTCGGTCGGGGCCATGGCCATGGGCGCCGGCATACCGACGGCCATTTCCATGTCCGAAACAGCGCCACTGGCTGCCGACTGCGCTGCCGCAAACGGCTCGATCGCCATGCTGGTGCGTGGGCTGGGGGCAGCCGACTTCTGCGCCAGCACCGAGGCCGCCCCAACGTCGTCCACCAGGCCGTCTGTACCCGCCTCTGTGCGCTCAGTGGGTACCACCGGCGCAGCCTCGGCCAGGACCTCCTGCTGCATCGCGCCGGCATCCTGGCCGACACTGAACTGCCCGGGCTGCTGCTTGAGCTCGACGGTCGCGGGGATGGCGACGGGGGTGATCGCGGTGGACGAATAGAGCTGGTAGCCGAGCGGCAGCAGCAAGAGCGCGACGGCGGCCGTGCCGAAACCCAGAGTGATACGCGTGTCCATGATCCAACTCCTCTGTGGGATGATGGACCTGAGACGCGCGCCCCAGCTGCGACCTTGGGGAGCATCCGACGATTTTTCCGCATCGGCCTGGGCGGCGTCAAAGGCGAGCAGCGCGGCGTCGAGCGCGCGACGACGCGCCGCGTCCGTCGGCTCGGGCATGGCCAACTGGCTGAGTTGGCTGAGCTTTTTGTCGTCGTGAGCAGTCATAGCAGACCTCGGAGGGTCTTTTTGGCTTCGTGAATGTGCCAGGACACCGTGGCTTCCTTGCAGCCCATGATCTCGCCGGCCTGGGCGTGGCTCATCTCCTCGGCATAGACCAGCAGCACGGCGTCGCGTTGCTGGTCGGGCAGACGGCGGACGGCGGCCCAGATTTCAGTCATCGCAGTCGCGTCTTCCTGCTCGGGCAGCGCCGCGTCAGGGGCCACTTCGGCATAGCGATCGATATGGCGTCCACGGCGGCTGCGGGCGCGCTGCATGTCCCGCACGGCATTGAGCACCACGCGATAGAGCCAGCTGGTGAAGGCGGCCCGGCCATCGAAGCTCTTGATGGAACTAGCTAATTTCACGCACACATCCTGCGCGATATCTTCGGCGTCGCTGCGCTTGCCGCTCCATTTGCAGGCAATGCGGAAGATGTAGTCATAGTGCCTCTCGACCAGCTGGGCGAAAGCCAGCCGATCGCCGCGCGCCGCAAGGAGCGCGAGACTGGCGTCGGGCACCGGCTCGCGAGCGAGCGCCGATTGGTCAACGAACGCTGCCATTGGCCTCGAAAAAGCGGATCCCTCTGTCATGTCGCGCAACATCTTATGGATGAGACGCCACCCCTGGGGATATCCTTGGGGACGTGATTCAGTGTTTTTTGTGGTATGGCCCCCTCATGAGTGAGCAAAAGCCCATCAGCCCATGGACGCTCACGCCCGGCAGGATCCTGATCCTGATCATGGGCGTGCTGCTGATTGTCTATACCGCATCGGCACTTATGGGCGGCCTGAGCAACTACCAGGCGCTGCGCGACGCGGCCGCAACGCCGGCCGCGGCGACCCCCTAGGCGACCAGCGCCGCCGGCACGGCCTCGGCGATGAAGCCGCCGCCGAGCACTTCGGTGGTGCTTGATTCATCGGCGTAAAACACGCAGGCCTGCCCCGGCGAGATGCCGTATTCGCCCGAAAACAGCGTCACGAACACATTTTCGCCATCTAGATGAACGACGCCTGAACTGGGTGGACGGGTCGAACGGACCTTCACTTCGACCGGAAAGCCGTTTCCGCGTGCCAATTCGGCGAGGGCGTCGCTGCCCAGCCAGTTGACGTCGCGCAGGCGGACCGTCCGCGTCATGAGCGCCTCGCGCGGCCCGACGACGACCCGACCGGTCTGGTGCTCGAGCTTGACCACGTAAAGCGGCTCGCCTGCAGCGATGCCCAGACCTTTGCGCTGGCCGACCGTGTAGTGGACGATGCCCTCGTGCCGGCCGAGGACGCGACCGTCGAGATGGACGATGTCACCACCGGCCAATGCCTCGGGGTGCATCTTGTGGATGACGTCGGCATACTTGCCCTGCGGCACAAAGCAGATGTCCTGGCTGTCGTGCTTTTCGGCGATCTCGAGGCCGAACCCCCGTGCCAGTTCGCGCACCGCCGGCTTGGTCATGCCGCCGAGCGGGAAGCGCAGGAAGTCGAGCTGGGCCTGCGTGGTGGCGAACAGGAAGTAGGACTGGTCACGGGAATCGTCGACCGGCCGGTAGAGCCGGCGCCGACCATCGACGAGCTTGCTCTGCACGTAGTGGCCGGTGGCGAGGACGTCGGCACCCAGATCCTGCGCCACTTCCATCAGGTCGACGAACTTGACCGACTGGTTGCAGGCGATGCAGGGCACCGGCGTCTCGCCCTGCCGATAGGCATTGGCGAAGGGCTGCATCACCGCCTGCTTGAAGCGCTCCTCGTAGTCGAGGACGTAATGCGGGATGCCCAGCGCCGCCGCGACGCGGCGTGCGTCGTGAATATCCTGCCCGGCACAGCAGGCGCCCTTGCGATGGGTGGCTTCGCCATGGTCGTAAAGCTGGAGGGTCACGCCCACCACGTCATAGCCCTCGCGGGCGAGGAGCCCGGCGACCACCGAGCTGTCGACGCCACCCGACATCGCGACAACCACGCGCGTGTCCTGGGGGCGCTTGGGAAGATCAAGCGAGTTCAGGTCCATATCTCTCATCCAGAAGGGGTCAAGGTCCGACGGATGCGCGCTGATTTATACCGACGGCGCCCGCGCGGCAACTGCGCTGGGCAGTTTTTGCCGCCCCAGGACGATTTCTGCCGTGCGGATGGCGGCAGATCGAGGGCTAAGTGTTTGATATTGCGAGACCACCCATGTGGCACGGCGCTTGCGACAGACCCTGCGGAACACTCCGTTCGTTCGAGGCCTCGTATCGTGTCCACAGTCCAGGTCGGATTCAGCCCAGTTGCAGCAGGCAAAGGTGTCATCGCCGGGGCCAGCCTCGGCCAGACGGCTGCCGCTGCCGGACAGGCGACGCCGGCCGGGCCGGGACTGGGCTTTGTCGACGCGCTGCTCGACATGCTGACGCAAAATCTCGGCCTGCCCGACCCGACGGCGACAGACGGTCAGCCGGCGACCGAGGCAGCGGCGGAGTTCACGGCAACGGCGCCGCTCGGCGCGGCCGTGCTTTCGCCCGAACTGACCCTGCAGGCCAGCGGCACGCCGCCGGCCCTGCCGCCGGAAACACCAGAACTGCTGCACCAGCTGGTTCAGGCGCTCACCGCTATCGACACCGCCAGCCAGGAGGGTGCGCCGGTCGATCCGGCCCTCGAAAAGCAGCTGGCCGAAACGGCCGACGAGCTTGCCGGCCTCCTGGGCATCACCCTGCCGACTGCACCCGCCATCGACACGACGCTGAGCCGGGCGGCGACCGGGGTCGCGCAGGCGATCGAGGGTGCCGCTGCGCCGGTGCCGGGCAGCGCCCTGCCCGCCCCGGTGCTGCCCGGCGCCGGCGACGTGGTGGCGCCCGCTGCCCCCAGCCAAGAGGCGCTGACCGACGCCTTTGCCGCGGCCGTGAAATCGGCGTCCGTGCCGCTGCCCATCGGCGAAGCCGAGCCGACGACGGTAGCGGCACCCGCTGTTCCGACCACCCCGGTGGTCCCCGAAGCGAGCGAGACGCCGATCGTCCCCGCCGATGCGCGGCTGGCCAAGCTGATCGAAAAACTCGATGCCGTCGCGACCCGGCTCGAGACTGTGGCGCCGGTCGTCGCGGAAAAGCTGCAAAAACTCGCCCAGTCGCTGACGAGCGGCGGCGACCTCGCCGAAGCCACCACGACCGCGCTCAATGACAGCCTCGATGAGGCCGACATCGCAGCCCTCGCCACCCCGCGGCCCGATCCCAAGTCGAGCGCCGCGCCGCAAGTGTTCACCCAGCCCGTGCTGCCCAATCCCGCCGTCGTCGCCAAGACCGGTACCCCGGCCCCGGCGGAGGAGGCACGCCCGCTCGGCGCCATCGCCCCGACCTCGGCCGAGACCCCGACCGAGACCGAGAGCCCGGTGCGCCTTTCGGCCGAACCCGCCCCGACGGACGCAAAGGTCGAGGGCAAGGCGCCCGAGCGCAGGGAGTTCGGCCAGCATCTGGCAGAAGCCCGCGCCGAACCGACACAGAGCCAGCCGGCCCAGACGCCGACCAGCCCGGTCAAGACCGAGATCGGCGCCGTCGCCCCCAAGCTGGTGCATGCCGCCTACCAGGCCCCGGTGCAGCAGGTGAACCTGCCGCAGGTCGCCTTCGAAGTGGTGCGCCAGTTCAACCAGGGCGCCTCCCGCTTCCTGATCCGCCTCGATCCGCCCGAGATGGGGCGCATCGACGTCACCATGAAGGTCGATACCGAGGGCAATGTGCAGACCCGCATGACGGTGGAGCGCGCCGAAACGCTCGACCTGATGCAGCGCGACCAGCGCGCGCTGGAAAAGGCGCTGGCGCAGGCCGGGCTGGATGGCAGCAAGTCGACGCTGGAATTTTCGCTGCGCCAGAACCCGTCCGGGCGGGACGGGCAGAACCCGCACCAGCAGAACCAGGGCAATGGCACACCCTTCGGCCGCAGCAGCACCGGCACGACCGACGAGGTCGCCGACATCGTATCCACCCAGTATCGCGGCTCGGCTTCGGCCAGCGGCGTGAACTTGTTCGTCTAGGAGGTTTTCATGGCCGTCAGCGGCGTCGGTTCCACCAGCAGCAGCACCAGCACACTGACCGGATCGCGGCAGGGCATTGCGGACAATTTCGACACGTTTCTGCAGATCCTGACCACCCAGCTCAAGAACCAGAATCCGCTCGATCCGCTCGACACCAACCAGTTCACCCAGCAGCTGGTGCAGTTCACCGGCGTCGAGCAGCAGCTCAAGACCAACCAGTTCCTCGAGGCCATGATGCTCTCGACCCAGAACGCGGGACAGTCCGACGCGGTCAACTATATCGGCAAGACGATCAGTGCCAGCGGCACCAAGGGCGAGCTGGTCGATGGCGCGGCCAGCTGGAATTTTGCGCTCGACGAAGCCTCCGACATCAACGTCACGGTCAAGGACGCCTCGGGCAATGTGGTGTTCACCAAGGAAGGCAAGGTCGCCGCCGGCGAAAGCGTCTTCAACTGGGACGGCGTCGGCAATGACGGCAAGCTCAAGCCCGACGGCATCTATTCAATCGCCATCTCGGCCAAGAATGCCGAAGGCAAGCTGATCAATGCCAAGACCGACATGACCGGCGAAGTCACCGGCGTGGACTTTACCGGCAGCGAACCGGTGCTGCTGATCGGCTCGGCCCGCGTCAACCTGTCGGCCGTCAACTCGGTCAAGGCCAAGACCGCGACGACGACACCCACGACCTAATCGGGCTTAAGGGCTTACGCGTGTGCGGGGGGCTGAGTATCCTGCGATGGTCGAGAGACCTCATGGTGAGCCTGTCGAGCCACGCGGGCGGGTGTGCAGAGCATGAGCCGAAAGGCCGGATGAGGCCCCCACCCACCAGCCTCCGGCTGGTCCCCCCTCCCCACGAGGGGGAGGGAGAAGGGGGGCTCTCCAAGGTATTGTGCAGACTTAGGCGGCTGCGTTTTTTCCAACCTGCACGTTTCCTTCAGTCGGGACTCCCTCCCCCTTGTGGGGGTGGGTGGGGTGCCACAGGCTTGATTGCCGGCCTCGACCGCCCTTCGGCTACGGACTGTCGGCGAACATGCCGGTCGGCAGTCCGTCCATGCTGGTGCGGTTCTTTTCGCGCCGATAGGCCTCGATGCCTTCCGGCCCCTTGGCCTGGGCCCATTTGTCCATGGTGTCGCGTTCGCCCTGGTAGTCAAAGAGCGGCACGCCATAGCCGCACGAGGTCTTGACCAGGTCGATATCGAGCCAGATGAACTGCCGGGCGCCCAGCGGCTCGCTGCCGGCAAAGTGTGCATCGAGCAGGCGCGCATACTCGGCCGTGTCGCGCCCGATGACATGGCCGTGGCCATAAAGCCTGAGGATCAGCGGCGGCCCGTCGACGGCACAGAACATGATGGTCAGCCGCCCGTCGGCCAGCAGATGCGCCGCCGTTTCGTTGCCGCTGCCGGTGCGGTCGAGATAGCAGACGGCGTTCTCGCCCAGGACGCGGAAGCAATCGGTGGAGCGCGGCGAAATATTGATCCGCGTGCCGGCCGCCGCCGAAGCGGTAAAGAACATGTGCTGGCGGGCGATGACCTCGCGATGATGGTCGGTGAGGGCGGGAAAGTCCTTGGCCATGTGCATCTCCTTGCTGCGTTCAAACTAATGCGCGGCGCCGGGCCGGGCCATTGCCCTTTCGGACGAAACCGCGTGGCGCCCCGACTGTGGCGCTTAAGACCTTGTAAGTATTCGCTTCACCCAATTTTAAGCGCGTTGCGCTAGGCTGCCTCAGTGGTCAGTTTGAGTAATGAGTAGATGACCGTTCAAATGCGTCCTCGCGTAAAATACGTGATCGGCCCGGATGGAAGTCCGTTGACGATTGCGGATCTGCCACCGAAGAATACACGTCGGTGGGTGATCAGACGGAAAGCCGAAGTCGTCGCTGCCGTGCGCGGTGGACTGCTGAGCCTCGAAGAGGCCTGCGACCGCTATACACTCAGCGTCGATGAATTCCTGAACTGGCAGGCCGCCATCGACAAGCACGGGCTTGCCGGGCTGCGGACCACCTGGATCCAGCACTATCGCGAAGGCTGACAGAAGTCGCTTCTCGATCCCATTCGGAACCCGCCACGGCCCCGCCGCGGCGGGTTCCGCGTTTTGGGGGTTTTGTCACGAGGTGGGCGACGCCATGCTTTGGCCGCCCGTGTTTCCCGGGCTCTCCTTCCTCGCCTCCTCTTGCGGGTGGACCTCTCCCCTCTCCCCTTGCTCCGTCATCCTCGGGCTTGACCCGAGGACCCAGCCCCTCCGCGGCGCTGACCTCGACAGTGCGCGAGTGGAGATATGGGTCCTCGGGTCAAGCCCGAGGATGACGGTGGCTGGGGTGACAGTGGGGACCAGGGAGAAGCGGCGCTGCTCAGCCCGTTGCGGGGCGACGGCGGGAGCAAGTCCGCGTCACTGCAATGCCACCATTTTGGAATTCCTTAACTTTACCCGGCAGAATGTGCCGTTATCTCGCAATCTGCAACGCCGCGTTAATACCTTCTTTACCATCCGCTAGGTAATTTTTGCCTATTGGGGGTGGTCGCCGCTGGCGGACCATCGAAGCGTTTCGACCGGGTGCATGCGTGGATAGTCTGCTGCAATTCTTCAACCGCCTGGGGCTGGTCCGCGTCGCGGCCATGGCCACCGTGGCGGTGCTGATGCTGGGGTTCTTCGCTTTCCTCATCATGCGCGCCTCCACGCCCTCGATGGCGCCCCTCTATACCGGCCTCACGCTGGAAGATTCCTCGGCCATCGTGAGCGAGCTGCAATCCCAGAACGTGCCCTTCGAACTGCGCGGCGAAGGCGAGAGCATTCTGGTGCCGCGCGACCAGATTACCCAGATCCGCATGTCGCTGGCCGAAAACGGCCTGCCCACCCGCGGCCAGGTCGGCTACGAGATCTTCGACAGCTCCAACACGCTGGGCGCCACCAGCTTTGTGCAGAACATCAACAATGTCCGGGCGCTCGAAGGCGAGCTGGCGCGTACCATCGCCTCGCTGGCGCGGATCAAGAGCGCCCGCGTCCACCTGGTGCTGCCCGAGCGCGCCCTGTTCAGCCGCGAAAAGAAAGACCCCACGGCCTCCATCGTGCTGGCCGTGCGCGGCGAGCTGGCGGCCGGCGAGATTCGCGCCATCCAGCACCTGGTGGCCTCGGCCATCGAAGGGCTGACGCCCTCGCATGTCTCGATCATCGATGATTCGGGCCGGCTGCTCGCTTCGGGGGCCGGCGACGATCCGGGCTCGATCGCGGCTGGCGAGAACGAGGAGCGCGCGCTCAATATCGAGAACAAGCTGCGCACCAGCGTCGAGGACCTGCTGACCAATATCGTCGGCTCGGGCCGGGCCCGCGTGCAGGTGACGGCCGAACTCGACCTCAACCGCCTGACCAAGACCTCGGAAACCTTCGACCCCAACGGCCAGGTGGTGCGTTCGACGCAGAACCGCGAACTGGCCAACCAGGCCACCGGCCCGGGCAATGACGGCCAGGTCACGGTGGGCAATGAACTGCCCGGCGCCAGCGCCGATGCCGGGGCCAATGGCGGCACCTCCGAGCAGGGCAGCACCACCGAAGAAACCACCAATTACGAAATCTCCAAGACCACCCAGACCGAGGTCGCCGAAGCCGGCGGCATCAAGCGGCTGTCGATCGCGGTGGTGGTGGATGGCGTCTACACCACCGATGCGGACGGCAATTCGGTCTATGCGCCGCGCGACCAGGCCGAGCTCGACCAGATCACCGCCCTGGTCAAGTCGGCGGTGGGCTTTAGCGAAGCGCGCGGCGACCAGGTCGAGATCGCCAACCTGCAGTTCGCCAACCGTCCCGACCTTGCCGCGCTGGGCACGGCCGAACCGGGCCTGTTCGACTTTACCCGTGACGACCTGATCAACGGCGCCGAAATGCTGGTGACGCTGCTGATCGGCCTGGCGCTGGTGTTCTTCGTGCTGCGCCCGCTGCTCAAGAAAGTGCTGACCCCCGAGCCCAAGCCGCTCGAACTGCCCACCAGCGCCGAGATCGGCGGCCCCGGCCTGGCGGCCGTGCAGGCCGGCGAGCAGAGCGGCAGCGAGGCGATTGGCCAGAGTGCCGCCTGGATCGACCATGCCAAGTCGATGGGCGCCGCCCAGGCGGAAACCGTCAAGAATGTCGGCGCGCTGATCGAAGAAAATCCCAAGCAGGCCGCGCTGATCGTGCGCGACTGGCTCTCGAACGCGGCCTAGGAGACCAAACCCATGCCTCCCGCCCCCGCCGCCCTGGCCGCCGAAGCCGCCAATGCCATTCAGGTCAACCAGCTGCAGGTGGCCGGCAATGCCCAGGCGCGCAAGCTCACCGGCGAAGAAAAGGCCGCCGTGCTGCTGCTGGCCCTCGGCCCCGATTTCGGCAAGCCGATCCTGCAGGAGCTCGACGAGATCGAGATCCGCGCCCTGTCGCGCTCGATGGTCAAGCTCGGCCCGGTGACGCAGGAAATGCTCGACGACCTGCTGGGCGAATTCGTCATCACCATTTCGTCCAACGGCACCATCGCGGGCAATTCCGAGACCACGCAGCGCCTGCTGCTCTCCTTCCTGCCACCCGACCGGGTGGATTCGATCATGGAAGAGATCCGCGGCCCGGCGGGGCGCAACATGTGGGAAAAGCTCTCCAACGTGCAGGAAGACGTGCTGGCGAGCTATCTCAAGAACGAATACCCCCAGACCATCGCCGTGGTGCTCTCCAAGATCGATACCGAGCACGCCTCCAAGGTGCTGGCCTCGCTGCCGGAGGAACTGGCCATCGACGTGGTGCAGCGCATGCTCTCGCTCGACCCGGTGCAAAAGGACATTCTCGAAAAGATCGAGACCACGCTGCGCACCGAGTTCATGTCGACGCTCTCGACCACCAAGCGCCGCGACAGCCACGAGCAGATGGCGGAAATCTTCAACTCCTTCGACCGCCAGACCGAAGCGCGCTTCATCACCTCGCTCGAGGAGAACGATCGCGACGGTGCCGAGCGCATCAAGGCGCTCATGTTCACCTTCGAGGATCTGTCCAAGCTCGATGCCGGCGCCATCCAGGTGCTGCTGCAGCGCATGGACAAAAAGGAGATCGGCCTGGCGCTCAAGGGCGCCAACGAGCAGATCAAGGAGACGTTCTTTTCCAACATGTCGGCGCGCGCCGGCAAGATGCTCAAGGACGACATGGAGGCCATGGGCCCGGTGCGGCTCAAGGATGTCGACGAGGCGCAGAGCCGCATGGTCTCGACCGCCAAGGATCTGGCCGCACGCGGCGAGATCGTGATCCAGAAGTCCAAGGCCAACGAAGAGATGATCGGATAAATGTCGGTCGTCGCCCCCGCCAGATTCACCTTCGACCTCGACCTCGGCCGCCGCGAGGAGCGCAACAGCTCGGTGTCGGAATCGGCCATGTCGGCGCTGCTAGCCGACGCCCGCACCGCCGGGTTCGCCGAAGGCTTTTCGGCCGGTGAGCAGAGCGTGGCCGCCGTCGCCGCCAAGCAGCTGAGCGCCGCCGCCATGGCGCTGGCCGACCATGCCGCCACCATGGCCGCCAATCTCGATGACATTCGCAACCAGAACCTCGCCGACGCCGTGGCGCTGGCCTCCACCATCGCCCGCAAGCTCGCCGGCGCCCTGCTGGCCCACCAGCCGACGGCCGAGATCGAAGCGCTGATCGCCGAATGCCTCGGCTCGCTCGACGGCGTGCCGCATCTGGTGATCCGCTGCAACAGCGAGCTGGCCGACCAGGTGCGCGAGATCGCCCAGGGCCGCGTCGCCCATTCGGGCTTTACCGGCCGGCTGGTGGTGCTGGGCGACCCCGAGATCGGCTTGAGCGACGGGCGCATCGAATGGGTCGACGGCGGCATCGTCCGTGACGTCGCCGCCATTTCCGAACAGATCGACACCCGCATCGCGGCATTTCTTGCCGCACGGGGCATCCAGGGCGCCGCGCGCCCCCAGGAGACTGAGCAATGAGCACGGGCGAAACCGATACCGGCATCAGCTTTGAGGAAATGCTCGCGCCCGGCCGCGACGGCGGCATCGTGGGCGGGGAAAAAGACGCCAGCGACCTCGAGGCCGTGTTCGACGTGCCGGTGCGCATCTCGGTGGTGCTCGGGCGCACCAAGGTGCCGGTGGCGCAGCTGCTCAAGATGGATGTCGGCACGGTGGTCGAACTCGACCGCCAGGTCGGCGAGGCCGTCGAAATCTATGTCAACGACCGGCTCGTCGCCCGCGGCGAAATCGTCCTCGTCGAGAACCGGCTCGGCGTCACCATGACCGAAATCATCAAGGCAGCGTAGGAGACAGTCATGCGGTTGCTCATCATCGGAGCGCTGGAAGGCCAGCTCAGCGAAGCCACCAAGCTGGCCATGGACGGCGGCGCCAAGGTGGCCCATGCCCCCACCATCGAGATCGCGCTGGCCAGCCTGCGCTCGGGCAAGGGCGCCGACCTCTTGCTGGTGGATGTGATGATCGACATCCCCGGCCTGATCGCCGCGCTCGATGCCGAACGCTTCCATATCCCGGTCGTCGCCTGCGGCACCGAGACCAATGCCGCTGCGGCCGTCAACGCCATCCGGGCCGGCGCCAAGGAATATATCCCGCTGCCGCCCGATGCCGAGCTGATCGCCGCAGTGATCGCCGCGGTGGCGCGCGAATCCTCGGACTTTCTCTATCGCGACCCGGCCATGGCCCGCGTCGTGCACCTGGCCGACCAGGTGGCCAATTCCGATGCCTCGGTGCTGATCACCGGCGAGAGCGGCACCGGCAAGGAAGTGATGGCGAAATATCTCCACGCCCGCTCCAAGCGCGCCAACCGGCCGTTCATTTCGATCAACTGCGCCGCCATTCCCGAGTCCCTGCTGGAAAGCGAACTGTTCGGCCACGAAAAGGGCGCCTTCACCGGCGCTGTCGCCCGCCGCATCGGCAAGTTCGAGGAAGCCACCGGCGGCACGTTGCTGCTCGACGAAATTTCCGAGATGGATTTCCGCCTGCAGGCCAAGCTGCTGCGCGCCTTGCAGGAACGCCTGATCGACCGCGTCGGCGGTACCAAGCCGATTCCGGTCGACATCCGCGTGGTCGCCACCTCCAACCGCAACCTCGCCGAGGCGGTCAAGGACGGCAGCTTCCGCGAAGACCTGCTGTTCCGCCTCAACGTGGTCAACCTCAGGCTGCCCCCGCTGCGCGACCGCCCCGGCGACACCGCCATGCTGGCCGAGCACTTCGTGGAAAAATACGCCAAGGCCAATGGCCTGGGACGTCGGGTGCTGTCGGCAGAAGCGCGCGATGCCCTGCTGCGGGCGCCCTGGCCGGGCAATGTGCGCGAGCTCGAAAACACCCTGCACCGCGCCGTGCTGCTCTCGGGCGGCGAGATCATCGGCCCCGAGGCCATCCTGATGCCGGACGGCACGGGTCTGGCCGAAGCAGCCAAGACCGGCACGCTGGCCGGCCAACTGGCCCAGACCGCCGAAACCGTCAACCGCGCCCTGGTCGGCCGCACCGTGGCCGATGTCGAGCGCGACCTGATCCTGGATACGCTCGACCACGTGCTTGGCAACCGCACCCACGCGGCCAATATCCTGGGCATTTCGATCCGCACGCTGCGCAACAAACTCAACCAATATGCCGACGAGGGCAGCCTTGTGCCCGCGCCCGGCGAACAGCGGCATAGCGCAGCCTGATGGCAGATCTTTCGGCTCCCGGCCCGTCCGGTTTTACGCGCCCCGACTTCAAGGCCATGGGCAAGACCATGCGCGGGACCGATATCGGTCTGGCCGTGGGCGTCATGGGGATCATCGTCATCCTCATCGTGCCGCTGCCGCCGCTGCTGCTCGACATGCTGCTGGCCATCTCGATCGTGTTTTCGGTGCTGATCCTGATGACGGCCCTGTTCATTCAGAAGCCGCTGGAGTTCTCGTCCTTCCCCACCGTGCTGCTGATCGCGGCCATGTTGCGCCTGGCACTCAACCTGGCGACAACGCGACTGATCCTGTCGGAAGGCCACAACGGCACGGACGCGGCCGGACACGTGATCGAGGCCTTCGGCCACTTCGTCACACGCGGCAATTTCGTCATCGGCATCGTGGTCTTTGCCATCCTGCTGATCGTCAATTTCATCGTCATCACCAAGGGCTCGGGCCGTATCGCCGAAGTGGCCGCCCGCTTCAACCTCGACGCCATGCCGGGCAAGCAGATGGCCATCGACGCCGACCTTTCGGCCGGCCTGATCGACGAGGCCACGGCCAAGGCGCGGCGCGCCGAACTGGAAGGCGAGAGCGCCTTTTTCGGCAATATGGACGGCGCCAGCAAGTTCGTGCGCGGCGACGCCATTGCCGGCCTTCTGATCACCTTCATCAACATCATCGCCGGCATGATCATCGGCATGATGCAGCAGGGGCTGAGCTTTGAAGAAGCCGGCACCAACTACACGCTGCTCACCATCGGCGACGGCCTGGTGAGCCAGATCCCGTCGCTGATCGTGTCCACCGCGGCCGGCATGCTGGTGTCGAAAGCCGGTGTCGTCGGTTCGGCCGACAAGGCGCTGGTCACCCAGTTCACCGAATATCCCAAGGCCCTGGGCATGTCGGCCGCCGTGGTCGGGGCGCTCGCCTTCCTCCCCGGCATGCCGATCCTGCCCTTTCTGGCGCTGGCCGGCGGAGTCGGCTGGCTGGCCTACAAATCGTCCAAGCGCAATGCCCGCACTGCCGACGCGGCCGCCGCCGCCGATCTGGTGGCCAACCCGCCGCCCGCGCCGGTTTCGGGCGAAGCGCCGATCACCGACAGTCTCAGGATCGACGAGCTCAAGCTCGAACTGGGCTATGGGCTCCTGGCGCTGGTCAAAGAAGACGATAGCGGCAACGACCGGCTGACCGAGCAGATCAAGGCGCTGCGACGGCAGTTGGCGAGCGAACTGGGCTTTATCATGCCCCCGGTGCGCATCCTCGACAACATGCAGCTCGAGCCCAACGACTACAAGGTCAAGATCAAGGAAGTCGAAGCCGGCCACGGCCAGATCTTTGCCAACCAGCTCATGATCATGGACCCGATGGGCAAGGACATCACCCTGCCCGGCATCCATACCATCGAGCCGACCTTCGGCCTGCCGGCCACCTGGATCGACCCGGCGCTGCGCGACGAGGCCGAACTGCGTGGCTATTCCATCATCGACCCGTCGACGGTGATTTCCACGCACCTGACCGAAGTGCTCAAGACCAATGTCGCCGACCTTTTGTCCTATGCCAACGTGCAGTCGCTGCTGGGCGGGCTGAGCAAGGATCAGCAGAAGCTGGTCGAGGACATCGTGCCCGGCCAGATCTCGGTCTCGGGCATCCAGCGGGTGCTGCAGGCCCTGCTCACCGAACGCATCTCGATCCGCGACCTGCCCACCATTCTGGAGGGCATCGCCGAAGTCGCCGGCCCCGGCCGGACCCCGCAAATGGTGGCCGAGCACGTGCGCTCGCGCCTGTCGCGCCAGCTCTGCTCGGCCAATCTGGGGCCGGACGGCAACCTGCCGCTGCTCACCCTGTCGCCGGCCTGGGAACGCGACTTCGCCGAAGCCATGGTCGGCGACGGCGCCGACCGGCACCTGGCGATGGCGCCTTCGCGCCTGCAGCAGTTCATCGTCTCGGTGCAGCAAGGCTTTGAAAACGCCGCGCAGGTCGGCGAACTGCCCGTGCTCATCACGTCGCCCGGCATTCGCCCGCATGTGCGCGCCATCATCGAGCGCTTCCGGCCGCAGACGGTGGTCATGAGCCAGAACGAGGTGCATCCGCGCGTCCGGCTCAAGACCATCGGGGCTATCTGAGCGGCGATCTGCGCCGCCCGGATGCGCCGGGGAACTTCCCGACGCTTTGCGAATTGCTGAGGCGCGTCCACTTCGGGTAGGTTCCCTGATGAAACTGTTCAGTTGCGACCATTGCGGCCACGCCCTCTACTTCGAGAATGTGGTGTGCGAGCACTGCGGCCACCGGCTGGGCTATGAGCCGACGAGCAATGCGCTCGTGTCGCTCGAGCCGCAGCCCACCGCCGGCCGCTGGCGGGCCCCGCATCTGCCCCAGCACGACTGGCGCTTTTGCGCCAACGCCACATCGGGCGCCTGCAACTGGCTGCTGCCGGCCGATGCCGGGCAGTATTTCTGCCGCGCCTGCCAGCACAACGAAATCGTGCCCGCCATGCACGACCCGCAGAACCTGCGGCGCTGGCGGGTGATCGAACGGGCCAAGAAGCGGCTGATCTATTCGCTGCTCCGCCTGCGCCTGCCGCTCGCCACGCGCCAGCAGGACCCGGCCCATGGCCTCAGCTTCCGCTTCCTCAGCGAAGCGGTCTCGCCGGTGCCGGTACTCACCGGCCATCTGGGCGGGGTGATCACCATTGCGCTGACCGAAGCGGACGATGCGCAGCGCGAATACCGGCGCACCCAGTTCAACGAACCCTACCGCACGCTGCTCGGCCATTTCCGCCACGAGGTTGGCCATCACTACTGGGATATCCTGGTGGCGAACGGGCCGGCACTCACCCCGTTCCGGGCGCTGTTCGGCGACGAACGGCCGCCTTACGAGCAGGCACTGCAGGCCTATTATGCCGGCGCGGCGCCCAGCGGCTGGCAGTCGCGCTACATCTCGGGCTACGCGACGGCCCATCCCTGGGAGGATTTTGCCGAGACCTGGGCGCATTACCTGCATCTGGTCGACACCACCGAGATGGCCGCGGCCTATGGCGTAAATATGGGACCGGCCCGCGACACCTCGGGCGAACTGACCGCCCGCATCACCCACGACCCCTATGGCGAGGGCAGCATCGAGGATCTGGTCGACAGCTGGGTACCGCTGGCCTCGCTGATCAACAATCTCAACCGCGCCGTCGGCCAGCCCGACGCCTACCCTTTCGTGCTGACCCCGGTGGTGATCGAAAAGCTCGGCTTCGTCCACCGGCTGATCCGCACGGCCGGGGCCGCGCAATGGACCGTGCCGGGTCCGGGTGCCCCGATCCCGATCAACACGCCGGCCGGTTAAGGACACACGCTAGCGCACCAGGTCCGCGCCTATCGGCTCATCGTCTTCGTGGGTCCGCCGCAGCGCCAGGAGAAGCTGCTGTTCGCTGGCGCCGGCACCCGACACCGCGACCTGGGGGCGAACGGCCACCAGTTCGCTGTCGCCGGCAAGTCCTGAAAATAGCGCCGTCCATGCCGGCGTGTCCTGAACAGCCGACCAGCCAAGCAGCGCCGCGCGCAATCTGGCGGTCGCATTGCGGTGAAGCCACGCCCCAATGCGAAAGATTGAGTAGTCGTCCAGCGTCTCGGCGCCTTCCCAACCATCAACAAATGCGCGGACGGCACTGTAGACGATCTGCTCGCCTTCCGATGTCTGCATGACGGCTCTGATCAGGGTCCGGTCGCTCGGCCGGAACGTATCGAGTAAGCCCGACAGGGAAGCCGAAGACGGATCAGCGCTCATTGCAGTTGCTCGATCTCCAAGCGACCCACGCTAGTCATTAAAGTCTACCATCACGTCCAGACCAAAACTCTTGAACTTGGCGGCAACGTTGCCGAGCTGACGCTCCGATGGGCTCTGGTGCTTACAATATCGACCGGAATTGGCGTTGACTACCCAGTGAGGGCCGCTTGTGCCGTCGTCTTGCACGAGCTCGCCGGCAATTCGCGCCGGGCCACCGCCGAGCAGCGTGGGATGACCGAGCTTCCTCTCCTCGGCTGGATGCCTGTAGCCGCGGCGACGCGGATAACCCTGATATTTCGACTCCGGCTCCTGCACGGCCAACTCCTCCAAGGCCAGCTTCAGCTCGCCTGCGGGATCGATGGCCCAGATATAGGTCTTGGCCAGCGCCTCCGCATGAAACAGCGGGGCCTCCGACAGCCGCCCGTAAACTCGCAGGGCTTCAGCGACGTCCTGGGTCAAAGTGCAGAGCGAGCGTGGAATTCGGCCCCTCTCCCATTCGTCAATCTTGTCAGGCAACCTTGGAACGCCGTACATCCGATCCACTGCACAACACTCATGTGAAATTACAGTTGCTGTCAAAGTTACTGTTAAGGCGCTGAGCGCCTGGCGCCAAGTGCCAGATTAATCCGGTGTTTACCTTTTAACCCGGCCGACCATGTCGGGCCGGATTTTCTCCTCTATGGTCGGGCTCTCAGACGGCACTTGCGCATCAGGACCGCCGTCCAGGAACCGCTGGGAGGCGGAAAAGGCCGGACCCCACAACAGGGCCGGCCTTTTTATTTTTTTGCGCCGCAGCACCGGGAAATCTTGGAACGCTCTCGCGTCACTCACGTTCTTTCTCCATCGAACCATGCAGCCGGGCGCTAAGCCACTGGAATGCATGGGCAATTATTACCGAAAATGGAGATGACCATGATCCGCACCCTGATGACCACGACTGCCATCGCCGTGCTGCTGACCAGCGGCGCCATGGCCCAGGACGCCACCACTACCGCACCCGCGGCCATGCCGTCGGCCGACATTCTGGCCAGCGGCTACGTCGCCACCGACAGCGACAACCTTGCCAGCGAAATCATCGGCAAGCAGGTATATTCGTCGGCCATGGCCGATGCCGAGCATATCGGCGATATCAATAACCTGGTCGTCGGCGACGACGGCAGCATCGACGCGGTGATCATCGGCGTCGGCGGCTTTCTGGGCATGGGCGAAAAGAACGTCGCCGTGACCATGGACGCCCTGCAGTGGGTGGTGGCCGAAGACAATACCGAGCGCTACGTGCTCGAAACCACCAAGGACGCGCTGACCGCTGCGCCGGCTTTCGAATGGGCCGACGACGCTCCGGCGACCGCTGCCAATGACACGATGGCCAACGACCCGGCCATGGCCGACCAGACCGCCACCGGCACCGTGGCCGCCACCGATGCTGCCGCTGCGACCTCCACCACCCCGCGCATGGACCCGCTCAACCGCGAAGGCATGGCCGATTTCGACGAGGGCCAGCTGACGGCTGAAGAACTGATCGGCACCAATGTCTACAGCACCAATGACGACCATATCGGCGCCATCAGCGATCTCGCGCTGAACGAAGACGGCTCGGTGGACGCCATCGTCATCGATTTCGGCGGCTTCCTGGGCATCGGCACCAAGCCGGTCGCGGTGGCCTACGAAGATCTCGAGTTCCTGGCCAACACCAATGCCGACCGCGCCCTGGTGCTGCCCATCACCCGCGACCAGATGGATGCCGCCCCGGCCTTCGACAAGGCGACCTATACCAGCGAGCGCGACATGCAGCGCGTCGTGGTCGGTGCCAACGCGCAATCGTAAGGTTGCCCAACCCGACAAACGAAAGGCCCGCTTCGGCGGGCCTTTTGGTTTGGGCGATGCGGCAGTTGATGCGCTGCGTTAAGTCCGCATGTGGCGGTAGCGGGCGATCTCGTCGAAATCGTCCTGCTCGGCCTTGGCGGCGGCGGCCTGCTCGCGGCCATGCTCGCGCTGATCGAGCAGCTCGACCTTCTTGAGGTCCTCGACCGCTTCGGCCAGCGCATCCTGGGCGGCCTCGAGCTTGTCCTTCATGTCATGGGCCGAGGCCAGCAGATTGTCGCGCCGGGCGATCGCTGCCTTGGCAAAGGTCGAATAGGCGAAATGCGCCACATCCGAAATGCCGGTCTTTTGCTGTTCGATCTCGATCTGCTGGTCGAGTTCGGCGGCCATGCGCTCGAAATCGGCGACCATCATCTCGATCTGCGTGACCTGTCGACGCTTCTCGTCGACCTGAAATTTCTTGAGCCGGATCAAGCTCTCGCTGCGCGACTTCATGACTTGTACTCCTTACACATCAAGTCAGGCACTCTTCTGGTCCGCGCCCGCTTTTTCCACGATTGCCTCCAGCATCTGATAGCCGTCGGCGATCGAGGTCCGTTCTTCCCGTTGCTGCGTGAGGAAAGCCTCCAGCGCCGGGTTGATGGCGATCGCGCGGTCCACCTTCGGATCCGATCCCTTCCGGTAAGCCCCCAGCCGGATCAGTTCCTCCATGTCGGCATAGATCGACATGAGCTCGCGGGCCTTGGCCAGGGTCGGCCGAAAACTGGCCGGTACGCACCCAGGCATGGTCCGCGAGATGGACCGGAGCACATTGACGGCGGGGTAACGTCCCCGCTCGGCAATCGAGCGCTCCATTACGATGTGCCCGTCGAGAATACCGCGCACGGCATCGGCGATGGGCTCATTGTGATCATCACCTTCAACCAAAACGGTAAATAGACCGGTAACGGAGCCCGAATTAACCAGCCCCGGACCTGCTCTTTCGAGCAGCCGCGGCAGTTCGGTGAAAACCGTCGGGGGATAGCCCTTGGCCGTGGGCGGTTCGCCGATGGCCAGGCCAATCTCGCGCTGCGCCATGGCAAAGCGCGTGAGGCTGTCCATCATGCAGAGCACCTTCTTGCCCTGATCGCGAAAATATTCGCAGAGCGTCACGGTCAGATAGGCCGCCTGGCGCCGCATCAGCGCCGCCTCGTCAGAGGTGGCGACCACCACGATGGCGCGCTTGAGCCCCACCTCGCCCAGATACTCGGAAATGAACTCCTGCACTTCGCGGCCGCGCTCGCCGATCAGCCCGATCACCGCCACGTCCACCGAGGCGTTGCGCGCCAACATCGACATGAGCACCGACTTGCCCACGCCCGAGCCGGCGAAAATGCCCATGCGCTGGCCGTCGCACATAGTGGTGAAGGTGTTCAGAGTGCGCACGCCCATGTCGATGGGCGCGCCGACCCGGGCGCGCTCATGCGCCGGCAGCGGCGTCTGCCGCAGCGGATAGGGCATGGCGCCGCGCGCCACCGGCCCCAGCCCGTCAATGGCGTCGCCATTGGCATTGACCACCCGGCCCAGCCAGTCCTCGGAGGGATAGACGGCCCCGTCGGTGCTCTGGAACACCGCCTTGCAGCCCAGGCGTACCCCGGTCAGCGGACCAAAGGGCAGGCAGAGCGCATGGCCATCGCGAAAGCCGATGATTTCGGAGGCCAGTTGGCCGCCCGCCGTGGTCTCGATGATCACCCGGCCGCCCACGCGCAGCTCGCGCACCGGACCAACCACTTCGATCAGCAGGCCCTGCACCGTCTTGACGCGACCGAAGACCTCGACCTCGTCAATGGCTTCTATGGCTGCACTGAGGGCTTTCACCAGCACATTCTCGCGTTCGAATCGACGCCGGTACGGTAACGCAACGTTAAGCAAAATGCGTTAACCAAGGGCGTGTGCTCCGCTGCCTCAGGGCCTGTTGCGTTCGAGCGTTTTTCCACTGCCGCCTCTCGCCAAACTCTGAGTCACAAGAGTCGATTAGAAGGCTTTCTTAATCCATTTTCTTAACAAAAATTCATGCCGTTTTTTGTTTGATTTCAATCACTTAACATATTTTGATGCGCGGACCGGTTGCATCTTGCGGATCAGAATTAAACTTTGTTAACTAGTTGCGCTTAGGTTTGAGTCATATCCAGTAGGGTTCGGTTAGGGTTGAAGCCGGAAAACGCTTCAGCCGGTTCCAGCTAGGAACGGTTTAAGGGGAATGGCATGCGTGTACTCTTGATTGAGGACGATAGCGCGACGGCGCAGAGCATCGAGCTGATGCTCAAATCCGAGAGTTTCAACGTGTACACGACGGACCTCGGTGAAGAGGGCGTCGATCTCGGAAAGCTCTATGACTACGATATTATCCTCCTCGACCTGAATCTGCCCGATATGAGCGGCTACGAGGTGCTGCGCACCCTGCGTGTCGCCAAGGTGCAGACGCCGATCCTGATCCTGTCGGGTCTGGCCGGCATCGAGGACAAGGTCCGGGGCCTCGGCTTCGGCGCCGACGACTACATGACCAAGCCGTTCCACAAGGACGAACTGGTTGCCCGCATCCACGCCATCGTGCGCCGCTCCAAGGGCCACGCCCAGTCGGTCATCTCGACCGGCGACCTGACCGTGAACCTCGACACCAAGACCGTCGAAGTGACCGGCGCCCGCGTGCACCTGACGGGCAAGGAATATCAGATGCTCGAGCTGCTCTCGCTGCGCAAGGGCACGACGCTGACCAAGGAGATGTTCCTCAATCATCTCTATGGCGGCATGGACGAGCCCGAACTCAAGATCATCGACGTGTTCATCTGCAAGCTGCGCAAGAAGCTCAGCGTCGCCACCGGCGGCAAGAACTACATCGAAACCGTGTGGGGCCGCGGCTATGTGCTGCGCGAACCCGACGAGAACGAAGCCTTCGCCGAGAGCGTGGCTTAACCGACCGGGTCACTCGCCTAAGCATCGACTGCCCCCCTTTATCGTTCGCGAGTTGCGGCGAACCAAAGAAAACCCCGTGCCAGAAGGCGCGGGGTTTTTTGCTTGTAGGCGACGCCACTGCCCTCACCGCCGCCCCGGCGCCGCCATCCTCGAGGCGCGCCGCGTGCGTCCACTCTGAGACTGGCGCGGTGGAGGGATGGGGCCTCGCGTCGGAGCGCGAGGATGACAGTGCGTGGGGGACAGGGTGGGTGACATCAGCGGGCGGGCGAAAGTGGCCCGCGCCGACCATTCAGTTCGCGTTCAACGCGCCACCGATAGCAGGCACGTATCAAGATGGGGATTGACCATGATGACGCTCCGTTCCGCCGCCCTCGCAGCCTTCGCCCTTGCTGCTTTCTCCCACTCGGCCCTGGCCTCCGACTACGGCTTTGCCAAGGACGGGATGATCGCCGAGATCGAGACGGCATGGCCCAGCGACTATATCAGGGCGCCCGAAGGCACCATGTTCAGCCAGCTCAGCACGGTCGGCGGGCTCGACTTTGCGCTCTCGACGCGGCCGCTGTCGTATTTTGTTGGAATCTATGGCGGACAGGTGCAGCATTTCGCCCATGCCGGCTACGCTCATGCCTGGCTCTGCTACCGATCGGGCGACACGCGGCAATGGCTGTTCACCAATGGCGGATCCGATAACGAGCCGCGTGGCCAGGCCGACTGGCTGATCATCGAGACCGCAGATCCGGACTATGACGCGGCCTATGGCTGCAGCGAACAACCGCTGGCCATGCTGGTGGCCGGCGACAAAGTGCCAGCGATCGGCAAGACGCGCGACGAGATCAGCAGGCTTTACGGCACCATCCTGCCAAACGACCAGACATATGTGACGCTGTTCGAGATGAGCTACGAGGCACCCTACACCACCAGCAGTGTCAGCCTTCGCTTCGATGGCGAGGTGGTGACGGGCGTGTCGCTGGCCCAAGGCAGCGAGGAATAGACGCCTCAGCTGGCGCGGCGGGTTTCCATGTCGACGGCGAAGACAGCTTCGAGCATGTCGCGGTCGAACGGCTTCATGATGTACTCGTTGGCGCCGGCCTTCTTGGCCAGCGCGATCTGGCCAACGTCATATTCGGTGACGCAATAGACCACGCGCGGCGCCGTGCCGCCGACAAAAGCGCGCAGCAGCTTGAGGAATTCCAGCCCGCTCATGATCGGCATCTGCCAGTCGAGCAGGATGGTGTCGGGCATTTCCTGCCGGCACTTGTCGAAGGCTTCCTGCCCGTCCTCGGCCTCTTCGACAATGAAATCCATGTCTTCGAGGATGCGGCGGGCCACCTTGCGCACCACGGTGGAGTCGTCAACGATAAGGCAGGACTTCATGGCGCGTTTCCGGTGATCTGTCCGCGACGATAGACGCTTGCCCGAACTATCCCGCAAAACTCCCTACGAATGGTTAGCGGAAGCTGAAGCGCGCGACGATTCCCGTATTTCTACGCAGCAGCGGCGACGGGCTTGGGCGTGGCGGTGAAGTTGAAGACGTTGTCCTCGATCCAGATCTTGAGCTCCATATCGGTCATCCGGGCGAGGATACCGGTATAGAAGGGCTGGATGCCGCGCGCATCGACGCCGCCTTCGGGCGCGCCCGACAGCAGCTCCTCGGCGCCCGAGGGCATCAGCGTCTTCTGCCGTTTTTCGGCGTCGCTGGTGCATACGAACACGAATTTTTCCTGGCCGGCCGGACCATCGACCGTGACCTTGACCACACCGCCGCGCGGCACCGACATCGCCGCGATCAGCAGCATGTTCATGAGCAGCTTGGCCTTGTGCTTGGGCAGTAGGATCAGCGGCACCTGCCAGTCGAGATCGGCCTTTTCGATCTCGAACAGCAGCCGGGCGACGCGCTCGCACTCGCGGGTGTCGAAATCGGTGCCGGCGGTCGAGGACGCGCCATAGGCCAGACGGGCGAATTCGAGCTTGGCGCGCGCGTGCTTTGCCGAATTGGCGATCAGCTCCTGCGCGCCTTCCTGCATGGCCACCTGGGTCGGATCGCCGAGCACTTCGAGCCCGTTGCCGATGGCGCCGACCGGATTGATCAGGTCGTGACAGACGCGCGAGCAGAGCATGGCGGCGAGGTCGGTCGCCTTGAGCTCAATGATTTCCGCCATAGGGAAGTCTCCAGAAAGTGTCGAATCAATTGGAACAAGCTTACCGCGTGCCGTCTTACGCAACTATGGATGTTGGGCCGCCTCGGCGCCGGATTCGGCCGCATGCGCGGCATCGGAAGAACTGTGCGCCGCCTCGAGCACCGGACCGCTGACCGGCACCTCGGCCGCGGGACCCGAGAGCCCGCCCGAGAGCTCCGCCCAGGTCGCGGCGGCCAGGGTCAGCGCATTGTCGGTGCTCAGCAGGAAGGCCTCGCGATTGGCCGCCGAGTAAAACAGGTAGAGCTTGACGCCGACGATGGCGAAGATTTCCGGATTGCCGTCCGACAGATAGCCACGCGCCAGGCTCATCTGGCAGTGCCCGCCATATTGGGGCGCATAGATATCGGGATTGCGGCTGAACACGTCGCGATTGGCCGGCGACGCGAAATACCAGGGCACCCCGGCCCAGTAATATTCATTCTCGGGGCTGCCCTGCAGCGGCGCGGGCTCGGTGAAGTAGCTCACCGGGTCATAGCCATCCATCGCCACCCCGGTCAGCGGGTCGGTGACGATGGCCGTCACCAACGATTGCGCCGACGCCGCAGCCGGACCGACAAGCATCAGCAGGGCCGCAAGCATCAGGGTTAAGATTTGTTTACACGTTTGCCGCATCATTGCCGCCATGGCCGCCTAGATTTCTGAGGGGCGAACAGGTCCGGAGTGTAAACCAGCCACGGTGAGCGCTTCGTAAATGGCCGCCCGACGCCATTCACCGGAGACTTCTGATGCTCAAGCGTATCGCTCTCGGCCTTGCCCTCCTGGTCGGCCTCGCCTTCACGCCCGCCCTGGCGCAGTCGCAGGGTTCGCTGTCCGACACCTATTCGGGTGAGGAACTGGTCCAGACCGGCGGCGAGTTCTTCGGCTCGGTCGCGCAGGGTCTCGCCTCGCTGGTCGAGCGGGCCACCAGCCAGTTCGGCCTGCCCAATGCCTATATCCTGGGCGAAGAGGCCGGCGGCGCCTTCTTTGCCGGTGCCCGCTATGGCGAAGGCACCATGTACACCCGCAACCAGGGCGAACACGCCATCTTCTGGCAGGGCCCGACGGTGGGCCTCGACTTCGGCGGCGACGGCTCGAAGGTCATGATGCTGGTCTACAACCTCTCCACCGTGCAGCAGGCCTATGGCCGCTACCCCGGCGTGGACGGCTCGGCCTATATCGTGGGCGGCCTGGGCATGACGGTGATCAAGTATGGCGACGTCGTCATGGTCCCCATTCGCTCGGGTGTCGGGCTGCGCGCCGGGCTCAATGTCGGCTATCTCAAATTCACCGACCAGCCGACCTGGAACCCCTTCTGAGCGGAAGCTTCCGGCCCGATCTGGTGCAAGGCCCGCTTCGGCGGGCCTTTGTTTTTGCACGCCTTCCAGGGTGTTTCGTCAGGTGACCGGGCCCGCCGCCTCGGGTAAGGTTAACACTTGGCAAAGATGGTCCGAACCGGCCATTGCTGCCATGGTGCACGCGCGTCGGACTCACTGGACCGGCGCGCCCGGTCACGCGTGCCGGTTAGCTTGGGGCGGGGGTCTGCCATGGTCGTCGAAAACATCATGTACTTCGTGCTCGGGCTGCTCTCGGCCGGGCTCGTCGCCCTGATGGTAATGCCGGCCGTCTGGCGCCGCGCCGTGCGCCTGACCAAAAAGCGCATCGAGGCGGCCACGCCCATGACCATGGCCGAATTCCGCGCCGACAAGGATCAGCTGCGCGCCGAATTCGCTCTCGCCACCCGCCGGCTGGAAATGAATGTCGAGGCGCTGCGCCGCCGCCTCTCCGACCAGGTGCGCGACATCAACCGCAAGAAGAACGAACTGGGCGGCATGAAGGGCGAGCGCGACACGCATCTGAGCATCGTGCGCGAGCTCGAGGAACGCGAGGGCGAGCTGCGCCGCCGCGTGCTCGAACTGGAAAAGGAAAGTGCCGACCTAGCGCAGAAGCTGCGCATGCGCGACCGCGAATATTCCGACAAGGTCAACCAGCTGCAGGCGGCTCGCGAAGCCATCCGCTCCAGCGTGCCGCGCCAGGTGGAGGTCGACGGCAAGCCGCTGAGCGGCGACTACAACAAGGATCTCGACAAGGTGCTGGGCAAGCTCGAAACCGAGCGCAAGCGCGCCGATTTCCTCGAAGCTCAGAACCGCAGCCTGCTCGGCCAGCTCGAATCGTCCGACAACCGCACGGCCGGCGCCACCGCCGCCGCCGCCGAGCTGCGCGCCTCGCTGGCCCGGCGCGAAGACGCTGAGGACGCCGCCAAGGCCGAACTGATCGAAGCGGAGGCGCGCATCGCCGACGCCGAGAACCGCGTCACCCAGCTGCTCGACGAAACCACCAAGGTGGTCGAGAGCAGCGACCAGTCGCGCGAGCAGCTGCTGGCCGAAAAGCTGTCGCTGGAAGAAGAAATGGAGCGGCTGCGCACCAAGGTGCTGACGGTCGAATCCACCATCATGGCCGATTGGGACAGCGAACGGGTCGAGCAATCGCATCTGCGCGAAAAGCTCAACGACATCGCCGCCGATGTCAGCCGGCTGGTCTATGCCGTGGAGGGCAACGGCCCGGTCGACAACGAGGAGAGCCTGTTTGACCGGGTGCAGCGCTTCGCCGATGACGGGCTGCAGCTCGACGAGTTCCCGGTGCAGTCCGCGCTCAAGGCCAAGCAGGGGACGCCCGCTGCCGCAGAAGGCTCTGTGGCCGACCGCATGGCGGCGCTCCGGGATATCCAGGGACGGAGCTAACCCGAGGGGATTGCCCCACCACCGTTGTCATCCTGCGCAGGCGGGAATGACAGCGGAGAGAGAGCTCCGGCTTCTGTGCGGTTGGGAGATGGGTCCCCGGGTCAAGCCCGGGGATGACGGTGATTGGGGAGAGCGCGAGAGATGTCTGGGCGCGTAAGGGAAGAGCGAGAGCTCGCTACGCGCTCCTCACACCATCCTACTCGCTGAGCACCGGGATCTCGCGGACCATCTCGCCGGACTTGCCGTCAAAGATGCGCACGCTGGTCATGGCGCCGGCGCGATAGGTGACGGTCAGCGTGCCGTCGGCGGCCACCGCCGAGATGATTTCGGCGCCGGCGGGAATGCTGAGCGAGGCGATGACATACTCGCCCCCCTGCACGGCAGTGCCATCGCCCGATTGCGAAGTGCGGTAGACAACAGCTGCGCCGATAGCGATAAAGCCGACCATCAGCAAGGCGATCGAGAACAGGAACGATTTGCGCGCGCGCCCCATGATGGCGCGGGCGGCGGGCGTCAGTTCCTCCGCCGGTTCAGGATTTTGAGGATCGCTCATGCACGAGGACTCCGGCGAGGAGATGGAATGGGTTGTCGCGGCGGACGCCAAGGATGCCGGTGATCGGCTCGATGGCGTGCTCGCGCGCGGCCTCGAGGCGTTCTCCCGCAGCCGCGTGAAAGACCTGATACTGGCCGGGGCGGTTTCGATCAACGGGCAAACCGTGACCGAGCCGAAATACAAGGTCAAGGCCGCCGACCAGATCGTTCTCGCCGCCCCTGCCCCCGAAGAGGCCGAACCGACACCGGAAGATATCGCGCTCGATATCCTCTACGAGGACGACCAGCTCATCGTGATCAACAAGCCGGTCGGCATGGTGGTGCATCCGGCGGTGGGGAACCTCACCGGCACGCTGGTCAATGCCCTGCTCTACCATTGCGGCGCGAGCCTGGTGGGCATCGGCGGGGTCAAGCGGCCGGGCATCGTGCACCGGCTCGACAAGGACACCTCCGGCGTCATGGTGGCGGCCAAGACCGAAAAGGCGCACCAGCATCTGGCCGCCCAGTTCGCCGACCATGGGCGCACTGGCCCGCTGCATCGCGCCTATCTCGCCTGGGCCTGGGGCAAGACCGAGACCGGCCGCGGCACCGTGGACGCGCCGCTCGGCCGTGACCAGAACTCCCGCCTCAAGCAGACCGTGCGCAAGGACGGCCGCGAGGCCATCACCCACTATGCCGTCGAACAGCGCTTCGGCGACGAGGGCTGGGACGTCACCCGCATCCGCTGCGCACTCGAAACCGGCCGCACCCATCAGATCCGCGTCCACATGGCCCATATCGGCCACCCGTTGCTGGCCGACCCGGTCTATGCCACGGGCTTTATCACCAAGGTCAACAAGCTGCCCGAGCCGCTGCGCGCGGCCGTGCTGGCGCTGGGCCGGCAGGCCCTGCACGCGGCCGAGCTGGGCTTTGAGCATCCCACCACGGGCGAAGAAATGTTCTTTGAGGCCGAACTTCCCGACGATCTCGTGGAACTGCAGGCCGCCCTAGAGCCTTATGATCATGCCTTCGCCCGCTGAGGGCGCCTGATCAAACACACCTGTGATGCACCATCGTCGCGGGCGGGCCTTATCTTGGCCAAAAACAGAACTATATAGATCGGACGCGTGAGCCAGCATGCCGGATGGATGCGGCTGACAAATCTGCCCGTACGCGGGGGAAAGAGAAAGGGTGCGTCATGGCCCAATCAAATCTGCCGATCCTGTCGGCTGAAGGCGGTCTCAGCCGCTATCTGCAGGAAATTCGCAAGTTTCCCATGCTCGAGCCTGACGAGGAATATATGCTCGCCAAGCGCTACAAGGAGCATACCGATCCGGCCGCTGCCCAGCGCCTGATCACCTCGCATCTGCGCCTTGTAGCCAAAATCGCCATGGGCTATCGCGGCTACGGCCTGCCGATCTCCGAGGTGATTTCCGAGGGCAATGTCGGCCTGATGCACGCGGTCAAGCGCTTCGAGCCCGAAAAGGGCTTCCGCCTGGCGACCTACGCCATGTGGTGGATCCGCGCCGCCATACAGGAATACGTGCTGCGCTCGTGGAGCCTGGTCAAGATCGGCACCACGGCCGCGCAGAAGCGGCTGTTTTTCAACCTGCGCAAGATCAAGGGCCAGATCGCCGCACTCGACGATGGCAACCTGCACCCCGACCAGATCAAGCAGATTGCCACCACGCTCCACGTCACCGAAAGCGACGTGGTGTCGATGAACCAGCGCCTGACCGGCGACGCCTCGCTGAACGCGCCCATGCGCGCCGACGAAGGCACCTCCGAGTGGCAGGACTGGCTGGTCGACGATACCCCGAGCGCCGAGACGACGCTGGGCGAAAGCGAGGAGTTCCGCGAGCGCATGGGTCTTTTGACCAATGCCATGGCTGACCTCAACGAGCGCGAAAAGGCCATCTTCCAGGCCCGCCGCCTGCGCGACGAGCCGGCCACGCTGGAGGAACTGGCGCAGCAATACAGCGTCAGCCGCGAGCGCATCCGCCAGATCGAGGTCCGTGCCTTCGAAAAGGTGCAGGAAGCCGTGCAGAAGGCCGCCCGCGCCCAGAACCACGAAGAGGCGTAAGCTGTCGTGGAGTGATTTCAAAAGCCCCGGTCCGCCGAGGCTTTTTTGTTTGCGGCTACGGTGTTCGCTTATTTTTCACCGCTGTCGTCCGCGCGTAGGCGGGGATCCAGGGCAAAGCAAACCGGCCGCTGCGCGTGACCCTGGATTCCCGCCTTCGCGGGAATGACACCACAGAATGAGGGCAAAAAATGCCCCTACTTGCCCCACTCTGCCAGCAGCTTGTGCACCAGCGCCATCAGGTGATGACGGTCGAGGATGAGCAGCCAGGGGGCGTGGATGCCCTCTTCGGGGACGATGGTGAAGGGCCCCAGATCTGCTGAATTGGACGTGCCGGTGCGCACACCCGGCGCCAGCTTGACCGCGTCGAGCGGGTATTTGAGCCCTTCCGACCGCCAGAAGGTGACCGGCGCAAGGGGATGGACCGAGACGCGTTCGCCGGGCGCCACGGCAAAGCTGAAGGTCTTGTCGAGAGCCAGCGCCAGATCGTCCTCGTCCACCAGCAGGATGCTGCGCCGGCTGGCATAGCGGGTGACCGCATCGAGCGCGGCCAGCGTATGGTCAAAGCGCTTGCCGGTCATCCCCAGCGCCACCGTCACCGGGGCGCGGGTGGAATAGAGTGCCTTTTCGAAATCGGTGGTCTCCTGCTCGGAGATCTGCATCAGCCGGGTTTTTCCCAGCCAGCTCAGCGGCTCGGCCAGCGAGTCGAAATCCCCGATGATCGCCTCGGGCTTGAGGCCGGCTGCCACGATGGTGTCGGCGCCGCTGTCGGCGCCCACCAGGTGCCCGCCATTGAGGTAGAGTTCGCGCAGCACGTCGAGATTGACGGCGCCGCCCCCCACGATCACGAGCAGGCCTTCGAACGCGATGGTGTCAACGGAAGTATGAACGGACCGCTCTTGCACGGCTGTATGTCTCGCTCTAAGTGTCAGGTGTCTCGCTGGGGTGTTCCGGGGTTCCGGAACTGAGAGTTACCCATTGAACCTGAACCAGGTCATGCTGGCGGAGGAAGTTCGAGATGGCAAGGGCGCGCCGCGTCCCGACCATTCGTGCATTCCCTTCTTCACATGGCCGCGAACCGAAGGGAATGACCCATCATGGTCAAGTTTCTGCCCGTCGCGCTTGCGGCCTTCATCGGACTTGCCGCTCTGCCGGCAGGCGCCGAGGAAGCGCCCATTCTGCGGATTTATACCTATGACAGCTTTTCTGCCGAGTGGGGCCCCGGCCCTGCGCTCAAGACCGGCTTCGAGGCCATCTGCGGCTGCGTGGTGGAATTTTCCACAGCCGACGATGCCATTGCCGTGCTGCGCAAGGTGCAGCTCGAGGGCAATGCCAGCCAGGCCGACGTGATTGTCGGGCTCGACACGGCCACCGTCGCCGAGGCACGGGCCACGGGCCTGTTCACCACGCATGGACTGACGCTTCCTGCCCTGACACTGCCCGAAGCCTGGACCGACCCCGACTTCGTGCCCTTCGACTACGGCTATTTCGCCTATGTTTATGACACCACAAAGATGCCGAACCCGCCAACCAGCTTTCAGGAGCTGATCGCCCTGCCCGACGACGTCAAGATCGTCATCCAGGATCCGCGCTCCTCGACCCCCGGACTGGGCCACGTGATGTGGGTGCAGGCCGCCTATGGTGACCGCGCTCCCGAAATCTGGGCCGGGCTCAAGCCGCATGTGCTGACCATGACGCGCGGCTGGTCGGAGGCGTATAATCTCTTCCTCTCCGGAGAGGCCGACATGGTGCTCTCCTACACCACCTCGCCGACCTATCATCAGGTGGCCGAAGGCGTAAATACCTATGCCGCCGCCATCTTCACCGAAGGCCACGTGGCGCAGACCGAAGTGGCCGGCCTTCTGGCAGCGTCGGAAAACCAGGAACTCGGGAAGCAGTTTCTGAGCTACCTGACCTCGGTGGCCGGCCAGAAGGTGATCCCGACGACCAACTGGATGTTCCCGGTGGTCGATATCGGCGCCGACCTGCCAGCGGCCTTTTCGGCGGCGCCGACGCCGAAACTGCTCAGCATCGCGCCGGCCGATATCGCTGCCAAGAGCCGGGCCTGGGTCGATGCTGCGCTCCAAGCCCTCCAGTAGCGGCGCACCCGGCCTTGTGCCGCCCCGACCGCTCCGGCGCGCTGCCGGGGCGGCCATCGGCGCGGCGGTCGCCCTGCTGATCGGACTGGTGCTCTGGGCGATCGCCACGACGGCGGCCACCGATCCGGCAACGGCCCCCAGCCGCATCGACGTGCCCTGGCTGCTGCTGACCACGTTCACTCAGGCGAGCCTGACCACGATCCTCTCGCTGCTCGTCGGCACGGCTCTCGCCTGGAGTCTCGACCGGCTGCGCTTTCCGGGCCGCGATCTGATTGTGGGGCTCTTCGCTTCGGCCATCGTCACGCCCGGCATCATCGTCGCCTTCGGCCTGCTCGCCGTCTGGGGCCGTGCCGGCTGGGTGGCGCAGCTCACCGGACTGCAGTTTCCCATTTTCGGGCTGGGCGGCATCCTGTTTGCCCATGTGCTGCTCGATGGCGCGTTCGCCGCCCGCATCCTGCTGGCGCGGCTCGATTCCATCCCCGCCTTTCGCCTCAAGACGGGCCAGAGCCTTGGCCTCTCGGCGACGCAGCGCTTTGCGCTGATCGACTGGCCGGCGATCCGCCCGACCCTGCCCGGGCTGGGCGCCATCATCTTTCTGCTCGCCTTCACCAGCTTTCCGGTGGTGCTGCTCCTGGGCGGCGGACCGGCCAACCAGACGCTCGAGGTCGCCATCTATTCGGCCGTCCGGCTCGATTTCGACCTGCGTGGCGCAGTGCTGCTGGCGCTGGTGCAGATCGCGGTCTGTGCCGGGATCATCCTGCTGGCGGCAGCGGCGGCCCCGATCCCGGCTCATCTGGGGCGCTCGGCTGGCCAGCGCTGGCAGGACAGCCCAATGGTGCGCCTCGTGCAGGCGGCGGTGCTCGGCCTCTGCATCCTCGGCTTTGCATTGCCGCTCCTCGCCATCCTTGTGGACGGTCTTGGCGCGGGGCTGGGTGACCTCATGCGTCAGCCGGCCTTCTGGCGCAGCCTCTGGACCAGCCTCGGGCTCGCGAGCATTTCGGCACTGCTGACGCTGCTGGTCGGCCTCACCCTGGCGGCAGCGCGGGCCGCCAGTCCATCGCGCCGCCTAAAGACCGCGCTGGCTGCCCCTGCCTATGCCTATCTCGCCGTGCCGGCTGTTGTGCTGGCGCTCGGGTTTTTCCTGCTTGCCCGCAATGCCGGGCTCGATCCGGCGCTGGCCGCCCCCGCGGTGGTGGTGATCGCCAATACGCTCCTGGCTCTGCCCTATGCCGTCTCCACCCTGGGCCCGCCGCTCGAGGCCATCGCCCTGCGGCGCGGCAAGCTGATCCGCGCGCTCGGGCTCACCTCCCGGCAACAGGCCCTGGCGGTCGAGTGGCCGCTGATCGCCGGAGACGCCGGCGTGGTCACCGCCCTTGCCTTCTGCTTTTCGCTCGGCGACCTCGGGGTGATCGCGCTGTTCGGCACGCAGGATTTCGCCACCCTGCCGCTGCTGATGTCGCGGGCGCTGGGCGCCTATCGCAGCAACGACGCCGCCGCCATTGCCGCCATCATGCTGCTGCTCACCCTGGCCGCCTTCGTGCTGATCCCCAAACTCTTCGAAAGGCTCGGCAATGCTCGTGCTTGATCACCTGGCCTATCGCCACCCCGGCCAGGCGACCGGCTACGACTTTTCGCTGGAGGCGGCTCCCGGCACGGTGACCGCGGTGAGCGGCGCCAGCGGTTCGGGCAAATCCACCCTGCTCGACCTCGTTGCCGGCTTCCTGACGCCGCAGAGCGGCCGGCTGACCCTCGAGGGCCGCGACCTGCTGCCGCTCCCGCCCGAAGAGCGGCCGGTCTCGATCCTCTTTCAGTCCGACGCGCTGTTCGACCATCTGAGCGCGGCCGAGAACGTCGCGCTCGGCCTGCCGCGCGACACGGCCCGGGCCGATGCCGCCCCTCGCATCGCCGCGGCGCTGGCGCAGGTCGGCCTCCCCGATCTCGGCCGGCAACGGGCGGAAACGCTGTCGGGCGGGCAGAAGCAGCGCGTCGCGCTGGCGCGCACGCTGCTGCGCAAACGGCCGGTATTGCTGCTGGACGAGCCGTTTTCGGCGCTCGACGATGCATCGCGAGAGGCTGTGCGCGCGCTGGTCAAGCGCCTGACGGAGACCCAGCGCTGGATCACCCTTTTGGTCAGCCACCATGCCGACGACATCGCGGCGCTGGCGAGCCGGCACTACCGGATCGCCGATGGCCGGCTGCTACTGGGCTGACGCCGTGCTGGCCCAGGTGGCGTAGACCTCGTTGAACATGGTCTCGGCGGCGTTGTCTTTTTCCAGCGTGATGATGGCGCGCTTGCCCGTGGCGTAGATCACCGCCAGGTCGATCCACTTGCGCGAGGTCATCAGCGCATTGTTGGCGGTGATGTCCTCGGGCGAGGAGCTGAGCGCAAAAAGGAACGAGTTCCCCACCACGCGGGCCGATGCGCCCACCAGTGGCTGGCCCTGCACCAGTTCTTCGTTCTTGAGCAGCACGCCCGGCAGGCCGGCGACCGAACCGCCGATAAAGCTGTCCGACACCTTGAAGCTGACTTCCATCAGATGGCTCGCCGGCAGGGTGGTGTCGACATTTTTCCGGATGATGATGTCGACGCCCAGGTTGCGGGCCGGGATCGAGGCCTTGCCCACCAGCGTGGGCAGCCCCGTCTCGTCCTTGCCCTGGCTCCACTCGACCGTGCCCGAAAAGGGCACCGCGCCGGTCTTGCCGTCGTCGGAGGCTTCGAGCAGCAGCGACTGGCTGCCTTCGGGATTAAGAGCGGCCACCTCGGACGTGGCGTCGCCAATTGCCGCCGCCGCCGTATCACCACCAAGGCGCTGGGCGGAATCGGTGGGCTCGGGCACGATGGCAAGCGCCGGGGTATCGGCGACGCCGACCGGCTCGGAGGGCAGACGCTCGCCCTGCTTGAGCTCGGGCAGCACGGCAGGGGCCGTCTCATTGAGCGTGGTATTGCCCGGACCGCTCTGCGGCACGGCGGTTTCCGGCGCGGCGACGGCGGGCGTGGGGACCACCTCGGCGCTGGCCACGGCAGCCGGCTGGGTGGCGAACACGGAGTTGAGGTCGAGATGGCCCTCGTTCCAGGCCCAGAAGCCGGCGCCGCCGGCCCCGACCAGCAGCACGGCAAAGACCATGAGGAAAATGGTAACGGCGGAAATCCCGCCCCGATCGGTTTCGGCCCGGGCGCGGGGGAAACCCGCTTCCGCCGGCGCGGCATCGCGGTCGCGGCCGCGGCGGCCACGCACCGGTGGCTCGTCGGCATCTTCGACCAGGCCACGCAGCGGCTTGGTATCGCGCTTGGATTTGTCCTCGCGCCCCGGCTTGGCTGGCTTGCCCTTGACCGGTTCGAGACGCCGTGCGTCCGGGAACATGCCGCCGATCAGATCGCGCGAGGACGCCGGGGCCGGCGCCACGTCGTCGTCGGCGGGTTCCTCGTCCAGACCATTGCCATAGGCGCCCGGCAGCGTTTCGCCGCGCGCTTCGCGATCGAGCGTCGCCATGGCGCGGTCGATCAGCCCCTGCGGATCGGCAGGGACCATTTCGGGCTCGAGTTCGACCTCGCGCACGGCCGACATGGCGGCGATCTGCGGCGGCGGATCGATGAACGTCATGGGTTGCGCGGCGATCTGCTTCTGCCGTGCGGCGGCCGGGGCCCGCGCCGGCTCGAGCCGGGGGGCAGCGGCAGCGGCGGGCGCATCGCGACGGGCTTCCAGCGTCGGGCCGCGGCGGCCGGCATCATAGGGCTTGTCCACCGGCAGGCCGAACGCCGTCGAGGCGGAGCGGCTCTTGGCAGCTTCGGCACGCGCCACGATGGCCGGCAGCGGCCGTCCACCTGGTCGCGACGCCGGCTTGGCGGGTGCCGGCGGCTCGAACGGGGTTTCGGGCAGCTCGGGCTCGTCGTCGATGAACTCCTCGCGCACCGGCTCGGGCGGTACGTTGCGCAGCTGGATCGGCTTGCTGCCATTGCCGCGCGCTTCGGACTTGGCGTCCGCCTTGGCCTCGGCCTTGGGTTCGGGCTTGGCTTCGGAGCGGGCCGCGCCATTGCGCGCCGAGGATTGCTCGCGCGCGTCGCGGTCGGCGGCAGCGATGATGTCCTCGATCGAGGACGTCGGCTGCTGCGAGCGCTGCGCCGGCTCGGCTTCGGCGCTCAGCTGCGGCCGGGCCGGGCCACGGCCGGGGGCCGAAAGCTGGCGGGCCGGCTGCGGCGGCTCGAAATAGACCGGCGGAGGCGGCGCATCATGGGAGGCGTTGCTCAGCCCGGCGATCACCGCCTCGCTGGCTTCCTGTTCGACCTGGCGGATACAATCTTCGAGCTGCAACCGATGCGTGGTGATATCGCGAGCGGCCAGAGGCGGGTTGATGGCGCGCAATTGCCCCACCAGTGCAGCGCGCGCCTTTTCGTAGACAGCGCGGCGAGCGGCCCCGTTATTCTCTGGCAGGGCTTCGACCGCCCTGCGTAGCAGCTCTTTGTAATCTGCCATCGGTTACATAACACTCATATTTAGCCGCGATGTTTTAGCAAAAAATCTCAGTCTTGAAACGGGTCATGCACCAGAATGGTATCCAGCCGTTCCGGACTGGTCGACAACATGGCCACCGGCGCCCCGATGAGCTCTTCGATATAGCGTACATATTTGACCGCCGGAGCGGGCAGTTCCGACCAGCTGCGTGCCCCGGCCGTCGTTTCGGTCCAGCCTTCGAGCGTCTCGTAGATCGGTTTAACCTTGGCTTGTGCCCCCATTGAGGCAGGCAGGTAGTCGAACCGCTGGCCATCGATCTCATAGGCCACGCAGACCTTGATTTCTTTAAGGCCGTCCAGAACGTCCAGTTTGGTCAAGGCGATCCCCGTGATCCCGGAGGTCCGGACAGTCTGCCGCACCAGCACTGCATCGAACCAGCCACACCGACGCTTACGCCCGGTAACTGTGCCGAATTCATGGCCGCGTTGTCCAAGGAAGTCGCCAACTTCACCGAAATCTTCTGTGGGGAACGGTCCCTCGCCCACCCGGGTGGTGTAGGCCTTGGTGATGCCCAACACGTAGCCGATAGCCGTCGGCCCCAGCCCCGAGCCCGCGGCAGCCTGCCCGGCCACGGTATTGGAGGAGGTCACGAACGGATAGGTGCCGTGGTCATTGTCGAGCAGCGCGCCCTGCGCGCCCTCGAACAGGATGCGGGCGCCGGCCCGGCGCTTTTCATCGAGCAGCCGCCAGACCTGATCCATATAGGGCAGGATGGCATCCTTGACCGACATCAGCTCGGCCTTGAGCGCCGCCGGGTCGAGTTCAACCAGGTTCATGCCGCGCCGCAGCGCATTGTGATGGGTGAGCAGCCGCTCGATCTTTTCGTCCAGCGAATCAGGCTCGGCCAGATCACACAGGCGAATGGCGCGGCGGCCGACCTTGTCCTCATAGGCCGGACCGATGCCGCGCTTGGTGGTGCCGATCTTGAGGCCGGAATTGGCATTTTCGCGGATGGCGTCGAGCTCGCGATGCAGGCTGAGAATCAGCGGCGCGTTATCGGCGATGCGCAGCACCTGGGGGGTGACGTGCACGCCCTGTTCGGCCAGCTTTTCCAGCTCGATGACGAAGTGATGCGGATCCACCACCACGCCGTTGCCGATCACCGAGAGCTTGCCGCGGACCACGCCGGAGGGCAGCAGCGAGAGCTTGTAGCTCACCCCGTCGATCACCAGCGTATGGCCGGCATTGTGGCCGCCCTGATAGCGCACCACCACATCGGCGCGCTCGCTGAGCCAATCGACGATCTTGCCCTTGCCCTCGTCGCCCCACTGGCTGCCGACGACCACCACATTTGCCATGAAAGAGTCTGTCCCCGAACCCGGGCAGGCGAGCCAAGCGATCATGCGCTGGCCGGCTGCCGCAAAAACCTGGATAAGTCTTGCGCCAACCCGCGTGTCCGTTCCGGACCTGCTGCATTTCGCTGGTATGGCGATGACCCTTTAGACTACTCGTGCCTATATGACAAACCCGACCATCGGCGCCCTCGGGCGCCTGCGCACCGCCTACATCATCCTCACGCTGACCACGCTGTTCTGGGGCGGCAATGTCGTCGCCGGCAAGCTGGCGGTGGGCGAGATCGAGCCGAATGCACTGATCATCCTGCGCTGGGCAGGCGCCCTGGTCGCGATATTGCCTTTTGCATTCAAGCCCTTGCAGCGCGACTGGCCGTTGATCCGGGACAAGTGGTGGCTCTACGCCATCTATGGCGCCGTGGGCTTTGTGACCTTCAACGTGCTGGTCTACACCGCCGCCCATTTCACCTCGGGGGTGAACACCGCCATCGAGCAGGTGGCGGTCAACATCTTCGTCATGGCGCTCAATTTCGCTCTGTTCCGCACGCGGGTGCAGGCGCTGCAGCTGCTGGGCGTCGTGCTGACGATTCTGGGGGTCGCGCTGACCGCTACGCACGGCGATCTGGGGCGACTGCTGGCGCTGCAGGTCAATGCCGGCGACTTGATGGTGATCATCGCCTGCTTTTCCTACGCGCTCTATTCGATCGCCCTGCGCTGGAAGCCGGCCACGCACTGGATGAGTTTTTTCGTCGCGGCGGTGGTGGCCGCTATTGTCGCGGCCCTGGTCTACCAGCAGGCGCTCGGCGGCGGCATCGCGACATTTTTCGCGCAGCTGCCGCTGATCACGCCCAAAGGCTGGGCGATCGTTGCCTATACCATCATCTTCCCCTCGTTGATTTCGCAGATCTTTTACGTCCGCGGCATCGAGCTGATCGGGTCGAACCGGGCCAGCCTCTTTGTCAACCTGATCCCGATCTTCGGCACCATCGGCTCGGTGCTGGTGCTGGGCGAGCGACTCGAAACGTTCCACCTCGCGGCCGCCGGGCTGGTGATCATCGGGATCGTGCTGGCGGAATTTTCGGTGCGGCGGCGCTGACTCTCTCGGCCACTTGTCCCACACTCCGCACCGCAACACGCTGACCTGGTGGGACGCCGCTGATGATCATTGCACAACGCACAGTGACACTGACGGAAGCCGGCCGCGCCAGGCCGATCGGCATAGACTTCCACGCCCCGCAGGGCGTGAAGGGCGGCTGGCGATGCGCGTTCTCCGTCCATTGGCCGGATGCCCCGCACACCGGCCACGCCCTGGGCGCCGACAGCGTCCAAGCCCTTTTCCTGGCCATGCAGATGGTCGGTACGCTGCTCTATGCCAGCCCGCACCACGCCGCCGGACGACTGACGTGGTCAGATTTTGGCGGCTATGGCTTTCCGCTTCGCGCATCCGCACGCGACCTGGCCATCGGAGGGGATCGGGATATGTGACTGGGGAAGCGGCTCGGAGAGAACCGACTATCCTTTGCCCTCATACCCCCACCTTGTCCCCTCCCCGCAAGGGGGAGGGAGACCTGACGGAGAAAGACTTCAGAACTTCAGCGCTTTGGCCTGCTTGACGCCTTCGAGCCCAGCGATTTCCTTGAGCTGCGGCTCGGTCAGCGTGCCGTCGATCGAGAGCAGCGCGATGGCGTCGCCGCCCACTTCGGCCCGGCCGAGGTTGAAGTTGGCGATGTTGATGCCCAGCGTGCCCAGGAGCGTGCCCAACCGGCCGATATGGCCCGGCTTGTCCTCGTTGGTCACATAGAGCATCGAGCCGGTGAGTTCGGCCTCCATGTTGATGCCCTTGACCTGGATGACGCGCGGCTTGCCATTGGCGAACACCGTGCCGGCAACGCCCCGCTCCTGCTTTTCGGTGATCACCGTCAGCCGGACATAGCTCTCGTAGGCGCCCTGCTGGTCGCGGCTGGTGACTTCCACGTTGATGCCGCGATCCTTGGCGATCTGCGGCGCCGAGACCATGTTGATGTCGCCCAGCGAGGGTTTGAGCACGCCATTGATGGCCGCGGCCACCATCGGCTTGGTGTTGAGCGCGCCCACGGCACCCTCAAACTCGATCTTGATGCCCTTGATGGCGGTCTCGGTGAGCTGGCCGGCGAACGAGCCAAGCGTCTCCGACAGCTTGACCCATGGGGTGAGCCGCGGCGCTTCCTCGGCAGTGATCGAGGGGAAGTTGAGCGCGTTGGCGATTTCGCCGGTATTGAGATAGGCCGAAATCTGCTCGGCCACCTGCAGCGCCACGTTTTCCTGCGCCTCGGTGGTCGAGGCACCCAGATGCGGGGTGCAGATCACATTGGCCAGCTCGAACAGCGGATTGTTCTGCGCCGGCTCCTCGAGGAACACGTCGAGCGCGGCACCCGCCACCTTGCCGGCCTTGAGGGCTTCATAGAGCGCCGCTTCGTCGACCAGACCACCGCGGGCGCAGTTGATGATGCGCACACCCGGCTTCATCTTGGCGATGGCGTCGGCCGAGATGATGTTGCGCGTCGCCTCGATCAGCGGCGTATGGATGGTGATGAAGTCGGCCTTGGCGAAGAGCTCATCGAGTTCGACCTTTTCCACGCCCAGCGCCATGGCGCGTTCCGGCGTCAGAAACGGGTCGAAGGCGACGATCTTCATCTTGAGGCCCTGCGCCCGGTCGGCGACGATCGAGCCGATATTGCCCGCCCCGATCAGGCCAAGCACCTTGTTGGTGACTTCCACGCCCATGAAGCGGTTCTTTTCCCACTTGCTGGCCTTGGTCGAAGCATCGGCCTCGGGCAGCTGGCGGGCCAGCGCGAACATCATGGCGATGGCGTGCTCGGCCGTGGTGATCGAGTTGCCGAAGGGCGTGTTCATCACAATGATGCCCTTCTTGGTGGCGGCCGGGATGTCGACATTGTCGACGCCGATGCCGGCCCGGCCGATGACCTTGAGATTGGTCGCCGCCGCGATGATCTTTTCGGTGACCTTGGTGGCCGAGCGGATGGCAAGACCATCATACTGGCCGATCACCTCGAGCAGCTTGTCCTTGTCCTTGCCGAGGTCCGGCAGGTAGTCGACGTCGATATTGTTGTCCTTGAAGATCTGCACGGCAGTCTTCGAGAGCTTGTCCGAAACGAGAACCTTGGGCATGTCGCCCTCCTGAATGAGAATGCAATGGGGAGCCCGGCCCTCGTTCTTCGACAAAGCTCAGGATGAGGGCCTCAGTAGCCCTCATGGTGAGCGTGTCGAACCACGAGGGCGTGGCAAGCGTGCTTAAGCGGCAGCCTTGAGCGCGGCTTTTTCCGAGGCGAAGGCGAAGTCGAGCCAGGGCGTCAGGGCGGCGAGATCGGCTGTTTCCACCGTCGAGCCGGCCCAGATGCGCAGGCCCGTCGGGGCATCGCGGTAGCCGCCGATGTCATAGGCGACGCCGGCCTTGTCGAGCCGGGAGACGATCGCCTTGGCAAACGCAGCCTGCGCCTCGTCGCTGAGCGAGGTAATCTCGGCATCCTTGATCACCAGGCAGACCGACGTATTGCTGCGCTCGGCCGGGTTTTTGGCCAGGAACGCCGCCCAGTCGGACGCAGCGACCCAGTCGCTGAGCACCTTGAAATTGGCATCGGCGCGCGCCTGCATGCCCGTGAGCCCGCCAACGGTCTTGCCCCATTCCATCGCATCCACCGCATCCTCGATGCAGATCATCGACACGGTATTGATGGTGGCGCCTTCGAAGATGTCGGCCATCAGCTTGCCGCCCTTGGTCAGGCGGAAGATTTTCGGCAGCGGCCGATCCGGCTTGAAGGTTTCGAGCCGCTCCACGGCGCGGGGCGAAAGGATCAGGATGCCATGCGCGGCTTCCCCGCCCAGCGCCTTCTGCCAAGAGAAGGTGACGACATCGAGCTTTGCGAAATCGAGATCCTGCGCGAAAGCCGCCGAGGTGGCATCGCAGATCGTCAGCCCCTGCCGGTCGGCCGGAATCCAGTCGGCGTTGGGCACGCGCACGCCCGAGGTCGTGCCGTTCCAGGTGAACACCACGTCATTGTCGAAATTGACCGTGGTCAGGTCCGGCAGCTCGCCATAGGGCGCCTTGAGCACGCGCAGATTGTCGAGCTTGAGCTGCTTTTGCGCGTCGGTGACCCAGCCTTCGCCGAACGATTCCCAGGTCAGCATGTCGACGCCGCGGGCGCCCAGCATGGACCACATGGCCATTTCGACGGCGCCCGTGTCGGAGGCCGGCACGATGCCGATCAGGTAGTCGGCGGGCACTTCGAGCAGCTCGCGGGTGAGCGCAATGGCCTTTTCGATGCGCGCCTTGGCAGGCTTGGCCCGATGCGAGCGGCCGACCAGCGCATTGGCAAGCGCATTTACCGTCCAGCCAGGACGCTTGGCACAGGGGCCCGAAGAAAAATTGGGGTTAGCCGGTTTCACTGCCGGCGCAGTCAGGGGCATATCAGCCATGGCGACCCTCCCAGGTCGAAAGCCTCACGTTAGGGTGAGGTGTCCTGGGACGGGCAGATACTCCCCCGTGGGGCTGCCCGTCAATGGGAGAGCGCCATGAATTTTATGACAGTTTTGCGAGGCCGGCCGGCAGGCAGACCTCAGTGCACCACGCCGCTGGCCGAAATGCTCGGCACCGGACCGGCCCACAGCCGCCGCGGCGACGCAGTGGCTTCGTCCTGCACCCACAGCTCGTTCTGCCGCTCGGCATCGCTGAAGGTGCGGGCCAGCCGGGTGCCATCGAGAATGGCCTCCTGCTTGGTCTTGAATGGCCCGTGCGACTTGCCCTCGCAATCGACAAACCAGGAGCCCTTGACTTCGATGACTATGAACCAACGCGTCTTGTGCATGTAAACGTCCGCCTCCGCCGACGTCTATATTTGCCGATTCGCGCCCCCGGTGCGGGCGCACTGCGGATCTCCCACAGGAATCGCCTCCATTCTGCACACCAATGCAGCGCGCCTTAGAACAGCACCACCGAACGGATGCTTTCGCCGGCATGCATCAGATCAAAGCCCGCATTAATGTCCTCGAGCCGCAGCGTGTGGGTGACCATGGCGTCGATCTCGATCTTGCCGTCCATGTACCAGTCGACGATCCGGGGGACATCCGTGCGTCCCTTGGCGCCACCGAAGGCCGTGCCCATCCAGGTCCGGCCGGTAACCAGCTGGAACGGCCGGGTGGAGATCTCCTGGCCGGCGCCGGCCACTCCGATCACCACCGACTTGCCCCAGCCGCGATGGCTGGCCTCGAGCGCCTGGCGCATCACCCTTGTGTTGCCGGTGCAATCGAAAGTGTAGTCGGCCCCGCCGATCTGATCGATGCCACGCTTGGTGAGGTTGACCAGATAGGGCACCAGATCGCCCTCGACCTCGGTGGGGTTGACGAAATGCGTCATGCCGAATCGTTCGCCCCAGACCTTCTTGGCCGGATTGAGATCGACGCCGATGATCATGTCGGCGCCGGCGAGCCGCAGCCCCTGGATGACGTTGAGCCCGATGCCGCCCAGCCCGAAGACGATGGCGGTGGACCCGATCTCGACCTTGGCGGTGTTGATCACCGCGCCGATGCCGGTGGTGACGCCGCACCCGACATAGAACACCTTGTCGAAGGGCGCCTTCGGATCGATCTTGGCCACCGCGATCTCGGGCAGCACTGTGTAGTTCGAAAAGGTCGAGCAGCCCATGTAGTGATAGATCGGCTGGCCCTTGTAGGAGAATCGCGATGTCCCGTCTGGCATCAGCCCCTTCCCCTGCGTGGCGCGGATGGCGGTGCACAGATTGGTCTTGCCCGAAAGGCACGACGCGCACTGCCGGCATTCGGGCGTATAGAGCGGGATGACATGGTCGCCCACCGCAACCGAGGTCACCCCGGGCCCCACCTCGACCACCACGCCCGCGCCCTCATGCCCCAGGATCGAGGGGAACAGCCCCTCCGGGTCGGCACCGGACAGTGTGAATTCGTCGGTGTGGCAGATGCCGGTCGCCCTGATCTCGATCATCACTTCGCCGGCCTTGGGGCCGTCGAGATCAACCTCGACGATTTCGAGGGGTTTGCCTGCGGCAAAGGCGACGGCGGCGCGGCTCTTCATGTTGTGGTCGGTCCCGAACGGTTGGTTTGCCCGAGTTGACCATTCCCGCCCGCGCAAGTCGAGGGCTTCAGCCGCTCGCGGCTTCCGCAGCGTCCGCCGGCGGCCTTGGCCGGAAGAGCTCGACCAGCGACCAGAGCAGCAATCCGCTCGCGCAGATGAGCGCCAGCAGGAGCAGCCAGCTCTCCCAGGGCAGCCAGTAGTCCGTCATCCCCTGGCAGGCACCGCCGACCAGACCGCCCAGCCGGACCGGGTCGGTGGCGGCATCGAAGAGGCCGAGGCCGCCGACCGGCACCCAGCTACCAGCCGCCTCGACGCAAAAGAGCGCATGGTCGGACAACACCCGCCAGCTGTGCCACATCACATAGGCGGGGAGCAGCGTGAGCACGACCAGAGCCAGCGCCTGAGCCCCGCGCCCGATGCCCTGGGCCATCGGCAGATCAAAGATCCGGAACGGGTAGCGTTCGGCCCAGGGGCCGACCGAACCCCGAGCATGGGTGGCCAGAACGATGCTCGCGAACCCGACCGTGAGCGCGCCATAGATGACACCCCATAGCGCGGCCACCGGCTCGGCAATCTCTTTTTCGAACTCGAAGCCGAGCACGGCCTTGAGGCTGAGCGTGACATCCGAGCCCTGGGTCGCTTCGAAAACGTTGAAGGCAACGACGAGGCCGATCACCACCAGCACCAGCCAGAGCTTACGCAGCGACTCCAGCGTCTTGTCGCTGTGGGCTGGCGCTGTCACTGCTGTTGCGCGAGGTCGATGACGAGTTGAGCCAGACCAGTGAACGAGAGCTGCAGCGTCCCCTCGACGACCAGCATCGGTCGACCCTCGAGCGTGGCGAACCGCGCGGCTGAGATCGTCGGCTTTAGCGGCTTGATCACCGCAGGCAGCGCGGCGGCCGCATCGGGCCCGGCGAGATAGGTATTGACCGTATCGCGCAACTGGTCGGCGATGCGCTCGCGCAGTCCCAGTCCGTCGACCAGTGCGCGCCAGAGATCGTTGGAGACATTGAGTCTGGCGTCGGTCGCAGCAAGACGGACGGTATCGCCCTCAACCGATGGGCGCAGCCAGAGCTCGACGCTGGCATTGCTGTGGAATTCGAAATGGTATTTCAGCCAGAACTGGTCGCCCTGCAGTTCGGCAAGCGTGCCGTTATAGTTGAAGTCTCCGGGAACGCCGTCCGGGCGATCGAGCCCGCTGGCGCGAACAATGGCATCGGCCTTGCCGATAAGGTCGGTCAGATCGAGCCCGGCCCGGAACCCCATAACCTCGCCCTGCGGCAGGAAATCGATCCCCACCGGCAGATCCAGAGCAATGCCCTCGACACTCGGGCGCACGCGGAAATCGACATGCTGCGCCAATACTGCCGGCGGAAGCAGAGCCATCACCAGTGTCAGTATAAGTACAACAAGCCGCACCATGTCGCCTCCTGCAGTGCACTATACCGCCGGAGGAAGCCCTTGGGTAGGGGCTAGTTTATTGTGCGCCGAGGTCCGTCAGAGCGGTCGCGAAAACGCCGTCGGTGCGAGGAACTGGCTGGCAACATTGGCCACGATCAGCCCATCGGCTTCCGAGGCGGCCCGGGCGGCGTGCCATTCGGGATCGGCGAGGAAGGCGGTCCAGCGCTGCTCGCGATCGGCCATCGAGGCCCAGCGGATCATGTAAGTCAGGTCGTTGCTGACCGGACCGACCGCCGTGGTCCAGAACCCGGCCTGCTCGATGCCGTGCTTGTCCCAGATGCGCAGCGTATCAGTCTGGAAGCGCTTGAGCAGTGCCGGCAGGCGACCGGGCAGACAGGTGTAGACGCGAAGTTCGTAGATCACGGCACGGTCCGAAACTGGAGGAAAATGTCAGAAAAATGCGAGGGGCCCGGCAGCGCGATGCCTGCCGGGACCCTCGGAGAAAACCGGAGCGATATTTAGCGCGCGAAGGGCACCGAAGCGGTGAGCACATCACCGGATTCGTTGAACTCGACCTCGAAATTGACCGTGATCGAGTCGCCCACCAGCATGATCTTGGAGCCGATGCGGATATTGTTGCCGCCGCGATCGACCTGCTTTTCCGAGAGATCGAAAGCGATCGTGTCGCCGCGCTTCTGCCCGATGGCAAGGCCGGTGAAGCCGGCGTTCGAGCTCATGGCGGCCTGGTAGCGCTGCGACTTGTCATCGAACGCGATGGTGCCGCTGACCGACAGGTTCATATCCACCAGCGTGCAACGACCGGCATAGTTGATCTTGGCCTGGTTGCCCTTGGTCACTGCCAGGCGGCACCGGAACGATTCGGGCTTTTCGCCGCCGACCAGTTCGCCAGCGCCCTTCCAGTTGCCCACATAGGACGACAGCAGCGAGAGCTCCTGCTCGCCTGCCTGAACCGGCACCAAGGCCAGCCCGGACACCACAGCCGCAGCCAGCACCACACTCCGCAAAGCTTTATTCGTCATCAGACGCCCTCCAATGGCGTTTGTCGCATTTCCATCAGACCCGCATTCTGCAAGAATTAGGTGATGATTTTTGTGACTATTTGACTTGCCCCGTGTCTTCATACCAGAAATCTGGCGGTGACCGAAGGGGGCGCGTGCCGCCGATTGTGTCGAATGCGTACCTGTTTGCTCAAAATCCCGTCATCGGATCGTTCCAACCACAAGTTGCAATATGGCTACTGGTTCACCTGAGTTGCCTGCCTCCGTTCCGCCGAGCGATCCGATCATTTCGGTGACGGGCGTCAACTACACGCTCGAGATCGCCGACAAGCCCCTGCACATCCTCAAGCAGGTCCATCTGAGCGTGGATCCGTCCGATGTGGTGGCGATCGTCGGGCCCTCGGGCAGCGGCAAGACCTCGCTGTTGATGCTGTTGGCCGGGCTCGAACGACCCACCTCCGGCAGCATTCATGTGGCGGGCCACGACCTGGCAGGCCTTTCGGAAGACGAGCTGGCGATCTTCCGGCGCAAGACGCTGGGCATCGTGTTCCAGAGCTTTCATCTGATCCCCTCGCTGACCGCGCTCGACAATGTCGGGCTGGCATTGGAAATCGCCGATCCCGACCTGCCGCTATCCGCCGTGCGCAAGGCCGCGGCCGAGGCGCTGACCGCCGTCGGGCTGGGCAATCGGCTCGACCATCGTCCCTCGGCGCTATCAGGCGGCGAACAGCAGCGCGTCGGCCTGGCGCGTGCCATGATCGCCAAGCCCCGGCTGCTGCTGGCGGACGAACCGACCGGCAATCTCGACCAGGCCACCGGCGCGCGCGTCATCGAACTGATGTTCGATCTGGCGCGCCAGCAGGGCACGGCTGTGGTGCTGATCACCCATGATCCGGGCCTGGCTGCCCGCGCCGACCACGTCTACACCATGACGCTGGGCGAACTGACCGAAACGGTCGCGGTGCCGGCCTGATGCGCGCTTTCCTCGCGGCCATTCGTGTCGGCCTCAAGGACATGCATGGCGGCCTCGGCCGCTTCGGCCTGCTGGTCGCCTGCCTTGCCGTGGGCACGGCGCTGATCGCCGGCGTCAGTTCGGTGGGCGCCAGCATCCGCCAGGCGGTCAACGAGAACGCCGCCATCATCATGGGCGGTGACATCGAACTGTCGCGCGCCGATCGCGGCGCCACCGAAGACGAACTCGAGATCATGCGCGGCTTCGGCCGTCTGGCCACCGTCATCGACACCAATGTGCGCGCCGAACTGGGCGAGCGCGATGCCTTTGTCGATCTGATTTCGATCAACGAGACCTATCCGCTGCTCGGCGCCGTCGGCAGCGCCGAACTGCCTTCGGATGAAAGCCCCTACAACTTCCTCGCCCCGCGCGACGGCCTGCCCGGAGCGCTGGTCAGCGCCCTCATGCTCGATCAGCTGGGCATCGCCGTTGGTGACACATTCGAGCTGGGCGGCACGCCCTTCCAGGCGCGCGGCATCCTGGCCTCGGTGCCCGATTCTGCGGTGCGCGGCTTCCGCCTCGGCCTGCCGGCCCTGGTGACCATCGAAGGTCTGGGCGGCCTCGCCGACCGCACCTCGCCGCTGCCGGGTCTGGGAACCTGGTTCCGCTACAAGATCGCTCTTGCCCAGGGCGATGCCGAGGCCGGCAAGGCCGCCATCGGCGAAGCTCTGGCCGACCGTGGCTGGACCATCAAGTCGGCGCGCGACGGCCTGGGGCCGATGGTGCGCTACTACGACCTGTTCATGCGTTTTCTGGTGATCGTCGGGCTCGCCTCGCTGCTGATCGGCGGCGTCAGCGTCTGGACCGGCATTTCCGCCTATATTGCCGAGCGCGGCAATGTCATTGCCGTACTCCGCGCGATGGGCGCAGGCCGGGCGCGTATCTTCACCCACTTCGCCACCCAGGTGGCAACGCTGGCTCTGGTCGGCGTCGGCATCGGTCTTGCCGTCGGCGCCAGCGTGGCGCTGCTGGCGCTGCCCGCCGTCGGCCGCGCCGTGGGCATCAACCTGGCACCGGCGCTGCACCTGCAGCCGCTGGCCGTTGCCGCCGGCGTGGGCATGCTGACCGCCTTCGCCTTTTCCTACATCCCCCTCGTGCAGGCCCAGGGCTTCAGCCCGGTCCTGCTGTTCCGCTCCAAGGGTCTGGCCGCGCCGCCGGTCGACTGGCGCCGGCTGCTGCTCTCGAGCCGCGTGGTCCCGCTGGTGATCGCGGGCGCGCTATTTTTCTGGCTTGCGGTGGTCATGACCGACGACGTGCTGCTGGTCGCGGCCTTTGCCGCCGTCAGCGTGGTGGCCGTCGTGCTGTTCCGGCTCGCCATCGTGGGAGCCAGCTGGGCGCTCGTCCGCATGCCGGAACCCAAGAACCGCACCTTGCGCCATGCGCTGCGCGACATTGCCGGACCGGGCTCGAACGCCCCCGCCGTGGTCGTTTCGGTCGCCATGGCGCTCGCCATGCTGGTGGTGGTGCTGGCGCTCGAGGTGAACCTGCGCAACGAATATCTCGGGGCCTCGGTATTCGACGCGCCGACGCTGGTCGCCTCAGACCTGTTCGAGGACGAAGTCGAGAGTCTCAGGACCATGCAGGCCGATGGCACCGACATTGTGGCCTTCACCGCAACGCCGATGCTGCGCGGCTCGCTCCTGAGCATTAATGGCGCTCCGGCCAGCGCGCTGCCAAGCCGCGGGCCCGAGGCGCTGTTCCTGCTCGCCGGCGAAGTCCCCATGACCTATCGGCAGGAGCTCCCGGCGTCATCAAAAGTCGTCGAAGGCCAGTGGTGGCCCGACGACTATGCCGGTCCGCCGCTGATCTCGATGCACCAGAGCCTGCGCACCGGCATGGGCCTGAAGCTGGGCGACGAGGTCACCGTCGACGTGTTCGGCGAACCGGTCAGCGCCCGCATCGCCAATTTCCGCGACTATTCCTGGCAGGGCGGCATCGACTTCCTCGCCACCTTCTCGCCCGGCGTGCTCGAAGGCTATCCTTCGACTTTGCTGGGTGCCGTCACCGCCGCCCGGGGCAGCGAAGAGACGGTGGAGCGCGCCCTCGCCGCCGCCCTGCCCGACGTGCGCTTCATCGCCATCGGCCAGACGCTCGAACTGATCACCACCGCACTGAGTCAGCTTTCGCTCGCCGCCTCGCTGGTGGGCGGCCTCGCCGTCAGCAACGGGCTCCTGGTGCTGATCGGCAGCCTCGCCACCGGCCGGCGCCAGCGCCAGGCCGACGCGGTGATCACCAAGGTTTTGGGCGCCACCCGCTTGCAGGTGATCGCCGTCAACGTGCTGCACTTTGTGGTGCTCGCCACGTTCGCCGCGCTGCTCGCCACCCCGCTGGGCATCGGGCTCGCCTGGGTGCTGACGCTGCTCATGCTCGACGTCGAATTCACCCTCAACCCCCTGACGCTGGGTGCAGTGGATCTGGGGGCCATCGCCATTACCGGGCTACTTGGGGCGACCACGATCTCCAAGGCACTCTCGACCCGGCCGGCCTACCTGCTGCGCGAGCCGTGAGGCGCCCCGGCTGAACGCCACCCGACCGGGCCGCCCGGTCGGCATTCATCTGCGTACCGTTAGGCTTGCCCCATTGTGACAAAGGGCATCGCCATGACCGTACATCTGTTCAAGATCATCACCAGCCGCGACGAGATCATCATCGGCCTCTCGGCCGCCGAACTGGCCATTCTGGGGGGCAGCGATGCCCATACGATCGGCCGGAAGCTGGCCAGCGATGGCGCACTGGGCGTCTGGCAATATGCAGTGCGCCGGGCGCCCGAGGGCCAGCTCGAACAGGCCCCGCTGCGCCACATCAGCCTGCTTGCCAATGCCGCCCTGCGCATCGAACCCTATGACAGCCCGCTGCCGGTGGTGGAGGCCTGAGACGGCATCGCTGCATTGCGAACAAAGCAGGAATATAGCCTAGTGACACTTCCTGCTCCGGATCGATTCGCCCGTGCTCGATACGCCCACCTATCTCGACAAGCTCAACCCCGAGCAGCGCCGCGCCGTCGAACACAGCGGCGGCCCGCTGCTGGTGATAGCGGGCGCCGGGTCGGGCAAGACCAACACGCTGGCGCATCGTGTGGCGCATCTGGTGGTCAATGGCGCCGACCCGCGCCGCATCCTGCTGATGACCTTTTCGCGTCGCGCCGCGTCGGAAATGGCCCGCCGTGTCGAGCGGATCGCCGGCCAGGTGATGGGCACCAGTTCGGGCGCCGTCGCCGAGGCGCTGACCTGGACGGGCACTTTCCATGGCATCGGGGCGCGGCTGCTGCGCGAATTTTCCCAGCAGATCGGTCTGGATCCGGCCTTCACCATCCATGATCGCGAAGACTCGGCGGACCTGATCAATCTGCTGCGGCACGAGCTCGGCTTTTCCGAAACCAAGACGCGGTTCCCCGCCAAGAGCACGTGCCTTGCCATCTATTCGCGCGTCGTCAATGCCGAGGCCGACCTCGATGAGGTGTTGAAAGCCAACTTCCCCTGGGTCGCCACCTGGGGTCCGTCGCTGCGCGATCTGTTCGGCGCCTATGTCGAGGCCAAGCAGCGCCAGAATGTGCTCGACTACGACGACCTGCTGCTCTACTGGGCCGCCATGATGAAGGCCGAGCCGATCGCCCAGATGCTCGGCGAGCGCTTCGACCATGTGCTGGTGGACGAGTACCAGGACACCAACCGGCTGCAGTCCTCGGTGCTGCTGGCGCTCAAGCCCAAGGGCGACGGCTTGACCGTGGTGGGCGACGACGCGCAGTCGATCTACTCGTTCCGCGCCGCCACGGTGCGCAACATCCTCGATTTTCCCGCCGGCTTTTCGCCCGCCGCGCAGATCGTCACGCTCGACCGCAACTATCGCTCGACCCAGCCGATCCTGAGCGCGGCCAATGCGGTGATCGGGGAAGCCCGCGAACGTTTCACCAAGAACCTCTGGACCGAGCGGCTCTCCGAGGACAAGCCGCAGCTCGTCACCGTGCGCGACGAGGCCGACCAGGCCAAATATGTCGTCGAAAAGGTGCTCGCCGGCCGGGAGGGCGGCTGGCAGCTCAAACAGCAGGCGGTGCTCTTCCGCTCGTCCAGCCATTCGGGCGCGCTGGAAATCGAGCTGACCCGCCGCAACATTCCCTTCGTCAAGTTCGGCGGCCTGAAGTTTCTCGACGCGGCACATGTCAAGGATCTGATGGCGCTGCTGCGCTTTGTCGAAAACCCGCGCGACCGCGTCGCCGGCTTTCGAATCCTCAACCTCCTGCCGGGCATCGGGCCGGGCTCGGCCGGCAAGGTGCTCGACGCCATGGCCGCCGCGCCTGCGCCGATCCAGCAACTGCTCGACACGCCCTCGCCGCCGCGCGCCACCGAGAACTGGCCCGGCCTTGTTGAGGTCATCGACCAGCTGAGCGGCAAGCGCGTCGGCTGGCCGGCTGAGCTCGAGCACGCCCGCGCCTGGTACGAGCCGCTGATGGACAATGTCTATGACGACGCCGAAGCGCGCCAAGCCGACCTCGCACAGCTCTTGGCCATTGCCGCCGGCTATCCCAGCCGCGAGCGCTTCCTGACCGAACTGACCCTCGACCCGCCGGACGCGACCTCGGACCAATCCGGCGTCCCGCTGCTCGACGAGGACTATCTGATCCTCTCCACCATCCACTCGGCCAAGGGCCAGGAATGGAAGGCGGTGCACGTGCTCAACGTCACCGATGGCGGCATTCCCTCCGATCTGGGCACCGGCTCGACCGCCGAACTGGAGGAGGAGCGGCGGCTGCTCTATGTGGCCATGACACGGGCCCGCGACGAGCTGCACCTGATCGTGCCGCAGCGCTTTTTCGTGCCGCAGCAACAGAGCCATGGCGACCGCCACGTCTATGCGCAGCGCAGCCGTTTCATCACCAAGGCCATGCTGCCCCTGTTTGACGACTGCATGTGGCCGCCATTGAAGCCGCTCGATACCGGCGCTATCGCGCCCAACCTGCCCAAGGTCGATATCGGCGCGCAGTTGCGCGGCATGTGGCAGAAGTGAAAGCGCCGCGCGAGATCACCGCGGCGGCAGCACGCCGCATCTGGCTGCATGCCCAGCGGCTTGATACGCGCACGCCCTTCGGCGACGGCCCGGAGGCGACGCGACGGGCGGTCGCGCATCTGGGCTATGTGCAGATCGACACCATCAACGTGATCGAGCGCTGCCACCACCATATTCTGTTTACCCGCATCCCCGGCTATCGCCGCACCGACCTGAGCACGGCCCAGACCGGCGACAAGTCGGTCTTCGAATACTGGACGCATGCCTTGAGCTATGTGCCCACCAGCGACCTGCCGTTCTACCTGCCGGCCATGAAACGGCATCAGGCCGACCCTTCGCAATGGTATGCCAATGCCGACCCGGCCGAGCTGGCCAAGGTGATGCGCCGCATCCGCACCGACGGGCCGATCTCGATCCGAGAGGTGGACGATGACGCGCTGCAGGAAAAGGACCACCTCTGGGCGTCGCGCAAGCCGACCAAGAAGGTGCTGCAGCTTGGCTTTTACAATGGCCAGCTTGCCATCAGCCAGCGCCAGGGCATGCTCAAATCCTATGAGCTGATGGACCGCCATTTCGGCTGGCCGCCGCGCCCGCGGGCCGCCTCGGCGCGACAGGTCGACGACTATCTGCTCGATCGCGCGTTACGCTCCCAGGGGCTGATCAGCGCAGCATCGGTGATGTATCCGCGCCTGCGCTTTTCTCCCGAAATTCTGGCCCTGCTGGACGGCCGCGTTCGCCGCAAGACAGTGCTGCCGGTCCGCGTCGCCGGTGACGACACCGCCTACTGGGCCGAACCGGCAATGCTCGAAGCCCTGCCGGAGAGCGACCCGCTGACCCACATTCTCTCGCCCTTCGATCCCCTGATCATCCAGCGCAAGCGGACCCAGCGCCTCTTCGGCTACGACCATGTGTTCGAGGCCTATGTCCCCAAGGAAAAGCGCAGGTTCGGCTATTTCACCCTGCCGGTACTGGTGGGGAACGAGATCGTCGCAGCCCTCGACCTCAAGACCGACCGCGCTGCCGGAAAACTGCTGATCCAGGCCTGGCACTGGGTGGGCACCGGTACTGCCGCCGCGCACAAGGCGGCGATCGATACGGAGCTTGAGCGGTTCGAGCGGTTCCAACTGGGCGAGTGATGCGCCTGCATCAGTAGACCTCCTCCTCAGCGTGACGAAGGACGGGGTCGTTGCGCCAGCGGCGCAGGCCCTCGCGGTTCGACAGGCTCACCATGAGGGCTGAGAGTCAGGCGCTCTTCTTTACTTCGCCCGCACCCGGAACCCGTATTCGTCCAGCACCAGCTCGGCCTGCGCCGCCGAAATCACCGCGCCGCGAAACCGCGTGCGGTCGCGCAACAGGTTAAGGCCGCCCAGATCGGCGCCGCGCAGGTCGGCGTTCTGGAACTGCGCCCGCTCGATATTGGCCTCACGGAGGCTGGAGCGCTCGAATGCTGCATCGCGGAAATCGCAGTCGGAGAGATCCGCCATGGAGAAATCGATGCCGACGAGCTTTTCCTTGCGGAACGTCATCTTCGGCATGCGCGCAGCCACGAGCAGGCAATCGACAAAGCCGATATCGAACGTGTGCACCTGCGAAAAGTCGACGCCGGTCAGCTTGCTGGCCGAAAACCGGGTCGAGGTCAGCGTGGCGCCGTGAAAGCTGCCATTGTTGAAGTCGCAGTCAGAAAACGTCGCCTCGGTGCAATTGCTGCCCGAAAAGTCCGCCTTGGCACCGCGGCAGTGGCTGAACCTGGCAAATTCCAGCGTGGCGCCGGTAAACGCCGTTTCGCTCAGCGAACAGCGCTCGAAGATAAAGGACGAGAGGTCCAGCCCCTTGAGATCGGCTTCATCCAGCGTGCACTTGACCAGGTGCGCACCATCTCCGGCAAAGGCCGCGAGATCGGCGCGGGTGAGAGTTTTTTCGGAAAGACTCGGCAGGGCTGTGCTCATGGGCGGTTTCTACCGCCCTGCCCGGCAAATGCAAACGGCGCCCCTTGCGGAGCGCCGTTCACCTGAACTGTGTCGCCGGTAAGCGGTCCGCTTAGTTGAAGCGGTAGCGGACGGTGCCGCGCAGTTCGTGGATGATGGTGTCACGGATATTGATCGGATCCGTGATGCTGTGGTTGGCCACGTGCGGCAGATAGAGCGCACGGTAGCCCAGGTCGGCGACCGCCGAACCCATGTCGTAGCTGACGCCAGCCATGGCAGCAGCCGCACCGGTCACGCCGGTACCAGTCGGATCGGGCGCCGTGCCGATATCGGCAACTTCTTAGGAGGCCAGACCAACGCCACCGCCGACATAGACACCAAAGCCGCCGCCGGCCGAACCACCGCCGCCCAGACCGAAGTCGTAATAGGCGTTGGCGAGCGCCACGCCGCCGCGAATGCGGTAGGTCGACGAACTCGGGCCGGCACCGATGGTCCCTTTGAGGCCGGAATTGTCGAAATAGTCGAGAGTGACGTCCGTCCGCAGGCCATCGCCATATTCATAGCCGATACCGGCGCCGAACGAGTAGCCATAGCCGGCGGTCTGGAACTGCCACGGGCCAGTCACGAGACAGCCGCAGGCCACGTTGAAGTCACGGGCCCAGGCGAGGTTGGTGGCAATGCTGCCACGCAGGTAGAAACCGCCTTCGAGACCATAGTCGACATCGGGCACTTCGATGTCGGGATAGTAAGGCATGTCGGCCGCCATAGCGGGCGCGACGAACAGGGTCGACAGACCCATCACGATCAGAGCCAAGAGTTTACGCATGAACCAATTCCTTTTGCCACGACGACACCAGTCGAGTGCGTATGACTATGCGCTCACTTTCTTAAATCTGACTTAACCCTAACATTTAACCCTAATGGCTGATGAAGAAGTAGCGAATACTTAACACACGTTAGCAGAAGTTGCCGGAAGGTTACTGGGAGAGCGCAGGACGAAAGCGCTCCAGCCGACACAACATCAGGGTGACGGCGGCCTGGCGGCCGCCGCACTCCTGCGCCAAGTGCTAGGCGACCTGGCGGATGGTGCTGGTGATCTCGGCCACCACGGCCTCGACCAGGCCGCGATCGTCGCTCTCGGCCATGACGCGGATCACCGGCTCGGTGCCTGACTCGCGAATAACCAGGCGACCCGTGGTCCCCAGTCGCGCCTTGCTCTCGGCGATGACCTGCACCACCAGCTTGTGGTCGAGCGGCTTGCCCGACTTGTAGCGCACGCTTTCGAGCAACTGCGGCACCTTTTCGAAGCGGTGGCAGATCTCCGAGACCGGCTTGCCCACCTGCTTGAGCACCGAGAGCAGCTGCAGCCCGGCCACGAGCCCGTCGCCGGTCGTGGTGAAGTCGGAAAGGATGATGTGCCCCGACTGCTCGCCGCCGACATTGAATCCCTTGGCGCGCATGGCTTCGAGCACATAGCGGTCGCCGACCTGGGTGCGTTCGAGGCTGAGCCCGATATCGCCCAGATAGCGCTCGAGACCGAGATTGCTCATCACGGTGGCGACGAGCCCGCCACCCTGCAGCAGGCCGCGCTCGTGCCAGGATTGCGCGATCACCGCCATAAACTGGTCGCCGTCGACCTCTTCGCCCTTTTCGTCGATGATGATGACCCGATCGGCATCGCCATCGAGCGCAATGCCGATATCGGCCCGCACTTCCTTGACCTTGGCGCGGATGGCATCGGTCGCGGTCGAACCGACCTTGTCGTTGATGTTAAAGCCATCGGGTTCCGCCCCGATGGTGAACACTTCCGCCCCCAGCTCCCAAAGCGCGATCGGCGCCACCTTATAGGCCGCGCCATTGGCGCAATCGAGCACCACGCGCAGGCCGGAGAGATCAATGTTCTTGGGCAGCGTGCGCTTGGCATATTCGATGTAGCGGGTGCGTGCTTCCTCGTCGCGATGCGCCCGGGCAATGGCCCGGCCCTGCGACAGATACTTGCTCATGTCGCTGTCCATGAGCTTTTCGATATCGGCTTCCACCGAATCCGAGAGCTTGTAGCCATCCGGGCGGAAAAGCTTGATGCCGTTATCTTCGAACGGATTGTGCGAGGCCGAGATCATCACGCCCAGATCAGCGCGCAGCGACCGCGTCAGCATGGCCACGGCCGGCGTCGGCATCGGGCCGAGCAGGTAGACATCCATGCCGACGGCAGTAAAGCCGGCGGTCAGCGCGCTCTCGATCATATAGCCCGAGCGGCGCGTATCCTTGCCGATCACCACGCGATTGCGATGCTCGCCGCGCACGAAGGTGATGCCTGCGGCCATGCCCACGCGCATGGCCAGTTCCGGTGTCAGTTTGCTGCCATTGGCCAGCCCGCGCACGCCATCGGTGCCGAAATATTTCCGTGCCATGAAATGGTCCCCTCAACAGTGCCGGCATTATAGCGGCGCCGGACTTTTCGCCAAACCCTATAGTCCACGGGGGTTAATCGCCCATGTGGGCGGAAGGGTGGCGGAGGGTGCGTGGACAAGAAGTGGGCCACTTCTTGCTCTCGAAGCCGCCCTCACCCGCCTCTGCGCGGCGCCTGCCCGAAACGCGGTGTCATTCCCGCGCAGGCGGGAAATCCAGGGTCGACGTCACCGGCCGGTGCCGGGTGCCCGAAACAAAAAGGCCGCCTTGAAAGGCGGCCTTTGAACTCTGTCAGGTGCCCGGAGCGGGCTCGGGCGGCGCGTCGGGCGCCGGGCCGGCGCGCTTCTTGCCGGACTTGCCGGCAGAGGGCACACCCGAGGCCTTCGGGGTCGAGTCGTTGTCGCTTTCGCGCATCGGCATCTGCCCGTCCATCAGCCCACGGATCTCGTCGCCGGTCAGCGTCTCGTATTCGATCAGCGCCTTGGCGATGGTGTGCAGGTCATCGATGTTCTCGCGAATGACCTTCTGCGCCGTCTGGTAGCCTTCTTCGACGAAGCGCTTCACTTCAGCGTCGACCACCTGCTGCGTCTCGTCCGACATATGGGTCTGACGCTGCATCATCGAGCGGCCGAGAAACACCTCGTCCTGGTTGTCGCCATAGAGCAGCGGGCCGAGCTTGTCGGACATGCCCCATTCGGTCGCCATGGCGCGGGCCAGGCCCGTCGCCATCTTGATGTCTGCCGAAGCGCCCGAGGTGACCTTGTCGTAGCCGAAGATTTCTTCTTCGGCGACACGGCCACCCATGGCGACCGCCAGATCGGCATAGGCCTTGCGGCGGGTGAGCGACACCTGATCACGCTCGGGCAGACGCATCACCATGCCCAGCGCACGACCGCGCGGAATGATGGTGGCCTTATGGATCGGATCGGAGGCGTCCATCTTGATGGCCAGCAGCGCATGCCCGGCCTCGTGATAGGCGGTCAATCGCTTGTCTTCCTCGGTCAGGCTGAGGGTGCGGCGCTCGGCGCCCATCATCAACTTGTCCTTGGCGTCTTCAAACTCGGCCATGGTGACGAAGCGCTTGTTGCGGCGGGCCGCCAACAGGGCACCTTCGTTGACCAGGTTCATCAGGTCAGCGCCGGAGAAACCGGGCGTACCGCGGGCCAGAACCTTAAGATCCACGTCGGGCGCCAGCGGCACCTTGCGCACATGCACCTTGAGGATCTTTTCGCGACCCGAGACATCCGGATTGGGGACGACAACCTGACGGTCAAAGCGGCCCGGACGCAGCAGCGCAGGATCCAGAACGTCGGGACGGTTGGTCGCCGCGATCAGGATGATGCCTTCGTTCGCCTCGAACCCGTCCATCTCGACCAGCAGCTGGTTGAGCGTCTGCTCGCGTTCGTCATTGCCGCCGCCCAGGCCCGCACCACGGTGCCGACCGACCGCGTCGATTTCGTCGATGAAGATGATGCACGGGGCATTCTTCTTGGCCTGCTCGAACATGTCGCGCACGCGGCTGGCGCCGACGCCCACGAACATTTCGACGAAGTCCGAACCCGAAATGGTAAAGAACGGCACATTGGCTTCACCGGCGACGGCGCGCGCGATGAGCGTCTTACCGGTACCCGGCGGGCCGACCAGCAGCACGCCGCGCGGGATCTTGCCGCCCAGCCGCTGGAACTTGCCCGGATCGCGGAGGAACTCGACGATTTCTTCGAGGTCCTGCTTGGCCTCGTCGACACCGGCGACGTCCTCGAAGGTGATCTTGCCCTGCGTTTCGGTCAGCAGTTTGGCGCGCGACTTGCCAAAGCCCATCGCGCCGCCACGACCGCCGCCCTGCATCTGGCGGATAAAGAAGAACCACACGCCGATGATCACGAGGAAGGGCAGCCACGAGGTGAGCAGCGCGCCCCAGAGCGAATTGCCCTCGGGCTGCCGCGCCGTGATCTGCACGCCGCGTTCCTGCAGGCGATTGATGATGTCGGCGCCCTGCGGAACCACCGTTTCGAAACGGGATCCGTCGCGCAGCGTCCCGGACACCACGTTTTCGGTAATGGTGACCGAGGTCACGCTGCCCGCGTCCACATCGGTCACGAACTGGCTGTAGCTCTTGTCGGACACCGAAACAGCACGGGTCGACGACTGGAACACCTGAAACAGGCCCATCAACATAAAGAGGATGACCAGCCAGATGGCAAAGTTACGGAAGTTGACGTTCATCAAACCTGTCCTGGGTGGCCGGCAACACCTGCTAAGCCGGCAGTTAGGCGGAATGTAAGCCCGCCTCTAAGGCCTTACAAGGGCGACTCCAGTCGCAACTGGTGCGGCGGTTTGGCCCAAGAGTCGAGAGATGTTGCACGCGTGCGGTTAATACGAAGTCACACTCGATCGTGATCGGTAGAGTCGCGCCTTGCCGCGGCGGCGGCCCGCCCGGCCTCTTTGGCGATGGTGATGCGGGTGCCATCCGAGGTGATCACACAGCCGTGCAGCGTCGTCTTGAACGGTTCGCGCCCAATCCGCTCAGTGAGACGCTCGATCGCCCCGAGCGCATGCGGCTTCTGCCCGCCGCCGATCTGCGCAAGCGCCCGGCCCACGACCCGCACGGCCACGGCGCGCGGCAGGTCCATCAGCCAAGCCCGCGCCATTGGTGCGCCAACGCCACTCTCGCCCAGTTCGGCAATGGCCTGGTCGGCGGCATGCGCGAGCGCCGCATCAGCGTCGCGCATGCGCGCCGCGAAACGCCCGAGACGATTGGCATCGAGCCCGAGGGTCGCCAGCATCGGCAGAGCCTGCCGCCAGCGCACCCGTTCGTAGTCGGGATCGGCATTGGAGGGATCGGCCACCGGCACCAGCCCGGCATCGTCGACCAACCGGCGCAGGTGCGCCGGATCGATCCCCAGCAGGGGCCGGACGAGGTGGACGCCGTCGATTTCGACATGATCATCCATGCCGCGCAGGCCTTCAACGCCACTGCCATGCGCCAGCCGCATCAACACCGTCTCGGCCTGATCGCCCAGATGATGCGCCGTCAGCAGCACCGGCACGCCATCGGCGCGCATGGCCGCGCCCATCAGGCTATAGCGGGCGTGGCGGGCCGCTTCTTGCAGCCCCGAGGCGGGCTTTGCGCCCGCCCAGCGCAAGCCGCGCGCCGCAAAACCGAGCCGACCGGCCTCCGCCAAAACCAAGCGTACCTCATCGGCCGCTTCGGGCCGCAGGGCATGATCGACCGAATAGACGACGAACCGGCGGCGCGCCTCCGGGGTCTGCGCAAATTGCACCGCCAGCAGCATCAGCGCCAGGCTGTCGGCCCCGCCCGAGACGGCAAGGCCAAGTCGGGGATAAACGTCCAGCGGCGCAAAGAGCGCCGCCGGATCGATCACACCGGGCACTGCGCCCTGCCCTTTTCCTCGGTCAGACGCTGCCGAAAGGCCGGCGTCAGATCGGTGAAGCGCTTTTCCAGCGTAAAGAAGGTCCGGCACGCCAGCTCCTGCTGCTGCGTGCCATTGAGCGCCACGCCCAGCTTGAGCATCAGGTCGGGCGCCCGCTTGTCGTCCTGGAACTTCTTGAAGCCTTCCGCCAGGACCAGCGCGGCATCTTCGTACTGGCCCTGCTGGATCATCGCTTCGCCCAGCCAGTTGGTGGCGTCCGCCGCCTGCGGATCGTCGGGATAGAGCGCCACGAACTGGGCGAACTGGTCCTGCGCGAAGGCATAGTCACCGCGCACGATGGCTTCATAGCCCGCGTCATACTGCGCCCGGGCATCGCCGCTGCTGATCTGCGCGCCACTGTCGAGCGACAGATCGAGAGGCCGGCTGCCACCCAGGCTGACCGATTCATCGAGGGCCCCGAGCGTGGCGTCGCCGCCAGTGATCAGCGGGTCCTGGGAATCGCCCAGGTCGAGATGCATCGGCTCGCCTTCCGGAAGCGTCTCCGGCAATTGCTGGATCGAGCCTTTTTCGGTGCTAGAAATATCGGTTTGGGTCTGCGGCAACTGCAGGGCCGGCGTGGCGCCGGGATCAGTTGCCGCCTGCGGTTTTCCCGCGGCACCGCCTTCCAGCTGCTGGAAGCGGAACTCGTTGTCCGCCGTCATTTTTTCGATCAGCACCTGCATCTGCGTGAGCTGGAACTGCAGGCCCTCGACCTGGCCGGTAAGGAGCCGGATCTGCTCTTGCATCTCCTGCACCTGCACGGCGAGCTGGGCCGCACTCTGGTTCTGGGCCGCCGCAGGCGCGGCAGAGCTCACGGCAAGGCTGAAAGCGAGCGCGAGGGCGAGGCAGCATTGCCTGGCGATGCGTCCGACGGGAAAGGCAAGAACCACGTTGGGATCTCCGTCTTGTGACCGGCGTTGAAACTGAGGCGAGAGGGGCGAATACACCACAATCTTGGTCAAATGATAGCGGGGCACGCTGCCCGGCAAAAGAGAAGGCGCCGGAGACCTTGCGGTCTCCGGCGCCTATGCCTCCAATCGGATGGGGTCGGGTACGCCGGGAAAGAGTGGCTCTTCCCGATCCGTCCCCCGGCCGACCCCTATTGTACGACCGTCACAGCACGGCGGTTTTGTGACCAGCACGAAATATCGTTGCAGATGGCCACCGGGCGCTCCTTGCCGAACGACTTGGTCTGGATGCGGCCGCCATTGACGCCCTTGGAGATCAGATAGTTGACCACCACCGAGCCACGACGGGCGCCCAGCGCGATATTATACTCGCGGGTGCCGCGCTCGTCGGCATGGCCTTCCACCAGGATGCGGTAGTTGGTGTAGCGGTTGAGCCAGACGGCCTGCTTGTCGAGGGTCGACATAGCCGTCGGGGTGAGAGCCGACGAGTCGGTCTCAAAAAACACGCGGTCGCCCACAGTGACGAGGAATTCCTGCTGGCTGCCCGGGGCACCCTGGCCGGGGCCGAGATTGCCGACGCCGGTGGCCGGATTGCGCGAACATGCCGCTACGGCGACAACGAGAACGACCAGCACTGCAGCGCGCAGCAGGCCAAGAATGGGCGTGACGGATTTCATCCGTGAAATCTCCTAGTCGGACGTATTTGAAGACGAGCTTTTACCGCGCGTTATCTTAAAGCGGCGTTGTCGAACAAGGTTAATTGTTCCGCATTCAGGCCGCAATGTGGCGGAAATCCGGGCTTTTTTGCGGTGTTGCCCGAAAGGCACGCCCCCGCTTCCAGCCCGGAACAGGCTTAACGCAGCCTTAGCTCCGCAGCGGCGACCAGGTCGGATCGGAGGCATAGCCCTGGGTCGGAATCTGCTGCTGGTTGCGGCCCCAGATATCGACCGAATAGAGCTGCGGGCCGGCATCGCCACCCGGATCGGTGAAGTACATGATGACGCGACCATTGGGCGCCCAGGTCGGGCCTTCGGCATGGAAGGTCGAGACCAGCAGCCGCTCGCCCGAGCCATCGGGCTTCATGGTGCCGATATGGAATTGTCCGCCCGACTGGCGGGTGAAGGCGATCAGGTCGCCCTTGGGCGCCCAGACCGGCGTCGAATAGCTGCCTTCGCCATAGGAGATGCGCTGCGCCCCGCCGCCGCCCGCATTCATCACATAGATCTGCGGTGCGCCGCCCCGGTCGCTCTCAAAGCAGATGCGCGAACCATCGGGCGAAAAGCTCGGCGAGGTGTCGATGGCCGCCGTGTCGGTGAGCTGCACCGGCTGGCCGCCGCCCGAACCGACGGCATACAAATTTGTCGCCTGCCCGTTGGACACCGAAAAGGCGATGGTGCTGCCATCGGGCGAAAAGCGCGGCGAGAACGACATCGGCGCGCCCTGGATCAGTTTGCTGGCCCCGCCGCCCAGCGGCGCCACGAACACCTGCGGGTTGCCATCCTGATAGCTGGTGAAGGCCAGCTGGTTGTAGTTGGGCGACAGCCGGGGCCCCAGCGCCAGCGCGCCGCCATCGGTCAGGAACTGCACATTGGCGCCGTCCTGGTCCATAATGGCCAGCCGCTTGGTGCGGTTGGCCTTGGGGCCGCTCTCGGCCACATAGATCACCTGGGTGTCGAAATAGCCGCTTTCGCCGGCCAGGGCCGCGTAGATCGAATCCGACACGATATGGCCGATGCGCCGATAGCTCTGCGGGTCGGTGGCATGTGCCTTGCCGACTACCTGCTGGGCGGCCTGAGTATCCCAGACGCGCACCTGCGCATTGACCTGGCCACCGCGCTCCACCGACCCCATCACCAGCGCATCCACGCTCAGGGCCCGCCACGAGGCGAAATCGGGTTCGTTGGTCACATCGCCCACCTGGATCGGCAGACTGGCCGGATCGAGCGGCGCAAACAGCCCCGAACGGCTCAGATTGCCGCGCACGATATCGGCGATCTCCTTGCCGAAGGCCGGATCGGACGAGGCAAAATCCGGAATTGCGATCGGCAGCGGCGTGAAGTTGCCGCCGGTCACCACGATTTCGACGAGCGCCGAAGCCGGGCTCGTCAGGGCGAAGGCCGTACCAGCCAGGCCGAGCTTGAGCGCAGTGCGCCGGGTAACGAAGGTCATCTTGGTCTCCATGCGGATCGGGGGTTGCTACCCCCAGATGTAGCTAAAATTGTGAGGGGTCGAAGGTGGCGCGGACATCCTGCCCCGCAGCCACACTATAGGGTCCGCAACGCATCACTGCACGTTGTGCTGCCGACGCCAGTGCCTGTTCGAGCGCATTGGCCGGCGTGCTGAGGATTTGCGGCAACGCGGTGACCACGCCGCTCTGGTCGATGCTGAACTGCAATTGCGTGGTCAGCCCCATTTCGGCGGCACCGGCTGGCACACTGAGGCAATTCTTGATCTGCGCCACCAGGCCATCGATCTCGGACTGGCTGAGCCGCGCCGCCTTGCCGGTTTCCTTGCCCAGCGTCGCCTGCCCGCCTTCGCCAGTGGTGGCGCCGCGCGACTCTTCGGTATTGATGATATTGGCGACTTCGTCGGCGAGTTGGGCCGCTTCATCCTGCTGCGCCTTGGCCTGCTCGATGCGCTTTTGCTCTTCGGCCGCCTTGCGCTTGGCCTCTTCTTCTTTCTTCTTTTTGTCCTCGGCAGCCTTTTCGGCGTCCGCCTCGGCCTGCTCTTTCTGCTGCTCCTGCAGCTTCTTGAACTCGGCCCGCTTCTGGTCGATGGCCGCCGTGCGCACGCGCGGCTGCGGCGCCACATCGGTGGGGGCCACCGGCGCTTCCGGCGTGGCGATGGGGGTCGGCTCGGCAGGCGCCGGTTCGTCGGGCACAGGTTCGGGCGCCGGCTCCGGGGCCGGCTCGGGCTGGGCCTGCGCGGCGGGGGCCGGTTCGGGTTCGGGGGCCGGTTCGGGTTCGGCGGTTTCGGGCGCCGGAGCGGTCTGCTGCGTCGGCGCCGGCGAGGCCTGCGCCGAATCTTCCGGCGTGGGCTGGTCTTCGGCAGTATTGCCGGTCGGCTGCGCCAGTTGCGCCGGCGTCTCCGAATTGACGGCCGAGGGCGTGTCGGTCTCGACAATCTCACTGTCGAGCGAGCCGACCCGGATGTTGGAGAATTCCTCGATCGGCACCAGGTCGACGGCAATCGATTCGACCGGCGGCGGGCTGATCGGCGCACCAAAACCCACGCCGACCACGATCAGAGCGATCAGGCCGACATGGGCGATGGACGAAACCGTGAGCCCGGTCCGCATGGAGCTAGTTGCCCTGCGTCTGCTGTTGTTCCGTGATCAGCCCGATCCTGGAATAGCCGGCGCCCGACAGGGCACCCATCACCTGCATCACCGCCCCATAATTGGCGGCGAGGTCGCCCCGGACATAGATGCGGTCTTCGGTGCCGTTGGTCACCTGTTCGCCAACCCGCGCGACCAGGTCGTCGAGCAGCACCGGCTGATCAGCCAGAAAGATCGCGCCTTGGTTGGTGACCGAAATGGTGACCGGCTTCTGCTCGGTATTCATCTGCCGCGCCTGCGTCTGCGGCAGGTCGATGGGCACCCCGACGGTCATCATCGGCGCCGCGACCATGAAGATGATCAGCAGCACCAGCATGACGTCGACCATCGGCGTCACGTTGATTTCGCTCATCGGCTTGTTGCCGCCGCCGCGGCGACGGCCACGCCGGCGGCCTCCGCCACCGCCGCCGCTGGACACGGACATGGCCATCTAGCGGGCACCTCGCGCTTCGAGCTGGCGGGAGAGAATGGTCGAAAACTCATCGGCAAAGCCTTCGAGCCGGCCGATCATCTTGTTGGCGTCGCCCGAAAGCTTGTTGTAGGCGATCACCGCCGGGATGGCCGCGACCAGGCCAATGGCGGTGGCGAACAGCGCTTCGGCGATCGGCCCGGCCACCACCGTCAGGTTCGTGCTCGAGGCCTGGGCGATCGACGTGAAGGCGTTCATGATGCCCCAGACCGTGCCGAACAGGCCGATGAACGGCGCTGCGGACCCCACGGTTGCCAGAAAGCCGAGGCGCTTTTCCAGCGCTTCGCTCTCGCGTGCGATGGCCACGTCGAGCACCTTATCGAGCCGCCCCTGCATGCCGATGAAGCTGGCCGCGTTCTGCTCGTGGCTGCGCTTCCATTCCTTCATGGCCGCGACAAAGACCGCGCCCAGGCCCACGGCCGGCTTTTCCGACATCTGCTGGTAGAGCTCTTCGAGCGACTGGCCCGACCAGAACACCCGCTCGAAGCGGTTCATCTCCATCTTGACCCGGGCAAACAGCATCGACTTGTCGACGATGATTGCCCAGCACCAGACCGAGGCCGCGACCAGTCCGAGCATCACCGACTTGACGATGAGGTCAGCCTGCCAGAACAACCCCCAAATCGACAGATCGGCATGCGGAGCGACCGTGCCGACAGCATCCATGGCGTCCATGTAGTTGAGTCCCTTCAGTCCGGCCCCGACGACCGAAATCCGATGGTCGGTCGATGCGGTTCAAATTTGTCAAATTTAAGAGAAAAGCCCGGTTTCCCGGACCTTTGGCAGCAGGCTGCCGTCCTCTGCCCCAATTATGGTCAACGCGGAGTTAATAAACCGACTCCGCGCCGCTCACGCTTTGCCGAGCGCTGCCCGCAGGTCCTTGGGCAGTCGAGCCGCCCCGCCGCCGGTCTTGATCGCCACCACCTGCACTGCGGCCGTGGCGATCACCACGCCATCACGCACGATGGTCTGGTCGAGATAGAGCCGCGCCGCCGTCGCGGAGACCACTTGGGTGGTGACCTCGAGCAGATCGTCGATATGGGCGGCGGCCGAAAAATCGATCTGCATGGTCCGCACCGCAAATGCGATGCCATCCTGGACCAGTTCGGAATGATGCACCCCCAGCCCGCGCAGGAACTCGGTGCGGCCCCGTTCGAAAAAGTGCAGATACGCGGCATGGTAGACATTGCCCGAAAAGTCGGTGTCTTCGTAGTAGACCCGGACGGCGAGGCGATGGGTCATTGCTGACGCTCGATGATGTGGCGGAAGCCCGGCGTGAGGTCGCACAACTGGGCGGGCAGCATGGGCGGCAACAGCCGATAGTCGCCAAAGGTCTCGGCGTCACAGCGCACCCAGCGGAACTCGAGATCGTAGGCGCCTTCCGAGAATCTGTGGCAGATACCATCGGTGACAAAGGGGAAATCCGTGGTCAGTTCGGCCTCGTAATACCAACCTATCTCGTGACAGGCCTCGCCGTTATAGGCGAAGAAATTCTCGACGAGGAAGCGCAGCGGGCCGATCGTCGATGCGCAATCGAGTTCCTCGGCGATCTCGCGCTCCAGGGTTTCGGCGGCCGCCTCGCCGAACTCGACGCGCCCGCCGGGCAGCGACCAGAAGGTCTCGTGCGTCGCCTTGTGCAGCAGCACATGGTCATCATGACGGATGATCGCCACAGCGCGCATCTGGAACCTGCGGCCCGACAGGTCGAAACTGAGCATCGAGCGGACCGGCTCAGCCATTTCCGCGCTCATCATGGACGATATGGGTCAGCGTCGCGGGCAGTCGGCGCAGCACATCGCGCAGCCAGACCGGCCGCAGGTTGATTTCGACCATGCCGTCGCCGTCGAGGGCGATCCAGTGGAAACGATGCTCGGCACCCTCGTCATAGGTCACACGCCATGGGCTCTGGCCGTTTGGCCGTGCGTCCTCGCCGAGGCTGGCACGATAGAAGAACCCAAGCTCGTGGTAATCCTCGTCGTGGCGCCGATAAAAACTCTCCGAGGTCAGCGCCAGGCCGCCGATAGTGGCGGGCAGCCCAATCTCCTCGGCGATCTCGCGCTCAAGCGATAGCGCGCTGGCTTCACCCAGTTCCACCCGGCCGCCGGGCAGCATCGAATAGCCATCCTCGTCTTCATCGCAGACCAGCACGTGACCATCCACGATGATCACCGCAGCGACCCGATAATTGAAGCGCTGGCCATCAATCGGGAAGCTGAGGATATGCCGGCTCATTCCGCCTCCGGCTCCTCGAACAGGCTCGTCTGCGCGCCCACGAACCCCTGCGGCACCGTATAGCCCATATGCGCGAAGGCGATCGCCGTCAGCATGCGGCCGCGCGGCGTGCGCTGAATGAAGCCCTGCTGCAAAAGATAGGGCTCGACGATCTCCTCGATGGCGTCGCGCGGTTCAGAAAGCGCCGCCGCCACCGTTTCGATGCCCACCGGGCCGCCGCCATAGTTCTCCGCGATGACCTTGAGGTAACGCCGGTCGAGCTGATCGAGGCCGCGCGCGTCCACGTCGAGCCGCAGCAGCGCCTTGTCGGCGATCTCGCGGGTGATCTGCTTGGCCCCGGCCACCTGGGCAAAATCGGCGACCCGCCGCAGCAGCCGCCCGGCAATGCGCGGCGTGCCCCGTGAGCGGCGTGCCACTTCCATGGCGCCGTCGCTGCTCATGCCGACGCCCAAGAGGCGCGCCCCGCGCTCGACGATCAGCACCAGCTCTTGGGGCGTATAGAAGTTGAGCCGCACCGGAATGCCGAAACGGTCGCGCAGCGGCGTGGTCAACAGCCCCGCCCGCGTCGTCGCGCCGACCAGCGTGAATTTGGCCAGATCGATGCGCACCGACCGGGCTGCCGGACCTTCGCCGATGATCAGATCGAGCTGGTAGTCCTCCATCGCCGGATAGAGGATTTCCTCGATCGCCGGATTGAGCCGATGGATTTCGTCGATGAACAGCACATCGCGGTCTTCCAGATTGGTGAGCAGCGCCGCGAGGTCGCCGGCTTTCGCGATGACCGGACCTGAGGTCGCCCGAAAGCCGACGCCCAGCTCGCGCGCCACGATCTGTGCCAGGGTGGTCTTGCCCAGCCCCGGCGGTCCGACGAACAGCACATGGTCGAGCGCCGACCCACGCTGCTTAGCGGCCTCGATGAACACTTCAAGGTTGGCCCGCGCCGCCGCCTGCCCGACGAATTCGGAAAAGCCCGAAGGCCGGAGGGAAACATCCAGCGGATCGTCCCGACCGGCGGTGGCATTGGTAAGGTCGGTCACAGGTGCTCCTCGGCAGACATCATCAGGGGCAATCGCGTCGCGCCACTGTCGAATGTCACGGTACTCTCACACCCTGCCCTATGGTTGAATAGCGCAATGAGTGCATCGGCCAAGTCGCAGCCCGCCTGCTCCGCGTCGTCTATCGCCCGCACGACTACGTCTCTTTCCTCAAACTCAAAGTCGGTACTGTTGAGCAAGTCTCGACAGGCGCCCAAAACGTCCGAGAGCGGCCAACGTTTGACCTTGTGCAGAACCCAGACCATCTCGACCAACGCGATGACGCAAATCCGAATGGGTTGGTTTGCGCCATTGGTGAACAGCCGTCGAGCCTGTGGTGATTGGACCGGATCGTCGCGGGTCACAAACCGCACCAGGACGTTGGTGTCAGCGCCCAGCACGGATGCGCTCGTCGTCTTCTGCCAACGCCTGACTCAAGGCTTCATCCATTTCCTTGACCGCCAAAGGTCGTTCGCCAGGCCGGTGGAGGATGCCATAAAGGTCATCAGCACTGAGGTTTCGCGGACGCAGCACATATCTGCCACCCTCCTTGACGACATCGATCTGGTCCCCCGGCTTGAGCTTCAAGTCGTCCCGAACGGCCTTCGGCAGCGTCATCTGCCCTTTCGATGTAATGGTAGTGAGCATTGCCTTACCTTTCCTCGAACTCCTTACTCATTGGAAATAGTAAGGAGCCGCGCTTGCCGCAAGGAGATTCCAACAAACGCCGTCAGGAACTCAGTTCCTTGAGGCCCAGCCGGATCAGCTTGTCCGTGGCCAGCCCGTCGCCCTCGCGGGCCACCACGCGCGCCAGGGCAGCCGAGGCTTGGGCGCTCGAATAGCCCAGGTTGGTGAGGGCCGAGACCGCGTCGGTGACATTGCCCCCGGCCACGCCCTCGCCGAGCGCCGCCTGCAGCCCGAGCACGCCGGCATCGAGCGTGCCTGTCTCGGGCACCTTGCCCTTGAGCTCGGTGACCAGGCGGATGGCGAGCTTGGGCCCGACGCCGCTGGCCCGGCCGATCATCGATTTGTCCTGCAGAGCGATGGCGCTGGCCAGCTCCGAAATGCTCAGCGTCGAGAGCACCGACAGCGCGACCCGCGCCCCGACCCCCTGCACCGTCATCAGGATGCGGAACCACTGCTTTTCCGCCTCGCTAGCAAAGCCGTAGAGCCGGATCATGTCTTCGCGCACGATCATTTCGACATGCACGACGGTGGCGTGGCCGACCTGCGGCAGCGCGGCCAGCGTCTTGCTCGAGCAAAACGCCTCGTAGACCACGCCACCGACATCGAGATGCACGTAGTCGTCGCCAAAACCGTCGACCAGTCCCTTGAGCTTGCCGATCATAGTCCCACCACCAGCTTGCGATGCACCCGGTGATGCGCGTGGCAAATGGCGATGGCCAGCGCGTCGGCCGCATCCGCCCCCTTGAACTCCGCTGCCGGCAGCAGGATTTTCACCATCGCCTGCATCTGTCCCTTGTCCGCATGCCCGGCTCCCACGATCGATTTTTTTACCAGGTTGGCCGCATATTCGCCCACCGGCAGCCCGAGCGAGGCCGGCGTCATCAGCACCACGCCGCGCGCCTGTCCCAGCTGCAGCGCCGAGCGCGCACCGGCCGAAACGAAGGTTTCTTCCACGGCCGCCTCGTCGGGCCGGAACTGCTCGATCAGCTCGACCAGCCCGCGATAGAGCCGGGTCAACCGCTGCGGCAGGTCTTCGTCCACCGGCGGCGTCAGGGTGCCACTGGCGACAAAACTCAGCCGGTTGCCGACCGTCTCGATGATCCCCCAGCCGCAGCGGCGGAGTCCGGGATCGATGCCGATGATTCGTACCTTGTCCATGCTGACCAAGTTCTAGGGGAAGCCGCTAGACCCTACCAGCGCCAAAGTGAACAAAGCGGCAACAACCGGGCATTGAGGCAAACTGCCGGCGACAAGCGGCACCATCGTGCCAAGCAGTCCGGTCGGAGCCGCATCGCTTTGGCCGAACCGCACCCGGCTGCCTGAACTCGATACAATTTGATCTGAAGTCCGGAAGGTCTGTTGAGAGCTTCCAACCTAAACCTCGGGCGGGCGCTTGGTTGGAGAACGGCGATGTTCGGCCATCTACTGGATTTTTCGCCCCGCGGCTGGGGGCGGGTTTGGCTCTGGACCGGACTGGGCACGTTGTTTTGCGTCGCCGTGGCGCTCTGTGTCGATTCCTTCAGCTTTTCGACCTTTGATGCGGCAGCGCTCGAGCGTGCCCTCCTGACCGACTTGCTCCTGCCCATCATGCTGGCCGGGCCTTTGCTGTTCTTTTTCACCGCCAGGCTGCGCGACCTCTCCATCGCCCACTATGAGCTTGAGATCCTCGCCGCGACCGACAGTCTGACCGGGCTCTTCAACCGGCGGGCCTTTACCGACCGGGTCGAAGCTGCATTGCAGGCACTGAGCCAGACCGCGCCCCCGCCGCCGGGAGCGCTCCTTGTCCTCGATGTCGACAACTTCAAGGCCATCAACGACCGTTTCGGCCACGACCAGGGCGATGCGGCACTCCGGATCATCGCCGCTGCCATCGGCACGACGCTGCGGCCTGGAGACCTGCTCGGTCGCATCGGCGGCGAGGAGTTCGGTATCTTTCTCCCACGCGCGTCCCAGGCACAAAGCCAGGCGACGGCGGAGGCCGCCCGCCAGGCTGTGGTGAACGCCAGGTTCGCGCCCGACGACACACCGACCCGCCTCTCGGTCAGCATCGGCGTCGCCACCTATGCCCACACGCCCAACTTCGACCAGCTCTTCCGTACCGCCGACCAGCAGCTCTACCGGGCCAAACAAAACGGGCGAAACCGCGTCGCGATCTCGCCCGTCGAACTGCCGCTGCGACCGCTTGCCGCTTAGGCGCCGAGCTTGGCCGCGGTCTCGTCGTCCATCTCGAAATTGGTGTAGACGTTCTGCACGTCGTCATCGTCTTCCAGGATCGAGATCAGCTTGAGCAGCGTCTCGCCCTTTTCGGCGTCCACCGGCACGTTGTTCTGCGGCTTCCAGATGAATTTCGAAGATTCCGCTTCGCCCAGCGTCTTTTCCAGCGCCGCTGAAACATCGTTCATCGATTCAAACGAGGTATAGATCCAATGGCCTTCTTCGTCGCTTTCGACGTCATCGGCACCGGCCTCGATGGCTGCTTCCATGACCTTGTCCGCATCGCCGACGCCGGCCGGATAGACGATCTCGCCCACCCGGTCGAACATGAAGCCCACCGAATTGGTTTCGCCCAGCGCGCCGCCATTTTTTGAAAAGGTCGAGCGCACGTTCGAGGCGGTGCGATTGCGATTGTCGGTGAGCGCCTCGACGATCACCGCCACCCCGCCCGGGCCGTAGCCTTCATAGCGGATTTCTTCGTAATTCTCGGTGTCGGCGCCGGACGCCTTCTTGATGGCGCGTTCGATATTGTCGCGCGGCATCGATTGCGAGCGCGCATTGGTCACCGCCAGGCGGAGCCGCGCGTTGAAGGCCGGATCGGGCACGCCCAGCTTGGCGGCCACGGTGATTTCGCGCGCCAGCTTGGAAAACACCTTGGACCGCGCGGCATCGCTCTTGCCTTTGCGATGCATGATGTTTTTGGCATGTGAATGGCCGGCCATGCGGTCATCCCCCTCAGTAAATGTCGGATCGGTTGGGCCTTATAGTGGGCAGCGTGACGAAAATAAAGTCCACCGCCTAGAACGCCGGCTCGGCCTGGGCCAGCGTACCGCCGATCCGCACTGGGAACATGCGCGTCGTGAGCCCGGTGCGCGGGTCGGTCTCGATGGCGACGCCGCAGAGCGTTGCCGCTCCCTCCGCTGGGGTAAACCGGCCGCTCGGGATGCCGGTGAGGAACCGGTTGAGCGGCTCGTCCGCCTCCACCCCGATGATCGAGTCGAAATCCCCGCACATGCCGGCATCGGCCATCAGCGCCGTGCCCCCCTTGAGGATGCGGTGGTCGGCGGTGGGAATATGGGTATGTGTGCCCACCACCAGGCTCGCCCGACCATCGAGGAAAAAGCCCATCGCCTGGATTTCCGACGTCGCCTCGGTATGGAAGTCGACGATCACCGCATCGGCCTGCTCGCCCAGCGGACAGGCGGCGATCGCCGCCTCGACGGCCCGGAACGGATCGTCGATCGGATCCATGAACACCCGGCCGAGCGCATTGATCACCAGCACGCGAAACCCCTTGCGGCTCTCGATCAGATTGGCGCCCCGCCCCGGCGTGCCCTCGGGCATGTTAGCCGGTCGGATCAGCGTCGGCTCGCGCGCGATATAGGAGAGCGTGTCGCGCTGGTCGAAGGCATGATCGCCCAGCGTCACCACGTCGGCGCCGGCAGCCCTCAGGTCGTTGAAATGCCCTTCGGTGAGGCCGCGCCCGTGGCTGGCATTCTCGCCATTGATCACCACGAAATCAAAGCCATGCTTGGCAATGATCCCCGGCAAGCGGTCTGAAACGGCATCGCGGCCCGACCGACCGACGACATCACCGAGGAAAAGCAGTCTCATGCAAAGGTCCCGAACAGTGTCACGCCGTCCTCGGTCACCACCGCATCAAGCGGCACATCGTGGGGTTCGCGTGGAATGAAGTCAAACGCCTGCACCGAAAAGGCAAAGCCGATCAGGCGGGGCCGTTTGGCGATCGCTTGCAGCGTGCGGTCATAATGCCCGCCGCCATAGCCCAGCCGCGTCCCTTGCGCATCGAAACCGAGCATCGGCATCACGATGACGTCGGGAACCACCACCGGCGCCAGCGCGTCCGGCGCCAGCGTGCCGAAGCCGGCGGGCGCGAGCGCCGCGCCCTCCCGCCACTGTCGCCACTCCAGCGGCCGGTCTTTGCCCACAACCACGGGCAGGCAGACCGGCTGGCCGCTGTCCATCAACCGTGTCAGCAGCGGCTTGACGTCGATCTCATCGCGGATCGGCCAGAACGCCGCGACCATGTCGGTCGGGGCCAGCGCGATCTCCCGGAAAAAATGTGCCGCCGCCGCCGCGGCTGCGGCCCCATTTTTGGCAAAGAACGCCGCCCGCTGAGCCTGGGCCTTGCGCCGGAGTTCGGCCTTGGTCGTCTCGATCGTGGCGTCGCTCATCGGAGGTCCCGGTTGGCTCCGGTCGGGCGCCAGCGCAATTCAGGTGCCGCCCTGGCCGTGGGATTTTCGATCCCGGGAACCTACTTACGTAGGTGGGCGCCGTATGTCCCGGCCCACGGGCCGAGTCAGGGACAGCTCCCTCTGAGATCGATAAGGCCCCGGGAATAACTGATCCATCACGCACCGGGCAGCAGGAGGTATATAGGCGCGATGGAGAGCAGGTGCAAATGACCACTAAAGATTGCGACCAATATCTTGTCGCCCGTGCAGGACACGCACGATGACCACTTCCTTTGGGTCGACGCGATAGACGATGTGGTGCGCCTCAAAGCGGCGTATCCGCACACTTCCCCGGTACTCACTTCGCAACGGCGACGCCTCAGGGGACTCGGCAATTGCCAGAAAAGTCTTATCCAAGCGTGCGATGTAGCTACTGGCGTGCGCCAGCCCAAACGCCTTTATGCTCTCACGAAACAGTCTCGCAATGTCGCGCGTCGCCGCCGCCGATAGTCTATGCCGCACTTGCATCGTCGGACAGGCCGAGTTCGGCAAGCACCTCCCGACGAATATCGTCGACGGTTTTGTCACTGATGCCGCTGGCAATGCCCTCGTCGATCAGTTCCTGGAAATGCGCGATCTTCGCCGCTCGTTCCTCATCCCGCCGCACCAGATCCCGCATATAGTCGCTGGCATTCGCATACCGGCCCGTCGCAACCTGCCGCTCCACCCAGTCCTTCATCTGATCGGGAAGTGAGATGTTCATCGTCGCCATCGGAAATCTCCTTTGGTAGCAAACTAGCAGATTTTGGCAAACTTTGCCAATCAGTCGGCAATGCGATCGATGAAGCTCTTCTTGGCCGCCGTGTACGCGGCGCGGTTGTCTTCAAACCGCGCCGCCAACTCGATCTTGAGCGCCTCATAGTCCGCTGCAAGTGCCGGCTCGGCCCGCAATCGATCGCGAAACCTCAGATTGCGGGTCCAGTGGTAGCCACCATGCACGACCCCATGGAGCAGGTGGGTCCGTGCCACTCCAAGACCGAACAGATGGTCGTCGGGCACCATTTCGGTCCCGACATAGTCATAGCCGAGGTATTGCAGCGGCTCGATCAGACGGGCGCCAGCGGCAAAGTCCGGAAGTCCGACCAGAATATCCAGGATAGGCTTTGCCATCATCCCGGGAATGGCGGTGCTGCCGAAATGTTCAATGTCAAGAACGAGAGCACCGATTGCCGGCACCACGCGCTGCTTCTCGCGCTCGAACAGAAGCGGCCAGTCGGACTGGCTCGACACCAGCCGGACCTTCCCGCTCTCCAACCCCAGACCGGACCCTGCCATGGTTCAGCCGTTGGCCGAACCCGTTTCGTCGATGGCAGTGGCGATGGCTTCCACCTTGCGCGCTGCCTCGTTCATCTTCTTGGCAAACTTGCGCTCGAGCTCTTCGGCTTCCTGGGCGATCGCCTCGCCGGCCGAGGTCAGATTGGCCACGTCCTGCCGCAGCAATGCGATGCGGCGCTCGGCATCGGCCAATTCGTCGAGCACGGCGATACCGGCCATCACCGTCAGCCGATTGTCGCCGATCTCGCCGAAATCCCCCTTGAACGCATCGATATGCCGATTGAAGCGCTCGGCCAGGCCCATCAGGTGGGTTTCCTGGCCCTCCTCGCAGGCCATGCGATATTTGCGGCCATTGATCTCGACATTGACCTCGGGCATCGGCGCTTCCTTGCTGCTATTTCGCGAGCACTTCGCGCACGGTTTCCATGGCGATCACCAGACGTCGGGCCACTTCCCCGGCGCTGTCGTCGAGGCGCTTGGCGCGCGCTGCCGCCTTGTCGAGTTCGGCGGCAAAGCGGCTGCGTTCGCTGACCAGCCGCGCCGTGTCGGCCTCGATGCGGCTATGGGCCCGCATGCGGCCGTTGAGGCTGCGCACGCTCGCGTCGAGCCGGGCGAACGCGCGCTCCAGACGCGCCTCGGCCGCCTCAAAACTCTCTTCGGAACTACTTTCGGCCACGCCGCCTGCCCCAGTCACTACGATTCCGCCCATCCACTATAAGCCTGAACGACCCGAAGCCCGCAATAGTCTGCGGCCTGCGCCACCGCTGTGGCCAACATTGACAGGTCATCTGAACCTGTTAAGCCTCACAACCGCCCGGAGATGAGGGTTTTCCCGGCGCCAGACCAGCAAAGACACCCAGCAAAGAGCGGACTTTGATGACCAATTCAGCCACTGCCAATCAAATGGCCAATGCCATCCGGTCCCTGTCGATGGATGCCGTTGAGAAGGCCAATTCCGGCCATCCGGGCCTGCCCATGGGCTGTGCCGATATCGCAACGGTGCTGTTTACCAAGGTCATGAAGTTCGATCCGGCCGATCCCTGGTGGGCCGATCGCGATCGCTTCATCCTCTCGGCCGGCCACGGCTCGATGCTGCTCTATTCCTCGCTCTACCTGCTGGGCTATGGCGACATGACCATCGACCAGGTCAAGAACTTCCGCCAGCTGCATTCCAAGACCGCCGGCCACCCGGAATACCATTTCGCCGACGGCATCGAGACCACCACGGGGCCGCTCGGCCAGGGTCTGGCCAATTCGGTCGGCATGGCGATCGCCGAAGCCAAGCTCGCCGCCGAATTCGGCACGGGCCTGGTCGATCACTATACCTGGGTGCTCGCCGGTGACGGTTGCCTGATGGAGGGCGTCAGCCAGGAGGCCATCTCGCTGGCCGGGCATTTGCAGCTCAACAAGCTCGTGGTCATCTGGGACAACAACAACATCACCATCGACGGCGCCGTGTCCAACGCCGACTCCACCGATCAGATCGCCCGATTCCAGGCCTGCGGCTGGAACACCATCGAGATCGACGGCCATGACCAGGCCCAGATCGAACGCGCCCTGCTCGACGCCAAAAAATCCGACAAGCCGACCCTCGTCGCCGCCAAGACCACCATCGGCTTCGGTGCCCCAAAGAAGGCGGGCAGCCACGCCGTGCACGGCTCGCCGCTCGGCAAGGAAGAACTGGCCGGCGCCAAGGAAAAGCTCGGCATCACCTATCCGGCCTTCGAAATCCCGGCCGAAACGCTCAACGCCTGGCGCGCCGCCGGCACCCGCTCGGCCAATCTGCGCGGCGCCTGGGAAGGCCGCCTTGCCTCGGCTCCGGCCGAGCTGCAGGCCGAGTTCAAGCGCCGCATCAAGGGCGAGCTGCCCGCCGCCTGGGCCTCCACCATTGCCGACTACAAAAAGAAGCTCGTCGCCGACAAGCCCAAGGTCGCGACCCGCAAGTCGAGCCAGATGGCCCTCGAGGTGATCAACAAGATCCTGCCCGAGACCATTGGCGGTTCGGCCGATCTCACCGGCTCGAACCTGACCAACACGCCCGAAACCCTGCCCTTTACCGCTGCCGATCGCAGCGGCCGCTACATGCGCTATGGCATTCGCGAGCACGAGATGGCAGCGGCCATGAACGGTATCGCCCTGCACAAGGGACTGATCCCCTATGGCGGCACTTTCCTCGTATTCACCGACTATGCGCGCCCCTCGATCCGCCTGTCGGCGATCATGAGCCAGCGCGTCATCTACGTGATGACGCATGACTCCATCGGCCTGGGCGAAGACGGTCCGACGCACCAGCCGGTAGAACATCTCTCCGCCTTGCGTGTGATCCCCAACCTTTTGGTGATGCGCCCTGCCGACGCGGTCGAGACCCTCGAATGCTGGCAGATCGCCATTGAAGCCGAGCGTCCCTCGATCCTCGCCCTCAGCCGCCAGAACCTGCCGGCCCTGCGCTTGACCGACAGCGACGAGAACCTGTGCGCCCGCGGCGCCTATGTGATTGCCGGCGATGCCGAAGCCACTGCCGTCATCTTCGCCACCGGCTCGGAAGTCGCCATCGCCGTGTCAGCCCTCGGCCTGCTCAAGGAGCAGGGCATCTCGGCCAAGGTCGTCTCCGTCCCCTCGATGGAGCTCTTTGCCGTACAGTCCGATGCCTACAAGGCCAGCATCTTCGGCGCTGCCAAGGCGCGCGTCGCCGTCGAAGCCGGCCTCGAAATGAGCTGGGGCAAGCTGCTGGGCGACAAGGGACGCTTTGTCGGCATGAAGAATTTCGGCGCCAGTGCGCCTGCAGATGCCCTTTACGAATACTTCGGCATTACCCCCAAAGGGATTGTTGAAGCCGTCATGGCGCAGTTGTAAGAGACCGCTCAGTTCCTCTCCCAACGTCTTCCAAGGAGCCTTTCATGGCTGTACGCGTCGCAATCAATGGCTTTGGCCGCATCGGTCGCAACATCCTGCGCGCCATCGTCGAAAGCGGCCGCACCGATATCCAGGTGGTTGCCGTCAACGATCTCGGCCCTGTCGAAACCAACGCGCACCTGCTGCGCTATGACAGCGTGCATGGTCGCTTCCCGCACGAGGTGACCGTGGATGGCGATACCATCTCCACCGGTGGCCAGAGCTTCAAGGTGACGGCGGTCAAGAACCCCGCCGAGCTGCCGCATGCCGCCATGGGTGTCGATATCGTGCTCGAATGCACCGGCATCTTCACCTCCCGTGAAAAGGCCGCCGCGCACCTCACCGCCGGCGCCAAGAAGGTCATCGTCTCGGCCCCCTCCGAAGGCGCCGACCTCACCGTGGTCTACGGCGTCAACGACCACCAGCTGGGCAAGGAGCACGTGATCATCTCCAACGCCTCGTGCACCACCAACTGCCTCGCGCCGCTGGCCAAGGTGCTCAACGACACTGTCGGCATCGAAAAGGGGATGATGACCACCATTCATTCCTATACCGGCGACCAGCCCACGCTCGACACCATGCACAAGGACCTCTACCGCGCCCGTGCCGCGGCCTTGAGCCAGATCCCGACCTCGACCGGCGCTGCCAAGGCCATCGGCCTGGTGCTTCCCGAGCTCAAGGGCAAGCTCGACGGCGTGTCGGTGCGCGTGCCCACCCCGAACGTGTCGCTTGTCGATCTCAAGTTCGTCGCCACGCGGGACACCACTGTCGAAGAGATCAACGCCGCCGTGATGGCCGCTGCCAAGGCGGGCCCGCTCAAGGGCATTCTCGGCTTCACCACGCACCCCAACGTGTCGATCGACTTCAACCACGATCCGCACTCGTCCACCGTGGCACTCGACCAGACCAAGGTGATGGGCGGCAACTTCGTGTGCGTGCTCAGCTGGTACGACAACGAATGGGGCTTCTCCAACCGCATGTGCGACACCGCCGTCGCGCTGGGCAAGACGCTCTGACCCGACCATCTCCGGGCTGGTTGCTCGCCCCCTGAACACGACAAGCCCCGGATTTTCCGGGGCTTGTCTTTTTTTGGCCAGCGCGGGGAGAACCGCATCGAGCCCCACTTCAGCGGGCGCGCCTCCGGCTGGCGACCCCGCTCCCCATCCGCCCGCTCTAGGCGGATGGCTCCCTTCTTGCTATAGCCGCCCTAGCCTTTTCAACCAGCGGCGGGGACCCAGCCATGGCCACCTTCAAGACCCTCGACGACTTCGATCTGACTGGCAAGCGCGTGCTGCTGCGCGCCGATCTCAACGTGCCGGTCGAAAACGGCAAGGTTACCGACGCGACCCGTATCGAGCGCCTGATCCCCACCATCCGCGAGATCACCAAGGTGGGCGGCAAGGCCATCCTGCTCTCCCATTTCGGCCGCCCCAAGGGCAAGGTCGACAAGGCCTTCACGCTCGAGGTCGTGGTGCCGGCCGTCGCCGACCAGATGGGACACCCGGTCGGTTTCATCGACACCGATTGGACAGATGTCGAACAGGCCGGAAAGGCCATCGACAGCGCGCCGGAGGGCTCGATTCTCGTGCTCGAGAACACCCGCTTTCATCCCGGCGAGGAGGCCAATGACCTCGCACTCGCCCAGCGCATGGCCACGCTCGGCGATATCTACGTCAACGACGCTTTTTCGGCCGCGCACCGCGCCCATGCCTCCACCGAGGCGCTGGCCCGCCTGCTGCCGGCGGCTGCCGGCCGCGCCATGCAGGCCGAACTGGTCGCGCTGGAAAAGGGCCTCGGCCAGCCGCGGCGCCCGGTGATCGCCATTGTCGGCGGCGCCAAGGTATCGAGCAAGATTGAGCTGCTGGAAAACCTCATCCACAAGGTCGAAGCCCTCGTGATCGGCGGCGCCATGGCCAACACCTTCATCCATGCGCTGGGCATGGGCGTGGGCAAGTCGCTGTGCGAAAAGGACCTCGCCGACCTCGCCAATTCCATCATGGCCAAGGCTGACGCCGCCCGCTGCGCCATCATTCTGCCCATTGACGGCACCGTGGCCTGGCATTTCGAGGCCGACGCGCCGCACCGCCACTATGGCATGGATGCCATCGATCCGGACGGCATGATCCTCGATGTCGGCCCCGGCTCGATCGAGCGCATCAAGGGCGCCATCGACGAGGCCGGCACCCTCGTCTGGAACGGCCCGCTCGGCGCTTTCGAGATGAACCCCTTCGACCACGGCACCACCGAGATCGCCCGCTATGTCGCGGCCCGCACCAAGGCCGGCAAGCTGGTCTCGGTCGCCGGTGGCGGCGACACCGTCGCGGCCCTCGCCAAGGCCGGGGTCAAGGACGACCTCACCTATGTCTCCACCGCCGGCGGCGCCTTCCTCGAATGGATGGAAGGCAAGCCCCTCCCCGGCGTCGAAGCCCTCAAGCAGGGCTGAGTTGATGCACCGCCAGGAATGATATATATCACTGATATATATCATCCGGAGAATGAACGATGACAGAGCGGCGTGCCAAGGTTTTCTGGTCGGGACGCTCCCAGGCGGTCCGACTTCCCAAGGAATTTCGCTTCGACGGCGACGAAGTGATCATTCGCCGAGAGGGGAATGCAGTCATCCTCGAAGCGCCCGGCACGGCAAAGTCCTTTGATGAAGAGTGGGGCTGGCTGAAGAATCTCCGCCCCCTGGACGACGACGCTGTTGCGGCCGCCAACGAACAGCCAGACTGGCCCCCGGACAACCCCGATGTCGCCGAGTTCTTCAAATGAGGTACTTGCCGGACACCAATGTGATCGTGGCGCTTGCCGCCGGACAAACCACAGTGGTGAAGCGGCTCCGCTTCCTCAGTACGAGCGACGTCGGCCTTTCGGCCATCGTCAAGTTTGAGCTTCTGTATGGCGCAATCAACAGCACGCGACAGGACGAGAACCTGCAGAGCGTGCAAGGTCTGAGATTTCCCTTTTTGCCCTTCGACGCAGAAGACGCACTTCGCGCTGCTGAAATCCGTGCCGGCCTGAAGTCGCTCGGCACGCCCATCGGACCTTACGATACGCTCCTAGCGGGCCAGGCCCTCGCCCGCGACCTCACTCTGGTGACGCGCAACACCCGCGAATTTTCGCGGGTCGAAGGTCTGCGGCTCGAAAACTGGGAAGCCTGACCGACCGCCCACGGTTCACCTTTCGTCTGATACCCGAACGTCCAATCGAACTCCGGTCCGCCGCTTCCTATCCTCCCTTTGCTTGCAGCAACTGCGGAGAGGTTCACATGGCCACGCTCAACGCCATCGCCCAAAAGCTGGTGGAGCCCGGCAAGGGCATTCTGGCCGCCGACGAGTCCGAAGGCACCATCGCCAAGCGCTTCGCGCTGATCGGCCTGCCGGTGACGCTGGAAAGCCGCCGCGACTATCGCGAAATGCTGTTCCGCTCCACCGAGGCCATGTCGAGCTACATTTCCGGCGTCATCCTGATCGAGGAGACGCTCAACCAGAAGGCCAAGGACGGCACCCCGTTCTACGAACTGCTCGCCGCCTGCGACGTCATCCCCGGCATCAAGGTGGATCGCGGCGCCTTCCCGCTGCCCGGCACGCGCGACGAAAAGATCACCGAAGGCCTCGACGGTCTGCACCATCGGCTGGAAACTTACGCCAAAAACGGCGCCGGCTTCGCCAAATGGCGCGGCGTCATCGCCATCACCAATCAGGCGCCCACCCGCAACGGCATCCGCGCCAATGCCCACGTGCTGGCGCGCTACGCCGCCGCCTGCCAGGCCGCCGGCATCGTCCCCGTGGTCGAACCCGAAGTGCTGGCTGACGGCGAACCGGGCGACCACTCCATCGAGCGCTGCCAGGATGTGACGCAGGAAACCCTCGACACCGTGTTTAGCGAACTGCGCCTCGCCGGGGTCGATCTCTCCGGCATGCTGCTCAAGCCCAATATGGTCACCGCGGGCATTCGCGCCCGCGAACGCCCCAGCGTCGAGGAAGTCGCCGAACGTACCGTGGCCACCCTGCGCGCTACTGTGCCCGCTGCCGTTCCCGGCATCGCCTTTCTCTCCGGCGGCCAGTCCGACGAAGAAGCGACGGCCCATCTGTCGGCCATGAACCGGCTCGGTGGGCTGCCCTGGAAGCTCACCTTCTCCTATGGCCGGGCGCTGCAGACCGCCGCGCTGCTGACCTGGAACGGGGATCCTGCCAACGTTCCGGCCGCCCAGCGCGCCTTCAGCCACCGTGCCCACATGAATTCCCTCGCCTCCCGCGGCGAATGGCGACCCGATCTCGATCTGGCCGCCTGAGCGGAAAACTCTCTCTGCCTGACCTCCCGACGACACTTCCGGGCGCATCCACTCTGGGTGCGCCCTTTTTCTGCCGTTTAACCAGCTTCCTTCATGCTGCCAGAATCCGGCTCCATTTGCAGTGAGCCGCAGGTATAAAGCTGGACCATGCAGACACAGATCTACCTCATCGCCCCGGCTGACGCCCAGATTGCCGCGTTTTCGGCCCAGCTGGCGGCAAGCTTTGACCGCCACGAGATTTCCGCCTTGCTGCTGCCGCGCGGCACGCGGGCCGAAAACGCCTACAAGGAGTTCGCCAAGGCCATCATCCCGCTGGCCCAGGCGCAGGGTTGTGCCGTGCTGCTCGAAGGCGCGCCCGGCCTGGTCCGCATGCTCGGCGCCGACGGGCTGCATGTCGCCGATGGCCCCGAGGCGACGCGCGACGCGGTCAAGGCCCTGCATCCCGGCCTGATCGTCGGCGTCGGCAATGTCCAGAGCCGCGACGAGGCCATGACGCTGGGCGAGCTCGAGGTCGACTACGTGCTTTTCGGCACATTGAGCGCCGCCCCGACCGCCGCCGACCGCGACATGGCCGCCTGGTGGGCGGAAACCATGGAAATCCCGGCCGTGCTCGCCGACCCCATGGCCGATTTCACGGCTTTCGACGCCGCCGGCTGCGAATTTATCGGCCTGGCGCCGCCCGTCCTGGAGACGGCCCGGTGAGCCGCCGCGCCGCGCTGGTCGTCGTGCTGGCCCTGCTCGGGGCCCCGGCCCTGGGTCAGGGCGATACCGAGGATCTGCGCCCCGAGGCCATGCGCTTTCCCGACAATCTGGGGATGGAAGAGCTGCCCATTCCGCTGGCGCCGCAGGCAGCGCCCACCCCGCTTGCCGAAGCCCTCGACATCAGCGATCAGATTCTGGGCTCCCGCGCCATCGACGCCGCCTATGGCGCGTTCCAGCGCGGCTTTTATCTCACCGCCCTCGAGCTGGCCCTGCCTCGCGCCGAAGGCGCCGACCCCGCCGCGCAGACGCTGATCGCCGAAATCTACGCCAAGGGCCTGGGCGTGCCGCAGAACCTCAACAGCGCCGCCAGCTGGTACGCCATCGCCGCCAGGAATGGCGATGCCAACGCCACCTTCGAGCTGGGCATGATGTACCAGGACGGTCGCGGCGTCCCCAAGAGCCGAGAGCGCGCCGCCAAGCTTTTTGCGGATGCAGCCGGACTGGGCAATGTCGCGGCCATGTACAATCTGGGCCTGCTCCATATCGAGGGCAAATATGCCGCGCCCGACACGGTCAGGGCCGCCGCCCTGATCAAGGCCGCCGCTGAGGGCGGCATGGTCGAGGCGATGTATGACTACGGCGGCATGCTCATGACCGGCGCCGGCGTGCCCCCCGACATTTCGGCCGGCGCCGAACAGATCGCCGCGGCCGCCAAGGGCGGATTGGTCGCCGCGCAGGTCGATTTTGCCACCCTGCTCTATCTGGGCAATGGGGTCCCGCGCGACCTGCCCGAAGCGGTCAAATGGTATGGGCGGGCCGCTGCCGCCGGCAATCCGGTGGCGCAGAACCGCTACGCCAAGCTGCTGGCGGTCGGGGAAGGCATCGAGCCCGACCTCGAAACCGCGGCCATGTGGCGCTCGCTGGCCCGTCGCCAGGGCCTCTCCGACCCGCAGCTTGACGAGCTGCTGGTCTCCATTCTGCCCGACGAGTTGACGCGCGCCGAGGAGCGGGCCCGCTTCTGGCCGTCCGATCCGCCCACTGCGCTGGCGGCCATCGAGAGCACGCCGGCCCTCTTGCCACCCGAGTCGGCCATGCCCTGAGCTTGCGCTGCCCGGCAATCTCGGGCAGAAGGCGGCCAATCCCTTTCATCGGTATAGGACACGGCAGCGATATGCGCTCCGCTCTGCTCAACATCATGGTCGGCGCCGCCACCAAGGCCGGCCGCTCCCTCACCAAGGACTTCAACGAAGTCGAGAACCTGCAGGTCTCCATCAAGGGGCCGGCCGATTTCGTTTCCAACGCCGACCGGCGCGCTGAGGAGATCGTCTTTACCGAGTTGCAGAAGGCCCGCCCGACTTACGGCTTTCTGGGCGAGGAAGGCACCGAGGTCGCCGGCACCGACGGCCAGCACCGCTGGATCGTCGATCCGCTCGACGGCACCACCAATTTCCTGCATGGCGTGCCGCTGTTCGCGGTCGCCATTGCGCTCGAACGCAATCAGGAGATCGTGGCCTCGGTCATCTACAACCCGATCATGGACGAGCTCTACACGGCCGAAAAGGGCGGTGGTGCCTGGCTGAGCGATCGCCGCCGGCTGCGCGTCGCCAACCGCAAGCACCTGGCCGACGCGCTGATCGTGACCGGCATCAATTCGCAGGGCCGCGCCCTCGACGTGCAGGCCCTCAAGCAGCTCGCCCATGTCACACCGGCCGCCGCCGGCATCCGCCGCACCGGTTCGGCCTCCACCGATCTGGCCTGGCTCGCCGCCGGCCGCTTCGACGGCTATTGGGAAGCCGGCCTCAAGCCATGGGACGTCGCGCCCGGCCTGCTGCTGGTCAAGGAAGCCGGCGGCACCATTTCGGACTTCCAGGGCAAGCCCGGCAGTATCTGGAACGGTGAAGTCGTTGCTGGCAACGAGTCCATCCAGGGTCATCTGCTCAAGTCGCTCCGCGCGGTCGGCGGATAACCCTCCGCCGCGTCGCCGCGCCCCGACCTAAGCCATTGTCACGCCACAGCGCTATGCGTAAGCTTTGCTTCGATTTGCCCGCAACGAGGCTTGGACCGTGTCGCAGACCTACGACCCCTATCACCTGGCCAGCCCGACCGTTTATCTGATCAAGATCCTGGTCTTTCTGGTGCTGGTGGCGCTGATCGCCGCGATTCTATGGTCGCAGCTGATCGTGTTCTTCTGGGCCAACCCGTTCATCAACAGCCTGATCTTTCTGGTGATGGGCATCGGCATCGTGCTCAGTTTCCGCCAGATCATTCGTCTGTTCCCGGAAATCCGCTGGGTCAATTCGCTCCAGGATGGACAGATCCCTGCCAGCCAGCCGCATCTTCTGGCGCCGGTCGCCAACCTGTTGCGGGATCGGCTGGGCGAGGCGGTGATTACCCCGTCCTCGATGCGCTCGATCCTCGACTCGGTCGGCAACCGCCTCGACGAAGCCAAGGACACCTCGCGCTATCTGACCGGGCTGCTGGTGTTCCTGGGCCTGCTCGGCACCTTCTACGGCCTGCTTGAAACCGTCACCAGCGTCGCTGGCACCATCCAGGCGCTGGACGCCACTTCGGGCGACACGGCGACGCTCTTTTCCAACCTCAAGGAAGGCCTTGCGGCCCCGCTGGGCGGCATGGGTACCGCCTTTTCGGCCTCGCTGCTGGGCCTCTCCGGATCGCTGATCCTGGGCTTTCTCGACCTGCAGACCAGCCAGGCCCAGAATGCCTTTTTCACCGACCTTGAAGACTGGATGACCTCCATGACCGAGCTCGACCACCCCATGACGCAGATGCAGATGTCCGGGCTTGGCGTGTCGGGCGACGAGATGCAGTCCATGATCGAGCAGCTTGGGACCACCATGCAGAACTCGAACTCCAGCCAGAACGCCATCCGCGCCATGGCCGAGCTCGCCCGCGGCATTGACGGCCTGGTCAAGCACATCCGTGCCGAGCAGGCTGACCTGCGCATCCACATCGAAGAGCAGGGTGCGACCAACAAGAAGCTCCGCGAGCTGATCGAGGCCATGCTGCGCGAGGGCGACGGCGAACGTCGCCCGAACTAGGCGAGGACCGCCATGGCCATCTCCTCCCGTTCGCGCCGCTCCCAGGTCACCAATTACTGGCCGGGCTTTGTTGATGCGCTCTCGAGCCTGTTGCTCGTCATCATCTTCCTGCTCTCGCTGTTCATGCTGAGCCAGTTCTTTTTGGGCCAGGAGATCCTGGGCAAGGATACGGCGATGTCGCGCCTCAACTCGCAGATCGCCGAGCTGACCGACCTGCTCCAGCTCGAACGCAGCAATTCTTCGGATCTCGAATCCACCATTTCGAGCCTCACCGCCACACTGGCCGGTGCCGAAGAGCAGAAGGCGGACCTGGCTGCCCAGCTCGCCGGGCTCTCCACCGGCGATGGCAGCAAGGACGCCACCATTGCCGGGCTGGAAAGCGACCTGCAGCGGCAGACTGACCTGTCTGAAGACGCCCAGGCCCAGGTCGCGCTGCTCAACCAGCAGCTGGCGGCGCTGCGCACGCAGATCGGCGCGCTTGAAGAGGCGCTGAACGCCTCCGAATTCCGCGACACCGAAAGCCGCACCCAGATCGCCGATCTCGGCCGCCGCCTCAATCTGGCGCTGGCCCAGCGCGTGCAGGATCTGAGCCGCTACCGCTCCGACTTCTTCGGTCGCCTGCGCCAGATCCTCGAAGGTCGCGCCGACGTGCGCGTCGTCGGCGACCGCTTCGTGTTCCAGTCCGAAGTGCTGTTCGCCGCCGGCCTCGCCGATATCTCGGAAGCCGGCAAGGCCGAACTCGCCAAGCTGGCTGGCGCCATCAAGCAGCTCGAGCAGGAGATTCCGGCCGACGTGAACTGGGTGCTGCGTGTCGATGGCCACACCGACCAGCGGCCGATCAATACCCCGCAGTTCCCCTCCAACTGGGAGCTGTCGGCGGCCCGCTCGATCTCGGTGACCAAATATCTCGTCGCCGAGGGCGTCTCCGCCCAGCACCTGGTTGCCGCCGGCTTCGGCGACAGCCGCCCCATCGACACCGGCGATACCGAAGAGGCCTACGCCCGCAACCGCCGCATCGAGTTCAAGCTCACCGAATAGGTGCCGTTTGACGGATCACGCGGCGCGGAATATGCTCTTGCGGTGATCCGGAGCTTCGCCGACAGGTCGACAGAACGTCTTTTTGACGACAGGTTCGTCAAGGCTTTCTCTGCGTTCGAACGTCCTGCCCGGCGCAAGCTGCAGCCCCTCGATTCTGCGGGCAGCCTCGACGATCTGAGGATGCCTCCGGGCAATCGGCTGGAAGCGCTGCAGGGCCGCCGCGCTGGTCAGTACAGCATTCGGATCAATGACCAGTGGCGCATCTGCTTCCGCTGGGATGGCGGTGCCCATGACGTCGAGATCGTCGACTACCACTGAGGATGACATGACTGAGCAACTCGAACTCATCACCCCAGGCGAAGTCCTTCAGGAGGAATTTCTGGCGCCGCTTGGCATCAGCCAGAACCGCCTGGCAAGCGATCTCGACGTTCCGGTGAGCCGCGTCGCCGAAATCATCAAGGGTAGGCGGGCGATTACAGCGGATACCGCCTTGCGGTTAGCCGAGTATTTCGGCACCACCCCGGAAATGTGGATGAACCTGCAGGCCGGCTACGAAATGCGGCTCGCGCGCCGGACTTACTGGCCCGAAGCGCGTGCGCGCATCAGATCACGGGTCTGACCTTCGTCGCCGAGCTGATGGGTCGCTGCCTGCTCGCTGCTGCGCCGCGCGTCGGCGAGACACCTGAAATACCGTTGGAACCGCTCGATCCGCGCCCGGGGCTTTCCGGCTCTCTTGCTCATCACTCTACTCTTCACTCCGCCGCCAGCGGCTCGTTCAACCTGAATTGCAGCTTGGCAAGTTCAGCATAGCGCCCGCCCTTGCGGACCAGTTCGTCATGCGTGCCGTGGTCTATCAGACGGCCTTTTTCGAGCACGAGTATTCTGTTGGCATCCCTAATGGTGGCCAGCCGATGCGCGATCACCAGCGTGGTACGCCCTTCCATCAGCCGCTCCAGCGCCAGCTGCACCAGCCGCTCGCTTTCGGCGTCCAGCGCCGAAGTGGCTTCGTCCAGCAGCAGGATCGGTGCATCCTTGAGCAGTGCACGGGCGATGGCGATGCGCTGCTTCTGCCCGCCCGAGAGCATTACGCCGCGCTCGCCCACGATTGTGCCATAGCCCGAGGGCAGGTCCGAGACGAACTCGTGCACCAGCGCGGCGCGGGCCGCCGCTTCCACTTCCGCGTCGCTGGCATCGGGTTTGCCGAAGCGGATATTTTCCGCCACCGTGCCCGAAAACATCACCGGATCCTGCTCGACATAGGCGAAACGCTTGCGCAGCTCGCGCGGATCGACCGCCCGCACGTCGATGCCATCGACCAGGATGCGGCCGCTCGTCACGTCGTAAAAGCGCTGCAGCAGCGCAAAAACCGTGGTCTTGCCGGCGCCCGAGGCGCCCACCAGGGCCACCGTCTCGCCATGCCCCACGGCAAAGCTGAGGTCCGAGAGGATCGGATCACCGTCCCGCGTCTTGTAGGTGAACGCGGCATTTTCGAACTGCACCGTGCCCAGAGGCGGCACCGGCAGCGCCACCGGGTCGGCGGGCGGCTTGATTTCAGCCCCGGTATCGAGGATTTCCACCAGCCGCTCGGTGGCGCCCGCCACCGTGTTGAGCGTGCCCATCACTTCCGAGATCGAGGCGAAGGCATTGGTGGCCATCAGCGCATAGATCATGAACTGCGTGAGTTCGCCCGCCGTCACCGCGCCTTCGAACACCGATTTGGCGCCGAACCAGATCATCCCCACCAGGGCCACCGCGACCATGAGCATGATCGCCCCGATCAGCACCGCCCGCGCCAGCAGGCGCTCGACTTCCGCCTGAAAACTCGCTTCCGAGCGGCGGGCATATTCGGTGCCCTGCGGCCCTTCCTGCACGAAGCTCTTGATCGTCTTGGTCGAGCTCAACGACTCGGTCGCCATTGCCGACATGTCGGCCAGCGCATCCTGCGTCCGTCGGCTCATGCCGCGCAACTTGCGCCCCAGATAGATCACCGGAATGATGATCGCCGGCACCACCACCACCACCGCGATGGTGAGATAGGGGCTGGTCAGGAACATCAGCACGATCGCGCCGATAATGGTGACAAAGCCGCGCAGCGTCATCGAAAGGCTCGAGCCGATGGCGTGCCGGATGGTGGCTACGTCGCCATTGAGCCGCGAGGTCAGCTCGCCGACCCGGTGCGTGTCGAAGAACACCGCGTCCAGCGTCAACAGGTGCTCGAACACCGCTTCGCGCAGGTCCGCCAGTACCCGCTCGCCGATGATCGAAATGAAATAGAACCGTGCGCCCGAGGCGATCGCCATCACCGCCGCGATCAGGATCACCAGCCAGCCATATTCGGCCACCATGTCGAGGTTCTGCTCGACAAAGCCCTTGTCGATGATCCGTCCGGCCAGCGCCGGAATGGCCAGCGAGGTGATCGCCGCGATCAAGAGGAAGCCCAGCGTCAGCGACAGCCGCCAGGGATAGCGGATCACGAACGGCACCAGCCGCCGCAGGGGTCGCGTCAGTTTGCGATCAGCCTTGGCCTTGGCCTCCTTGGAGGCGGCACTGGCCGAAATCGAGTCTGTCATACGGACACACCTTCAAAACGCCCCCGATATAGGGACGAAGCCGCTCTGCCGCAACTTCAATCGCCCCCTGCGACCATCCGCGCCGCTGCTCTTGCTTAACCTGCAGTTTTTCTCTATGAACCGCGCCAATCCTGATCAACGGCTCGCCGGGCGCCCGCAAAGCGCCCGTTTGATTTGAGGCTCCGCCATGAAGAACGACATCCACCCCGACTACCACATGATCACCGTGGTCATGACCAACGGGACCTCCTACAAGACCCGCTCGACCTACGGCAAGGAAGGGGACACCCTCCAGCTGGACATCGATCCCACCACGCATCCGGCCTGGACCGGCGTGACCGGCAACCTGCTCGACCGTGGTGGCCGCGTCAGCCGCTTCAAGGACAAGTTCAAGGGCCTCGGCCTCTGAGCCGAAAGTTCTTCGGAAGTCAAAAACCCGGCCTCGCGCCGGGTTTTTTGTTTGTTCAGCTCCTCACGGGGGCCGATCGAACCACGGGCCGTGTCACCAGCCATGAGCTGTCATTCCCGCGCACCACAAAGGCCCCAAACCGACCCGCTACTTCGCCGTGAAGGCACAGAGCTTGTTGCCATCGGGGTCGCGCGCATAGGCGACATAGTGGGTGCCCTCGCGCACGCCGGGAGCGCCCTCGTCTGACCCACCATGGGCCAGTGCCGCAGCATGAAACGCATCAATCGCAGCAGGATCGGGGCCCTCGAAGGCCAGCATGGTGCCATTGCCGAATGTGGCCGCGCCACCATCGAAGGGCGGCGTCAGGCAGACCTTTGCCCGCTCCCCGGGGCGCCCATAGCGCGTCCAGGTCGCTGACGTCACTTCCCGCACCGCACCCAATGCCCCCAGCACCGCGTCGTAAAAGGCGATCGAGCGGTCCATGTCATTGGTCCCCAGCGTCGCATAAGCGATCATCCACTCCCCCATTCCACAGAGCGTTCAAACGAGCACCGTCATCCTCGGGCTTGACCCGGGGACCCAGTCTTCCTGCCACTTAAATGTGACGTCGCCTACCGCCGCAACTGCCCGAAGGCCGCCTTGAGCCGGCTGAGCTGATCGGAAATGCTGCCCACCCCGACATCCATCGGCAGGTCGGGCACGCCGCCCCGCTCGAGCTTGTCGAACTGGATCACCTTGTCGAACAGCCGGTCGCCCTTGGCGATATAATCCTTGAGCCGCTCGGGCAGTGCACCAAAGCCGGGCCCGCCGCGTTCCGACGGCGTCGCCGAGAACTTCACCTTCTCTTTTTCGGAGCGGGCGTTCTCGGCCGTCAGTTCGCCCTCGTTGACCGCCCGCTGCAGCAGCAGCCACGAGGCCAGCTGCATCAGCCGGGTGGTCAGCCGCATCGATTCCGTCGCGTAGACGAAGGATGTTTCGCGCGGCAGCCCGCGGCTTTCGCTGCGTCCGTCGCCGTCGAGATAGGCCGCGACCTCCTCGATCAGCGTCATCCCCTCGCGATAGAGCAGATCGAAACCACCCGACGCCACGATGCGCGGGCCGATGGCGATCGCTTCAGCCTTGTCTCGAGTCTTGTCCAAGATCCTGCCCGACATTTTGGTGGAGTTTGAGCATACGCCCGCCGGGCGCCCACGTCACCCATGGCGCAGCCGGGTGCTTGAGAGAGGCTTAACCCGCCGAAATCGGCGGCGTTCCGACCCCTGAAAAGAAAAAAGAGCCGTCGAAACGGCTCTCGAAAGTTAACAGGGAGGCGTCAAACAGAGGGAGAAACCACTCTGTAGAATCCAGCGAACCGGATGACTCAAGGTTTACCTCGCGGCTGTTAATTTGAGGTTAACAGGACTCGTTTTCTTAACCTTGCCGATGTGTGACTGGGGTTTGGAACGAAAGGTGGTCCGGTGTCTGCTGCGGCTTCGTCAGAAACACGTCGCTTCACTCACCGCTGTCATTCCCGCGCAGGCGGGAAGGTGGACTCTCGTTTGAAGTGCAACAGTTGCTGCGAGAAGGCTTCGGCTGGGGTTCTCCAGTCAAGGCATTTTCGCGGGGTGGCGTTGTAGGCCGCGATCAGCTGGGCGAAGCGGTGG
>Ga0247843_1000152_pt1 | contig 159211 bp, 129 predicted proteins | sample LaCruzMarch2017__FD_192420 | JGI IMG/M metagenome (GOLD analysis project Ga0247843, IMG submission 192420) | Freshwater microbial communities from meromictic Lake La Cruz, Castile-La Mancha, Spain - LaCruzMarch2017_8m | ecosystem: Environmental > Aquatic > Freshwater > Lake | place: Spain... | reverse complement strand
AGAAGCTTCTTTACGACAGCTTCCCTGAATTCCTGATTATATCGTGGAATTGTTCCCATGCATTATCCTGATCTCAACCCCCTGTGCTTATTTAAGTTACACGACAACTACCCTGAAACAGGGGGTACGCCTGTCTCAGGCCCTTGGTGTTTCTATTCCCCAAGTGATCTTTGGTTACACGGGTGCCCATATCGGTCCTGTGATCAAGCACCATTTACCAAAAGAGGTTCCGGATTTTTTAAGAGGTCCCATTGCTGATGCGGTTGTGAATTTGACAGCAGTCTATGATCCTCGTCATCATCTGCCCCACCTCAAAGCGAGGTCTCTGGCGATTCGTGCTTCAGCAGAAGAAGTTTTCCCCCAGGAATCTTGGTCTGTGCTCGAGAACCTGCTACCCCCTCCTAAATCGCTCGTAATCATTGAGGGACCACATATTCATGAAGGGCAGTTTTTGATGATTCAGCAAACGGAACAAGCTATTTTGAATTGGCTTCTTTGATCATCTAACTAAAATGAGCCTTTAACTCATGAGAAGGCAAAGTGCGCCCTCGGTGTCGGTCAGGATCCAGCTGTTGTAGGAAAAACAGCTGTTATTCAAAAGATCCTTATCAATCATTTTTTGCAGCTGAGCTTGAACTTCGGACTGAGGCAGTCCTTTCAAAAAAAGTTCCTCAATTTGCTTTTCACGTGGGGATGATGCAGCTTTTCTACGAAAAGCTTTCCCGATCGATTGAGGAACATCAAAGGAAGATTTGGCGAGTGAGCTTGCCGAAGCTGCCTCGGTCTTAGCATTGAAAAGCAAAGGCAAGCTTCCAACAGAAAGTTGCAAGGCCATCAGTTGGAGAAAGTTTCTGCGTGCAAGCTGATTCATCGAAGCCTCCTTTTACTCAAGTGATCGGCAAGTCTTAAAGCCAGTGCAATAATGGTTAAAGTAGGATTAGCATAGCCTCCCGTTGTGAAGACGGAGGATCCTCCAATATAAAGATTTGAAATGCCATGGACCTTACAGTTGGAATCTACGACGCCATCTTTTGGTCGATGAGACATTCGAGTTGTGCCCATGTGGTGATGGCCCACAGTGATATCGGTGGACCAATCGGACTCGGACTCTATATTGAGTCTGCCTCGGCCGTAGCCTTGAAAGGCGAGGTAGCGAATGGCTGCCTCAGTGGATTTTTTGATGGTTTGCCGATCCTTTTCGCTGTAGACCAAATGAATTTTCATTTTCCTAAGGCCGACGGAGTCTCGCTCCTCGCTCAGCTCCACTCGATTTTGATATTGCGGTTCCATTTCTGTGCGAGCGAAGAGATGGGCAAAGCTCACTTTGGATAAATCGGTTCCTAGTCCCTTCAAAAGATTCAGAACCTCGGGTGAATCCTTCGGTGCTTTGGAAACTTTGCCAATTTCGCAGCAGAAGTTCATGGTTTGATACTGCTTTTGAAAGGCAGCAGAAGTTGCAAAAATTCGTTTAGGAAATTTTTCTTCGAAGTCCTCGTAAGTTTTGAGCCATGCTTTGTCCTTCAGATTGATGAAACTTCCAAATGAGGTGTGGGGATGTTCCATAAAGTAGCGACCCACTTTGCCCGATTGATTACCGAGACCATTTTTAAACTGATGGTTGGAATTCAACAATAGACGAGGATTCTCCAGGCCACCACAGGCCAATACAAATTGGTCTGCTTGAACTCGAATGGATTGATTCTTTTGGTTCAGAAGCACCACTTGTTGGATCTTATTTTCCCCGGGCCTGCAGTCAAAACGGATCACATTAGAATTTAAGAGAACTTCGACATTTGCTGCACCTTCAAGCTCGTTTCGATACTTTTCACCAAAACGGGTCGGTGGGCTGATATAAAAATGTCGGGTCACTATCTCCGGCGATGGACTGGGTTTAGGAAAAAAGGAGCCGTGGGTGGGCTCTTCTGGATAACGAAAAGACTGATCCTCGTTCACCAAATTGAAGGCTTCGATTTCCACGAGGCGTGCAGCCTCTGAGTAATAGGGAACCAATGCCTGTCTTCCGATGGGCCAACCGCTGTCTCGAACCCAGGGCCTCTTTTCAAAATCGATTGCATCCAGAGGACGAGTCCAGCCTCCCCAATGATTGGTGGCTCCGCCAAAGTACCTGAGTCTTGAAACAAGGGGATATTCGGTTGAAAGCAGTTCACGAGGGCTGGATGCAACACCAGCGCCTTTATAAAAATCCTGACTCGCATTTGTATGATCGTAGCCGCCAGCTTCGAGTAGGGTCACTTTCAGATTTTTTCCTATCAGAGCCCGTGCGAGAGTGATACCAGCCGCCCCTGCGCCGACGATGCAGATGTTTGTTTTGATGATTGAGCCATTCTTAAAATCATCTGCGGATCTTTTCATGCTGGGTGTCTCCTTTTGAGACTTTCATTCAATGGTTGAATCGAAAGCCTCCTCGCTCCAGCTTTATATAACAAGATTCGTACCCTTAATAATTGGGTTGGGAAGCGATTGGATGGAGTTGACCCTTTCAGAGGCAGATGTCGTTGAATGAGATTTGAACAGATGTCGAAGAATCCCTCTCTCTCAAATGGCTTGAGCAGCTCGTCGATTCAAGGTCGACTATTTCTGATTGAAGAGAAAAAGACGTCAGCACTGCTGAGGTTCACATCTTAAAGTAAAGGAATCGTGACTCCCACAATGAGGTTCAATACACCAAGCCCAACAAGAATTGATTTGGTATTAGAATCCGTTTCATTTCTGGCCGCATAGAAATTAAAGCCAGCAACAATGGAGTGGGTGATCATGTTCAATCTTGATTCCAATTCCCGACGCTCAAGTTCCTGCTTCAAAAAGACTTCCGTGAGTTGGTTCCGCTGTGAAAGACTTAGGTTCGAAGATTTCAGTGCGTGATGGAAGGAGTCATTTGGTTCGCCCACGAGTATTTGAGTCAAACCATATCCGAAGGCAAAAGCGCCAAGTCCTTGCGAAAATCCATAAACCAGCCGAGAGGGAGCATCTTGACTGCGCTGCTGGCCGACGATCCCTCCGATGGCTACAAGTAAACCCGATGCGATATAGCTGGACCCTAAAGTTTTACGTTGCTGGCTTTGTTCATCCAACTGAGACGTAAATTCATTCCAAGCGCCTCCTTGGGTCTCTTCCTTGCCCATGGCTCGCAGTTCGAAGCATTGAAAGAGCACTGAAGAAATAACTGTGCAGACGAGTAAGCTGCGAAAAGAAAATTGCACCAATCTCATAATTCAAAACCGATTTCTGTATAGATCCGATCTTGGTTCAGCCTTCTGCCAAATCTGGATTCGAATCGACTGGAATTGAATGAAAGACTGGCCGTTAGAGCCCGATGATTCACCATAAATCCTATAGCATTTGAACTTTTTGAGAAATGAGTCAGCACTTTCAAAATACCAAAACGATAGTAACCGCCCAAGGTGAGCGCCTCATCGAGGCTCTGAATTTGCTGACTCCATTCTAAATTGGCTCCAAGTCCAAATTGGGAATTTAAAAACCGGGGATTGATCGCGGCACTCCCATGAATCGCCATGGATCTTGAAAAAGCATTGGGATTGTTAGATTGAAAGCCCCAATTTTTCACGGCCAAAGAAAGCTCCGGATTAAGTTCTGTTCGATCGGGAGAATATAAAATTCCTGGTTCGAAATAGATTTCGTTTTGAGTCTGCACCTGCAAAAACTCTTCTCGGCCCTCAGCCAAAACATCCGTTAGGAAAAATTGAGTTTCCAACCATTTTCGCTGTGTCCCTCGAATTTGAAGGCCCGCGTAGATCTCATCGGCCCAATAACTCGCTAACTGGCCTTTAATCACATGTTCCTGCGAGACTGCGATGTAGGTTTCAGGCAAAGCAGCATTCGCGAACATCGAAAAGTATTTGATTTGATAAGGAATGATCGCAATGGCAGCGGTGGGTCGGAGTATTCCGATTTCCACTTGAGATTCGAGTTCTGAGCTTTCCGAGCGATTAAAAAGAGAACGAATGGTGTCTTCCTTGGCTTTTCCGCCGATGATTTCTGAGGCTTCTTGAGAAAAACCAAGGTGATTGGACCAGAGCACTGAACCATAATTTTGATCTTTATTTTCTTTTGCGGTGTGAGCTGGATTGCAGGGAAGGCCCGAGGCCACCCGATCAAAAGCAAAACAAGATTTAGAAAGTAAACGAGCGGAAACGCCGGAAAGATCCGCTTCGAGATAATTCGGAATTTGCGCCTTTGCAAAAAACGAAAATAGAAGAATAAGAATAAAACCTGGTCCACGAAGTTGCTTCAAGGGCACCTTCCAATTTGAAATGTCTGCTGGCGAAGCGCCCTTTCAGCAATACCTAACTCGGGCATAGAGGAATGAAGATCTTTGAGGCCTTCAGGAAAAGCTAAACTCAAGTCTTTGAGTGAATTAATAAAGAGGCCCAGCGAATTCACTAAATTCATCGATAGCAAAAGGATTTTGCTGTCATCGGCCGCAGAAGCCTGAATGCAGATTGTATTCTGCTGCACTGAAAGCTCTCCGAGGAATTTCTGAGAATCTTCAAGGCCACTTCGGACCAAGATGATTGCAAGAATCGCTCGGTAGAGTCTTCCTCCCCGAGTGCTGCTTTCTGAAAGCGCATCCAGAGCTTGGTTGAGGTAAACTCTTTTACTTGATTCAAGGTAAGGAATTTTCTCGATTCTTTTTTGAATTGCCACGAGTTGATCTAAAAGAATTTTTAAAGACTGCGCTTGATTTTCAAGATTCTTCGAGGAAGCTGCAAAAAGTCGAAATCCACCCAGCGGGATGTTAAAAGCTTTTTGATCTGGGCCAACAAGCCCCTCGTAACCGATCACAAAACCCCAGTAGTCTTCCACATGAATCCCTGCTTTTCCGGAGAAAGCCGAAGCTAAGATTCGAGTGGCTCTTTCATTTTTTTCTGCCTTGAGAACTGTTTGGCAGAGCTCGATGGCCCCGTCGTAATCTCTCTGGTCCACTAGGCGAGTGGCTTGAGCTAATTTTTGGTCGACCGCACTGAGGTCGGACTTTTTACTGCAGGACATACCGAATTGTAAGACTCCGATCAGGAAGATAGTTCCTAAGAATCTATTAAGGATTCGGAAGTCTTTGTGCTGCATGCAATCCATATAGCTTAGTCTGGCGATAGAGGAGTCATTTAGCTGATGCTTTGAAACTCTTTCATGACAGATAAATTTTGCATCACACAGTTTGTCACTTCAAGCTCATCTTCGATGAGAAATTTCAAAAGCCACCAACCTGAAGCTTTGCCTTCTCTGAAAATTGAGGTTCCTGTGTTAAAACGACCGACAAATTGATTAGGAATTCTTTTAATTGTTTCGTCTAAATGTTTCGGGTTGGGGGAAATTATATGAAGACAGGCATTGTCCTATTTGCGAGCGGATTTTTATTGAGTTTGGGTGTCAGCGCGCACTCCTCGATTGCTCAAGAACTGCAGGATCTGCAAGTAGAGAGATATGAGGTTGCTCAGAAAACTACACTTCGCAAAATTGTCTGCATCAAATCCGGATCCAACTTAACTGTTAAAACCGACAGTTTAAGAGAAAACCGTTTTCAAGTTCCCAGTGGAACCCCAGTGAAAGTTTTTCAGGGCTGGGGCGACAATCGAAAATCGATTTCGGTTCGCGGTAAGTCTGTGAGTTTTGTAAAAGTTCAGTTCCCCACACTCAAAGGTGCCAAGAGCTACGGCTGGATCGCCGAGCAATTTATAGCCACTCCTGAAGAGTGTTCGGGTACGTCTCAGACACCAGACCAAGCTAAACCAGACCAGGGGAAAGATGACAACTCCGAGAACGAACAGCAGGAGCCCGTCAAGCCGATAGCGCCAACCAAGCCGAGCCCTAAAAAGCCAACTCCTAAAGAAGAAAATAGTGATGAAAATGAACAGGACGCACCAACAGAAAGACAGACTCCAGCAGGCTCGTTGGGCGAAGACATCAGTGGACTGAATGACTCTAAATGCTGCCGATTCCCACTGAATAATAAGCCCACTTCAGCTTATACTTCTGGGATGCGACGCTTTGGCGCTGGTCGTAGCGGCGGTCGGAGACTTCATGGAGCCAGCGATCTTTATCGACACCTCAATGAAAAAATCTATGCCGTAGCCGACGGAGTTGTGCTTCGAGATTCTTATCATTTTTATCAACAGACCACTGCTTTGGAAGTGAAACACGAAGGCGGCTTCATTGTTCGTTACGGCGAGAATACATATAAATATCCAGCTGGTATTCGTGGTGGAAGAAAAATCAAAGCGGGTCAACACATTGCGCATATGGGTAAAGTGAGTTCCAACTGCTGTGAACCAATGCTGCACTTTGAGCTTTATAGCGGAAGAGCAAAAGGAGGATTGAAAGGTGGTGGACCCTACCAGCGTCGATCTGATCTTCTGAATCCAACAAAGTATCTACTGAAATGGGAAGACAAAACCCTCTCGCCTATGAAATAGAGACAAACTAAAGACAGACTAGAGACGAACTAGGGACGAAATAGAGAATAGAGGGGCATGCGATGACTGCACTTTCAAAAATTTTGAAACATTCCAAGCACAGGCTAGCCGCTGCTGCCAGTTTGGTGCTGATTCTGATCGGTGCAGGCCTTATCTTGAAGACCCTTTTTGGCTCTCACTTCGGGGCTAAGGATCAATCAAGAAAGGCAGTTCTTGATCTGCCTCACCTTAAGCGGAAAAACTTCATTCCCTCTGCACCCATGAATCCTGCAGCTGCGCGGCTGACAGGAAATTCCAACCAGCTGGCGGCGGCTGGAGTCGAAACTGAAGAGGAAGAAAATGATGGATCACAATTGAATCGACGAGAGGTCGAATCTGTTGCGACCTTTCTTCACTCCTTCAGTTCTTTTGCAAATGAATCTTTGCGCCATGATGAATGGTTTCATCAACTGAAAAATTTGGGTTTAGAGCCTGAAATCGCAGAAAACTCCAATGAGGATACTGGTAGAATGCTGATCATCCGCACGGAAAAGTCGATGGAAGGCACGCGTTATCTTCACGCACAGTTTTTTGAAGACGAAAATGGAGATTTATTCCCACAGCATCTTTCTTTTGAAATTCGTCCCAGCAGCAATTCTGAACAAATTGCGCTTCAGAAGATTCAAGATATTTTTGGCGGTATCGGTGAGCCCACTTCTCAATCTAAGGGTTTTCGCGAATGGAAAACTAAGAATTGTTTGACTGTGTGGATGAAGACGATGAGCAAAGAAGACTTTGAAAACGATCCTGATAATGCTTACGAGTACCCTCAAGACGTGGGATCAATCAAAGTAGCTCAGGAGCTCGATCCTCATTGCCACGAATCTGAGCCTCACCAACAGTGAGTCAAAATTTTCGATGCAATTACAGTTTTACTTTCTTCAGTTGCTTCTTGCTCAGTTTAGCTTCCCAGGCAGCAATTTTTGGCGAATCAAATATTTTGGACATTGCAAAGGCGTCTGGATTTTCAAAAGAATCCCAGTCTATAGCGGTGGCCGTTCTTTCGGCGAATCATCAGTCGATCGATTCAAAGCAAATCGAAATAGATCTTGATTCCTTGGAGGGCATCTTCTGTCCATCCGAGCCTTTCGCTGGTCACTCCAGTTTGAGTTATGCCTGCACAGGTTTTCTAGTCGCACCCGATCTTTTAGTCACGGCCGGTCACTGTGCAAGCAACGTTGGTGAAACTAAAAATGAAACAGGAATGTACTGTGAAGCTTTTCAGTGGCTTTTTGGCTATGAATCTGAAAAAGGCGATGGTCTGGCCTCGAAACTTTTTCCTGTGGAAGACTTTTATCGCTGCCGCAAAATCATCTATGCCGTGAGGGAGGAATCCTTTCCCTTTCGAGACTTTGCTTTGATTCAGTTGGATCGGCCTGTCAAGGGCCGAAGCCCTCTGAATTTGGCGAAAGAGCCCGTCAAATCGACCGAGAAATTAGCGATGCTGGGGCACCCCTGGGGTACACCGCTGAAGCTCACGAATGATGGGGAAGTCCTAGTGAACGCAATGAATCGACAACAGTTCTTGACCAACTTGGATGCTTTTTCTGGAAATAGCGGAAGCCCAGTTCTGAATGAAAAGAAAGAAGTGGTTGGAATTTTGATTGGTGGAACTCCCTCACAAGATCGAGTTCCTCACCCTCAAGCTTCCTGCCAAGTCCTCAATCGCTGCGATAGTCAGGGAAAAAACTGTCTGGCTCCCGACAAAGATACAAGTCAATTTCCAGGGTTCCAGGGGGTTGGCTCAGAAGTTCAAAGACTTGAACCTATCCTACAAATGCTTGAGGCACTCAAACTGCATCCTTGAAGCCTTTGGCGAACCGCCAGAGATTGAATCGAAGGATCGCTCGAATTTGATGGATTAGTCTTTTATTTCCAGTTTCGACAAAATAGCATAAAGACTCGGAACCACATAGAGGGTCAGCAGGGTCGAAACGATGGTCCCTCCGATGATTGTCAGTCCCATCGGAAGACGAATTTCTTGTCCAAAACCTGAACCAAGAACCAAAGGCAAGGCCGCTGCGATGGTCGCGACCGAAGTCATTAAGATGGGTCGAAGGCGCACAGGACAGGCTTCGCAAAGCGAATCGATGACACCCTTACTTTGATCCATCCGATGACGAACTTGATTCGTAAATTCAACAAGAAGAATCGAATTCTTTTTTGCGATGCCCATAAGTACGATCAAACCGATATAGCTAAAAAGGTTCAAGGAGACATCAAACATCCATAAGGCAATCAATGCACCCGAAACACTGAAGGGGAGTGCAATCAAGACTGAGATCGGGTGAACAAAAGAATTGAACTGCACTGCCAAAATAATATATGCCACCATAATCCCGATCAGTAGGGCAGAGGTGAGGCTTTTAAAAGATTCCGCAAAACCTTGAGAGGCCCCTTCCAGTCCTATTGCATATCCCGAGGGCAAGGTGCTTTTAGCAATATCTTGGGCAGCACGAATCACCTCAGACTGCGATTGTCCTGGGGCCAAGTTTCCAAAGATAGAAATCGCGCGCTGGCGATTCAGTCGATTGATGGACTGTGTAGTTTTTTTCTCACGAAATTCGACCAGTTCAGAGATCGGAATTAAATTGCCGGCTAAATTTCTGACATATATTTTCTTAAAGTCTTCGGGCGTTTTCAGTTGGTCTTCCTCGATTTTAAATCGAATATCAAATCGGGTGCCGCTGGAAGTGAATCGACCTTGGCGAAGGCCGCCAACTCCCGCAGAAATTGCTTGTCCAAGGCTTTCGATGGAGACCCCTCTTTGCGCCATCGCCAAGCGATTCGGGACAATCTCTAACTCAGGAAGGCCTTTTTTAAAATCCTTGTCGAGATCCACAGCAAATTTTTGAGCCTCTAATTTCTCCATAATTTCATCGGCTTTTTGATCCAGCAGATTGAGATCAGGTCCACGGATGTTGAATGCTACGGGGTTTTGCCTCCCGGAAGAAAGATTTCTTGCAGAGATGTCTCGCATTTGAATGCGAAGTCCCTTTACGGCTTTAAATTTTTCCCTGAGGCGATCCATAATCTGAAGATGCCCGACGGAACGATCGGCTCTTGGTTTTAGCCCAATCGGGATAAAAAAACCATTGACCGCTGCACTGGGGCCTCCGGCTCCGATCGACACAAAGTATCTGTCAATATCAGGATCTTCAGACAGGATCTTTTCGATGGGCCGAACCGCATCGCTTGTTTTCTGCAGGGAAGTTCCCGGGGGTGTTTGCCCCTGTGCGATGATAATGTCCTGATCTTGCGCCGGCACAAATTCTTGCCGGACTTTGGATACGATCAGCATCGACGCAGCAAAAAGTCCGATGGAAGAAAACAGCACCAACCAGCGATAGCGCAGAGACCATCGAAGGCTATTCTGGTAGGCATGCGCCAAACGATCAAAAATTCCATCCAGAAAATGTTCGAGTTTAGAAACTTTGTGTTCTTTACCCATCAGCGCAGCGGCTCGCATCGGTGTAATAGTTACGGCTTCCAGAAGTGAAATTAAAACAGCCGCGCTCATCGTGATGCCGAACTGCAGGAAAAATTTCCCAATAATTCCATCCATAAAAATCACGGGAAGAAAAACGGCGATGACTGCCAAGGTCGCAGCCACTGCTGCGGGTAAAACTTCAACGGCGCCATCATAGGCGGCCTGCTTTGGGGGTTTATCCATGCGATAATGGCGGACAATATTTTCCAAAAGCATAATCGCATCATCGACAACGATGGAGATCGCCAAGGTCAATGCAAGCAAAGTGAAAAGATTGAGCGTGAATCCTGAAAAGTAGAGGATAGTGAAGGTTCCAAGAATCGAAGTCGGAATCGAAAATAAAATATTTACGGCCGCGGAAAAGCTTCCGAGAAACAAGAAGCAAATCACAATCGTGATAACTCCAGCCGATAAAAGTTTTTCCATGCTTAACTTTGAAGTGGCTTCTGTTGGACGAGTGAAGTTGATATTCACCATGTGTTTATAGTTGGGTGGAAATTGTTCTTTCAGCTGATCCAGTTTATCGAGAACACTTTGCACGACATCAATTTCGTTTGTGCCCCGCTGTTTGCGGATTTGCATAGCTATGGCCGGCTCACCAAAAACGCGAGCCACTCGGCGGATATCGGAAAGGCCATCTTCGACTCGCGCCACATCCTTCAGCCGAAAGTCCCGATCATGAATGATCTGCCCACCACGCCTTAAGATGCGAAGGTTTTCGAACTCTTGAATATTTGGTGCTTCGCCCAGCCAGCGGACGCGCAGCTCGCGTCCGGCTTGGGTGAATTGTCCCGCAGCAGCCTCTGTGTGCTGGGACTTAATAGCTTCAAGCACGTCACTAATCGTCAAATAGTTGGCTTTTAATTTATTGAGATCAATCCACACACGGAGATTTCTTTCGCTAAAACCTCCGATGCTGACTTCGCCAACTCCAGGCAAAAACTGCAACTGATCCAAAAGAAAATTATTGGTCCAATCCAGCATTGCTCGCAAATTATTGTCGCCATAAATAGACACAATGACGATGGGATCTTCTTCCGGGTTCTGTTTGCGAATCACGGGAGGATCTATTCCTGCGGGAAGGCGCAATTGCGAAAGCGCAGACTGAACCTCTTGCAAAGCCACATCAATGTTTCGATCCATGCCAAATTCCAAAGTGACGCGCGCACTGCCTTGCTGTGCCGAGGACTTCATTTCCTTGATGCCTTCGATGGCAAGAAGGCGCTCCTCGATGGGATCGATCAGGTCAGACTCCACGAGCTCAGGGGCTGCTCCTTCATAAGAAACTGAGATACTCAAAATTGGAAAATCAACGTCTGGCAGTTGACTCACGCCCAATTTATTTAAGGAGATTGCTCCGAAAACGATGAGGGAAAACATCAACATCCAGGCAAAAACGGGTCTTCGGAGTGATAGGTCTATGAGATCCATGATCCTCCCTTGGCGGATTCTTATTGTGCGGAAGAAGGTTTGCCTTCGTCAATCCTATTGGAGTTACAAGGCAAATTTAGAACCAAAAAAAAGTTGTCTTTTTGTTTCTTTCGGAGGACTTGCCTTTAAAATTCACCAAGGTCTAGACTGCTCGGGGGGGGCTTATGAAAATGCTATATGCTTTTAACAAGAACCAGAATTTATGGAAATTTTTTGGCAGCTTTTTATTCATCTTGGTGTCATCGATCGTGCAATCGACAGTGGCTTGGACGAATCCTGTATTTGCGCAAAGAGAAAGCCCTGCGGATTTACCGGTCGCAGCAGCCGTCTGGCAGTTTGCCGAAGCTGTCGATGAAGTAACGGCAAAAACCGCTTGCCATGGCTTTATCGATAAAAATCCTCAATCTGCCTTTGAACTCCGCTTCGTTGCGGTCAAAGATCGCAGCGATGTGCCCTACCTGCTGTTTAAAGTTTGGCCAAATGCATCCTCGGGCAATCTGCCGGCTGAGCCAAAATACTTCCTCAGCATCGACAACAAAGTGAAACACACCCTTCATCTGATCAGGCCTTCGACCAATCCAGATCAGCCAAACATTTATTGGTATGCGCCAACAGACTTCAATCAAGTGATTGAGGTTCTTATCGGTGGAAATTTTATTAAAATAGTGAATGCGTCCAACGCTTTGATCGCAAATCTTTCACTCAAGGGATCCAGTGCTGCATTTACAAAAGTTGAGAAATGTTTAGGCGGTAATGGCTATCTTCCTCAAGATTTTTTAAAATCTCTCAATGCAGCGATAAACCCACTTCCTGCCCTTGGTGAATCTGGCGGCCAAGCGCTTTGGAATTCCGTTCGAAAGGCCTTTGCAGCCTCTCTTGCCGGTGCTGCGTTAAAAAAGGAGCTTCAAGCCGTGCAAGCTCAAATTGCGGCTTTGGAACCTAAAGAAAAAACTGCTCTCACGAATTTTGATAAAGCTTTTAAAACTTGGGAAGCCTCAAATAAAAAATGGACCGGACTCCTTGAGCGCATTTCACAGCTCCAAGAGGAAAATAAAAATTTAGCTGCGCAAATCGATCAACTCAAGACGGAGCTGGGTGCGGCCCAAGCTGATCTTGCTCAGAAAAAAGCGACCTACGATCCACTGAAGGCCCAACTAAAACCACAAGAGGATGAGGTTTCCACTCTTGCTTCGGCAGTTCGAAGACTCAATTCCCAAATACAAGACTATGAAAGCACCATTTCTCGCAATGAATCTAAAATTTCTGAGTTGCTCGCTGAGCGAGACCGCTTGATCCGAGCCATTCCCGGTATTGAAAGCGACTTGGCTTCGGCGCAAAGAGGCCTGCGTGATGCGCAGTCGGCCTTGGACAGGTTTGATGTTCCCAGCGTGATTCGAGATCGCCTCTGGCGCCATCCTTGGTACAACTCCAAAGTGCAGGAAAAGCAAACACTGGAAAGAAATATTCAGTTTAAAAGAGGCGACCTTCGCAATGCTCAATTTCGGCAAAGAGACCTGCAACAACAGCTGAACACCTGCCGTGCTCAGCCCACTCCCAACTGTTCTCAACTTGAATCTGAGTTGCGCAATCAAGAATCAATCATTCGTTCCTTGGAGTCCGACCTGAACTCTATGGAGTCCAACCTCCGCAGCCTGTCTTGGGACATTGAACGCATCGAGCAAGAAGTGCGATCAGAAGTTGATCGCGAACGTAATCAATTAATCAGCAATCGATCAGCGAAACAAAATGCAGTGGATGAGCTTCAAGAAAGCCTGAACTCGAAAGAGCGACGAAAGCGGGATATCGAAGGCGAAGTTCCAATTTTACGATCTCAGAACGCAGATTTGAGGGGTGCCCTCCCCGGGCTGCGCTCGGAGCGGGATTCAAAAACCACGTTGCTCAGGCAGGCTGAGCAGCGATTGGCTGACTTAAGAAAATCTTTGAATTTTGACATAGTTGAACAAGCTTATATTCTGGCTCGGGACCGAGTGGCTGATTTGCAATCCGGCATTCAAACAAAGACTGCTAAAATTCAGCAGAATCAAAAAGACATTCAAGCAACACAAGTTCAGGCAGACAAACAAAAGCCAATTGTCGAAAAGAATTTAGCTGCAAAAAATAAAGCAGAATCAGAATTGAAAGTGCTTCAAGATCAGCTGCAGCCCCTTCGCCTCCGAGCGGCAGGCTTGCAAGAAAATCTGAATCTCGCCATCGCGGATTATCAGGCCTGGAAAGGTCAGTATCAGGCTTTACTCAAGGCACTATGATTGGGGTGCATGATTTAAGTGCATGACTGGGGAGAATTTGATAGCCTTCGCAAATGAGTCCTGTGCGAACAGCTTGAGCTAATGCAAAGGCGCCTTTTGTGTCCGAATGGATGCAAAGGGTGTCTGCGGTCTTTGCAAGTTTCAGGGCTTGCAGCGCGGCCAGAGTTGGATCCAAAATAAGCGCTCCAACCTCTGATCTTGGCTTTAAGAATCCATTTTCCGTGTATGCTCGGTCTACAAAAGCTTCGCCCAGGCAGGCGATGTTCTGTTTCAGGCAACTTTTGTGAATCACCGAATTTTGTAAGACCACAATCGGCAACTCATAAGGGGCGAGGCAATCCATCAAAAATTCCGCCCACTCTGCATCTTGTGCTGCCAAATTATAAAGGGCTCCATGGGGTTTAATGTGGGTTAGTTTTTGCCCCTCACTGGAAAATACTTTTTGAATTAAGTCGAGTTGCTGCTGCAAAGCTGTTTTTAGTTCTGAGAAAGGGAGAGTCATTTTGATTCGACCGAAATTTTCTCGGTCAGGAAAACTGGGATGGGCACCCAAAGCAAAGTTGATCAGGCTCTGTTCTGAAAGCGCGCGCACAAATCGCAACACTTTACGAATCGAGGCTGCGTCACCGACATGACCCCCGCAGGCTATATTCAGCGAACTAACAAGTGGATAGAGCAAGCACTCGCCATTCCCTTCGGCGATTCCCAGGAGATCTTCACCGGCGTCCAGATTGAGATCGATGGATAGTTTTGCCACAGAAGCTGGGTCACGCGACGACATGGAACCTCAATTTTTGCCCGGGTCGGAGTTGGCCGATTTTACTCAGCTCAGAAAATCGAATGCAGGCCATTTTGGGGTAGCCTCCGGTGGTTTGTTGCTCACAAAACAAGATCATCACTTGTCCTGATGGTGTAATCTGAAGGCTTCCGTTTGCGACTCCTTCTGTGGGAAGCTCTTTGTTCTGAAATTCCTTCAGTCTCGCAAAGGGAGGCGCCATCAAGCGAAGGCCCAGTCGATTGCATTCAGTGGAAACTTCAAATTCAAAGCGAGCTATATTTTGTTGTGAATCCTCAGTAAACCAGTGCCACTGAGGGCCTCGCGTGACAGAAAGTTCAGCTACGGGAAGTGAATAGGCATCACGAATTTTCAATGGTGATCTTTGAAAACCTTTCGTGGCTATCGGGGCGTCGACCAGCAAGAGGTCACCAGTTTGTAAAGCCCGACCATACAGACCTCCCCAGCCTGCAGCTAGGAATGTAGATCGACTTCCTAAAACATAGGGAACATCAATGCCACCTTGAAGGCAAAGATAACTCCGAAGCCCTTGCTCGATATTGCCAATTTGCAAAGTATCACCAGCATTGAAGGAGTAAGTGGTCCACATCGAAATCTCGTGGCCATTCTGCCGAGGACTGCTGCTGCTTCCTGTGAGGCAGCCCCAGCTCGGTTTCAGAAAGCGAAAAGTTGCACCAGTTGCTGTCATCTCGATTGCCGCGGCATTTTCAGAATTACCAAGAAGGCGATTTCCTTCCTGAAGGGCAAAGGAATCTGCTGCTCCTCCTGCTGAAACACCAAGATGGGCAAATCCAGGCCTGCCAAAATCTTGAACCGAAGACAGAAAACCAGGACTCAAAATTTCGAGCGTGGCCAATGATAAATCTTTTGATAAATCAATTGATTTATCTTTTGACGAATCAATCTCTTCTGATTTTCCTGAGCGACTTTCTTCAAAGTTTAAATTTTGGGAAGCTTGAAAAAGCAGACGATCTCCCGGCTGAAGAAAAGAAGGCTCAGCAGCGGCCGGATCGAAAAGCTTGATCGGGGTCCTCCCAATCAACTGCCAACCCCCGGGTGATTCTTGTGGATAGATCCCGGTTTGAGATCCAGCTAAGCCGACAGAGCCTGCAGCCACTTTGAGGCGAGGAGTCGCTTTTCTAGGACAGTGAAGACCCACATCCAGCCCTTTGAGGTAAGGAAAGCCCGGTGCGAATCCCAAGAAAGCGACTTCGTAGGTCGGCCGAGTATGCAGACCAATTATTTCAGCCTCTGATTTATCCAGACTCTTCGACAGATCAGGGAGGTCAGGGCCGTAAACTCCTCCATAGATGACCGGAATGATTTTTATAGGAGCTTTTTCTGGCGACTTGAGAGCTTCCGACGCACTCGAGTTTTCGGCCGAGGCTGCCTCGGACGAACCCAGCGCCGAGATGACCTCTTCGATAATTCTTCTTCCTTCAGAGGAAGGCAGGTTCACAGGATTGTAAGAGACCATCAGGTTTTCATAGGCCGGATGGGAGTTCAGGAAAACTTGGGGAATCAGAGCTAGAATTCTGTGGTGAAGTTGGATGACCCAATAATGATCTGCAGAATCTAAAGATTCCGCAGCAATCGTAAAGGAGTGATCCGAGCACTCCTGGACTTTGAATTTGATCTTAATGTTCTTGAGTGGGTGACCGGACAAGAGAGATCACATTCTCTGAAGAGCCAGACTTTGCTCCAAAACTGTGATTAGCAATCACGAGCTTTTGCGCCACCTGCATCCAGCTCCAAAGCACAAAACCTGCGAAAAACAACTGAGAAAGAAAAAGCGCTAAGGCAATCGCAGCCCAGATAGAGGCCGTCTTGCGAACCTCTTCAAGGAAAGGAGTCCGAATGATTTCAAATTTGGAATCAATAGCTGTTTCAATCATACCCAGCTTTGAAAGCAGGTCTGTGGATTCTTGAAAGTTCTTGAGCTCCCGGTCACTGGTCTTCTTTAGCTCTTCGGCAATTCGAATGACTTCTGCAGAGCCGCTAGTTGCTTTCGTAAATTTACTGATCGAATCCTGGATCGCAGCTGCCTGCTTACGCAATAAGTTGGTAGCTTCAGAAAGCTGCTGAATGTGAGACCGCTGTCCTAAGTTGCGATTTGCCGCCAAGATCGCAGCCTTCTTGCCACCAAGGAATTCTATGGTGCGCAAGTTTTCGTTAATCTTAAGCTCCACTTCATTTTTACGGATCATCAAGTCAGAAAGATAGTTGGAGATATTGTCCCCTGAGGCCAATGACAACACATGATCGGGACGTGTTTGAAAAGTGATGAGCTCTCGATTGATTTTCATAAATTGATCACGAAAATGATCGCGCTGCTTTTCTAGAGCGGAACGCACTTGCTCAATTTCTTTTCTTTCCAACTGCTTCAGTGCTTCCAAAGCGAAGCTTGAATATTCAACACTCATGACATAGGTCAAATTTCGGTTCCGCGAAGAAACTGCAATCAAAAGATCCGAAGGGCTTGCTGGTGATAATGAAACCATCGAACGAGCGACCTGTGCAATTTCTTTGATTTTGTCTGGATTCGAATTCCAATCGTTTCCAAACTTGGCCTGCAGAGCCGCTGCTTGAGGTTCGCTGCTGGCCTCGAGCGCGTTGGAGTTAACTTTAAGTATCAAAGATCTTGCGAACTGCTCATAAGATTCGGGGCGCTGAAGAAATTCGACGGCTCGAGCGCTGCCGGATTGATTCTTTCTCGAAGGAGTCTGTTTCTTAACTCCGAAGAAATTGCTGGAAAAAGCCTGCAATTGGGAGGTCTGTGCATCGTTAATCACGATTTGTGTTTTCAACTCAAAAGGAGTCAACAAGACTTGGAATATCAAACCCATGAAGACCAAAGCCCCTGCTAGCGAAACACCGACTTTCCAATGAGTCAGTGCAAACTGAATTAGAGCTTTAAGTTCAATGTCATGGCCTTTGACAGCTCGTGGAGCTGACATAGGAGCCTCCTCTCAAAATACCTCGCGCTCAGCAATGTGCCCTAAAAGTTCGAAATGATCTATTCAGGGTTCGGTTATTATATTTTTTTCATTACTTCGTTGGAGGAAATGAAGTCCTAAATAACCAAAGCAAATCCAATACATTCGATCTGCCAATCCGCCAAGTGATAAGTGCATGTGATAGATAAAGAGAATAGGAAGATGGCTTAATACGTAAACACCTAAAGTCAGCCAAGGTGAGTGCTCTCTTAGGACTGCATAGCCTGTCCGTAAGATCAGACAGGCAAAGCCAAAGATGACTACAAGCGCAAATGGCCAGCCCGCAATCACAGCAGATGAAATAAACAGGTTATGGGGATCTTGAAAGGAATTGTAACTTTCGACAACATCTTCACCCTCTGCTGAACCAAATTTCGAAAGCAGGCCTAAGCCAATGTTTGGACTCTTTTCCAGCAAATCAAGGCCTCTGTATATTTCATCCAAGCGGTCACTGACTCCATCTTGAGCCTCGCGCTGACCAATTGCTCTTTCCCCGGTGAAAACGTCTTTTCCGAATTGTAAAATTTCCCCACCAAAGAGGGCCATACCTATTACCGTGATCCAGACAAGCAGTACGCGGGACATGCGAAAAATCTGACTCTTTGAACTGTAGAGGAAGAACTGCAGGCTGGTGCCGACAATGATCGCAGACAAAGCGCTCCGGGTACCGGTCAAGTAAAGTGCATAGAGAAAAGAAAATTGCTGAATGAGCAAGAAAGCATATCGAAAGGGACTTGAGACTTCTCGCCAACGATTGAGATTGAACAAAAATCCAATAGAAGCGCAGGTCACCATATAAGGAATGTGCTTAAAAATTCCGATGAAGCGATTTCCTTTAAACACTGTCGGCGATCCCATGAAATAAAGCGCCAGCGACACCAGAATCAGAATCCAGCAAAGCACTGCAATGCGATCAATAAACTCATCCAGTGGCAACAAAAGTGGAATGAGAATTCCAAAACCCAGAATCAAAAGGATCGTCGAGAGTAAAGTCGCCAAGTGAATGCCAACGCCTAAGTCCGAGTTGTTTAGCAGCTGAAAAAAGGTTTGAATGCTGAGGACAGAGATGATCAAAACGACTAAGCTTCGATAAAGTGGATGAAAAGATCGAATGATAATTTCAATTGGAAGAACTCGCAGGAGCCAGAAAACCAATGAACCGCCCAAAAGGAAATTAAAAGCCACATTCATGAATGGATGAAGTCCAAACTGAAAGATGAAATAACTGGATTGATTGGGAATAAAGCCCAAGAACGCGAATGAGATTTTGCTAAGAAAAGCCAGCAGGACAAGAATCCAAGCTAGCTTTTTTGGCAGACTGAGGTCCGAAGTCATGATTTAACGTTTTTCTTGAATCAGCAATACTGTCAGAGCGGCACTCAAGATGACTGCGCCGATGGTAATCACACGATACAGATCATTATTAATCAGAGGTGATTTTTGCGGCACATAGACGAAATCTTGATGAGCCATACGCAAAGGTTTCAAGGAGGGTGAATCTTTCAGTAGGTTGTCGATATCCAAACGATAGGTTTGGGAATTGGTTTGTTCGACAAAGGATAGATTCAAATTGTGCCAGCTGCGAGGATCATTTTTGCGGACGACGACTTCTTCGAGCTCGCTGGAATTGAGAACTCCACCGGAAAGAGTGAGCAGCTTGAGAAGATCCGTGTCTTCTGGGACATAGTAAAGGCCTGGTCTTGCGACAGATCCAAAAAGCTGCACAGAAATAAGGACATCTTTTGGAGAGTTTCTGAAAATATATTCAGCAGTTTGTTGTGGACCTTTAAATTCGAGAACTTCATTGGTCAGTTTTTGTCCAAATGCAGTCGCGGAGAAAGTAGCAGCTTGAACCCATACGATTGCCGCGAGAAAACTTCGAAAAAATATCTGCGTGTTTTTCATGGGATGGGTTCCTTCCGGCTCTAGTTTCTATTGGGCGGAGTGTACCTAGGCTTCGGGTTCTGCACCAGTGTCAGCTTCTTGGTCTGCAGAATTGACAGGACAGGGGTCGGCTGTATAAGAGGAAGGCATATAAAACTTACAATGGCCCCACTTTGATCAAAGATCTAACGAAACTTGATCAAATTCTTGAAAGGAAAATTGCTAATGAAGACCACATTTAATTTTTTGCCGGCGAGCTTTGCGCTATCGATGCTTTTGAGCTTGGGCTTTACTTTTGCTGAGGCTAAGAAAAAAGAAAAAGCTCTAGAGGCTCAGGCTCCCGTTGTGGCAGAGACTTCTTACCGAGCCCCGGCCTCGAGTGGCGATTCTGAATTAGTTCCTAGCATTGGCTTCGCTTCAAGCGCTTTGAATGTCGGCATCCAATACAACAAAGAATCCTCTCATTCCGCAATGTACGGCGGTTATATCTTTCTTCAGAATGACAAGGAAAGATCAGGTGTCAAAATCGTGAACCGGATCACTTCTTTTGGAGGACAAATTAAACTGAATATTTTCAGCAACGAAATGTACTCAGCGCACATGAGTCCCGGTTTTGGAATTCATATGATAAAGGATGTTCCCGATTTCTCGAATGCAGGAAAAACCACCGATGTGACTGCATTGGGTCCAATCCTAAGATTGGGCGTGTTCAAGCAATTAAGTCCTCAGGCTAAAGTGGGCTTGGAACGTTTGGAAGTTTGGAATTGGATGAGCGAAGACACGGCAAGCAAAATTGCATTCTACAGCGTGAGTGTAGAAATAGGACTTTAAGAGTGTTTGAAAAACATCACAATGAATGAAGCGACAGGACTCAGTCAGTAGTGTTTCGCATTTTCTTATTTGCCTAGCTGAGTCATCAAGAGCAGAGCTTTTGTCAGGATTTCACTTTCGAAATCCTGACAGGATGGAAACGACATGAATTTTGTTCTGCTGGTACGACCTGCATTCACAAACGCTTCCCCACTTAAGATCAAATCTTAAAGGAGACAATTATGAAAAAAATGGTTCTTTCTCTCACTTGCTTGAGTGCAATTGCATTCGGCCAAACTTCTTTTGCAGCATGTCCTACTGGAACTTCTGAGCGTCCCTCAGTGACAGGTAAGCCAGCCTGCGCTTTGACACAAAAAGAGTATACCAACATGACTCTGACTCTCACAAATGGTAACGACTATTTGCTCGAGACTGGTGTGTTCATTGGTGGAGACAATACCAATCCTGCGTCTCTTGTTATCCAGGCTGGTACAAAAATTCTCGGCACTGAAGGTGCTTTTATCGTCATCAGCCGTGGATCAAAGATTGTGGCTCAGGGAACTCAAGCAGCTCCTATCGTTTTCACATCTAAAAAATTGACAGATCGAAAGCGTGGAGAGTGGGGCGGTCTGGTAATCAATGGTCGCGCACCAATCAACGTGTGCAACGGTGCCGGAACTTGTGAAGCCGTCAGCGAAGGTATCAAAGAGCGCACAGTCAAGTTCGGTGGAGCCGATGCGAACGACAACAGCGGCGTTCTAAAATATGTCGTCGTTGAATTCGCGGGTTATGAAATCTCCAAAGACAACGAACTGAATGGTATCACTTTCAATGCAGTTGGCCGTGGCACAACGGTTGAAAATATCCAAGTTCACATGAACGCAGACGACGGAATTGAGTTCTTCGGCGGTACCGTCAACGTGAAATACGCAGTTTTGACTGCAAATGATGATGATTCTATCGATTGGGACTTTGGATGGACTGGAAAGGCTCAATTTCTTTTGGCCCTTCAAGCAGACGACAAAGCTGATAACGGAATCGAAGCGGACAACTTGAAGTCTCCAATGAATGCTTCTCCTCGATCAAATCCAACCATCAGCAACATGACTCTCGTTGGTGGAAAAAACAGTGGCTTTGGAATGCTTCTTCGCAAAGGAACTGGTGCAAACCTTTCCAATGTGATCGTCACTGGTTTCAAAAAAGCTTGTGTGAATGTCGATGACGAAGAGACTTTCTTGAATGGTGGAGCTGGACGTGGAACTGCCGTGACTGCAACTGGTCTTCGGATGTCACACTCTATCCTTTCTTGCACAGCGGCCTTCGATCAAAAAGCAGATGACCTTTGGTCCATCGAATCATGGTTCAATGCTCAAGCAGGTAACCGCGTTGGAAACGCTGGCCTGAGCGGCTACATGCCTGTTGCTGGATCGCCTGCACTTTCTGGTGGCGTGACTCCTGAAGATATTTTCTTCGACCCAGTAGACTATATCGGTGCTTTCGAAACTGAAGATTGGACAACTGGCTGGACTCAAAAGTCTTTAAAGTAATCTCTAGCAACTTCATTCTCTGAAACTTAGCGGGGGCTGAAAGGCCTCCGTTTTTTTAACAAGTACAGATTTATAAATACAAAGTGAGCCGCTCAATTGTGAAAAGTGTCCTTTTGATTCTTCTTGCCAGCACCGTCTTTTTTTTCCAGGTTTCTGTGCTGGGTGCAGAGCTGCGCGAAAGCATCGAAGAAGTCCAAGTTTTAGCACCTCGGATTCGAGGCAATGAGTCTGACCTTCTTGAAAAGCGCAAAAATCAAAACACGGTCGCAGAAGTCTTGGGAAGTCAGCAGATGTCTCGAACCGGAGACTCAGATGCTGCGGGTGGATTGAGGCGAGTGACAGGCATAACCCTCATTGATGGAAAGTACGTTTTTATTCGAGGTCTTGGTGAACGATATGTTCAAGCAGAACTGAATGGCCTCACACTACCTTCGCCGGAGCCTTCGAGACGGGTGGTTCCTTTAGATCTATTCCCAACTTCAATTTTAGAATCAATCACTGTCCAAAAATCTTTTGAGGCAAAATCAAACGGTGAATTCGGAGGCGGCCTGGTCTCAATGGAGACCAAAACCCGACCTGAAAAGTTTTTTATTCAAGGGAGTCTTTCTTTATCCGAAGGTAATTTTAGTGCCTTTCGAGTTGGACCTGGGAGTCCCACCGATCGCTGGGGCGCTGATCAGGGTTTTCGTCGACTCCCTTCTGCAATCAATAGTGCATTTAAAAATGGGAAAAAAATATCCACAGATAACTTCAGTGATGCAGAAATCGATTCTATGGGTCAATCCCTGGCGAATAGCTACTCGGTCACTGAACAAAAATCAAATTTACCGCCGGGGTTCCAGATCGCTGGAGGAAACCTTTGGAAATTTGGAAAGCTAGAAACTGCTTTTCTTTCTTCGGCGTTTTATGGAAACTCGGCCGAAAGCACAGACAAGCAGAACTTTACCTACAATGTAGGTTCGCGTGGCCTTGAAAGAGATGAGAAAGTAAATTCTAAAGTTTCCGAATTTGAATACAAGAGGGGTCTTTCGGCCGACCAGTTTTTCCGATGGTCCGATCGGTTGGATGCGGGACTGATGTATATGGAATTGCTCCAAACCTCAAATCGCACCGCCGAAAAGGCCTATGAACGCCTGTCTGATTCGGTGACAAATTTTACAACCACTGAAGTGGAGTGGGTCGAGCGAAAGCTTCAAATTGTCCAAATGAGGGCTCTGGCAAAGTTGTATCATAGTGAAGATTTCAACTGGAGCTTTACAATCAAGGGGCAAAGAGCCGGCACCCAAAGGTATGCACCGGATCGGCGCGAATACACTTATGAACTCAGAAATGGTCTTAATAAAATCAATGTGGATACAAAGGGAAATCTGAGAAGCTGGGCAGAACTAGAAGAGAAAAATAACGAGGCTTCCATTGAACAGGATGTGAAATGGACTGCTTCAGCTGATTGGAAACTTGATTTTAAATTAGGAATTCGGCAGTCCACGAAAGATCGAGTGAGCGATACATTGCGATTGAAGCTGAGTCGAAAGTCTTCGCCGGATGGCCAAGAAATCGATCTGACTTTACCTCCTGAAAGTCTTTTCGGCCCCAATTTAATTAACAAAGATGGATTTCGCCTTTCGACAGTTGCAGACGCTGCGGACTCAATGACCGGTGAGCAAAGAGTTACAGCTCAATACATTCAGGCTGGAGCTGAATTTTCTGAAACTTGGAGGTTTGGCCTCGGACTTAGAACTGAAAAGTCATACCAGCTCGTAAAAACTCTGAACCGCTTCGAGAATGGTGGAGCTCCCACCCAGTTGGGTGGAATCCAGGCGGAAGATCAATTGCCTTATATGTCCCTTGCATGGAAACTGCAGCTAAACCGACGAGTTCAATTTTCAATTTCTGAAACTGTGGCGCGTCCGGAACTTCGCGAAGTCTCCGACATAGGTTATCGCGAAGAAGATTCAGACATGGTGGCTTTAGGAAATCCAAAGCTGAAGCAGGCCGTGATTCAGCATTTCGATCTTCGTTATGAAGATTATTTTTCGACGGAAGAAATGTATGCGATCAGTCTGTTCCAAAAAAATTTTAAAGACCCGATTGAAGAAGTTTATTTGCCTTCGCAAAACCTTCTCAAATCTTTCGACAATGCAAGAGGTGCGGTCAATCGAGGAATCGAATTTGAGAGCCGACTCCAGATGAGGACCTTGAGTCGCGATCTTCGCTTTTGGTCGCAGAGTTTCAATATGGCATTGATCGATTCAAAAATTGATCTTTCAGGCGAGAATTTACAGCTTCAGACGACGAAGAACAGGCCTCTCCAAGGTCAGTCGCCTTGGATTTTGAATTGGAGTCTTTTTTATGATCGCTCGGCCAAAGGACTTTCTGGTGCCTTGGCTTATAATGTGATCGGCCCGCGAATTGTGCAAGTCGGCACGAGCGCTCGGCCCGATGTTTACGAACAGCCTTTTCATCAGTTGGATCTCGTTGTCGGGCAGGCCATCGACCAAACGTGGAAAGTGACGGGACGAATTAAAAATCTTTTGAACCCCGAGGCGCGGCTCACGCAGGGAGATGAAATTTTTCAAAACTACCGAAAAGGCATTGCTCTCGGCCTCAATCTCACGGGGAGTTTTTAAATGAAATCGTTTGTTGATGTAGGTTGGATGCTTGCTTTGATCGTGCTGAATTTTCTGCTTTTTTCCTGCGGTCGTCACCAGCAGCAAGAACCATCAGAGGTCGTGGAGTTCCGGAGACCAAAAAATCAAGAGCAAAAGCCCCAAGATCCGGCGAACCCCTCAAATCCTGGTGAACCGAATCGGCCTCAAGAAACCGTCGAAAGTCAGGTTCGTTCGGCCATTCTGGCTGGAGATCTAGTAGCGATCAGAAGGCTGATTCCAGCTCAGCATCCTATAGATGGCCTTGTCGTGGATGGCAAGTCTGCTCTTTGGCTTGCGGTTGAAGATGGACTTGCTGGAGTGGTTGAGCTTTTAATAGAGCTGGGTGCAGCTCCAGATCAATCGATCTCCGAAGGCAAGCAGCTCTCTGATCTGGCTCGCGAAAAAGGTTTCCGGCGGATTTATTGGCTTTTAAAGCCCGAGGAAACGAAAAAACTGACGCTCGAGCTTTTTCAGGCAATCACGAACTCACAGCTCGGCCCTATCCGCAGGGTTCTTGATCAACAGTTTGAGATTAATTTTTACTTTGAGGATGGCGATACACCTTTAACTAAAACGATACAGCTTCAGTGCCTCAGGTGCCTTCAGGTTGTATTAAATAAAAAATATTTAGCAGATCCTGAGTTTCCCGACCGGCAGGGGCGAAAGCCTCTCGAGCTGGCGCGTGCAAGCGGTGTGGATAAAATTATTGAATTTGTAGAAAAAGCGATTGAAGACGTGAAAGCAAGAAAGACTGGAGAAGGAATATGACAGATCGAATTTTCGCTGTGGCACACTATGCCGATCAAATGGTACTCGTGCTGTTGCTGATTTTATGTGTTGTGAGTATTGCTCTGATTGTGGAACGCTACTTTGTTCTGAAGAATGCCACTTCGCAGAGCTTGGCAGCGCGAGTTCAGGTCGAAGAAGCTCTAAGAACTGGAGACTTGGGAATGATCCGTCAGGTCTCTCAAAACAAAGATTCACTCGAGAAGAAGGCTTTTGAGCTCAGCCAAGATCGGATGCAAGAAGGCGAGACCGAAGGTATTCATGAAATATTTGCCTCTGTTGGTGCTCTTGAGCGCAGCAAGCTTGAGAAGTCATTGCCTTTCCTTGCAACCGTTGGATCGAATGCTCCCTACATTGGCCTTTTTGGCACTGTGCTTGGAATTATGAAGGCATTTCACGATATGGCCCATGCGACCAACGGGCAGAGTACAGTCATGGCGGGAATTTCTGCTGCTCTCATCGCGACAGCAGCAGGTCTCATGGTGGCAATTCCTGCAGTTCTTGCTTACAACTTCTATCAGCGCCAAGTGAAGCTGGTTCTTTCGAACTTGGACACTTTTCGTGATGTGATGATCGCTTGGATCAAAACCAGTAGGAGGCAAGATGGCAGCTTCAAATCACGCTGATGGGGACTCAATATCTGATATCAATATTGTCCCTCTTGTAGATATCATTCTTGTTGTCCTAATTATCTTTATGGTGACCGTGCCTCAGGTGGTTCGACAGCAGCTTGAGGTGGATGTGCCGACGGGTTCAGCTTCGGACGCTGCAGATGAAAAGCCATTGGAAGTATTCATTACGGAAGCAGGTTCCGTTTATATTGATTCCCAAGAAGTGTCGCTAGCCGAAGCCGAAGTCCAGCTGTCCGGTGTGATCAAGGAAAGGCCTGAACTGCAGGCGATTGTCAGCGCAGATCGAAGTGCTGATCATGGATTGGTTTTTGAATGGTTGGATCTTTTGAAATCGATGGGGGTAAAGTCTATTTCCCTTGCCTCGAAGAAAGGTGATTAAAGATGGTAACTATGGTCGGGCATTCTTTAATGGCGGGTCTATGCTTGTCTCTTTCAGTGTTTTTTTGGGGAGTTGGTTTTGCCTCCGCAGATGTTCTGCAGCAAATTAGTGAAAAAAGAGATTTCATCGAGCAGAAGTCAAAAGCAGTGGATCAAGAATGGGAACGATTTCAGTCTGAACTTGAAGTTTATCAGCAAAGAAAAAATGAAGTTCTCCTACAAACTCAGCGTGAAGAACTCAAGTCTCAACAGCTGGAGCTTCAACTTTCGAAACTTCGTGAACTCTTGAAAAAAGACGAGCAAACTCATGTACAAGAGCTATCGGGGCTTTTGGAAGCAATTGTCCCACTGCAATCTTTGATCGAGCAAGGAATTGAATTTAGAAAAGTTCAAAGACTAGAGAAACTGTCCACAATTAGAAAACTTTTCGAAAAGAAGACCACAGAGCCAAGTTACGCTGCTGAGGTCCTATGGGACTTTATTGCCAAAGAAATTCGATTGGGCCATAGCACTGAGATTGCGAATGAAGAAATTTTACTCGATGGTGAAAAGAAACTCAGCCGAATCGTCCGCCTAGGTCTTGTGCAAATGCTTTTTAAAACTGAAACGGGTGAGTACGGATATGGAATTCGAAAAAACGGAAAATTTTCCTGGGTGACTGCGGTCCCAGAAGAACGACCTCTTCTTGAAGAGGCATTCCAAAAATTTGAAAATGGTTATGTTTTGGGTTGGTTTGATTTACCTTTGAAGGCTCTGCTCTTCCCTGAGGATCTGAAAATCAGTCGCAATAGAATTCCTGGCGCTTGGAGACAGCTCTTTATTGGACTGATGGGTGAATCTTTGCTTGCAGATCCGGCTGATCAGTTACTCAAGCAGGCGATGGAGCGAGAAGCAAATCTTCTCAATGATCAAGAGCGAATGATTTTGCGTCGTCAAGAAAAACTGAGTCGTGAAAAGGCTGATTCCACCAGTAAGGCAAAGTCAGCCTTGAGACAGGAGGAAAAAAGCCTCATTGAACGGCAGAGTATAAATGAAAAACTCAATCAGGAAGTAAAAGATCTTGGTGAGGAGAAAAGCCGACTCTTTGGCCGCCAGGAAACGCTGACTAAGATCTGGACACGAATGATGAAATCCTTGAACCAAAATGAGGCTAAATATTCTTTGAAGCCCATTGATGAGATAGTACTTCCTCCAGCGCCGGAAGATATCAAAGTCTCGGACCTTAAAGAAGCCTGGCAACGATCGATCGAACTGCTAAAACAGCTCAGTGCCATCGAAGTCGTTGAAGTGGAAGTGAATTCTGGAAAAGGTGTAGAAAGAATGAGTGCCTTGCGTTGGGGCGGCTTGGGTATCTTTTCCGGTGATCGTGAAAAAATCAAAGAAGTCCTAGGGCCTGGGAAAGATCAAGAGCTCACAAAGTTGAATGAGACCATCCAGGGAAAACAGGGCCTGGGAATATTTCTATTTGATGGTTTGGGAGGAGGGGTTCTGATCAAAAAACATCAAACTTGGCTGGATCGAGTTGCCGATCAAGTCCCACTCCTTATTCTCGGGTTCATGCTTTTAGTAGTTCTATTCATTTTCACAAAACTAGCTCGGGCTTAAGCGATGAAGCGGATGAGTGCTGCCGAGGGCCTCGGTCTTTTACCCATTGCATTTTTCAGCTTGCTTGTCAGTTTTTGTTTACTTGCAGAAAGTCCCTTTCGCTTGTGGAAAGAATTTATTTCTGAGGAACGCAAAGTAATAAAAAATATTTTGCCCATGAAAGAAGATGTGACAGATGCAGTGGTCGATACTTCTGTTGAAAGCTCAAACACTTCTGACCTTGTACCAGAATCCTTTTCAATGATGTCGATGATTGGTGGAAGTGGAAGTGGTCAAGGATCGGGCCCAGCTATTCAAGGAAGCACCGGCGGGGGCATCAGCGAGGCGGCGCTCAAGTCATCTAAGGTGGAAAGAAAAGCCTCGGTTCTGAGTAGAGGCGAGCTTGCATATCCATTGGAAGCGCGCCGTAAAGGAATATCTGGTTTCGTAGACATTCGCATTTTGGTAGGAACCAGCGGCGAAGTGCAAAGTGTTCAGGTGGAGAAAGCAGAGCCGGCCGGGGTGTTCGAAAAATCGGCCCTCACTGCAGTTCGAAGCTGGAAGTTTAGTCCGGAGCTTCAGCAAGGTAAAGTCGTGGCAGGTTGGATTAGACAGAGGATTCGGTATGATCTTCAAACAAACTAAATCGAGGGTTCTGTTTTCGAAGCTTGCGTTGAAATCGGTAGCTTTTACCTTTTTTTGCTTCTGCAATTTTCAGAATACAAGCGCAGCAATACCGCCTTCGGTCAACAAAAGTGTCATGGTCAGTCCCGCCTACGATGAAAAAGAAGGAATTGAATTCGCGATTGCGCTTTGGCGGGATGGGTATGTGAACGAAGCTCGCAGGGTGCTTGAAGAAACCACCAATTCCTCGCACGCGGCAGCCTCGGAACGAGAGCACCCATTGAAATACTATCTACTAGCAAGACTCGAAGAGGCCCAGAACGCGGCCGCTCGCGTGGATGAGTATCTGAAAGAAAGTTTGCAGAGATTGAATGATTATAAACTCTCTGATGAGTTCAAAAAAGAAATTTTCTTGTTTGCAGGGCAAAGAGCAACGCTCAAAAGGGATCAATCGGGCTGCGAAGCCCACTTTCGAAGGGCTGCAAGTTTTTCTTCTTTTGTGGGAAGAGAAAGTTTGGAAATGCTGGAATGTGCGCGGATTGGGGCTTCGCTAAAAGATTCACTTGCCTTCACAGAATGGCTAGGAAGCTTTTTGCCTGGGGCCGACGAATTTGAGTTACTAAAGATTGAAATACTCCTGAAAGCGGGACTTGAGCTCACCGCAAAATCGGAATCATTGAAGCTGGTTGCTGAGAACCGGCTTAAAATAGAAAGCTTATTAAAACTTGCTGAAATCTGGACAACAGATAAAAATATGGCCGGTCCACCGATGAAGAAGGACTCGGCGTCGCGATTATCTTCGCGATTGAAAGTTCAATTTGAAATCCTTGAAATGGCCTCGCTTTTATCTTCAGCTGTCGAGGTTCAAGAGGCTTTTGCTAAGGCCCTCTTCGAGGCCGGGCAGCTTGTGCGGGCTCGGCAGATCTTTGAGAGGCTTGCTCTCCCAGAGCCTCGGTTTCGCCACATAAGTGCCGAACTCTGCCGCTCCGAAGGACGACTTCGTATGAGTCTCATGCACACGCAGCAGATTCCTTCTTTTGAGGCATGGCTGAGGCAAGAAGTAGCTATCGCTAATGAAAAACGCTCCTGGAGTCAGTTGTCCAGTTTTGCAGGCTCTCCCATTTCAGATTCAGAAGTCTCTTATGCGATTGCTTATTCGATGGCACGAATTGGGGACTATTCCGAAAGCATTAAATACCTCGAACAAATCCCCACATCGAACCGCGCAGTGCAGCTCAAACAGAAACTCACAGATTGCAGCAACTTTGCTTGGGACTGTGGCATTCGCATTCGATAGATCTCTAACAAGCGAAACTCAATTGGGCAAAATTTGACTGATCAGATCTGAATTAATTTTACAATGAGTGGCCGTAGAGTCCAAGTGTCTTTTGCAGCTTATCCCTTTCGAAATCATTTTATGGCAGGCCGTTTGGTGAGCTTCAAGAAATCCGTAAGAATCGTGGCCAGCAGTAACTATGTGAGTCTCAGTAATTTATGAACTAAAAAAACTGGTGTCCTTCAGCAGCCCATCCATTGCTGAATTCTTTTGGAAAACCTCTAAGTTTTTATAAGAACTTTTCAGGAAAGTCCGGTAGCCAATTCTTAGAAATGCGTTTGCATTTTGACTGTCTAAATCAGTTGCCAACTCTTTTGACTCAAATGGATTTGCGACTGAAATAGCTGGGCAAATCAATACTAGTTTGTCGACGTTCAGATTGCCCCAGAAAAGCAGCTGAAGAGCATTGAGTCCGCCCAAAGAATCACCCAGTACCACAATATTTTGAATGTTTGAAATTGCTAATTGATTCTCTACTATTATTCTTATTTGTTTTGCAAACTCAACAGCCGATCCAGCCTTATTCAGTACACCAAATCTTCCAAAACTAATTCCTAAATAGTTCGAAAATTATTTTTCTATAGCATCGAGCTGTGGATAGTTGAAATCTCCGATGAGTCTTTTCTCGCTTTGGCCAAATCCGTGGAATTAAATCATTAAGGTTTTAGACCTTGTGTTTTTAGCAAGGCACCACCTCATAGAAACTTGGTCATGCACTGCTTTTCCACAGACATCGGGTGCATTAAAAACTATCCGAGCGCTCAGCTGATGTGAAAAAAATTGCAAAAAAACTAAGATCAATAAAAAACGACAGGTCAAGTGAGTGTCATTTGATTTTTTCAGTATTATTGGGAATCTCCAATTAACAGCGAAAAATATGCAGGTAACCATACTAACCCACAAACTGAGGCTTTAGGGTTTTAAAAAAGGGAAGAGCCGGAGAGAGTGTCGGCGTAAAATTGCTCGCATTTAAAAATTATCCAGAGGCAATTACCCTAAAGTTGAGACATTGAGCGTTCAAATGCGTTGGCGCATATCTTGCTGGCAGCATTCCAACAGGTGCAATTTGTCCCCAATCGATTTTAACAGGAGCTCTTAATGAACCAATTATTGTCACTTATGTTTTCCGCTTTTGCGGTTTTCACAATGATGTCTCTTGCTGACAGCAAAAGCGCAGAGGCCAACTGCGGAGCTAACTTGTGTAAATGCGAAGAGTATGGAAGCAACACAGATTGGGTCCACCTGAAAGTCTATAAAGATGGTTCATGGGCCACCGTCAAGAATGTCAGTGGAAAATACGAGTATGGCAATAGTCGGAAACAATTAGAAAATAATCGAGCAGCCTGCCGTGAAGAAAGACGCGTGAACCCTGTCTGCCAACCTGCCTGCGAACAGCCTCAGCAGCGAAGCAAGTGTAAATGCGAAGAGTATGGAAGCAACACAGAATGGGTCCACCTGAAAGTCTACAAAGATGGTTCTTGGGCCACCGTCAAGAATGTGAGTGGCAAATACGAATATGGCAATCGAAAGAAACAGCTACAAAATAATCGCGCGGCTTGCCGCGAGGAAGCTCGTTTAAATCCGATTTGCTTTCAGTAGGGTGAATTACGAGGGTTCGATCGATTGGTGATCGGGCCCTTGTCTTTTACTAAAAAGCAAGGTGTCTGCGAAGCTCGTGATAATGAAGAAAAGAAAAGTCAGCACCCCAGGAAGATGAACTGCTGTTCCCTTGAAGAAACACCGCTGTTTTCATTCCCGCTCGCTGGCCACATTCCACATCAAATTTGTAATCGCCAACGAAAAGAGTTTTTGAAGCTTCGAGCTTATATTTTGCTAGAAAATGGAGCGCTCCTGTTGGGTCAGGTTTTGGCGGAGCATCCTCGCGGCAATAGGCCAGATCTACCTCGATCCCAAGGCGCTGAATTGTGACATCTAGAACGGCTCGGCAATTTCGAGTCAAAATGCCGATAGGGACCTTCGAGTTTTTTATTTCCCTAAGTAGCTCGGGCACTCCTGGAAAGTATTTTGCCTTTTCTGCGGCTTCGATTTCGATCTCTTGAAGCCTCTGCTCTTTTGCTTTTCTCAGTTCTTCAGGAAGAGCATTCACGTGATGAATGATGTCTTCGTTTGGCTTTATGTTTAGCTCATTTCGGATTTTCTCGAAATCAAGAGCTGACTCCACTAAAGTTCCATCGAGATCGAAGAGATACCCATGATACATAAATGAAAGCTAGCAGCGAGCTGATTGAACTGCAATGGGAGATTATTCTGCGATTGAAGCCAGCTGAGCCATTTTAATTCGGTGGCCCACGTAGGCAGAACAGGCGCATAAGAAAGCGCCCCAACCCAAGTCAACCATTGCCATCTCCAAAGGCCAATCCTTAAGGAGGCTGAGGTTTGTGAAATCATAAATGCCATAGGAAATAAAACCAAACAAGCCACCACGAAAAATAACTTCTCCGGTTTTTTGTGAAGGCAGAACTGCAAAAATCTGAATGCCCAGCGGAATGCAAAGGTAAACACCAGCGACGGCCCATAGAAGCGGATCATAGCCGCCTTGCAAATCGACGCGAATAAGAGCTTTGGCTTGCGCAACATAAAAGTCCTTCATTAAAAATCCCAGCCAACCGATGTCCAGGATCAGCATAGCCCCGCCGATGCCCAAGAAGGTCCATACCTCTGCGGAACCAAATGGCAGTATGGCCCGAGTTTTTTGCCGATAGTCCAAATAGCTTTTGCCTTTCTCCTTCATCAGCTGCTCTAGCATAGGCACGCCTGAAACTTTCAAAAGTAAAAAAGTGATCAATAGGGGCGAGACCACAGCCCACCAGGACAGCGGTCCTTGAAGGCAAAGAAAGAAGGCTCCCCACCAAAAAAGAATTTCTCCGAAGTAATTGGGGTGACGACTGAGGCTCCAAAGGCCAGTTTCTAAGACTTGATTTTTCTGTGCGCGAGTTTTGAAATGATTCATTTCGCCATCGGCGACAATTTCGAAAAAAAGGCCAAGCAAAGCGAGTGAAAAGCCCAGAAAATCCCATCCACCCAGTTGCAGAGGCTGATAGGCTTTGTGTGACGCTATCAAAGTAAGGACAAAAGGAGCCGCGATAATAGATAGCAAAAAAGCTTGAAATAAGAAGACAATAAAAAAAGCTCGCAGAGCTTCCTGGTTTCCCCAAGATTTCCTCATGTTTTGATAGCGATGGTCCTCTGGTTTTCTCAGGAGTCGCATCCAGAGGTAGGTAGACAGTCGCAGTCCCCAAAAGCTAATCAACAAAAGAAGAATGCGCCCGCGAAAATCCAATTCAAAAAAAGACTGAATGCTTGCCCAGGCCAAAGCAACAAAACCCAATCCCCACATTGGATCGGCGACATCATTGCGCCTCAGTCCACGCGAAAGTAAATAACTCACCACTAACCAAAGCAATAAAGTTATCGAGGGAACAGTCAGAGTGTTGATCATGTGCGGAGTTTAGTGCCCATTGCTTGACAAAGCGAGAGGTTTTTGATGGTGACATTTGATCAATTCGTTATAGGCTAAGGTGCCAGGTCAAAAATATTGGAAGGAACTTTAACAGTGAGTAGCCACTCCAGCTTTCCATTGGTCGTCATTGGTGCGGGAATCTGCGGATTGACGATCGCGCGTAAACATCCCCATTTGCCAAGCTTGATCATTGAGAAATCGCGCGGTTTGGGTGGGAGAATTGCAACACGCAGAGAAGGGGAGCTCGTCTTTGACCACGGAGCTCAGTTTTTCAAACAATCCAAAGACCAAGTTTTCTATTGGTCCAATTTTCTTGAATCGAAAGCTGTAGTCCACGAATGGTTTTCTCAGTCGGACGATCGCTTTTTTTGTTCTTCCTTTGGATTGACTCAGATTGCTAAGTCCTTGGCCCTCGGTTTAAACATATCGCTCAATGAAAAAGTGATAGCAATTGAAGATCTGGGAAAGCAGGTCTTAGTGAGGACTGAATCAGGAAATTCCTTCTCCTGTGAACGGCTGGTGATCACAAGCCCTCTTCCGCAGGCTCTCGAACTTTTATCGGCATCTAAAATCGACTATCCAAATGAACTCCAGCAAATAAAATATGCCAAAGCGCTCGTTGGGCTCTTTGAATTTGCAAAGCCTCTAAATATTCAGTTTCAAGAAATCAATCGGTTTGGGATTTATGCTGTCTCCGCCCAGAAATCAAAAGGCCTTTGTTTGAAAGAAGCCTTTGTTGTGAGTATGGATCCCATTTCTAGCGAAAAGAATTTCGAGCTATCTGATGAGCTCAATTTGTCACTCATCATTCAGTCCCTCCTTCAGGTTGAAGAATTTAGTCTTGGGCCCAAAGATATTTTATATTCCAGCCTCAAAAAGTGGAAATACAGTCGTCCCCTCAATTCACTCCCATCGAAAAGTTTGAATCATGCACTTTTAGAAGGCCGATTGATTCTAGCTGGCGATGCCTTTGGAGGCGGCAGCATTCAGGGAGCAGTCAGATCTGGGCTATCAATTGAACTTGCACCCGAACCCGAAAAGTAAACCTCTTTTAAAACCCGATAGGTGTTTGCGTAGGCGCGAACGCTGAGTTCGATGGGCCTGGCATATCCGCCACCCAAAGCAAGTGAGCAGGGAATATTTTTAGCTTTTGCAAACTCAAGGACCCTCAGATCACGTGTTTTTAAGCCTTCAAAACTGAGTGCCATTTTTCCAAGAAGATCTTCTTTTAAGGGATCGACTCCCATCTGATAGAAAATATAGTCGGGCTGAAATTCGGAAATTTTCCTGAGGCCAAACTGCAGTTTTTCCAAGTATTCATTGTCCTCACAGTTTTCACGCAAAGCGATGTCTAGGTGAGAAGGTACTTTTTTGAAGGGATAGTTTTTTTCGCCGTGCATACTAAATACGAAAACATTAGGGTCATTGCCCAGGATGCTGGAATTGCCATTGCCTTGATGCACATCCAAATCAATGATGGCGATCCGTTCAGAGAGACGATGCTTTTGTAAATACCTGGTTGCTACAGCTATATCGTTAAAAACACAGTATCCTTCGCCGCGATCACAATGGGAATGGTGAGTCCCGCCGGCCAAGTTACCAGAGATACCATTCTTCAAGGCACTTTTAGTTGCAGCTAGCGCCCCACCCACAGTTGCGCAGCTTCGAGTGTAGAGGCTATTGCTCCAGGGAAAGCCAATTCTTTTGATGATTTCTGGTTCGACTGTGCCATCCTGAAAAGACCGAATGTAATCTGAGCAGTGAGCTAAATGGAGCTCTTCAAAACTCGCAAGAGGGCTTTCTTTAAGGTGTTCGGCTGTCAAGATCTTTTCTGAAAGCAGAAAGTTCCGCAAAAGTTCGTATTTTTCCATCGGGAAACGATGATCCTTTGGCAACTGAAGGGTGTAATGGTCCGAATAAAAAATTTCGATCTTCATAAGAAGGCTCTTACCGCTTTCTTTTGATTGATTCAACCAGCAAAGTCTTGAGGGAACCTGCTGGCAGTCTTAGGATAAAAGGGTCTTACAGGAGCCTCACAAAGCAATGCGAACCCAAAAGACTAAATATTTTTTTCTTTCTAAATTCTATCGTTTCGCTATTTTTTCTCATTTCTTGGCCTTTGCCATTTTCAAATCCAGCATTTTTTTTGTTTTAGCCGAGGCGCTTTCCTCGACGCCAAAATCAATCAAGATTGATGAACTCATCGATTATTGCCTCGAGGACCCGGCGGAGATCCATATTTCAAAATTTAAAATCGAAAGCGCCGAAACCCAATTGGGGCTGGCCCGATCAAAGTTTATTCCAAATCTTTCTCTGGGCGCGAACTATCAAGAGGTGGATCGCAGCACTTCGAATGCGAACAGTACAAGTTTGTCAGGACTCAGTGCTTCACAATCAGGGTGGACCACGAAATCCACGGCGAGGTGGAATCTCTTCAACGGTTTTCAAGATCTAAAACTATTGGACCAACGCAAAATGGAACTTAAAAAAGCTGATGTCGATTTGGAAGCCACGCAGTTCAATAAAAAATTAGCAGCCTTGGAGCTTGTCTATCGAATTGCGACTCTCCAGACCGATCTTGAAAACCTTCAAGGAAAAATTTTAGTGGATCAGGAAAGAGAAAAAGAGATCAAACGGCGAGTTGCCGCCCGAGCTTCGAGATCCTCTGATTTGTTAACTGTCAGTGCAACCAGAATGGCTGCCGTAAGCGATCAACAGCTCACTGAACTAAACTTGAAGGATGCATGGCTTCAACTTGAAAAAATAGCTGGCCGAAAGATTTCTGTTCGCGAAGTGAAAATTCTCCGCAGGAATCTGAGCCCTTTGAAGCTGGATCTTGCCAAAGCAATCCATCCCCAAGTGGCTGCGAATCAGTTCGAAGTTGAGGCCGCTGAAATCGCTTATTCTGGAAAACGGGGCTCTTATTTACCCACCATTGATCTGTCGGCAAATTACTATTTTCAAAGACCTTCCCTTTATCAAACCAGCCGATGGGACCTCGGTCTGTCCCTTCAATTGGATTTGCCTTTTGACGGGCAAAAACAAGCGATGATTCGCCAAGCGGTTACCGAGCTGAATTCGAAAAAGGTCCTTTTACAGCAGGCCCAGCATGAGCATCTGTTGAAAGTGCAGACTTTACTTGAAAGTTATAACAGCGAGCTCGAGCGTTTGAAAACTCTAGATCAAGTGGTCGAGACCTATGAGCAGTTGGTCCGATCACTCAAGCGTGATTACGAGGCCGGAAATCTGACTTTAACTGAATATTTGAATTCTGCCGCCAATTCATGGCAACAGAGAATAAATCGCGACCGACTTTTTTTGAAACAAATGAATCGGTTGAGCGAAATCTCTATGTATTACCCTGAGGCTGGACAAATGCTTGGAGGCCAAGATTGAATTCTATTTTGAAATTTAAATGGACTTTGCTCGGTGTATTATTACTGTTGACTGCCTTTTTTCTTTATCGAAGGATCATGAATGACCCCCTTCGAGGCGCTCAGTATGGTTCTATTAGCCGAGGCGAACTTGTCGTGGCCGTCTATGGTTCGGCCTTGCTCAAAACAAATCAAGTTTATGATCTGAAACTAGGGACCCTCGCGAGAATTTCAGGAGTCCGTGTTTCCATCGGAGACTCCGTGAAAAAGGGTCAATCACTTATTGATTTTGATGGCTTGCCTGATTTCAAAAGTCCCCTCAGTGGAGTGATAACGGCTCTCAACTATCGTGTGGGGGAGACTGTTTTTGCTCAGTCGACTATCTTGACTGTTTCTGATAGCAAGGATCTTTATTTAGAAATGAGCCTCGATCAAAGATCGATTCGCAACTTGAAGTCCGGACAACTGGCAAGAATCAGCTTGGATGGCTATCGCGATAAAAAGTTTGAAGGTCGCTTGAAATCGGTTTTTTCAAATGCGGGCCAATTTTATGCAATCATCACCTTTGATCCTAAAGGTGAAAGTCTGCTGCCAGGAATGTCTGCAGATATTTCCATTGTCATAGATGAAAAAGCGGATGTTTTAAAAGTTCCTCTGGCGGCCCTAAAAGACAAAAAGCTACTCATTTTGGAAAAATCTGAGATTCAAATTCTCAGCGTTAAAGTCGGAGCCGACGACGGCTTTCATGCTGAATTGCTGGAGCCCGTTCTTGGGCTGGATACCAAAACGATCAGTTGGTCTTCCCTTTCTGAACGAACTCAGACCAATCTTCAGAATCAGGCGGTTCTTTCTAAATGATCTACTTGGCCTTTAAACACATCCTCAACCGGCGTCGCCAATCTTTATTCACCTTGCTTGGAATTTATTTTGGTACAGCAGCCTTTGTAGTCATTTCAGGTTTTTTTCTGGGCTTTCGTGAATACCTCATCGGTGAATTGGTTTCGGGTGATGCGCATATCAAAATCACAAAGAATGATGAAAAGATCGATGATGTGATGCTGGCGGGCTTTCTTAAGGAACCACAAGAAATGTTCGCTTGGGTTCAGCCTCCCACCTCAAAGCTGCGCGAACTCACAATCTATAATCCGCTGGGCTGGCAGGAACTCATCCAGGCCCATCCTGCTTACTCCGCTTCGGAGTTTCTTTTTTCTACGACGGTCCTTATGACTAAGGCAGGGGCTTCGTATTCGTCCACCCTCATCGGTGTTGAAGCTGAACAGCATCTCCGCATCACAAATATAAAAGAAAAAATGCTTCATGGGGATTTTAGCCAGCTTTCGCGTGGGATGGATCTGATTGTCATTGGTAAGTCACTTGCAGACGAACTTGCATTAAGGCTGGACGATCATGTCAATGTGACTTCCCCTTTGGGACAACAGTTCAGTATGAAAGTGGTCGGCATTTTTTCTGGGGGCAGTCGAATGATGGAAAGAGGCAGTGTTTATACTGGCCTCACAACTGCCCAGAAAGTTGCGGGACAGGTTGGAAAAATCAATCAAATTTCCGTGCGGGTAAAGGACCACACTGTCGCAAGCAGTATCGCAAATGAATGGAAAAGTTTTTCGCGGGAGAAAGTGGAAAGCTGGGATCAGGCAAATGCCAGCTTTCTTTCGATCTTCGCAACCCAAGATATGCTTCGTTATGCAACGACATCGATTATTTTAATCGTTGCCGGTTTTGGAATCTATAATGTCCTCAGTATGGTCGTTATGCAAAAACGTCGTGACGTGGCAATTCTAAAATCTTTCGGCTACGAAGATTCTGACATTCTCAAGTTGTTTTTGGTTCAAGGAATCACCTTAGGTGTTATTGGCAGTCTGCTTGGAACTGCCTCGGGAGTCCTCATCACGCAATACTTAAGCACTCTAACGGCTGGGGGTCCGATGGGCGCCAGCAAACTGAGGATGTCCTTTGATGTCAGTATTTATTACCGAGCCATACTTCTTGGTGTGGGCGCATCATTGATTGCGGCTTACATCCCCAGTCGTTTTGCAAGTCGAATGACACCCATTGAAATTATTCGATCAGGAGCCGACTGATGAGTCTAGAAGCTTGGAATGTCTGTAAAAGTTTAGGTAAGCCCCCTCATGAGATCATTCATAAGGCTAGTTTCAAAATTCAGGCGGGTGAATTTGTTTCTTTGCGAGGGAGGTCAGGCTCCGGTAAATCAACACTGCTTTACTTGTTGTCGACTCTGGATGCGCCCACTTCGGGTGAAGTGCTCTATTTTGGAAAAAACGTAAACCACATGTCGCCCCAGGAGCTCCGAATCCTACGCAATCAAAACTTAGGTTTTATTTTCCAATTTCACTATTTGCTGCCTGAACTGACTGCTCTGGAGAATGTACTGATGCCAGCTCGAAAGACAGGGGCTCATCTTGTTAAAAAAGATTACGCAAGGTCCCTTCTCGAAAAATTTGACCTTAAAGACCATATGAATCATCGGCCGAGGGAGCTTTCAGGTGGCCAAAGCCAGCGGGTGGCTGTGGCTCGGGCTCTGATCATGGAGCCCCAGTTTATATTTGCAGATGAGCCCACCGGAAGTCTAGACACTCAAAATTCTGAGAAAGTTTTTGAAATCTTCCAAAGAATCAACTCAGATATGAAAACGACTATTGTTATGGTGACCCATGATGAAGAGTTTTCCCGCCGAGCCCATCGAATCATCGAATTAGTAGATGGTCGGGTGGTTCGAGATTTAGAAAGTGGTGCTCAATGAATCTGATAAAGTTTCTTTCCTTATTTAGCTGTTTATGCGCGTCGACGGCCTTTGGGAAAATTCACAAAACTTCAACTCTTAGACATATCAAGCTGCAATCCCAGGAGCTGGTCTTGGATAAAATTTATGAGGGATCAGAAGTCGTCTGGGGAATGGATTTCATTTCTGATTCAAAAATCATTTTTACTGAGAAAAGTGGCAAAGTTCTCACTCTCGACTTACTCACCGGAGAATCAGCGGTCCTTGGGACTGTGCCAAATGTTTCGAATTCAGGACAGGGTGGGCTTTTAGATATAAAAGTCCATCCTGACTTTAAAAAAAATAGGTGGGTCTATGTATCTATGGCCCATATAGGAAAAGAAGGTAATTCAACGGGCCTTGCAAGGGCGGAACTGAAAGGTGCGCAGTTTGGCAGTTGGCAGCAGCTCTTTGTGGGAAAGCCAGCTTCAAGATCAGGAATCCATTTTGGCTCGCGCATCCTTTTTCATCCCGATGGACAACTTTTTTTGACTTCAGGTGAAAGAGGTTCCATGCAGCTCGCACAGGATCTGACTTCCACTCAGGGCAAGGTTTTGCGTCTGAATGCGGACGGAAGTATTCCTAAAGATAATCCCTTCGTTGGACAATCTAAGATCGAAGCTGCCATCTGGAGCTATGGCCATCGGAATCCCCAAGGCATGGCTCTGAATCCTGTCACAAAAGAAATTTATGTCTCTGAACATGGTCCTCGTGGTGGGGATGAAATCAATCTTATTAAAAAGGGCGCGAACTACGGTTGGCCGGTGATCAGCTATGGAAACGATTATGGATCGAATCAGCCAATAGGGGAGGGGACCCATAAAAAAGGCATGGAGCAGCCACTGAAGTATTTCGTTCCTTCCATAGCGCCCTCGGGTCTAGTGATCTATTCGGGCCGTTTGATTACAGAGTGGAAAGAGGCTTTTATCTCAGGTGCATTGGCCCTTCAGCATTTAAACATTGTTCATGCCGGGATCAAGCTTGCTGGCAAAGAACTGCCAAGCTGTGAGCGTCGTTTGTTTGAAGATATGGACGAAAGAGTGCGCTCTGTCGTGGAAGGCCCTGAGGGATTTATATATTTCTCGACAGATTCGGGAGTGATTTACCGATTGCGACCTGAGGTGCCGCAATCACAGAATTCAAATAAAAAATCCAAAGACAAAAAAACTGCATTGCAGGTTCGGAATCTCGCTGGAAACTCGGCCGACTGTCCTGCCTACAGTGAAGAAGAGGTTTCGGAAAATCCGGGCTCAATTCCTGCCGAACCATTGGCTCCCACTTTTGAAAACGTGCAGCGCTTTATACTGTCACCATATTGCCTTGCCTGTCATAGTGCTGGGTCCAAGCTTCAACCCAATCTTGAAAGTCATGCCGAGGTTTTGAAAGTTCTGACTGCAGGCAAAGCTGTCCAATCAAAAATTGTCCAGGTGTTAGAGAATAAATCGATGCCACCCAGTTTTCCTCTAGCGACCAAGCATCCAGAGCTCATTCAGTTGCTCAAAGACTGGATTAATCAGGGAGCAAAACCCTAAGACATATTTTGCCGCGAGAATTTTTCCAGCCGCTTTTTATTCAGTTTCATAAATGTATAATTAACAGGTTTTAGCCTTTGGGTGGCAAGCAGACGTGACGAATCTTATTGAGAAATTCCTGATAGAAGCAGCTGGTTTCTGATTCGCGCTGAAAAATTTCGTTCCGCACAAAAGCTGGATCACGGCGTTCCTTGCCGAATTCTAATTTGCTTTCAATATCTACTTTTTCCGAAAAAAGGATGAGCTGCGCTTCCAGCGGATGAGGTTTTTGCGGCTGATTCGGAAAGCCTTTCATATCAGCTCGTTCGTGTGTGGCTGATATAATTGCCTTCAGCTTATCATTCAGGGGAATTCTTCTTTGCAACAATCGATTGATACTCGAAATGGGATGCCGCTCGTAACTCTTTTTTTCTTCGGTGGTTAGAGCGCTGAGGCCCTCAGTCCTGAATTTATTCATCGTCATGGGAGGCATATCCAAAAGGCCCAAATCTGCAAGCAAAGCGCAAACCATGACTTCTTCTGGTTTTCCCACCGAGCACATCAGGCTGACAAGTCCCGCTATGGAGGCAATGGCTGGCGCTCGGTCAATCGGAGTGATTTCTTTTAGAGAGGAGTTATTGATCACGTCCCAACTTTCCCCCACAGAAGATAGACTGGTGATTAAATCTCCTGCTAAAGCGAAACAATTATCTAATAATTCTTTACCTTCCTGAAAGCTTGAAAACTGTGATTGATCAAAAAGAAGTTGCACAAAGTTTTTGTAAGCTACGTTGAGGCTTAAATATTTGGCGCGACATCGACTGAGGAGGCCATTCGCACTCAGATCCTGATTTTCATCGATGTACTTTTGATAGGTTTGAATATCATCACGGGCGATGTAAAATTCGCCGATTTGTTTCATTTTTTCAAAGCGATCCGGAGACAGCAAAGTGTCTTTGTTGAGCATTGCGACGATGCGTTTGTTCAGTGGCATCAAATGATAGACGGTCATTGTAACTTTGCGTTCAGGGATGAGTTCGGCTGCTTTGATGGGAATGTATTCCCAGTTCATTTTTTGAGAAGCAAGAAATTCAGGAATTGAGGTGTCTTCAAAATCAGCTTCATAGATGATGGCATCAGCGCCAGACTTTTTAGTAAAATTAACAGTTTCTGGAGCCACTCGATTGCCGAGAATGACAATGAGAAAAGCTTTTGCCGCACAAAATTTGGCCACTTGAACTTGGGCAGCAATTTCTTGCTCCATGAAGGATTCTGGAGTGTGCACAAGAATCAAAGCAGCAGCTTCGCCTTTTCCGGACTCTTCTAGCTTTTCGGCATTAGGAAAGTTGATCAAATCCGCTGCCAGCAGATTAGCCAAAACTTGAGCACGACGAACGAATTTGTTATTTGGAGAAACAATAATGACAATGGGTTTCACTGAAATAGTGTCTCAAAGGTCAAAAATTCCATCAAGATAAAAGCCTGTTAACCTTCCTGTATTCTGGAGCAGCTATTGTAGCTTACAAATCTGCGAGACTCAGCTAGACTCCTTGGTCGAGGTGAGGCGATGAATATTCAGTTCGACCGAGTTTTTTCCTCCTTAGGTAGGGGTTTTTTGGATTTGCTTTCGCCGCGCATTTGGCTTTTGATCCTGATCCCACCATTATTGTCTTTCGTTCTTTGGATTGGATTGTTCGCACAGGTTAAAGACTTTCTGTTTATAGTGCTTCAGTCCTGGGTTCTTAGCTTCGATGAACTACAGACCATCGTTCAGGTTTCCTTTTTGGGCTGGAATCTGATCGACCTGGTTTATTGGATGCTGGTACTGCCAGGTCTGTTTTTTGTGACCTGGATGACCTCCGTTTTGCTGGTTGGTTTTTTGGCTGTTCCCTGGATTCGCCGGTTTTTAAAAGCTCGTTATCCTCAGGCTCTGGGAGGTCGACGCGTCGAAGCCGGAACTGGGGCTGTCGGCCAAACTGGAGGGGGAGGCTCTATATTGTCGAGCCTTCGAAATCTTTTTTCGGTTGCCTTTCAGGCCCTTGGATTTTTTTTTCTGATACTTTTGTTTTTTTGGGTTCCAGGGGTGTGGCCTATTGGGCTATTTATGCTAGCAGCCTGGGGCAACTCAAGACTAATTTTTCTTGAAGTGTCTTCTGAGGTTTCTTTGCATTTAAAAGACGGCCAACTGTGGGAAGAGCAAAAGAGCAGCTTTCTCACTCTGGGCTTGATTTTTGGCTTTCTTTTTACTGTGCCACTGTTGGGATTCTTAGTGCCGGTTTGGACGGCACTAAGTTTTTTTCATTATCTTTGCCAGCTTGCGGAGCAATCAGGCTCAAAAGACAAATCATTTGTTCACAATTGAATAATTTGAAGAATCAAAGCGGCAGCGTTTCTGGGCGCTTGCACCCGCTATCAATCTTCGGGCTTCGGATCGAAGGCAGGCATCAAACAGAGCCGTATCACCGGTTTTGCTGTTGGCGGCTTCTGGGTTTCGTGCGGAGCAGATGCTCTGCATTCTAGAACTCAAAGTTTGGCAGCTTTGAAGTCCTGTTTTGGTACCTTGGCGCGCCTCTGCGTTTTCTTGAAAGAAGGAAATGCTGGCGAGGCTTATCATTCCGATCATTAGGGATAACTTCATTTTTGGCTCCTTTTGTAAGGTTCAGTTAGGGTTCGGGTTTTACTCAGTGGTTTCGGGTCGGGATGCATTTGAGTCATTAATCACAAGGCAATTTTAATGCCCTTTCTCGTGGTTTCGCCTTTGTCTGAAAGTGGGCAAAAACAGGCAATAGGGATATTAGCTCCCTATTAGTTTCGAGCCTGTGAAAATCGAATTATTTCCGTCCGCAGATATTTTGGGCAAGGAGCCGTCGAAGGGCAGCTTTTTGGGTTCGCTTAGTTCTCGGCTTCACTTTAGGGATTCACTTTTCTCAAAGGCTCGTTACAAAAGGTTACTTCGAAGGATTCGCGTCGCATGAGAGCCCCAACAAGGACGCTGAGGGGTTGAACATCTGCTCAAAAGTTTCTAGGGACTCAGTTAAGGCTAAGAGGAAGTAAGAACAGAATCCATGCTTCCGCCGCGTTGTTTGATTGTCGCTCCAGAGCTCGGAGAGCGCATCTAGCTTTGAATTTCCTAGTTCCAATCAGATATCATCTGAGAACTTCTACTGAGCATCACCGAACAACTAGAATCATTTGTCTCGCAACTCGTTGCACTTCAAAGTTGAAGACATGTTCAAGTCATAACATCACTTACACTATTCTTCATCACATCACTGACACCTGAAAATCAGGCCAGCCACCGAGAGCCAAGAAAAACAACTCATAGGGGCGAAGCGATGGCAAATCTCGAAAAGAAGCAGAAAAGATCCCCGAAGCAGACGGAACTGCTCAAAAAAAGAAAGAGCCCCTACGGCGGAATTTTGCGAAATACCCGGAAAGGAAGGACTGGTCCAAGACCACTCTCAACTCTTCACTCGATGCACTTGACCTTAAGATCCAGCAAAGCTCGTGGAGACCTTTCCTTTGTAAAGCCCACAAACGCCAATGCCATAGAGCAACTTCTTAAGAAGTTTTCTAAAAAGTATGCAGTCCGACTGATCAGCGTCGCTAATGTGGGGAACCATCTCCATATTCATTTCAAGCTAGGCATTCGCAGCTTCTATCTTCCCTTTATCAAGGCCATTACCTCAGCGATAGCTATGGCCGTGACCAAATGCAGCCGTCTCAACAGGCTAGAGGATAGGGGCATCAAACATTTTTGGGATTATCGTCCTCACACTCGATTTGTCATCGGATTCAGAGGTTGGTTGGGCATCACAGACTACATCGAAATCAATAAATTAGAAGGCTTGGGCTATGGCAGAGTTGCGGCACAAACTTTTGTTTGGATGAATAGGGAGCGATGGCGAGTATCGGGATAGCGCGTGACCAAACAGGCCTAGAGCTGGTGGTGCAAATTTCCTTCGCTCTTTTTCATTGGAGGGAAATCGGCTTGTATCCGTCGAACGCACATTAAAAAGCTACAGCGGAGCTTTCTAAAATTTTCGAGCAATCCAAATCAGCCATCAGTGCAGGATGATCCGAAAAGTTCGAGGGCAGTTCGGAAGCCCGCGTGACTTCGCAATCTTTGACAAAGATATGATCCAAGCTCTGCCAAGGTGGTAAAGAATTGGTGGGCACCCTGCGCAGCTGAAGGGCCGTAGTCAATCTTTCTAAAATTTCCCACCGCACCTGATTGGAAGTATTAAAGTCACCAGCCAAAAGCATCGGCCCGGTGTGATCACTAAAATCCACTAGGGCCTGCGCTAACTGCCTCTCGTAAGCCATGTCATCTACGAAATTCAATGAATGCACATTAATGACCCGCAAAGTTCTGACTCCGTCTAAGGAAAAATCTGTACTGAGGGCCATCTTAGGAGTTTCAGAAAAAGGTTCACGGTCCAGGCTTCGAAAAAATTGTGATCGCAAAATTTGACCGCTGCCTCCATTATAGATTCCGGTGTAATGGGCTTGCTCCCAAAGAAATGAAGCAGCAAAAACAAAAGTTTTATCTACAATTCCAGAGAGTAATTTTCGAAAACTGGGGTTCAGCATCCCTTCTTGCAACAAAATGACATTTCGATTTGCTTGCAAGCTGTCCAACTCTTGCTCCCAACCGGCAATTTCGCCTTTGAGAATATTCCATGAAAGCAACCGAATCGAAGTGCCCAAAGTGGAACTCGGTGGTGAAGACGGGGAGATTTCAGTCAGTACATTTTTGTCGTCAGGAATAAATTCTTGCTGGGAAGAATTTGCAGAAACTGAAAAAAACAGAATTAAGCTAAAGAATCGAGCCAACATCTGGCCTCCCTTGAAAGTAAGAATTCTGCCCTGATGAACTCCTCAGTCCCTCAACAAGCTCTTACCGCTATTGCTCGATAGTTGTACATCCATATTCGGAGCGACTTGGAAAATGATTTCTCCGCACGAATTCACAGCGTTTATAAAAGAAATCGTCTTTGTTGGTCAGCTTGCGATCGGGCTGAAAGGAGCTATCAATGTAAAAATGATCTAAGGCGGGGCCGCTTTTTTTGGAGCCGCTGAACCGAAGCTCATCCATGCGTTCCCGCGTGGTCTGGGTGCTGCAGCCGATACTGCAAATGACAGTGGCAATGCACAGCATGCAGTTTAAGCTGACCGACAGATTGTTGAAAGTACTTCGAGTTCGGGACATACTCGCTTTATTCTAATAAGGAAGGACTAAGAATTGGAACAAGTTCGGCACTCGATCATCGTCGAAATTCATCGAGGACAATTTCTTGAAAGCTTTCACCAGGTTGAGGCTGTCGTACACAAGCTTCAAGACGACGAGTTCACAGTCTTTGGTCAAGGCGACCGAATGATCTTTCCACGTTCGACTTTAAAGTTCATTCAGGCATTGCCTTTGGTGGAGCTTTTTCGAAAAGGACTCCTGAGCGAGTCAGAGCTAGCAATTTCCTGTGCTTCTCATCGCGGTGAGGCTCTGCATCTAGAGATTTTAGAGAAATGGATGCACCGGATTGGTCTTCAGGATCAGCAGCTGACCTGTGGCTTTCATCTGCCCGGCAATGAAACTGAAATACAATCTTTTTTTGAACATCATGGCCCACGCTCCAAACTTTTCAACAATTGTGCAGGCAAACATCTCGGGTTTTGTCATTGGAGCCTTGTGCGCCAATTGTCCGCGGAAAAATATTGGGATCGGAAGCATGCTTCGCAGGTTCTTTTTTTTGATCAGCTGAAAAGCTTCGGTATTCAGCGTGAACTCGGGTTTGGCATCGATGGCTGTGGAGTTCCCAATCCGGCCCTGAGCCTGAAAGAAATGGCCAGAATTTATGCTCATTGGCTCAATGCGGATGGGTCCTCGGAAATACTACAAGCTGTTCGGAAAAATCCCCTTTTAATTTCGGGTTCAGATGGCTTGGACACTTGGATCCTCAAAGAAAGTGGGGGCGAGTTGATCTCTAAAACTGGAGCGGAAGGAGTTTACCTCTTGATAGCTCCAGCTGAAAAGATCGTGGCCGTGATCAAGGCGCTGGATGGAAATACCCGAGGTTCGCAGGCCACTTTGCTGAAAACAATTCAAAGTTTGCAGCTGGGATCCAAAGAGTTTCTTGAGAAAGTAAATGAAAAGCTCAAGCAACCCATAGTGAATTGGTCTGGAGAAAGAACTGGTCAAATTCAGGTAAAGGGTGTAACTCTCAACTAAGACTATGTTTTTTCAAAAAACTCTGAGGAAGCGAGTCACTGTTGAAGGCATCGGCCTTCACAGTGGTTTATCGACCCGACTTCATTTTATTCCAGCACCCGCAGACACCGGAGTTTATTTCATCCGGTCTGATCTTCCGGGGCGACCTCATCTAAAGGCCGATGCACGATCTGTGACCGCCACCAGCTATGCGACGACCTTGGGTGGGCCAGATTTTAGTGTGTCGACAGTGGAGCATTGCCTGTCGGCGCTTTCGGCTCTGAGGATCGACAATCTGTTTGTCGAACTGGAAGGTCCTGAAATACCCATTATGGATGGCAGTGCGGGACCCTTTCTGGATGCTATTCTAGCTTCTGGAGTTATCGAGCAAGATCAGCCTCGGGCCTACTGTTATATCACCTCACCGATTTACTGCGAACAAGGTGAAAAGCGCGCTTCAATTTTGCCCTATCAAGGTTTGCGTGTGACAGTGGAAATTGATTTTCAACATGCCTCCATAGGTAAACAGTCCATTGATTTGGATGTGAACGATGAATCTTTTCGGCGCGAAATCGCAGGGGCTCGCACCTTTGGTTTTTTGCACGAAGCTGAGGAACTCCAAGCCCGGGGCCTCGCAAAGGGTGGAAGTCTGCAAAATGCCATCGTCTTGGATCACACTCAAATACTGAACCCCGAAGGCCTCAAATGGCCGAACGAATTCGTCAGACACAAGGCTCTGGATGCCCTTGGCGATTTAGTGACTTTGGGGATGCCATTGATGGGGCAAGTTGTGCTCTACAAGGCGGGCCACGATCTCATGAATCGCCTGATTCGGCAGCTGCTCGAATCACCGGAACACTACCGCCGCTGGGAGTGGGGGACGCCCGTTTCTCCTTCGGACCAGTGGAAGCACACTCTCAATTGAATCGCACCGCGCATTAGAGCCAATTTCCCCCTTTCCATTTGCTTTTGATCTGGCAAGATGAGCCCTTCGTATGGAACGGGTGGGAGGTCATTCATGATTATCGGGGTACCTAAGGAAATAAAGATCAGTGAAAATCGAGTCGGTATGACAGAAGCGGGCGTTAAGCAGCTCGTTAAAGAAGGTCATACTGTTTATATCGAAAAAGAAGCTGGTGTCGGATCTGGCATCACCAATGCTCATTATGAGCGAGCAGGTGGAACCATTCTCGATACAAAAGCAGAAGTTTATAAAAAAGCAGACATGATTGTGAAAGTGAAGGAGCCCCTTCCGGATGAATTTGAACTTCTGCGCGAAGGTCAAATTCTTTACACTTATCTGCACTTGGCGGCGGAACCCAAGCTGACACGTGTTCTGTGTGAGAAAAAAGTGAAAGCCATCGCTTATGAAACGATTCAAGCTCCAGATGGAACTTTGCCTTTGCTCACTCCGATGAGTGAAGTGGCCGGACGAATGGCAACTCAAATTGGTGCATTTTACTTGCAGAAAGATCATGGCGGTAAAGGTATTTTGATGGGCGGAGTGACTGGGGTTCGTCCTGGTAAAGTGACCATCATTGGTGGTGGTGTCGTCGGAACAAATGCTGCAAAAATGGCAGTGGGTTTGGGTGCAGATGTCACAGTTCTGGATGTGAGCACTTCGCGTTTGGAATATTTAGATGATATTTTCGGTGGCAGAATCACTACGCTATTTTCTAACACCCAAAACATCGAACAAGCTGTTGTTGAAAGCGATCTTCTTGTCGGAGCAGTTCTGATCACAGGGCACAAAGCACCTACACTCGTTAGCAAACAAATGGTTTCTTCCATGGCGAAGGGATCTGTAGTTGTGGACGTGGCCGTGGATCAAGGCGGTTGCATTGAAACTTGCAAGCCCACCTCGCATCAACATCCCACCTATGACATTGATGGAGTGATTCACTACTGTGTACCAAACATGCCGGGCGTGGTTTCCAGAACATCCACCTATGCCTTGACCAACGTGACTCTGAAATATGCCTCGATGTTGGCAGCCATGGGCGTGGAAGATGCAATTGCAAAAGACAAAGCTCTTGCGATGGGTCTGAACGTTTACAATGGTTATGTTTGCTATGAGCCCGTAGCACGAGATTTGGGTATGGAATATAAGCCTTACAAAGCTTAATAACCAAACCCACTAACCAAGCCAATATACTAGTCGGAGGAGCGGGGGAACACCAGGTTTCCCCAATCGCTCGAATCGATCAATAAAGCCCTCTTGTTAAAGAGGGCTTTTGTTTTTTCATGAAGCCGATTTTTTCCTTTTCTATCTTTCGAGTTCACGAGGAAACCGCGCCGTGGTTTGAGATATTTAAGGACCTCAGAATTAAGGCTCCCATTTTTTCCCTGTTGAGGCAGAACGATCCAATCCACTTGGAGGGCAGGGTACAGTTTTCGGTGTGATAATATTTTTTCGGCGGGAGCATCTCCGAAAAGCAAAACTCGATCCCTATGAAAATAGATGATTCTGCTTGCCATATTGCTGTCCCAATCTTCCGTTCCCTCTGCAAGGACCGAAAATTCATGATTCTCAGAACATTTACGCAATCGGCTCCATGCATGGAATCGCAAGGGTGAGGGCTTGTGGCTGTGAAGACAGCTGACATGGGCTGGCGGATGGAGAGGAATGTGTTCCGGATCCCAATGAGTGACTAGATATTCTGTGGTTTTATGAGGGCAGGCAGCCCGATCACCATCCACTTGTAGGCAAGCTTTTTCAAAAACAAAAAATGTTTGTAGGCCGGGTCTGCTATAAAATGTCCAGCCCATTGAGCTCAGAAGTCCTGTTCTGTGAAATTTTTGAGTCTCCTTCCCAATGAGGAGGATCAATGAAAAAAGCAGCACTCTAAAAACAGAAGCTGGTGAAATCTTCACAATCGATTGTCTTTGCGCAGTTGAAGCAAATTCCAAAAGTGACAAGAGATGAAAAGTAAAAAAAGAATGAAGCTTAAGGAGAGATCACTCTGAGGTTTTCTTAATGGAGGCTCAACATTGTGGCTGAATGAGAAAGCGGTCAGCACCTCAAAAAAGATAAGGTGAACTTCAGTTAAGTTTAGGAAACTAAATACCAACTGCAGATAGGAAAGAGGTGCCAGAAGAAAAGTTGCAAGATTGGCCCAAATCAAATTGCAGAGAATTTGGACCAGATGCATTTGTTGAAACTGATTCAGCAATAAAAGGGAGAAAGCCCAAGGCCCAAACAATTTCAGTAAAAGTCTCCAGAGCCAAGCCGAGACCTGCTGCGACCCTTGTGGCCCTTGCGGCCGACTTTGGCGCCAAGAGGAGCGCCACTGAAGAGTGAGTCCCATCGAGGCAGCAGTTGAAAGCGCGAGACTCATGCTGCTTAGCCATGCAGGAAAAAAGGCAAGGCAGAGCCAATACGAACAAGCGATCTGAAAGGGGCCTTGCTGGTGTTTTAGAAAGAGTCTTTGTATCAGACCCCTGACGAGGGGAGGCTGAATGCCCGTAAGCAGGGTGAGAATGAAAGCTAGGACGACAAAAATAGAGGAGGGCAGGCGAGCCAATGCCAATTCCAGCAGAACTAAATGCGAGCCCGACACCACGACCACATGATAAAGTCCCGTTTGGAGCAACAAGGCTTTCCATTCAGACTTGTTCGACATGCTAATTCCGCAAGCAAGTGCCTGATTCATTTCTTTAATCTTTGTAGGTTGATTTTCGAAACGACTGGAACACCAAGACTGCAATTGTAAAGAAAGTTCCTCCATCGAATTTCGATGAAGGTTAAGGAGAACTAACAAAAAAATAACAAAGGTGAACAGGAGAAGCTGCCGCACGGGTTATTCCATTGCAAAGAAAAAGTTGGGAAAAATTCGCAATGACATGGTTTATAAAAATTCTTTTTCCGGACTTCGAATTTCCAAATGTAAGATTCTGTTTATTGCTGAGTGGCCAGGGTGAAAATTGATCTCAATGCGCATGAATTTCAATAACTTAGTTGATGCTATCCAATTGCTCAAATGGCTCAAATCCTTGTAGAATCAATGGTCCAAGGTCGGGCCGCCCTGTGTTTCCCCAATTTATGTGGAAAAGTCCATAGGCCAGGGAGCTCGTGAATCCTTGGCAGGCATTTTTTCAACGTGTCATACTTTACAAGAGGTGTCGCATGAAGACTATTCTGTCAGCAGTTGTTTTTTGTTTTGCCTTCAGCTTATGCGTCTATTCAGAAAAATCCCAGGCGGCTTTGCCTAGCAAATCTGAAAACAAAGTCGGCGGAAAAAAAGACCTACAAAAAAATCTTGGGAAAAATTTTCAGAAAAGTGTTTTAGAGCAAAAGGTTGATCCAAAAAAATCGGACGGCAAAAGTGCCACCCGTGAGGAAAAGACGGTCTATAGAGAAGTGGCCGTGGCTTACGAGCAAAATGATTTTGCAGCATTTCAAGAACAGATGATTCTTTTTAAAAAGGACTATCCCACCAGTATTTTTATGGACGACGTCCATTATATGTTGGGAATGATGCACGCAGGACGAAAAGAATACGGACAGGCTCTCAAGACCTTTAACGAAGCGTTAACAAAATTCCCTTCAAGCAATCGACTTCGAACTTTAATGCTTTCAAAAGGAACGACTCTCAAAAGAATGAACCTTCATGAACTTGCGGAAAACCTGTTTCAACAAGTGAAAAAGAAATTTCCTGGAAGTCCTGAAGCTTTAAGAGCTGAGATGGAGCTCAAACTGATTCAACAATAGTTTGAACTTTTTAGGATTCAATCCGTCCGATTTTTAAAAAGGGGTCTATTGCTTGTTGCGGTTTTCGATAGTGATTATGACAGCGAATTTGTTTTTTGCATCCGCGGGGGCGGCCCAAGATACTCCCGACGTAAAGCGTGAAAAACGCTTTCATGATACTTATTTGAAATTCAATCAAAAGCCCACGCCAGAAGAGACATGGTTGAATGCGCAAGCGAATAGCTCCAGTGGCAGCTACGAAATCCAAGAGGGTGACACGCTTTGGGATATTTCAGACACATTGTTTGGGGATCCTTCTTTTTGGCCGAAAATTTGGTCTTTGAATACCAGCGATATTTTTAATCCTCATGAAATCACTCCAGAAGTAGTTCTTCAATTTGAGGCAGGAAGTTTAAATGCACCTCCCGCTTTGGGATTTAAAGAGGGTGATGATTCCGAATCAGGTCCTAAAGATGCTGGCGACAAGATGTCTGTGAAAGAAAAAGAGGATCAAGCGAAGGCTGATGCTCAGGCGAAAGTGGACGCGGCAAACGCCGAGGCAGAAGAAAAGAAGAAAGCGGAGACAGTCTCTGATGAGATTTTAGAGAAAGTAGAAATTCCTCCGCCACTAAACAAAAGTCGCCGGCCTGTTAATATTCCTCAAAGTTTGCCTTCGTGGACGGCCAAGCAAAGTTTGGATGAAAAAATTTTGATGGACGTGGTACCTAAAGATCGATTTTTTAGTAATGTCCCGACTATTTTATCGGCTTACATTTCGGACGGTCCTACCGTCGGAGAAGGAACAGTTTATCAAACTGAATTTGGTGGATATTCGGCAGCTGTTCATCATTACATTTATGTCAAATTGGCAGGGGCTTCGGCTGGGCAACGGTTTTTAGTCGTCAAAGATGTGGGGCCCGTTGTGGATCCTCTTCAGCCGAAAACTCAAGTCGTTAATTCCGGAATTTTAACTCATGTTCAAGGTGTGATTCAAATTGGTGAACTTGTGAATTCCGGGGAATCCGTTTATCGAGCTATTGTTCTTGAATCTGTTTATCCGATAGAAAAGGGCGCGGTCCTTATCAGTGGAGAACTTCCGAGCTACACTTTGGAAGAAGCCACGAGCAGCGTGGATGCTCCCGCAAGAATAATTGGTGGTGCTTACAGCGGTCAGCGCAGCGTTTATGGAAAAGATCAGATTTTATTTCTCAATGCGGGAACTTCGGGTGGTTTGAGTCCCGGTCAGTTTTTGTCAGTTTATAAATCTCAAATCGTGAGGGACCCTCAGACTGTCGAGCGCGAATCCCCCAGGCGCATAGGTGTGATCAAGGTTGTTAAAGTGGGCACTCAGTTTTCAACTGCTGTTGTTGTTTCCGCGCAAACTGAAATCCGAACGGGTGATATGACCTTTCCCGCCTATAAGTGAGCTGGGGCTGAGTTTCATTTTGTAGTCCGCTTGTGCATGAACACACAAACGATCGCAATGGCTTATTGGCTTCAAGACAAATCCAGCTTGCCCTGGCAACAAAGGGTCAATCTTTTTCGGCATGGTCTTCAGTACGATCTTGATTTTCTGCGGGCCCATATGTGTTTGGAGGAATTAAAGCCCATCGAAGATGAGATTCTATTCGCTCATGGTCAAGGCGTCCGGTTTCTGCTTTTGACTGATTTGGCCTTCCCGCAGGCCATCGCGATTTTACAGGATCCTCCTTTAGTTCTTTCCTACAAGGGCAACTGGCCTGGTCACATTCAGGATTGTTTGAGTGTCGTCGGCAGCCGCAGTCCTTGTTCTGAGTCCCTCGAGTGGTTGGATGTTCACCTCACCCAATTCATTCGAAAAACGAAGGTTCCAATTATTAGCGGCGGGGCCCATGGCATTGATCGAAAGGCTCATCTGGTCAGCCTCAGACAAAAGAATACGACCCTTAATTTTTTACCCAGTGGAATCTTGAATCCTTATCCAAGGAATTGGTTATTCGAGGAAAAAGAATTTCTGATGAATCAGGGCGTCTTTGTTTCGGAATTTTTGCCCAAAGTTGCAGTGGCCAAACATCATTTCGTGAGGCGCAATCGCCTGATCTCTGGCATTGCCAGCGCAGTATTGATTTTAGATGCGGGAATTCGCAGTGGAACCTACCTGACTGCCCGAATTGCGGCCGAACAGAACGTTCCACTTTTTATTTTGCCAGGTCATCCAATGGATCCGCGCTTTGAGGGGTCCCTGCGCATGATTTCAGAGGGCGCCGCTTTTGTCAGGGATTCGACAGACTTGCTTCAGTATTTTCAAGCGGAATGTTCGGTGCCTCGAACGGGCTTTCAAAATTTAGCGGCACGTCAGTAAGAAAAAAATATGAAATAAAGTGAAAAATCTTTTGCACTTTATAGAAACATACCTCTACACTTGTATTCAGGGAGGGGCGATGTGGTCAGGGATGACCATGGTAGTACGGATGCTGCTGCATCGCTCACGTTTCTAGCTTCCTAATTCCAAGAAGATTTTAATCCCCATAGACTAAATGCACCGAAAAGCGCATTTGGGACCCACATTGCGATCGCAGGCATCAGCTGTCCGCTGCGGGACATTCCTTCACCGGTGATATACAAAATCCAATAGCCAATAATGATCACAATACAAAGAATCATGCCTCCAGACTTTTGACTTCGTCGATTGGTTTGAATTCCGAGTCCCACCCCAAGAAGTCCAAAAATGCAGCAAGCGAATGCAATGGCAAAACGTTTATGAACTTCGGTTTGAAGAACAAGTTTCTTTTCAGGATTGAGGTCCAGCTTTATGAGTTCTTCGAAAAGTTCGTGGATGGCCATCGATGGGGGGGTTTTCTCCTTAATTTCCATTTTAACGGGATCAAGGAGTTTGAATTCCGAGGTATCAAATTTGATTTTGGTGTGGGCTTCGCTTTTGCGATGAATGTCACCATCCTTGAGTTCCAGCATCACAGCATGGCCCGGTTTTTTGATATCGTGCACGAGTCGGCCGCTACGAGCAATGATGGTCAGAGGTACGTCGCTGGATTTTTCATCATAAATAAAGACTTTTGAAAGTTCACCGGTCCGGGTGTTGACTTCATTGGCATAGACCACGAGGTCAAAAAATCCTTCCGAGAAAACTCCACCTTTTAGGTTGGCGGCTGCCTTTGATTGTCCCAAGGCCGTGATCATGAGTTCAAACTGACGATTGCCCCAAGGCGCCAATTGTGCAGAGGTGTAAAAAGACAAGCTACCCACAATTACAGAAAAAACTGCAGCCGGGAAAAGGAGGTAACCGGACGAGTAGCCCACAGATTTGAGGGCAAGAATTTCTGAATCTTGGCTCATTCGCCCATAGGTCAGGAGGACGGAAAACAACAGGCTCATCGGAAAGAGAGCCGGCAAAAAACTAACCCCCATAAAAAGCATCATTTGTCCCACCATTTGGAGGGAAATTCCGTGCACCAAAACAAACTCAGTCAGCCTGAGAACCTGAAACATGAGAAGGATAAAAATAAACAAGAACAGTCCAAGGATGAAGCTGGGCCACATCTCGAAAAAGAGGTACTGCATTGCTTTGCGTCCAGGCCAATGAATATTCATCAAGTTTGCTCCGGTCTGGTAGCATCACAGTAATGAAGAAGGTTTTGCTCGTCTATGACGATTTTAATGAAATGACCTTGCTGCAATCCACCCTCAAAAAATTGGGCTTTGATGTGGTTGGAATCTCTAACGAGTATCTGCTTTCTCAGCAAATGTTGGAGTTTGCTCCTGAGGTTATCGTGGTGGCTGGTAATAACACAAAGGTCAGTTCGCTTTCTGTTTCTGCTAAGCTCAAAGAAAATAAGAAATATATTGGCAATGTGCTTGTTATTCTTCCGTCTAAGTTAAAGCTGACGTCTCAGGACTTATTGAAAATGCGAATGGATTTAGTGCTGGAAGCTCCAGTGACTCACGAAGCCCTCATTCAAGGTTTGGCGCAACTTATGGATCAAAGCGACACCAACCTGCTCGAGAAGCTTCGAAAGTTCACGGCCGCACAGCAGCCCAAAGAGGGAAAAAGCACGGAAAGAAGCACGGACCATCGGTCTTTTAGCGACCCGGGCCAATTGGAAAAGAAAATTTCTCGATATCAAAAGCTGACTCAGGAAATTGCCTTTGATTCGGGGCAAACACTGCATGGCAAAGCGGCTGTGCGAGAAAAACAGAAAGAGCTCGCCAAGGGCTGGGACATTGCCGAGCTGGAGGCGCAAGACAAGCTTCGTAAAGAGTTCGCTTCAGCTTTGTTCGATGGATTGGAAACTGAGGGTTTGAGAGCGGAAAGCGCAGATTCAAAAGTAGCTAAGACAAAAAAGTAAGTTCACCTCTAAGGTATAAGGGCGATGGCTCTTATAGCTGAGGCCTATCAGAGCATAGATAGAGTCACTTGGCATTTGTCTGCCTTGACAGCTGTAATGAAAGAACCATATTGATCAGAGTAATCTCTAACTGAGAAGGAGGCTCCACATGGGCCAAGGTACGAAAGCAGTCACTGATAGTTCTTTTGATCAAGATGTACTTAAATCGGGCAAACCAGTGCTAGTCGATTTTTGGGCCACTTGGTGCGGTCCTTGTCGTGCGATTGCACCTAAATTGGAAGAGATTGCGGGCGAGATGCCAGATCAAGTTGTCATCGCAAAAGTCGATGTGGATTCGAATCAGGAAACTGCCGCCAAGTATGGAATTCGCTCCATTCCAACTATGATTCTTTTTAAGAACGGCCAACCCGTCGATCAGTTGATGGGGAATGTTCCCAAAGAACAAATCATCGGTTTGATCCAAAAACATAGCGGGTAACAGTTCCCTTTTTGAAACGCGATGCGGTTCAGCCAACTTCAGTGATCAGACCAGAATAACTCTGGCCTGCTCAAAAAGTACTTTATTGAGCTAATTAATTTCGATCAGCGGGAGCTATATAACAGCTCTCCGTTTTTCCATTGGCATCAGTCGAAGCTTTGATATTTGCCACACAACCATAGGATTTAGTCGCTTTGATTCTAGCTGCTGAACTTCGAGCTTTTGTCTGAGCAACTGCTTTTTTGGCATTCACCGCTAAAGCTGTGGGATAAAGAACTGTGCCTTTGCTGTCGGTGCATTGATAGTATTTTTCACAAATCCAAGGTGCGGCTGCTGCTCCGCTAACGAGACCGGTAAGGCTGATTGCAGTGATTGTCATCGCGATCTTCATTACAACTGTAGACTTTTTCATAAAACCTCCAAAGTTTAGTTAGATCTTAAAATCCTGCTTTGCTTATACAGCCTAGGGAGGAAAAAAAGAATTTTGTTTTCCTGAGCGCGCTTGAAATGAAGGGTTTACAGGAGAGAGCTTCGCAAATTTTGTCGACTGAGTGAGCAACAAAACTTCAGTTCTCAAAAACATGTTCGGAAGGAAAGAACAGTCAAAATTGATTTTTGGAAAGGGGGCAATAGAAAAGTGAGTTTTAAAACAAGTACCTTCGGTAGGCGACACTTGAGACCAAACCCAATCCAGCCATCGTCGTTAGCATCGAAGAACCACCATAAGAAAGCAGTGGCAGCGGCACACCCACAATAGGAAGAAGTCCGATCACCATTCCCATGTTTACGGTCATATGCCAAAAAATATAAGTAAGAACCCCGGTTGCGATCAGTGCCCCCATTTTATCCCGCGCCGTCGAGGCCACACGCAGTCCGGTGATGAAAAGGATCACAAATAAAAAAATGGTGCCGACGCTTCCTAAAAAACCAAACTCTTCACTGAGAACGCTGTAAATAAAATCTGTGTGACGTTCGGGAAGAAATTCAAGTTGAGACTGAGTGCCTTGACGAAAGCCTTTACCGATCAGCTGACCACTGCCAACGGCAATTTTTGACTGAATTGAATTATAGCCCGTGCCGCGGGGATCATTTTGCGGTGAAATAAAATTGATGATTCGCAGCTTTTGGTAGTCGCGTAGACCGTAAAACCACATGATTGGTGAGGCCACAAGACCCGCGGTCACAGCAATGGCCAAAATTGAAGTTCGCACTTTCATAAACAGTAAGATTGAAAAGCCAATAAAGAGCAACATCATCGCGGTACCTAAATCTGGTTGCTCGATGACCATGGCCACAGGAGCCAAAATTAACAAGAGTGGTTTGAACAGTTCGCGCAGACCAAGACCTGCAGCAGGGACCGCTTTTTGAGATAGCTCTCGAGCCAGAACTAAGATGAGGGCCATCTTCATGGTCTCTGATGGTTGGTAGCGCATAAAACCCAAATCAATCCATCGTTGGGCTCCTAAGGCGGTGGTTCCGAAAAAGGTCACATAAAGAATTGCAGCAAGGTTCGCAAAATAAAAAATATAGGCAGCACGAGCAACGAAGTGATATTCGACCAAAGTGAAAAGAAAAAATACGCACCAGCCGCCGAAGATCCAAACCAGTTGGTTCGTAAAAAGAGGTTCCACGCCGAGGGTCAAGGGACCGTGGGTGGCACTGAATAGATTTGTGAGTCCCACGGCGTTGAGGCACAAGATGATGAAGGCAAAAACCCAATCAATTCTTCTTAAAAAGGTTCTTTGTTCAATATTGATATCCAAAGATCCTCCTATTCTTCTGGGGCATCCGGCGGTGGTGTCACTACTGGTGCTTTCATCTTTTTTTCAGCTTCTTTAAGTAAATCCGGATGATACTTTTGGAAATAGGCCAGAAACATATCTTTGGCGACAATCCCGGCCCCGGAACCTCCGTGGCAGGAATGTTCGGCAAGAACGGCAACAGCCACCTCCGGTTTGTCAGCTGGAGCATAGGCAATGAACCAACCATGATGTCGCAGTTTCAGCGGAAGGTTTTCACAGGTCTGATGAATTTCCGTCGCCGACCAGCCCCGTACCTGTGCTGTGCCGGTCTTCCCTGCGATTTCGACTCCTGGAATTTTATAGCGAATTGCAGTTCCTCGATTGCCGTTCACCACTCTGCGTAGACCTTCTTTGACAATTTTAAAAGTGGATTCGCTAATCACTGTGCCATCTGGTTGAGTCTCCTGAAGATTTCTGAGCACCAGTGGTTCCACTTTGCGTTTGCTGCGATCATTGAGGTCTTTTACCTCCTTCAAAACAAAGGGCCTCACTACAATGCCTTCAAGGCCAATTGCATTGTAGCCTACGGCCAGTTGAAGGGGGGTGGTGCTCAAAGAACCGCCGCCAATGGCCACGCTCAGATTTTCCCCAGGCATCCAAGGTTCGCCTTTCTCCTTCCGTTTCCACTCATCACTCGGAAGAAGCCCTCCATTTTCACGATTCAGATCGATTCCAGTTTTTGCTCCTAAACCGAATTTTGAAATGTACTTGTGCATGCGATCGATTCCAAGATTGCTTCCCAGCTTGAAGAAAAAAATATTACAGCTGCGTTCAAGCGCATCGAAAACATTCACGGCACCGTGACCGCCCTTCAGATGATCATGCCAAGGACGTTTTCCAAATTGTAAGACACCAGAGCAAAAAATAGTGGAAGTGGGCGTAATCACCTTCTCCTGAATTCCTGCGATCGCAACGAAGGCCTTAAAAGTGGAGCCCGGTGGGTAGGTATCCTGAATAACTTTATTTCGAAGAGGCTTGAAGGGATCGTTCACGATCTGGCTCCAAAGTCCCGGAGTCATTTTTGTTGAAAAGTCATTTGGGTCGAACGAAGGAAAATTGACCCAAGCTAAAATTTCGCCGTTGGATTTCATCATGACGGCCCCGCCGAGTCTTTTGTGAGTCTCTGCAAACGACTTCCAAGTTGCTATCTGCAAATCCATATCAATGGTGAGCTGAACGTTCAGGCCGGGTTCGGGTTCCACGTCGCGAAAGTTTTCGCCGTAGATCGCATCGGATCGACCTGCTGTCTTGCGACCAAAGGCATCGACCTGAAGAAACTGAACTCCGTCGGTGCCGCGAAGATCTCGTTCCAACAATTCTTCCAAACCACTTTTTCCTATGAGGTCGCCTTGGTCGAATTGAAGATCTTGATGAAGGCGATTGTAAATCGGAAGTTGAGATTTAGAAATTTCACCCACATAGCCAAAAAGTTGGCTGCCATTCGGCCCTAAGGGGTAAAAGCGAACTGTGGTTTCTTTAATATCGACGCCTGGCAAATCAATGCGCGCACGTTTCAGGCGAAAAACTTCTTCTCTCGACAGGTCAGACTTAATTTTTATTTCTACAAAGGGGCCATTCTGCTTTCGACTTTTGATGATTTTTTGTTCGATTTTGGCAGGGTCTAGCTCAAGAATTCGACCCATCACCTCAGAAGTGCTCTTAAGGTCCTCGATATATTGAGGGCTGACAAAAGCCTCAAATCCCGGATGATTTTCGATCAGCAGTCGACCTTCTCGGTCTGTCACCAAACCTCGAGGGGCAGCCATTTTAACCTGTTTGATTCGGTTTTTTTCGGAGAACTCCCGAAGATTCGAGCCTTCGATAATCTGCAGGTACCAAAGTCGAGCCATCAAGGTCAAGGCTGTGAAAGCGATGGCATAATGAAAGAGGCGAAACCGAGCATATAGTTCCTTCACCTCTTCCGGATCGGAGATATATTGACTCATTCTTCAACCCTGCCTGTGACCATTGTTGCAAGGACACTGGGGCGATCAGTCGTTGTGTCAAAATAGTTCATGATGGGATGAAGAAACAGGGCAAAGGGTAAAGTCAGCAGAGTCTCTAAAATTCTTTGCACTAAGTTCCAAGGTGCTGGTGACTTATCAAAGAGCGCGGCCATCGACCAGGAGCTCAAATGCCACAAAATTAAAAACCCTGAGATCGAAACAAAAGAATAAGTCAATCCGGAGGAGCCTCCAGGACCTAACAGGCGATCTTTAAGAAACGACATTGTGATGGTCATAATCAGCAGTGAAAGCAAAAAAAATCCCAAGGGATGGACTGAAAAATAAGAAAAAAGAAAACCGTAAAAGTAAACCAGAAGGACGGCTTTTGTCAGGCCTCGATGAAGCACAAAATAGCTAATGAAAACGATCCATAACTGTGGAGCGATTTTTAGTCCTGTTAAATAGGGCCAAATGGAGCACTGGATGCTTGCCATTAAAAAAGCTATAAGTGTGAAGACGGAGTGGTTTCGAAAAATTCGCCCAAGCGCCTGATTCACTGAGTGAGACCTTTCGTGTTTTCGGTCATCGAAGCAGTCGCCGAACTTGCATCAGGAATGTTTTGAGCAAATGGTGGGAATTCTTCTTCGGCAGCATTCAGAATAACGAAAACTTCTTCGATTTGGTTTGGATCCACCACCGGTGTGAGCACAACTTTTAAAGAAACCGAATAGGGTTTGTTTTCTACCGAATCGACAATTGCAACGGGAAAACCCTTTGGGAAAATATTATCGAGGCCGCTGGTCACAATGAGGTCACCTTGCTGAACATCGACGGATTTCTCCACGTAGTGCAGTCCGGCTTTGCCAGCACCTTGGCCTTCGACCAATCCTCGCGCCCGAGAGCGCGACACCACACCATCGACAACTGTATAGCGATCAGAAAGCAGCATCACATAGGTTGAAAAAGATTCGGTGCGGAAGGTATGGCCAACAATCCCTTGGGTGGTGATCACAGCAAGGCCCGATTTTAAACCATGATGGGTGCCTTTGTTAATGCGTATCGTGGAATGATCTGAGGAAAGTAAGTCCTGAGCCACCACGCGAGCCGCAATTAAATCCATTTTGGATTTGGTCTTGAAGTCCATCAAGGCTTGAAGTCTTTCATTTTCTTTTCGGAGCTCTGCCATCGCAAGGAGGCGCGACCTCAGCAATAAGTTTTCACTCGCGAAAAGTTCGCTTTCCCTTTTGATCCGAATCAAATCCATATAGAGCAGCGTCGTGGAACGAATTTCATCCGCAAAAGAAAAGAGTCCTGCCTCGATAGAGCTTGAAATGTAGCTGAAAGGTCGATCAAACCAGGTGTCTTGAAGCGATGGTTTTCGCTGCACTTGGATGGAGAGAAGCGGTAAAGAGAGCGCCATTGCCAGACGCAAAAGTTTCCGAAAATCAAAGTTGAACCAATTCAAGTCAGCCTCCCTCTGAATACGTTAACAAATCTCCTCGATGATTCAACAAATCCCTTGATCAGATTGCCGATAGAAGGCGATAAATAAGACTTTCTTTGGAGGAAGCATGGCTACATCTGGAAAATCGATGGTCGACGGATTGAAAAAAAACCTAGAGAAGAAGCAGTGGAGTCTCAAAACCGTGACTGCTATCGTACTTTTTTCAGCAATCATTCTTGTCTTTGTCTTCTTTGGATATTCTTCTGGTAATGATGCGGGCGGACAGGGGTCTGCGGCAAGAGTGAACAACACTTTCATATCCTTAGTGGACCTCAACAGTGAAACTCAACGTCTGGAGCAATTTTATTCATCTCTCTTCGGCGGACAAATTCCTGCAGGAGCCCAAAGGCAATTCATTCAGAATCAAGCCTTGGACAATTTGATTTCTTCAGAATTGATGGCGCAAGGAGCAGTGAAAGAAAAAGTTCTATCTGCCGATACAGAAATTGCATATTTTATTACCAACGAAGTAGATGCTTTTAAAGAAGAGGGACGCTTTCGCCGGGACCGTTATGAAAACGTGCTTTCGGCAAATCAATGGTCACCTGGAATATTTGAATCCCGCATTCGAAAAGATAGACAAGTTCAGCGCTTGCGAAGACTTTTTGAAGTGGGACTTGATCCTATGGCCCTAGAGGCTTCAAAGCTTGCAGAGCTTTCACAAACCCAGCTCAATCTTGAATGGGTGAAGCTCGACAAGGAAGCTTTCGAAAAAACCAATGCAGTCTCTGAAAGTCAGGTGAAGGAAAAACTTGCCAATGCTGAATTCAAAAAGAAAGTTTCAGATGAATTTTTGGTTCGAAAAAGCTCTTTAGATAAAGCAGAGGAGGTCAAAGCCTCTCACATTCTGATTAAAGGCACTGATGCCGTGGCTCTAGAAAAAATTAAGGACATAAAGAAGAAGGCGGAGACCGCTGATTTCGCCGCACTTGCTAAGCAGTTCTCCGAGGACGAAGGGTCTAAAACTCAAGGCGGAGATTTGGGCTTTTTCGGAAAAGGAAGAATGGTGCCTGAATTTGAAGCTGTTGCTTTCACCCAGTCTGTGGGCTCACTCAGCGAACCTGTTAAATCTCAATTCGGCTATCACTTGATTAAAGTGACCGAAAGAAAGGCTGCTCAGGAAGCAAGTCTGAACAATCACGAAACGGAGATAGCAAAGTCAGTCTTAGCGGCTGAGCTTTTCGACGAAAAAATGAAAGTCATCGAAGCTGGTCTTCAAAAGGGTGAGACTGCGGCTGTAGAGGCTGCGCTCAAAGATTTCAAAACAAACTGGGAAGAAACGGGTTGGTTTGAACTGGGAGCTAGCTCAGTACCGAAAGTTCCCGTTCCTGCCGTGGTGGAAGCATTGCCAGATTTGATTCAGAAAAAGGGAATTCACGCCAAAGTTTTGCGGGAAGGTCCGATCAGTTATCTTGTGAAGTTCAAAGCACTAAAGACTGATGATAAGGAGGCTACGAATCAAAAGGCAGCAGAAAACACTCGAGTTCAAGGGCGCACCACCGAACTTCTTGGCGAATGGATTGAAAATGCCAAGAAGTCAGCGGTGGTCGAAAAGAAAAGCCAATCGATAAATCAGTAAACTATTCTGCTGCAGTGACAACTGCAGCAGTTCCAAAAATCTCTTTGATGTCCTGAAGAGTCCAATCCTTCACCTTGTTTTTCCCGCAGCCCACTGCAAGTTTTCCATCCTCAGTCAGAAAAACCATCGTTTGATTGCCAGGAGTGAGTGAGGGGAGCTCAATGGTTTGATCTGCTGCTGCTTGGCCAAAATCATTCCCGGCTCTCAGAAAGCAAAAACCCAAATCAGAGTTGACCTGTTCAATTGATTTGATGACTTTGCCTTGGACGATAGAAGAGCTGACTCCGCCTGCTAGCAGTTCATTAATGGCATCAGCATTCTTAAATTGAATGCGCAGACCCTTTTTTAAATCTTTCAAAAGGCGGCTGTCGATGGGCTCTAGTTTAGAATCATCTGGTACTTGGATACCGCCAGCCTCAGCACCATTTGCTGGATTGGTTTCATCTATCTTTTGGTTTGCTGCTGATGCCGTCACAATTTTTTGTGCTTCTTCACACGCAGTTTTATTAGAGTCTGCTGAGATCAAAATTTGTTTGCCGGTGGCTTTCTCAGCCACAGAGCAAGACTTAGCCTTCACAGAGCTTTGATACTTGAGGCAAGCGGTACTGAGTTCCTGCGCGCTCGCCAGATCTTGCTTTTCTGCAAAGAGGGGAGCCTTCGAGTTCATCATTTGAAAGGCATCGATTGTCACTTGTTCGCAATTTGTGTTTGCTGCTGAAGGCTTGGTGCCATCATCTTTTGCGCAGCCGGCGAATGCCAAAGCTAAAACTGTTGCAAAGACGATTCGATCTGTTGTTCGCAAGCTATTCAGTTTCATAAAATCTCCAGTTCCGTTGAGAGCCAATAATTCTTCGTCGGATGCCGAACCTAGTGCAGTCACCTGTGAAGATAAATAGGATCTCTACGAAAGTAGGGAGTTCTAGAAAAGTCTTCAGCTTCGGGGCCGAAGAACGGCAACTCAAGCAGCTAGAACTGATTCGGAGTGAACCCCAAAGGGAAGAGGTCTTTAGAGAAACTCAGAGTCTTTTGAATCCCTTGAAGATTGGCAAGATGGACAATCAATTGCGGGTCTGCGAACTCTGAAATGACTTGGCGGCAAAAGCCACAGGGGGGCCAGGGCTCCGCTTGGTCGGTCAGGACCACGATTTCTGTCACACGCTGTCCTGGAAAATCACTCAAAGCTTTCCAAATGGCGACTCGTTCTGCGCAAACCGTTCCACCGAAGGAAACATTTTCAATATTGGTTCCTCCAAAATATTTTCCATTCTTTAGCAGAAGAGAGGCTCCCACTTTCTTTTGAGAATAAGGAGAGTAGGAATTTTCCCGGGCCTGGATGGCTAATTTTAGAAGGTCATTGTTCATGAATTTATTCCTTTCGAGAAAGGTCCCAGGGGGACAATGCATTTGCGAAGTTCAATCAAAGGAAGTCCTTCTATACCAGTCCAATCCGAACATTCGATTTGATCCATCAGAGCAATTCCAGATTTTTCTAGTTTGTAGGCTCCCGCAGAATCCAGCGAAGAGTCTCGATCCACCGATTCTTCGGCTTCTACTAATGTGAGTGCACGCATTTGTAATTTCGCTTGATGAAGCCAAGATTTAAAGACGGCTCCATTGTGAATGACAGAGACAGCGGTCAGCAGGTAATGCGTTTTTCCTGCAAGTTGCATCAATGTCTGGATGGCCTTCTCGCGGCTTCCCGGTTTTCCCAGAATTGCATTTTCTGAAAAACATATTTGGTCAGAGCCGATGATCACATCAAATTGCTTTTTCAAACTCGATGCTTTTTCTTCCGCTAGATGTAAGGCAAGCTCCGAAGCCTGAGACAGCTGCAGTGAGTTTCTGCTACAGCCTGCTTTTTGAAAAAACGCAGCCTTTGCCACTTCCTCATCACAAGCTGGAGGACAAGCGTCGAAAGCAAAGCCCAGTCTCGTCAAAAGACTTTTGCGATAGCGGCTAGAGCTTGCAAGGCAGAGTGTTTTCATGGGCTTAGCCTAGGCCAGCCAGAGCCTTGAAGCAATCCACAGATGCATCCATTTGAGTCCTTAAGAAAAAAATTCTGAAAATGCTGCAAACGAAAATCATTATCATTTGCATTAAGAAAGGCCTGTTTGCTAGAAAGGCCTTCATGAAATTAGCAAATCCAAATTCCAATACTCAAGCTCTCCGGCTGCCTCAAAGACAAACTCGAATGAACGCAGGTCAGGCCGCGACAGGTGCAATCTCCGAGAAAGACTTAAAACTCACTCTTCGAAATGTGGGATTGAAAGTCACCGATCAAAGAATGCTCATTTTGAAAGAGCTTTATGGAAGTTCCAGTCGCCATGTCACCGCACAACAAGTGTATGAGTCTGTTTCTGAGGTGGACCCCAGTATAGGATTTGCGACGGTTTATAGACTTCTGCGAAATTTAACAGATGCAGGAATTATGACAGAGACCCGAATGGGTGGAATTTCTGCCCGTTATGAGCTCAGCTCTCGGGAGCATCATGACCATCTCACTTGTGAAAATTGTGGTGTGATTTGTGAATTTGAAAATCCTCAGATTGAAAAACTTCAATCTGAAGTTGCTGCACAGTTCGGCTTTTCTCTGACCCACCACGTCCTAGAGCTTTTTGGAATTTGTCCTGCTTGTAGAGGAAGTCAGACCTCCAGTAAAAAGAAGTGATGGAAACTTCCGGACCCGATCTTTCTCACCTCGATTTTATAACCATTCGCGGAGCCAAAGAACACAACCTCAAAGGAATCGATCTGGCGATTCCTCGCAATCAAATCACTGTCATAACGGGTTTGAGCGGCAGCGGAAAATCTTCTTTAGCTTTTGACACCATCTATGCTGAAGGCCAGCGCCGCTATGTGGAAAGCATGTCTTCTTATGCTCGGCAATTTTTAGATCAACTTAAAAAACCAGAAGTGGAATCGATTTCGGGATTGTCACCTGCGATCGCAATCGATCAAAAGTCAGTGGGATCCAATCCTCGTTCCACTGTTGGTACGATCACAGAGATTTATGATTATATGCGCCTCTTGTACGCGAAAGTTGGGACCCCTCACTGTCCAGAACATCACTTTCCAATGGTGGGACAAAATCCATCACAAATTCGCGAAGAAGTTCTCAAGCTAAAATCAGGAGCTAAAGTTTTGATACTTGCACCTGTAGCACAGGGGAAAAAAGGTGAATTTCTGGCGGAGTTCCAAAAGTGGGCGAAAAAAGGATTTGTAAAAGCCAGGGTCGACGGGGTTTTTATTGAGCTGGAAAAAGCCCAAAAGCTTTCCAAGCACAAAGCTCATGATATTGACCTCGTTGTCGATCAGCTGATCATCAAAGCGGGAATTGAAAATCGATTGGTCGAAAGCATTCACACCTCTTTGATTCTTTCAAATGGCCGCGTGGTCATTGAAGTCCTTGAAGGGGACCGCGGCAAAGAAAAAGTCGTGGACCGAAAAGGCTATTCAATTCACAGCGCTTGCCCTCAGTGCGGACTGAGTTTTCCGGAAATGGAGCCCAGACTTTTCAGTTTCAATAATCCGCGTGGAGCTTGTCCGGACTGCAATGGCTTAGGCACCTTGGATATTATCGAAAGAGAAACTTTTGATGATGAGGGCGGTGGCCGAGTCCTTAAATCCGTCAGCTATGAATCCAAAAAGAAAGTAGCAGCAGAGGACGACGAAGAAATCCTTGAAGAAGATTTTCAAGAGTGTCCAACTTGCGAAGGAAGACGACTTCGACCAGAATCCTTAGCCGTTACCATTGAGCAAAAAAATATTGCTGAGCTTTCGAAACTTTCCAGTGAAGATCTTTTAGCTTGGATTCGAAAAATACAATTCAGTTCGAAAGAAAGTCTCATTGCGGACAAAATTGTTCGGCAGATTGAAATGCGACTGGAGTTTTTAGAAAGAGTCGGCGCGGGCTATCTCTCCCTTGAACGTTCGGCGCGGTCCTTGTCGGGCGGTGAAGCCCAGCGGATTCGCCTCGCGACACAGGTGGGCTCCGGACTGATCGGTGTTTTGTACATTATGGATGAGCCTTCCATTGGACTTCATCCGCGCGATCATCGCAGACTGCTGGATATTCTTCATGAGCTTCGCAACAAGGGAAATACTATTTTGCTTGTGGAGCATGACGAAGAAACAATTCGATCGGCTGACTATGTCGTCGATATTGGTCCGGGAGCCGGTGTCCATGGTGGAAATATTTTGGCTCGGGGTAAGCCCGAAGAAATTGCTGCAAATCCAAATTCTATTACCGGGCAATATCTTTCGGGGATCCGGAAAATTGCAGTTCCTCAGCAAAGACGTCTGGGGAATGGGACGGAGCTCAGGCTTTTAGGTGCTCAGGGAAATAATTTACAGGGAGTCGATGTTGCGATTCCCTTGGGGACTTTTGTTGCCGTCACCGGAGTTTCAGGCTCTGGAAAAAGCACTCTGATTATCGATACGCTTTATCGTATTTTGTCGCAGCATTTTTATAGTTCTTCAGCCAGACCTGCGACTTACAAAAAAATCGAAGGCCTTCAGCATTTGGATAAAGTGATTGAGATCAATCAGCGTCCCATTGGTCGAACAAGTAGGTCGACTCCGTCCACCTATGTGGGACTATTTCCGATGATTCGGGATCTTTATGCTCAGCTGCCGGAGGCCAAGATTCTTGGCTTTGAACCTGGTCGCTTTAGTTTCAATGTCAAAGGCGGCCGCTGCGAAGTTTGTCAGGGCCATGGCCAAGTGAAGATGGAAATGCATTTTCTGGCAGACGTCAGCGTGCACTGCGAAGCTTGCAACGGAAAGCGCTACAATCGAGACACCTTAAATCTAAAGTACCGAGGAAAAAGCATTGCAGACGTCTTGGAAATGACCGTTCAAGAAGCCCTTGAGTTTTTTCAGAACCATCCCCAGATCCGAAGAAAACTTGAAACCTTAAATATGGTCGGTCTCGATTATCTGCATTTAGGACAGTCCTCGACGACGCTCTCGGGCGGCGAAGCCCAGCGTGTGAAACTTTCCAAAGAGCTTTCCAAGCGGGGCACCGGCAAAACTTTTTATATTCTGGATGAACCCACGACAGGTCTACATTTCGAAGATGTTCGTAAGCTGATTGATTTACTGCAGGAGCTAGTGAATCAAGGCAATACCGTATTAGTGATTGAACACAATTTAGATGTGGTGAAGTGTGCGGACTTCATCATTGATATGGGCCCCGAGGGGGGCTCCGGCGGTGGTCAGTTGATCGCGGCTGGTGCACCCGAGGAAGTGATTAAAAACCCTCGCTCCATCACGGGGCAGTTTTTGAAGTCGATGATTTAATGAAAAAGTGGCACAAGCGAAGAGTCTGATCCGTACCGACGCGGTCAGGCTTGTGGAGTGATTGTTCACTTTCGAAATTGTAAATAGTCCCGCCCCAAAAGACTCAGGCCAACTGTAGGATCCCAGGGCCCGGAATTTTCGACGGTGCCATAGTGAGTGGTCTGACGTTTCGGCATTTGATAAGAGACGCTGTACTTTAGTTGGACTTGTCAGGCCGCAAAGCATAAGCTTTTTTTGAGGAGGCATTTGTGGCGATGTCTGCATCTGCGACTTTTGAATTCTCTAAAGTGCCTTCATTGGCTCCGTTATTGAGCAATCAGGTAAAGGAAATTGTTCGAAATTTTCCGCGACAAAAAGCATTTCACCGACTTTATCTTTTTGGATCTGCAGCTCGTGGAGAAGCGACCTTTCGCAGTGATTTAGATCTTGCAGTCATCATCAATACCTCTCCCACAGCTTCTTTGGTCGGAAGGCTGCGCGATGAGATCGAAAGCGCGCTGGGCACGGGTTCTAAAACCTGGAATGAGCCTTTAGCTTGCCAATTTCAATTTATATCTGCCAATCGAGAATCAAATTTTGCGGAGGACGCAAAACCCTTGATACTTTTAATCAATTTCGATGAAATGAAGCCATGACTAATAAGTCTTTAGCGAAAGATTACCTAGTTCGGGCTCATGGGCGTCGAAAGGCTATTCAAACTCTGTTTGATTCGAATCTCTTTGCCGATGTGGTGCGTGAGTGCCAGGAAAGCTTGGAGCTAGCCCTCAAAGGGATGATTCGCCATGTGGGGCATGTTGTACCTTTGAATCACGATGTCTCAGCTAAACTTTCTGAGATGAGATTGGATCTTCCTGCTGAGCTTCAGGCGCAGCTGCCACGATTGATTGAAATTTCAAAAAAAATGCGCCGTGATCGTGAAATTGCATTTTACGGATCTGAAGATATCACGCCGAGCGAATTTTATGACCAAGCGGCGGCGACTCAGGCGATGTCGGAACTCGATGAAGTCCTGAGTCTAATTCCACAAGATTTTGCTGGGTAATAAAATACGATGGCTCAACCAATATTAAAATTGGTGTGGTGATACTCAAAAAGAGTCGCTTTTTTTGGGGAAGTCTAGTCGCAAAGATCAAGAAGAAGTCGTTCGAAATAACAGAATTTGATTGTCTAATGCATATAAATATGAAATTATATATGCATTGGAGGACGTTCATGCGAACCACTTTAGATTTAAGAGAGGATCTTATCAAGGAAGCGATGAGACTGACTGAACAGTCTGAAAAGACGGCCGTCATACATATGGCACTTGAGGCTCTTATCGAAAAAGCAGCTCGCGCGGAATTGGTCCAATTGGGCGGAAAGATTCCACGATTCAAAAAGGTCTCTAGAAAACGATGAGGAAAACACTGGTCGATTCTTCTGTTTGGATTTCGCACTTCAGAAAAGCTGACCGCACGCTCATCAGGTTACTGGAAAATGATTTGGTATTAACGCATCCTTTCGTTTTACAGGAACTTTATCTTGGTCGCCCCAAAGGGAAAGAATTTATTTTCAATCTGTTGGGTAAGCTCGTGGCCTTGCCAACTTTGACCACTTCAGAGATTTTTGTTTTTATCGAAAAACATCGTCTCGTGGGGCAAGGAATTGGAATTGTTGATACGCACCTTCTAGGTGCCGCATTTTTCGCAGAAGCTGAAATTTATACCCACGATCAAAAACTAAAGAAGAAGGGATTGCAACTGCTTAAGTAGTAGCTACCGTTTTATGAGGGCCATCAATGGGCAGTTTTTGAAGTCGGTGATTTAATAAAAACACAGCAAAGAAGAATGAGAGCTCCGCCTGTCAGTTGCAATTGGCTTAAGTGCTCGCCTAAAAACAAAAACGAAAAAAACGCCGAGAAAGGCGATTCCAGTAAAAAAAGTATGCTTGCCACCGAAGGCGACATCGTGAGCTGAGCCCGAATCTGAAACAAAAAAGCCAAAAAGCTAGATCCAAAGGTGAGCGCAATCATGCCCCAAACACCGATTGGATCCAGATCAAATAAATTCCAGGAACCTTTCTCAAAAGCCGAACCAAAAGGAAGAAGGATCAAGCAAAAGATGCCGGTCCAAAAATTTTGACCGATGCTGAAATAAAATAAACTGGTCACCTTTTTTGTTTGTACGGAAAGGTAAAAAATATGAATCGAAGCCATCAAGGAACAAAGCAGTGTCCAAGAATCGCCAACGACCCATTGCTGCAGGTTCAAATTCACTAAGAGGGCAATTCCAGTGAGCGCTAGGGGAATGAGAAAATAAAATCGCACACCCAAGCGCTCTTTGAGAAATATTGCACTAAGAATCGGAACGATCGCGACATACAGAATCGTCAAAAAAGCTGATTTAGACGGCGTTGTTGTTAAAAGACCTATGGTTTGCGGCAGAAGAACCCCGCAAAGAAGAAGGCCTGCAAGCCAAGAGTTGCGAAGCTCAGTGATGAGTAGCTTGAGATTTTTTTGCCAACCGCCTGAAAAGATCCATAGAAAAGGAATTCCAAGAAGTGCAGCTCCAAGAAAGCGGTAGAGGGTGATGGCCGCTGGATTCAAAGTTCCAAGTGCCCATACAGTCGCTACAAAGCCGAAGCCCCAGAATACCGCAGCAATAGTCAATTCCAAAAAGGATCCTACCTGTGCGGACCATTTGAGCCTCAATCAAAGGCCTCAGCCAAAAATCGATTGGAAGGAATTCCATCTTGCTCCAGAAGTTTTGCTTTTGCTTCCTTGATCATTCCCGAATTTCCACAGAGAAAAAATGTGGTGGGGACGGACTTATAGTCGAATGTTTCCAGCTGGTGCTGAACATAACCTTTTCGACCCTTCCAGTCCGATGAGGGTCTTGAAAGCACGAAGTCATAATCGAAGTTTTTATTTTCGGCTTTGAGCTGATCGAGCTCCTTCTTAAAATAAATGTCCTTTTCCGTACGGACACCAAAAAAGAGTTTCATTTTAAGATCAGGGTAGGTTTTGGACTTTGAAAGAATGTAGCAGTAATGCTGAGAAATTCCGCTACCGGTATTGAGAAATACAATTTGTTCGGTTGGAGGCTCTGGGAAGAACAGCTTACCGAAGGGGCCCGTGAACTGTAAAGTTTCCTGCCCTTTCAAAGACCAAACGTAGTCCGAAGCTGCTCCATTTTGGACAAATTTAAAAATCAGCCGGAAGCTACGATGATCTTGTTCCGCAGAGGCCAAAGAATAGGCGCGAAGCAGGGGCTTAGTAGGATTTGGCTGTTCAGGGGTCGGTTTGGCTGGCACATGCAGCATCGCAAATTGCCCGGCCCGAAATACAAATTGATCGGGGGATTGAGGCTCAAGGATCAGTTCCCGAATCTCGGGGGTGTGATCGATGATATGTGTCAATTTCACTTGATAGATAGTTCTTGGGTTGGGAGTTGCCATAGTGTTTCCTTTTCTCAATTTCTTCCTTACAATACAAGATGAAAAGCGGAGATTTTTTGATTCGACTGCGACTTCTTTTTTTGAGCATTTTTCTATTCTTGCCCCTGCTGGCGTCGGGCCGAATTCGGTATTTGGATCCACGTTATCAAGATCGAATTCCTTTGTGGTTCGATGTCGTCGGGAAAGGTCTCGAGCTAAAACCCTTGGAATTGGAATGGGATCTCACGAACCCTGCGATCTTAGCGGTTGGAGATATTCAGTTCGATGAAGATTCTGTTTTAGTTTTGCGAGGTCAACCCAGAGCACTTTTGAAGAACCCCAAATGGATGCAAGGAAGTATCTTTGGAATTTGGGATGACGAAGTGATTTTGCTACAGTGGCCCTTGGGGCTTTTTGAGAAAGGGCAAATAGAAGCGATCTCACGTTCGGGACGCACGATCTTGAGTTGGCCTTTCGATGAGGGTGATTTGGAAATCTGGGAGCCGATGGTCGACACTGGCCTCAAGCGGAGTGCGGTTGCGATCCGAGATCTCAAAGGCCTGAGTCGTACACTTGCCGAATTCAATCAGCCTTTTCGATTTTGTATTTCAGATTCAGGCCAGGACTTTTCTTCAAGGCTGTGTAGTTCCTTTATGAGGTGGCCCGTGGAATCTCCTTTCACACGCCCGGATCGCCTCGATATAGAATCTAAAAGAGTGCGTGTGATCATCAATCAGCAGGAGTCCGAATCCAAGGGACGCAGAATTGTTGATTTAAAAAAAATTGTTTCTTTTTATGCAGCTTCAGCAGAGGGAATCTCCTATGAATTTTTTGCTCGGCCTAAGGTTTTTGAACTTATAGAGGCTTATGAAAACTCCGCGGGCAAGCTAGCCTTAGTCTCCACAGGAAGTAAGCCCAGCGTTCCAACAAAAACCATTCGTAAATATGTGGAAGGCGAAATCTCCCAAACTTTGGGATGGCAGTCCACCATCGGAGACTTTCGAGAATTTTGGGAAGCCGAAATTCCCAAAGAAAAGCCCATTCTTTATGTGCCAGGACAGGGGGCCGGAGTTTTTCGGCAAGAGTTCGAAATAAAAGAACTGCCCAAAGAGGCTCAGCGAATTTTCTTGGACGATCGCACGCCAACCTCAAGTTACCTGGATGGCAGCAAACTTTATCTGAGGGCACCGAAAGGATTTAAGCCAAAGACAAAACAAACTTCAGCAAGCTTAAGTGGTGATGGAGAAACGGTCTGGAAGTTTCGCTCTCGGGAGCGTGGCGCCATCAATCTAGCGAAAATTCAGTTTGAAGGGGAGGGAAAGAGTGTCGATGGGCAGTTCGACCTCTACAAAGGTTTTCCCGGTGAGCTTTCTATGCGTTTGGGCTTTCAGTACGGTAGTAATGGGGATCTTATTCTGCTGGGTGAAGGTGCCGCATCTTATTGGTTCGAGAATATTTTGGGTTGGAATAACTATTGGTTTGGACGGCATCGCTGGGGAATGACCAGTCGCTATTCGCGCACTTTGGGTCAGTTTAAAATTAAGGAAGAAATTGATGGCAATCTCTCAGAACGCGCTGGGATCTTGCAGTCCTCCTCTTTGGATTTAAAGTACCGTTTAAGCTCTGGACTTTGGGGCCGGGATGAAACTTGGGGAATTGTCGCGGGCGTGGATCTGCTGCGCTATGATGAATTTTCATCCAATCGTTTGGGAATGGGGGTCCTTTGGGCGCGCTCTATGCCTAAGGTGATCGACGACCTTTTTAATCTTTTGCCTTTTATGCAATATCCAAAGTTTGTGGACGTGGAGCTGGTTCTGTATCCCACTTTGATTTCGAGTCCAAATGTATCGACTTTGTCTGGAGCAAGTAACACCAATTTTAATCTCAATTTCCATGGAAAAGTTCTTTGGACTCCACGTTTTTACGGTGAAATGGGCTTTGGACTTCGGTCGATATTTCTTCAAAGGGTCTATCCTGGGGACGAAGAAAGGACCGCAAAGACTTTAAAGTACTTTGGACTCCATGGCACAGCAGGACTGGGGCTGAATTTTTAGGGTATTTTCAAGCATTTGCTTTCATGGATCTGTCTCAGATTGATATATTGGGGCGAATTCGTTTTAGTTTTCTACAATCCCGCCGATAAGATAATTGAAGTGCCTGGTGATAGGGGGGGAACTTGTTCGAAAAGCGTTACACTTCTCCGTTGGTAACAAGTGGCGATATTCCAGACTGGGTATACCCCGCCGTGGAAAGCATCATGCTTTCTTTGAAGGTTGTTGATTCCTCTACTTTCTATCACTGTATTCGAGTGGGTGAATATTCTCGGCAGCTGGCAAAGAGTATTGGGCTCACAGACTATCAACAAAAAATCGCTCAGTTTTCAGGTTTGCTTCATGACGTGGGTAAGATGGGCGTGCATCACGACATCATTCACAAGCCCGGTAAGCTGGATCATCATGAATTTCAGCAGATGAAAGAACATCCCTTACTCAGTGAAGATATTGTGAAGCCGCTGGCTCAGCATGAATTTATCCAGCAAGTTTTACCAGGTGTGAGATCTCACCACGAACGAGTCGATGGCTGCGGTTATCCCGATGGACTTTCAGGCGAAGAAATTCCACTCATCGCCCGTTTAATTCTGGTGGTGGATACATTGGATGCCATGGGCGAAGACAGGGCTTATCGTAAAGGTCTGCCTGTGGATATCATCTATAAAGAACTTAAAAAGTTTTCAGGCAGTCAGTTTGATCCCCAATTGGTGAAGGTTTTTCTTGAGGCGCATAAGCACTGGAGAGCTGAAAAACCAGATTTGGATACCCTTAGAAAAGTATTGCCGACGACGCCTTCCATGCCTAAGGCAGCCTAAAACGGGCACTGTACTTATTTTTAACAGGAAATAGTTTCATAATTCCCGTCTGTAAACAGCTATATTTCATTTCAGAATCAATCAGCCTCTGTCTATTGCATCCAAGGCCTTGCCGGGCGATAACCTCGTCTGATGAGCAGTGTGCAGCTTCCCCTTTTTAAGTCTCTGAAATGTTCTTTGATTCTGGCGCTTGTCCCCACGCAACTGCTCGCGGCCTCCTCTTTGGGAACCATTCGGCAGGGCTATTCGGATTCGATCAGGGGCTCCACGGCCAGTCAAACTTCGACACAGGTGGAGCTCGAAGCCCAAGCTTATGGTTTTGAAATTCCTGATCGCCCTCAGTTGTCTCGTTCAACACTTCTAAAGGCGGGTCTGACCTACGAATCGGGTCGTGGTGACTGGGGCGGAAAAGTAGATGCCTTTGCTGGACGGTACTTAGATCTTAAATATTCCATTTTTTCTGTGAAAGAAGCCTATGTGTCCTTCCAGTCTGGAGAGCTGAACCGCAATGGTGGAGCTTTGTGGACCTTGGCCCTTGGTCGAAAACGTGAATTTTGGAGTGCCGTCGATCAAAATTGGGACCTCGGCCTTTGGGAGCCAAAATATCTAGAGGAGCCTCTTCGTCCTGTGGACCAAGGGATTTCTGGACTGCTGATGAGCTATCAAAATTCGAATGGCATTGAATGGTCGGCCTACTTGTCGCCGATCTTCGTGCCGACGATGAATCCCTCGCTTTCTGAAAAAAATGGGGACCTTGTTTCTGAAAGTCGTTGGACTCGGCCCCCGAGCAGCTCGACGGAATTGATCGGCACGAACACTCGATTGATCTATGATCTAAAAATTCCAGACGTCGCATCCCTCGTTGCTAAACCTGGAGCAGGGACGCGTCTGAGCTTAGGCAAAAATCAAACGCGGGGATTTTGGATTTCAGGAAATTTCGCACGTAAGCCCATCAATGCTTTGGCAATAAAATATGATTACCGTTTGGCTGTTTCATCAACCACGGGTTCAGCCGGCGAGGGCTTGGTGAGCGTGAGTCCAACGGTCAACTATCATCGCCTCTATGGTCTTGATGTGGGCGCCAACTATGAATCCGTCAAAATGAGTCTTTCCTTTTTGGAAGACAAACCTGAAACAACGCTACCTAAGGATGATTTTAGCAGTGATGGTATTGCGCGCACGGAATGGATTCAGCAAGCTCCACAACCAGTGCAGGTTTATGGTGCCCACTTGGAATGGCAAGCCGCGGGAATATTGCGTGATCCGATTGCTATTAAATTGGATTATTTGAAAGCGAATTCCTCGAGCACGCGAGATTTAAATTCAGCGGGCGAAGATAAGGGATCTTTGATCCCGAATCGCTTGTTTTTTACGAATGCTCTGCAAATGAAGGCGGAAGTCCTCGTGTTCCCTGGAGCCAAGCCCCTCACTTTGTCATTTCGTTATCTACGAGAACTGGATCAAGTGGGCAGCATCTATTCAGTGAGCGGGAAGCTTTTTGCGACCAAGTCCGTAGCGATTTTTAGCGGACTAGACATTCTTGGACCAGATGACGGTTCTGATCAAAATCAAGACAACCGTTTTCTGAATTCTTTCCGCACTAACGATCGAGTCTATGGAGGCCTCAGTTATGTTTTCTAAAGCCTCGCAGGTGCGCCTTTTAGTGATGACCTTCATTCTGTCTTTGCTGAGTTGCTCTTTACCTCTGAATGAAAAACAGTCCAAACCTTCTAAGCCAGAAGCCAAGCTTAGTTTCGACTCAAAATGCTTGAAAGAAATCGGCACAAATCTCAGCGAGTGGGCAGAGGGTGAAGGTGAAGACTCCAAACTGCAGTCCACATGGGTCTGCCTCGAATCAGCCATTGATGTGTTTAAGACAAAAGTAGTCGGAAAAGGCAGTCCTCGAGATGAATATTCTCCTGAAGAGGTGGCTTCTTTTTTTCAAGGCTATGTTCTAAAAGAAACGAAGTTTGATCCGCCACTGATGGCAGAAATCATGGCCATCAAAGTCCTTCTTGTGGGTGGCTCGGATAAAAAGATTACTCGGGGTGAACTGGATCGATTCAAAGCTCTTATTCAATTGTTGAAAGAGATATCTATCGAAACAAAGCCCTTTATGAAGGTGTACACTACAAAGTGGGCGCCTAATGCGAAGTCGCTTTCCGATTCGGAGCTCCAAAAGTTCCGTCAGTCTTCTGCGATCTTAGGGGCTGCTGGCACTCGGCTGTCAGCTTTTATTTCAAAAAATGAAGGCAGCTACGACCTCAATCGATTGCCGGTGCTCTTTAAAGAACTTCAGAAGTTTTCAAAAACTCCTTGGACTTGGCTGCCAAAATTAAATCAGTACATTCCTCTGCTTGTCTCCGTGAAAGGGATTCTCTTCGGAGATTTGAAATCAGAATTGGTTTCCTCAGTCAATAAGTCGCAGCTGCCGGCGTTTTTTAGTGTCGCAGTTCAGGCCTACACAAGCTTTTTAGAATACAATTATTTTATTAGTCCTGCCTTTGGTGAGGGTAAGTTATCTGATTTAAGTCAAGGTGCGGGTCTTAGATCTCTGGGCCGCTTTGTTGAAAATGGCTTGGCACTGATCAATGTTTTTCCAGATGCTCGTGCGGAAAAAGTAGTACCTGTTGAGGAGATTTATGAGCTTTGGCTGACTGCGAAGAAAGCTGATCTCGTTCCTGAAAAAATTTCTGATGAGAGCATTCGCAACTTGCTTCCCGTCGTCTTCAATCGAATCCTACTCAATCCCTCTGTTCGGCAGCAGGGCACTGTCATTGCTGGGTTGACCCGATTTGCGACTCAGTATGTTGCGGAAGAATTTGGTGCTTGGTCTGCAGTTCAAAATTTCGCTGCCGGCTTTTTTCAGGGCAATTCCATTCCACGCGCTGATCCGGATCTTTCACAAAAGGGCCTAGCGGAAAGTTGGAGTCAATTGGTTCAGTGCCTCACAAAAGCACCGGACCAGATAGAACTTTGCAAATTTCCGATCCCTGATGAGGCTCGAAAAGCAGCGGCCAGTGTTGCTCAGCCGCAGGAACTCATTCGGTCCGCGCAAGAAATGCAGGCAATGTTTACTTCAAAGCTCAGCCTTTCGCATAGACAAGGGCAGCGATTGCAAATGGGCAACGAGGCCCTTCCTTATACTTTTGAAAGTGTGAGCGTCATCAACTTGTCCAGAACCCTCACTCGAATTTTGCTTCATGCCTATGCTTCCAGAACTGGGCTGCCTGGGAAAAACATTTTTGAACTGACCTCGGATGACGCCAAGCTTGCAATCAAAGATTTAAATCCCATTGCTGCAGATTTAAATTTTATTGAAGCAAACAGTACGTCCTTTGCGACGCTTCGGTTTTTCGAGGCGAATTTATTTACCCCACATGGGGACGGCAGCGACGAAGTGAACGCGCGGGAGCTGACTTCGCTGGTGCTCTATATTTTGTCTGGTTTAGCTCATCATTCGACTCTGGATGAACGCATCCGAAATCTTCATTGCAAAGATCAATTGCAGCTGGACCCTGCGGGGGATGCTAAAAAAGATCGAGTCGCTATCAAGTGTTTAGTCACTGCCTATAAAGCTGAACTTGCATCGACAGTAGCAGACGAAGCGACTTTGCCTCAGGCGCTGCCCCAATTGTCTTCTTATATGCTGGAGCTCGCAAAAAGAGACCTGACTGGTGGAAGCTCGACTTTTGAGTCCATGCTTTATAATTTGATGAAAGCATCTGGCTGGAAAGATAATGGCTCCGGGACAGTCGCGATGAAAGAGATTTCACTCATTGTGCATGTCATGCAGTATATTGAGACCGTTATGCAGCGTTTCGATGCTCCGCAAACGGGAGTGAAGGATGGAGTATTGACCCGGAAGGAAGCTTTAGCGGGCTATCCTATCTTCCGAAATATTATCAACGTGCTTTTGTCTAAAGACGGTGAAGTTTCAGCTGTACTAGAAATTGCTGGGGATCGTTTGTCCAAAGCATCCTATGCCTATGTCCTTTATCATGGCGGAATTCCAAGCTGCTCAGCTGACAAAAAAGAACTTCTAAAATGGGCCATCTTGCCATCAGCGTGGAAGTTGATTCGTGCGGATCGCAGCAAGCTGGGCGAAATCTTGGGGGTCCTTTCGGAAATGACTCGTAAGCAAGAAAATGAAACCATTGTTGGTCGCTGCTTTTACGAATAGCTGATCGGGAGGCCGATCCAAGTGCTTCCCGACGTTTTATTTTGAATTCGTCCGCGATGCATGAAATCATCTTTAGGTGGATTTCAAAACAGACTTTCTCAATCATTGGGACCAATTGCTGAAGGAAGGAAAACTGCCGGAAGTGCAGTTGGAGCTAGAAAAGCTTTCAGCATCTAGCGTTCCTAGAAAAAACCTCTATCAAGTTGCTCAAGTGTCCAGGCGTGCTGGCCTTCCTGAAATAGGACTGAGACTTCTATCACCCTACGTCAGACCCAAAAATCGTGGCTTGCAAGTTCCAACGCCAGATGAGCTTTCTGAGTATGCTGTCCTTCTGCAAAGAATTGGAAGTCTTAAAGAAGCATGGCAGCTCCTGGAGCGTGAAGAGCTTCGTGGTCGGGCCGAAGTTTTGCTCTATAAAACCTATGTCCTTTTTAATGAGTGGAAATATGCTGAGGCTATTCCTCAGCTTGAGTCCTATCTTGAAGCGACTGGAATTTCTGAATATCAAAGAGCCATCGGCAAAGTGAATTTACTGTCCGCACTCTCCTTTGTTGGTGATTACGACAAGGCTAACAAGTTGTTTCCCTCAATTGAAAGTCAGTTGAAAGAAGCAGGTCACCTGAGGCTTCTTGCGAACATTTATGAGATTCAATGCGGAGCTTTTTTTCGGCAAGGCAATATTAGCGGCGCACAAAGGATTCTTGAAGGAGCTGAAAAGTTAGTGACTTCAAAAGTCGCCCTGGATGCTCTTTACATACAAAAGTGGAGCTTGATTCTTGCCGCCCAAAGAACTGGTGATTGCCAACCTTTATATGAATTTAAAGAAGTCGCTCGAGAAAATGGGCAGGCTGAGATCGAAAGGGATTCTGATTTTCATCTTTTAAAGATTCGCTTCGACGCCAATCGAGCCAATCATCTTTATGCTGGAACTCCCTATTCAAGCTATCGAAGATTGATGCTCCGATCTTTTCATTGGGCAGAGCCAAAAGAAGATTATGTTTGGGGCCATTCGGGCGAAACCCTAGATCTTCGAGAAATGAGCTGGAAAGGGGCCACGGTTTTTAGGAAGGATTCCCTTCAGCATCGGGCTTTGCTTTTTCAACTTTCTGATCTTTATCAAGCGCGCAATGTTGGAGGCATTTTTTCGAATATCTATCCCGACGAATATTTCGATGTTGATTCCTCAACACTTCGAGTTCATCAGCTCGTGAAGCGGGTCCGCGAAAAAATCGAAGAGCTCGAAATTCCCATTTCTTTAGAGCTTGGCTCCAGTGGTTATAAAATCCGAAAAAAGTCCCTTGATGTTCGTTTGCGCCTGCCATTAATGAGTGAGGCCACCCTGGAATCTGGACTCGCACTTGAAAACGATGAACGTTTAGAGAAGCTGCGTTTCTTATTTGGACAGGCTTACTTTAAGATCGACGAAGGGGCTGAATGTCTTGGGCTGTCGCGATCGACAATGCAAAGATATTTAGGCAGCTTGCTGGAGCGCGGCCTTCTGGAGACTGCGGGCGCCGGCCGCGGGAAACTGTATCGACTGAAGTGAATTCATTTTATGGATTTCAAGTCGGATTTCAGAAATAAACTGAGTGAGTTCCCATGCTATTTCCTTCTGAAAACTAGCACGAAGCAAGTTTTCTAGCTCTGCAAGTTTGTCACCGACGAGGACACTTGGTTTGCGTTGATGGAGTAATTTTCTCGGATAGAGTTCCTGCAATTGTTGAAAATCCTCATTAGCTAAGGGCCCGGATAGAGCATTCCGGGCTTTTAAAAATCTCAGTGTATCAAAAATGATCATAAGAGCTTCTGATGCGGAAATCTTCGCTTTGTTCATAAGTTTCTCCTGAAGTAAGGATCTCAAAAGCGAAGGGCTTTTGGTTCTGACAAATTTGGGAAGATCTGTTATGAATTGAGATCTTTCTCAATTTGTTGCCGGCGTTCTTCGATTTCTTTACGAATTCTTTCCTCAAGTTCAGGATCCAAACTGGGGCGGGCCCCAGGCTCAAGCAGTTCCAGCGGAGGACGAGGCGCATTGCCTGGCACGGGGACCCCTTGTTCAGCGAGGCGTTTCAGATCCGCAAGGACTCGCTCGTGCAGTGTTTTTAGTTTTTCATCGTCTGTATTGGCTATTTCATTTTCAAGTTTTGCAATCAGCTCAAGAAGGTGTTTTTTCATTCGTTCGGCGTGATCGTTGTCTGCCCCTACGTTTTCTGATTCGACATTCTTCTTCATTTCATCGATAGCAGCTTGGACGTCCTGATCTTGAAGAAAGAGGCTTTGATCAAGCTCCTTCAGGGTGGCACTTTGCCCCTCTGCTGAATCCGCCATCTGATCCTCGTCCGCAAGCTCCAGATGAGTTTTTGTATGGGTGATTTGAGTGAGGGCCGTCCGCTGAATTTCTGTGTATTCGGAAAGAGAAGTGGATTCAGATTTGAATCCGGGCGCGCAGCCGGGTGCGATCAGTGCGAAGCTGAGAAAAGTGAGTGTTTTAAAGTAAGGACTCATGGGGCCTCCTGGTTTAGGTTTGAAGTGATCTCCTGAAACCAGTTTGCCCTTCAATCGAGGCGCATTGTCCTGACATCTGTGAACGAAAGTGAATCAGTTTGGGATGACTGCTGCCTGTGGAAGGAGTCTTGCCGCCTGTTCCTGAATGCTCATGGAGATTAAGAAAGGATTCGCTTTTTGAAGCGCACTGAAGTCCGCTTTCGTTTTAATTCCTTTCCAATCATTTTCAATCATGATCTGACCAATAGAGCCCCCAAGACTATTGCCAGGCCCAAGCAACACAATTCGATCGGGCATAAACTCTTTCAAACACACTGTAATGGCGGCACTAAAATTATAAGGTGCGACGACCTGGTGATTGAAAGTGTAATCATAGAGTTTTGAAACTTCAGAGCTATAAGTCTGCCAAATTTTGCCGCGGCCATCCACTAGGGGGATTTTAGGGCTGTGAAAAAGATCTTGTTTCAATGCTTGAAAAGCACGATCCGAAGTTTGCCGAAGGAGGGGAGTGTGAAAAGCGGCATGATTGATGAGCTGGAAAGGATAGTCTTCTTCTTTAGGGAGATCCTTCAGCAAAGCTTTAATGCCGAGGGCATTGCCTCCAAAAACGAGATAGCCCCCAAGTCGGATTGAAAGATAGGCTTCATGGCCTTCTTGTTTGTTGATATTTTGAAGAATCTGGAAAACCAACTCCTCTTTTTTAGAATCCTTTTTCCATTGAGCATCGACCACTGGATAAATCACCTGACCGCCGATGATCTGATCTTTCATCATGCTGCCCATGGTATTGATCACATCGAAAGCTCCTCGATGATCCAAGGCTCCACCGAGGCCGAGCGTGATATACCAACCCATAGAATTTCCGGTCACTGCGACGATTTCAAAGCGATCACGATCAATGGCCATGAAGTCCAAGGCTGAACAGGCGTAAATCAAGGGCGATGCATGTTCGCCTTTCGTATGAAGATTCACCTGAAAAGAAGCTGCTGAATCAAGTTCGCTGAGCGTGGGTTGCTGCAGGTCTTTGCGGTGACTGTCGAGTTCCTGAATAAAATTTTTAGCTTTATTCTTTGCCGCACCTGTTTCGCCAGAGCCAGCAACATACTTTCTAAAATATCCCAAAGTCTCTTTGGTGTAGGAACCTCTGCCCGGACAAACAACAACAATTTTTTCTTTCATAATTGATCCTGTCATTACTGCAGCTTTCTGGCATGTGCAGTAAAAGTCACAGCTGCTTTTACAATCTCATCTTTTTTCGGAAGGCCTGCCGCCGCGGCGACACCTAGGGGGATAAAACAGTCAATGGCCGCAAGAACTTCTGTCTTGGGCATTTTCGCCAGATGATTGGACAGATGAGAATAGAGGCTTGAGACCAAAAATTCACTCAGGGATCCTGTTTTCCGGCATTCATCCACAATCAAAATGTGTTCGCAGGGAGCGACAGTGTCCGCAAGTTTTTGTTCGTCGATGGGGGAAATCCAGCGCAAATCAATGAGGCGAACCTGCAGCCCATATTTTTCTTCAAGCTCTTTCTTGGCCTGCATGGAATAATAAGTTCCATTGCCATAAGTGATAATTGCCAAGTCCTTGCCATCCCCATATTGAGCAAATTCGCCCAAAGCGATTTCCTTATCAGGGCTTGGGTAATTAAAGCTCCACTCCTTATCGTTCACAACATGAAGGTCCTTCGTCATATAAAGTGCAATGGGTTCGACGAACATAACGATGCGACCTTTTTCATAGGCCTCCCGTGCGCAGGTGCGGAGCATCTGTACTGCGTCATCACCTCTTGAGGGAATGGCCACAATCAGTCCAGGGATGTCGCGGAAAATAGAGATGGAGTTATCATTATGAAAATGTCCTCCAAAACCTTTTTGATAGGCGAGTCCTGCAATTCGTAAAATCATCGGATTCGTGTACTGACCCTGGGAGAAAAACGAAAGAGTTGCGGCCTCGCCACGAATCTGATCTTCGGCATTGTGAAAGTAAGCAAGAAACTGAATTTCAGCCATCGGCAAAAAGCCATTGTGAGCCAACCCAATGGCTGCGCCGATAATTGTTTGTTCATCCAAAAGTGTGTTGTAAATTCGTTCCCCGCCGAATTTTTTATAGATTCCTTCCGTGACATTGTAGACTCCACCTTTTTGAGCCACATCCTCGCCAAAAAGGACGATGCCAGGGTACTGTAGCATCAGATCTGAAATTCCCCAATTGATCAGCTTCGCCATATGTTGAGGTGTATTCAGCTTGGAATATTCTTTATCGAAGAGCTGAGCCCTTTGCGCATCTGAAGGAAGTGCAGGCGACTTTTTTTCATTCGTGCAGGCCACAACTGTGGTCGCGATTTCCAGGGGGTCAGTAATTTTCGGGCGATGAATGACATATTTTGAGATGCGCTCGATGCGTTCTCGCACGCGTTCATAAATCTCTAAAATTTCCTGTGTCGATAGGCCCGCTATAGTGCGAAGAAGGTGAGCGGAATGAAGAAGGGGGTCGTCTCCTTCAATGCGTTCAATTTCTTGCTGAGATCTATAGGTGGTCTCCATGTCGGAGCCCGCATGTCCCAAGAGGCGCACCGTCTTCATGTGCAGAAAAACTGGTTTCCGCTGAGTTCGAGCATAATCGGCGGCTTCTTTCGCTGCGACCACCACATCACAAAGGTTGAGGCCATCGCAGGGAATGTAATTCAGCTGAGGTCTAGCACTGAAGTTGGCGCGGATCCAATTGTTGGGAGTGGGAACAGAAATTCCGATTTGATTGTCCTCGCAAAGAAAAACAATGGGCATGTCTTGATCTTGGTAGGCCGCCCAGCAGGCCGCATTGATTGCTCCCACGGCAGTGGAATGATTGGCAGAAGCATCGCCAAAACTGCAAACAACCAGGCTCTCTGGATCTAAAACTGCGTCTGTTAAGCCCAATCGACTGGCTTTATCGATGGACCCAGCCGCACCGACCGCCTTCGGCAGATGGGAAGCTATGGTGCTTGTTTGCGGAGGGACGTTCAAAGGCAGGCTGCCCCATACTTTATGCCTTCCGCCAGCAATGGGCTCATCTTTCGAGGCAACAAAGGAAAGCATTGTGTCGTAAAGGGGTGTCGCATCAGGAAGCTGCTTTGCTCGCTGAAGCATCAGTGCTCCGCTTCGGTAATGCAGGAAGGCCATATCTCGAATCCCGAAAACTTTGCCGATCGCTGCATTGCCTTCGTGTCCCGAGCTTCCGATGGTGTAAAAGCACTGGTTGTCATTTTTTAACAAGCGAGCTCTGAGGTCGAGATGTCGACTCATAACTTGGGATTCAAAGAGGTCCACAAGCTCCTCGACTGGAATTTGTGCATGTCTGAGGTTTGTCTGGGAATATTGTTCAGGTAGGCGGTCGAGGCTGACTCTCTGTAAAAATTGCTGGTCGATGGCCTCGGCTCGGTTGAAATTGAAGATCGTACTCTGATTAAGGCTCTGGTTAATGCTCTTTGTTTGGTTCTCAGACATAAACAGCTCACTTTTTATGAATGTCTTCGTTTTGCACGACTACATTGTGGTCAGTTCCAGCGAAAGGTTCCGGTTGCAATCAATGTTGATTGTCGTAAAATAGGGTGCCGTATTTAGTAGTTGAAATCAACTTCCGCGAAAGTTAAGGCGGACAAAGGATGGTAGTGTATGGCCGTTTATGAAAATTCAAATTATATGCTGGAAGACTCCCTTTTTACCGAAGAAGAGCTGATGATCCGGCATAGCGTGCGGACCTTCATCACAAAAGAAGTGATGCCTGTTCTCCAAGAGGCCAATCGCACCGAAAAATTTCCGATGCATTTAGTGCCTCGCTTTGCGGAAATGGGACTTCTGGGGTCGACCATCCAGGGATACGATTGTCCAGGTCTGAACCAGGTTTCTTACGGTTTGGTGATGCAGGAACTGGAAAGGGCTGATTCGGGAGTTCGTTCTTTTTGCTCTGTTCAAGGTTCTTTGGTTATGTACCCAATTTTTGCCTACGGTTCCGAAGCTCAAAAACAAAAGTATCTTCCTAAATTGACGAAGGGTCAGTTGATAGGATGTTTCGGTTTGACTGAGCCCGATGCTGGTTCCAATCCGGGAAGTATGCGCACGACTGCGGAAAAAGTGGCGGGCGGATATAAACTCAATGGCAATAAGATGTGGATTACCAACGGTTGCATCGCTGATGTTGCGATCGTTTGGGCAAAGCTGGACGGCGAAGTGCGCGGCTTTATCGTAGATAAGGGAACACCTGGATACACAACCACGACAATGAAAGGTAAATTTTCCTTGCGCGTGAGTGTGACTTCAGAGCTGCATTTTCAAGACTGTGTTATTCCCGAAGACGCCCTACTTCCGAATGTGAAGGGACTTAAAGGTCCCTTGGGCTGCCTCACTCAGGCTCGGTTTGGAATTGCTTTCGGAGTCGTCGGAGCTGCAAACGCTTGCTATCATGAGGCCTTAAGCTATGCGAAAGAGCGCATCATCTTCGATAAGCCTTTGGCCGCTTACCAGCTTTGCCAGGCAAAATTGGTAAAAATGGTTCAAGAAATCACGAAGGGGCAATTGCTGGTAGTTCAGTTGGGCAGAATGAAAGAACGTGGCGAACTTCAGCCTCATCATGTTTCATTGGCTAAAATGAACAACTGCCGAATGGCTTTGGATATCGCTCGTGATGCTCGTGATATTCTCGCAGCCAACGGGACCATCGATGAATATACAGTTATGAGGCATATGAATAATCTTGAAACCGTGAATACCTACGAGGGTACGGAAGATATTCATCGTTTGGTTGTGGGTCTACAAATCACTGGTATGTCTGCTATCAGATAAAAATTTAGAACTGGTTTTTCCACATATAGGACTCCACCGGATGGGGAGTCCTATCATTGTATTTCGCTGAACTTTTTCGATTGTAAGGCGTGATCAGCGCGCCCTTCACGGCGAAATAAATCAACTGACCGATCGGCATCCCGGCGTAAACTCGGACCGGCTTTTTCACAGAAATTTCTAAAGTCCAATGATTGCAAAATCCAACATCGCCTTTTCCTGCGGTCGCATGGATATCGATCCCAAGGCGGCCTACAGAACTTTTGCCTTCGAGGAAAGGAACGTGGGCGTGGGATTCGGTGTATTCAGCAGTGGAGCCTAAATAAAGTTCGTTGGGCTGAAGGACAAAGCCTTCTTCTTTAATTTCAAAATGAGAAATGGAGTTGTGTTTGCGGGCGTCTAAAACAGAGTCTGTGTAAACGGCCAAGTGTTTGCTGAGATGAACGTCATAGGAATTAGAGCCTAAAAATTCGCGAGCAAAAGGTTCGATGACAATTTCGCGCTTTTCAATGCAGTCTAAAATTTCCTGATCCGTCAGTATCACCTCAGCACGACCACTATTTTGTTTCGCGGTGAAGTGTGTGCTTTTTAAGGTTCGGATTATATTTCATTTTCTCCATCCGGCCGGGAGTTTTTGTGCGATTTTTTGTTGTGGTGTATCGAGAAACGGGCTTACTGAGCCCACGAGCCTCGGTGCATTCCAAAGTAACTGTAATTCGACCCGATTTTTTTGCCATAAGTGTCCCATCCTCAACTTGAAAAGAGTCCATTAGGGCTAGCAGATCCTAGACCAAACAGCAACGAGCAAGGTGGATCTTGCCAATCAAATGCCAGTCTTAGTGCATTGCGACGCATTAGAGGCAGGTCTTTTGGATAAATTGAGTCCTGATTTTCAAGGCTTGTCTATTCTCAGACCGCTGTCGTCGATAGACTGGTCTCATGTTTCCAGAAGATACAAGAATTTTAATAGCCGATGATATGCCCACGATTCGAGAGCTGGTCAAAAACCAACTCCGCGCTATGGGATTAAAAAACACAGTTGAGGCCAGTGATGGCGAGTTGGCTTTGGCCGCCGTGATCAAGGCCGCCGACGGTGGAGACCCCATCAAGCTGATCATCTCAGATTGGAATATGCCCAATTTGACGGGCTTGGAATTTCTAAAACAAATCAGAGCCAATGCCCGTTTCGCAAAGACGCCCTTTATTCTTCTCACCTCAGAAACCGAGCGTGATCAGGTGACCGAAGCAATTCTTGCTGGAGTGAACCAATACATTGTGAAGCCATTTTCCCCCAAATCTTTCGAAGACAAACTGAGGGCAGTTTGGACTAAAATTAAAGCGGCTAGCTAAATATTTAGGCCGCTGCTTTTTTGTCGTTATCACGAATTCCAGGAATGCACCAGGGAACTTGAATTTGCACCGAGGTCCATTTTCCAACTTCGGAAGTGACTCGGTAGCTGCCCTTTAATCTTTTCACTGCATCTGCAATGGCATCCATTCCCACGCCGCGGCCGGAAAGTTCAGTGACTTGATCTCTTGTTGAAACACTGGGGTCGAAAATATGCTGAAGCACTTCATCGTCGGACTCTTTCGAGAGGTCCAAACCCTTTTCTGTGAGGCGCTTGCGTAGATTGCTGGCCGAAATGCCACCCCCATCGTCCCTGATCTCGATTGAAAGAGAATTTCCGTCTGTTGATCGTGAAAAGTGAAGTTCAAGAGTTCCTGCTTCGGGCTTTCCTTTTTGCTTGCGAATTTCAGGGGCCTCTATTCCATGATCCAAAGAATTTCTAAAAGCATGAATCAAGGATTCAAAAAGGGGAGTGTATGGTTCCTTAAAAATTTTCAAATCGCCGCCTTGCAACCGAACGGGTTGGATGAGCTTTTCTAGCATATTGGCGACGGATTTCAGTGAATCGGTGAGGTGGGCAAAAGACTGACCAATGGGTTCAAAGAAGAAAGTTTCTTCGAAAGGGCGCCTCAGAGAAGGGGCTTCCTTGGCAAGTAAAGCGTGAAACTGATGTAAAGCCGAGGCTTCGACTTCTAAAGTGTCACGTTCTCGATCGATCGAATAGCCAATCATCGAAAGCGTATTTAACTTAAAATCTTCAAGATAAGAAGGAAGAAGCGCGCAAAGATCTTGCAACATATGAAGGTCATCTTTCGAATGCGTCCGTTTGAAATTGCTCAGAATGTCTTCACCGGCGTGGCAGGTGTCCACAATCCCTTTAATAGAAAGAATCCCTGCACTGCCTTTCAAAGTGTGCAGACTGCGAAATACTGAATCCGAATCGATGGATTCCGTCGAAACTTCGGTATTGATTTGCTGTATAAATGATTCGGCCTCATCAACAAAACTTTTAATCTGACGCCGATTTTTGACCAGACTCAAAATCATGTTCACTTGGGCTCGGTCGGTCAGTGCTTGATGCCTCGCTGCCACAAGATCCGTGATGTCTGATGCCACACAAACGATTCCTAAAATGTCGTTTGAGGTTCCTCGTAAAGGGAAATAAGAGATTTCAATTTCACGACCTCTTGAGTGGTGAAATTTTTTGGGCCCAAGATCTGCCAGATCCTCGAAAGGTAACATTTCGGAAAAGCAGGTTTGCATCCAGCGTTGGATTCCCGGCACTTGATGGACCCCAAGTCTAAGAACATCCCAAATGTGTTTACCAGTGGGGTTGGTTTCGATGATCTCAAGACAGGCTTTGGAGCTAATATCCATACACTGGCCCTCTGAATCGAAAATAAAAAAGCCATCTTTCAAACTATCTAAAAGCGCCTGCATTTTTCCGTTCAAGGCACTGAGTTCAAGTGTTCTTTCTTTTACTTTAAGTTCCAAGTTTTTTGAATAATCTTCAAGGGCGGCTCGGGCATTTTGAAGATCTTTGATGACATCTTCTTTTTGCTCGAGCTCGTTGCGATACTTTTTTTGCAAAGTATCTTCGAGCGTCACATCCCGCATAAAGAGAACCCATTCATGTCTTGCATCTGCAGAATCGAGCAGGGCAACATCAACGGAGCGCTGAATAGTGATTTGAGCTCGTCCCGCTTTACCATTTTCTGATGTGTAGCGAACTTCTTGATAGGGGCTGGAATCTGTAAGTGCAGCGAGTCCATCGAGCGCCTTCAGGGGACTTTCAAATTTAAAAAGTTCTGAATATTTCTTTTTGCTGCGAATCAGTTTTTTTGGCGCCAAATCTACCAATGCTGCAGCTGTTTCATTACAGTAGACGATAATTCCTTCTTTATTCAGAACAAAGGTGGGTTCAAGAAGGGAGTCGAATATTTTATTTTCCATCAAGAGCCTCTTTTTTCTCAGCAGGTTGACGATTGCTGTTCGCAGCGGGTAAACCACTGCGTGCGGTGATTACTTTCATCGAACGCGCTTCCGACCAATTGGAGACTTGTTTTTCGCTGACAGCGCGTACCCGCCAGTAAAAATTTCCTTCCGAATTCAAATTTTTCATCGAGAGTCTGGGAGATTGAGACTGCAGAGATAAAATGACTTCTTTGAAAGCAGCATCCTTGGCCACTTCAATTTCATATTTTTCCGTTCCACGTACGGGCTTCCAGGCAAGCCAAAAGAAAATATCCTCAGTTTTTTGAAAAAACAGAGTATAGTTTGGTGCTGGTTCAATCGGAACTGGAGTCACTAAAGGGATTCGATATTTATAGTCAAAAGATTTCGCTTCGGAAAATTCTGTGAGAGCCTCACCGACCTCACTCACGGCGCGAACTCGCGAAAAGTATTTCCCAGGAGATCGAATCTTCAATTGGCTGGTGGCGCTGCGTACTTTGATGGATTGGGCACCAGTGAATTCAGGGTCTTTGGCAACTTGGACTTCATAAGTTGAATTTTCACCCAAATTTTTCCATTCCAACTGAACGTCTTGCGCGGGAGGATTTGCCTCCGGCGAGGTCCCAAGAATATCGATAGACTCGACTGTATTCATCACAGGACGCTCAGAACTCACTGTAATATTCCCGACGCTGCTTTTGCTGCCTGGCAGACCTGAAGCGGCTTCTGCGCTCACACGAAAATAGTGGCGCCCCATTCCAGGAGGTGGGAGGAGGACAGATGAATCGGTCGCTTCAACAACTTGAGGCTGATTTGAAAAGTCGACTTTATTAGATACTTCGACTTTGTACTTTTTTGCTTTAGCGACTTTTTTCCATTCCAGGTGTACGGGCTCCTTGCTGGGCCATTGGTAGGAGACCTCTTGTGTGACTAAGACAGGCGCGGGCAAAGGTTTTGGTTTACCCATGATCATTGAAAAACCAAGGGTGGGACTCCAATTGTCTAAGACTGTCTCGGGTCTTACGCGAACATAATAGTCACCTTCCGAAAGTTCCGGAGCAGTCCAATTGTTTGAGCTCAGCGAGGCGGAAGTGATAGGGCTTGCGAAGTCAGGCGTTTTGGAAAATTCCAGGACGAACTTTTCAGGATTGGGACTGGCTCGCCATTCTAAGGTCACTTTGGGAACTTCGATAGGCATCCTATTCGCGTCAATTTTGATTTCAAAGTCGCTATTCGCTTCAGGCTTGATCCAGACAAACTCTGATTTAATGACTTTAGCTTTTTCCGCAGCCTCTGCAGCTTCTTTAGCCAGTCTTTCTTTTTCTTTCTTTTTCTTGAGAACTTCTTCGAGGGCGAGTTTTTGCTTCTCAGCGCTTTTCTTTTCTTTGGCAGCTCCCGTAATGGTTAGACTGCTTCCGCCGGTCAGAGTTTCAGCGCCAAGTGGCGAGCTGACATCAAAAGTTCCTGATTTAGATTGGATGTCATAACCGTCTCCGGTAGCGGATTTGGTGAGGGAGATCTCTCCTCCAGATGCGGAATTTAATTCCAATGACTGATTTCCAACTTTTAAATTGAGTTTTCCTGCATTCAGCCGGCCTTCGATCGAACCGAACTCGAGGTTGAGAGTAAAATTGGAGGCATTTTTGTCGAAATAGATCATCGAGTTGGGGCTGACGTCGAACTGCGAACCACCTTGGATTTCAACCTTAGCCGTCGAATCAGGGCCGGTGAAGATGCTATCTCCGAGATGAATCACCGAGGGGGACCTGGCAGATTTCCACTGCAATTGTTTTGTCTTTTTGTGTCGCACATCATTCGAGATCTTTGTCACTTTGCCAAAAACTGGAGCATTGATTTTCGTCTCTGCTTTGAAAAGTATGGACTCATTGGCTGTCAAATAGGAGAAAACCCCGATTCCAATCAGGGCTAAGAAGAAGATGATCTGATCACTACGATTAAATCTTGATAGCATAAGTTCTCAAGACTTCTTCGGAATATTTATTTAAAGGATGAATGGACCAAAGGCGTACTTTGCGACTCGGTCCTCCACTTTTTTATATGACCGGGCATAATGAACAGGGATGAATACACAACAAGTGCTGGCACCTGGACGCAGAGTTTTCTCAATTCGATACAAGATATTGATCCTTCTGACGTTGATCCCGGTCGTGGTCCTGGCCCTTTATCTGGCAATGGCCCTCCAGGTTTTTTCGGAAGATAAAATCGCCTACGTTTATGATTCTGCTGCGGCATCATCTCGAGCACTCGGAAATCAGATCAACATGCAGCTCACTGGCTTACTGAGCAGTTCTAAATCTGTTCTTCAGGAATTCGCATTGACTGGTGAATTTGGCGAAATTTCGGAGGCAATCTTAAAAACTGATGATCGCATCCAGTGGATTGCCGCGTATCAGTTCAAAGACGGTTCCCCAGTTCGACTGAAGGAGGTCGAGTCAAAAGACAAAATTTTTGAAAGTCAGTCCAAGGAGCTTGGGGGCGAAGCTTTCTTTCCAGCTTTGCTGAAGGAAGCTCAGACTTTGAACCGAGTTATTCGGTTTCCTTTTCGTGACGAGCGGGTGCTTGTGGTTGAAAAAATTCCTGATCAAACAACTGGCCAGGATCTATTTTTTGTACTGATGTTTTCTATGAGCGAGCTTGCTAACGACTTTCGGGTACCCAGTCAGTTCGATTCCTACTTGATTGGCCAAGATGGTCGGGTCTTTTTAGGGCCCTCCGGTAGTCCTATGAATCAAATACAAGATCTAGTGAAGCTGGGTTTTCTCAGTGCCAAAAATTCAAATAACTCAGGCACTGAAGAAGTGATCTCGAAAAAAGGTATTCCCTTGCTTGCCTCCTACTACAAGACTGCGCAGGGGCAGCTTTGGACATTGACCTTGGTATCCAAAGCAGAAGCCCTTCGTGCAGTGGATACTCTGATCTGGAAATCTGTTTTCTTTTTCTTTGTCCTCATTTGCGGAACCATCATTATCAGTCTTTTTGCGGCCAGTGGATTAACAAGCTCGCTTTCTGACTTATTTCAGGCGACCAGAAGGGTCGCCGAGGGGCATTTCGATATTCGAGTCAAAGTGAAGTCGAGTGACGAGGTGGGAAGTTTGGCGGACTCTTTCAATGCCATGGCAGAGGAAGTTGCAAGGCTATTGCAAGAGACCGCTCAGAAAGCAAGGATGGAATCCGAGCTTAAAACCGCGCAAACTGTTCAGGAAACTCTGTTTCCTTCGAATTTTACTCAAGCCGCAGGGACTTTGGTCGTCGGTTTTTACGAGCCAGCGAGTGAATGCGGTGGGGACTGGTGGTTTCACAATGTTATTGATGGAAAGCTTTTCATTTGGATGGGAGATGCGACCGGGCATGGTGCGCCAGCGGCTTTGATTACAAGTGCCGCACGCTCCGCCACTTCGATCATCGAAGGTTTGAAGCTCACACCTGGGCAGGCTTTGGAGCTTCTCAATCGAGCCATTTTTGATGTGAGCAAAGGGCAGATTATGATGACTTTTTTTATTGCCTCCTACGATCCAAAACAAGGCACTCTGGTTTATTCCAATGCGAGTCACGAAGCTCCCTACCTCATAAGGCGACAGGAAGGAAAATTGAAAAAACGCGATTTGATTACCCTTAATGAAGTCAATAATCCTCGTCTCGGCCAGAACCGGACTTCGACCTATGAAGAAGCCAGTATTCAGATGCTTCCTGGGGATCGACTGATCGTCTACACGGACGGAGTGACCGATCTTCGCAGTCCAAAGAACGAAGCCCTCGGCGAGCGCGAGTTCCTAAAAATTATTCTCGAAGCGAATCAGGGTTTTCCGCCGATCAATGAGGTCATGGCAAAGCTGCAGCAAGACTTTGAAGAGCATCGCAGGTCAGCTCCGCTTCCGGATGACCTGACATATTTTATGGTTCAGGTGCAGGAGAATAGTATTTGAAGAATGAATTAATGTTCGAACGGAAAGTCTGTTTTACAAATGATCTTCCTCCGGAGGAAGTTGTAAAAATCCTTGTCGAAGAAAAAGTGGATCATTTGATTCAAGGCGAAGATTGCGAGGCCCATCGACAACGAATTGAGTTTTTTGAAAGAGATCGTCAAACATTCTTTGACCACCCACTGAAGCCGTGGGTGACCGGCTCCGATACGGATCGTTTCGGTGAAATGGCTCTGAAGACTATGGCGGATAAATCGCGAAGCTTGGAGCTGATTGAAAGGATTCTGCGCGGCACTTACGGGCAGAATTTGACTGACTCAGGTCTCAAAGTTTTAGAAGAGCTGCTGATGAATGCGATTCATGATGCGCCACAAATTGCAATCCAGAATGGCCGAGAAACTGAGGTCTTTGCCAGTCGTCCAGCAGTGCGACTCAGGTACCTTTTTTCTAAAAACGCCATCACATTTGCCTGTGAAGATTTTTATGGTGAGCTTATACCTCGTGAAGTCTTCGGAAGAATTCATTCGATCTATAAAGCCGGAGTCAGAGAATCCATACGAATGGATTCGAAAACAGGCGCTGGTCTAGGCTGTTTTATTATGCTGCAGGAGTGTCAGGAAATGGTTTTTGCAGTACAGCCGCAGATCAAATCTATGGTCGTAGCATCCTTAACTGTAGAGCCAAGTTTAAAGAAGAGAACTAGATTTTTGAAGAATGTTCATTTAGTTTATTAGTTGCTGAGGAGATATCAATGTCACGAAGTCAATTTCAGGTCCAAAATGAATCGGGGCGAACAAATATTTCAGTGTCCGGTGTGCTCGATGAGGATACTGATTTCTCCAAAGTCAATTTGCCTCCCGAGGGCGAAGTGCATTTTGACCTGTCTCAAGTTAAGAGCATTAATTCCTGCGGAATTCGAGATTGGATAAAATGGCTTTCGACGACTCCTGAAGTTTCAGTTGTCTTTCATCAATGTCCAAAGGTCATTGTGGATCAAATCAATATGGTCCAGGGATTTCTTCCTGAACGGGGAAAAGTAGACTCTTTTTTCGTGCCTTATTTTTCCGAAGAAACTGAAGAAGAAAAGGTCGTTCTTTTTCGTGCCGGAACAGAGTATCAGGACAATGGTCAAGTCATTGCTCCCGAAATTCAGGATTCCTCGGGAAATCCGATGGAAATGGATATCGTCGAGAGCAAGTATTTTAAATTTCTTCAAAAGAAGTAAATTCCCGACCTAAGACCTCTAAGAAACTGGCGCGAACCTACCGATAAAGCTGTGTTCCGAGTTTTGTCGGGAAAGGTGTTGGATTGACTTCCAAAGTTATCGTTTTAGAAGATGACCCTCAGATTGTTTCTGCATTTCAGAAACTTTTTCGTAATGAACGCGTCGAAGCGGTCTTTTTTGAGCGTCCCGATGAGGTTAAAGAATTTCTTGTAAATAATGGGGCCAGTCTACTGATCGTGGACTGTTTGCTTCCGGGAATTTCAGGCATCGATTTTGTGGTGAATCTTCGTAAGACCTATCCGCCAGAAGCTTTAGATGTGGTTTTAATGAGTGGAGTTTTCACAGAAGGCGGTTTCGTTCGAGATGCTCTTCGTTCAACTAAGGCTGTCGCTTTTTTCAAGAAGCCTTTCTCGGTTACTGAGGTCTTATCCTATGTAAAAAAGCAACCGAAAGTCGATGACCAATTCATCCCTCGAAAAAGTCTTTATCAAATTTTTGGTAAGAACGATGTGACAGCTCGGCAAAGAAAAAAAACCATCGAGGCTCTGGAAGAAGTCCATGGCTTTGATCTTCCTTTCCTTTATTCCCTGTTGGTCGACACCGAAGCTTCGGGACATTTGAATATTGTGAACGACAAAGGAAAAGTCTTCGGAATTTCGTTCAGTCGGGGAGCCATCGTGAGCGCCGACACCCCAGATGAAGATACTTTCATCGGAAAACTTTTGATCGATTCTGGATACATCTCCTCTCAGGATTTGGATTTGATTCTGCCACAGAAGCAGCCGCGCTTTCTGGGCGAAAGATTGATAAAAAATTACCTCATTAGTCCGCACTTATTTGAGGAAGTCCTGACCAAACAGACTTCGCTCAGGCTCACCCGTTCTATTTCTGATGAAGCTGTAAGGCTGAATTTTGTTGAGGCAGAAGTTGAACCAACCGTCCAACAAATCACACCGGAAGATTTTCTTCTGACTCTTCATGATTGGAGCGCATCCAAAGTCACTGCAGATTGGTTGGCAGCGCATTTTACCCCTTGGGGAAATGCCAAGCTCAAACGAAATCTTTCTTCGAAGGTTGAAGCCAAGGTAAAAGTTCTGCCCCTCGTGATTCATCACGAGGGTTTGTATGAAGCTTTGACAGCTGGAAGTACAATCAATGAATTGGTTGAATCAAAAGTATTTCCTGAATCTTCCCTTTATAAGGCTATTTTTTTCCTGGTGACCAGCGGAGTTTTAGTTTTTCAAGAAGAAATCGAATCTGTCGAATCAAAAGACAAAGATCTTTTTTATCGCAAGACCCTCAGTCAGCTGAACACTTCAGATATTACTGAGGCGATGACGGCCCTCAGTGTGATGACCCGAACCTCGGCCACGAAGCCTCAACAGGTTTTTCAAGAGTTTCTTCGTTTTATCGGTTCCGAACCAACCGGAAATGACGAAGCTTTGGGTCGACTTTACACTCAGTTAGTAGAACAAGCCCGACAAATCACCCAGAAAGCCATGAGTCCTGAATTTAGCAACTCGAAGTCCCAGACGGCTCAAGGGAACGCGGAGAAAAAATTGCTTGCGGCAAAACTTTTTGAAGAGGCTCGCCAGGCTTTGATGAAATCTCAATTTCGCGAGGCTCAGGAGAAAATGAAAACCGTGAGTGATCTGGACAAGCGCATTGCTGGCTTTAATATTATGAAAGCCTGGTCAAGACTGGGTGGCATCGATTCGAATCCAGCTAAAGCTGAAGTGATAAAAGAAATCGAACTCGAGCTGCTGCAAATCGAACCAGAAGAACGATTGGATGCACTCTATTCCTTTGTGCAAGGCTTGCTGGCAAAAGCGAAGAATGATTTTGTGACTTCCAAAAAGTTTTTTGAAAAAGCACTGGCGATGGATTCTTCTTTGCTTGTTGCGCGCAGAGAGCTCAGTTTGTTGCAGGCGCAAAGTAAAAAACAGCCAGATTTGTTCAATGCGGACTTAAGGACCTTGGTTGGAAATCTTTTTCGCAAAAAATAGTCCGACATAAAAAAGAAGAAAAAAATCAAAACGAATAGTAATAGGTTAGATTCAAGCCCAAACGCTGAATATTGGTTGTTTTGGTGTTTGGCTCGAAATTGAATTGATGCAGAAAAATTCCATAACCAAAACCAGTCCGACTGTGATTTCGAAACTGTAAATCCAGCAAAAAGCTGGGTTTTAAAATCAAAGGCTTCTTTCCGCCCCCAAAATTAGACTCGAATTGAAAGTGCCCCCAGGGGCCTAGGAACTTTAAAAATCGAGGAAGGAAAAAGGACGTCGAGCCAATAAGTGAAAAAGTTGGAAAATCGACATACTGATTAGTGAAATAATTGAGCTGCAAACCCAGCTGATAGGGTGGAAGCATATTTTCTTCCCGTAAGTATCTAGGATGAAAAGAGGCCCCCAATAAGATGCGATGAAGGAAGATGTTTGTTGGTTTGGCTTTGCCGATGTGATTTTGTAGCCCTGTCCAATAGCTCAAGCGACTGTGCAAGGGATCCCATCTTCCGCCAAATTCGGTGGCCAAGGGATAGGTTAGACGTCCTGACAGCTCAGCGGAGGGTTTTCGCTTGAAATCAAAAGCTGCAATCGTTTCTGTGGGTTCAGTTTTTATCTTAAGGTGTCTCGTGTTGACCTCGTCAAAATTCAAGTCACGGACTTCCCAGAAAACTTCATTGCCTTGATAAATCACACGACTGGTTTCATTGAGTGATTCGAGGCGATGATCCGTCGCCGATTTCAATTTAAAAAGCGCAGTGCGCCCACCGGCCTGTGCAAAAGTGCTGTCTTCGTTGGGTAAGTAATAGACTTCAGGCAGTTCAATGCGAAGTGCGGAGTCTCTGCCTTCTGACTCGAGCAAAAATTCTTGGCGCAGAGGGATGCCTCCTTCGCCGCGCAAGTAGATAGAGGGTCTTTCTTTTGAGAGCCTGCCTTCCCAAATTGTTGGGCCAATGCGGGAAATTCCAGCAGGATCGGCAGGGACAGCGCCCATTCCCCGGATAAGCACTCTTTTCGGGTCTTTTGTATTTTCCAGATCAATGAAGCGAACCGCCTTGAGGCTTGTTTGAATTTCAATACTGGCGCCGGATTTAAAGGTGCTCTTTAAAAAAATGAAGTCTGTCTCATTCTGTAAAAAGATGGCGCCCTGAGGGTCCACTTCTTGGCCATTGATTTCCACAACAGCCTTGTCACGGAGGCCCACCTGGTCTTGGATCTGAATTGTTTTTGTATCATCGCTCCGAGCAAAAAAGTCTCTAGAGCAGAGAGAAACCATCGTTTCGTTGTCTCGCAATTGCACACAAACTTGAAAGAAGGGATAGTTGACCAAACGCTGAAGAACTGTTGTCGGAATCGCCGACATTCGGGTTTTACTGACCCAGGAGCGATGGCCAGCCTGAGTTTTTGTTCGAGTTGTTTCTGTGTTTTTCGTATCGATCTCTTCGGTCCAAAGTGACTTTCCCGCACTGTCTTTGAGATGAACAGCTCCGTTCAGCAGCAAAGCGGAAGGCCAGCTGAGTTCCAGTCGGTAGCGGTCTTTTGCTTGAGGGTCCGCAGATAAAAAAACTTGAAAGTCCTTGGCCACAAAGAGCGCATCGCCGATACGGAAAGAATCTTCGCCGTCTAAATGATATTCAAAGCGCTGGGGAAGAATTTTAGCTTTGTTTTTTTCGACCGGAAAATAAAGACGTTTTTTTAAATCCCAGGGTGCATTCTGCTTTTGCGCAAAGACGATAGCACTAACACCTACGAGAGAAAAAAGTAATGCCAGATAAGGCAAGAGGCGGAAGCAATTTCGATTGAAATGTTTTCGATCAAAGCCTGACATTCTCTCTATTTTTCACAAGATCCCAACAGAATGCAAGTGAGGGCTAGGCAATCAGGCGGCGATCGATTTTATGGGCCTCCGGCAAAACAGAGGTGTCGAGCAGATTTTGGCAGAGAAGGTCTCTTGTTTTGACCACCAGTGCGACGGCTCCTGCTTGCGCAGTTGCGGTCTCTTGAGCCTCGGTGATGAGGGGATCGAATTTGGCTTGCCACTCATCGGGCGCTGACAGTTTGATTTTATTTTTTAAAGTTTCATCCACCGATTGATAAAGGGCGAGTACGAGGGCTGGTGGAATTTGGGGAATGATTTCGCAGAGCACGGACTTTGGCCATTGGAGTATGCTTGTGTGCGTTAGCATCTTTCTTTGTATGAGGACCGCCCAGCCTGGATCTTCTTTGGCCAAAAGTTGAAGAAGCTCTTGCTGTCGTGAGGGCTCAGAAGCTTCAACGAGAAAGAGCAGGCGATCAAAGCCCAGCTTTTTTAGTCCTTGCATCTTAAGTCCAGGGCTTGAAATTGCCAAGAAGTCCTCCTTGAAGGAAGACTTCTCCTCGGTTGTTTCGACTAAAAAGTTGAGCCCTGAAGATGCTTTTTAAAGAACAAAAGCGTATTCCCGAGGTTCAGGGCTTGATTGCTGCGCTTGGAAATCCCATGACCTTCGTCTGCAAACAGAATCAATTGTGAATCCAGTCCTTTTGCTTTCATGGCATCAAACATCTGAATTGCTTCACCTGCAGGCACCCTTGGATCGTTCACACCTTGCACGACCATGACAGGAGCTTTTACTTTTGGCAAATGAGTCACTGGAGAGAGTTCGATCAAGGCGTCTTTGTCTTTCTCTGGATCACCATACTCAGGAGTACGCAGAGCCCTTCTGTAAGGAGCTGTGTTGTTCAGAAAGGTGAGAAGACTGCTCATGCCCACAGATGCAACTCCGGCATCATAAGAACCAGCAAAGCGAGTCATCGCCACTAAAGTTGAATAACCGCCATAGCTGGCTCCCATCACTCCAAGTTTTGGTGCAATGCCATTCAAAGTGTATTTGTTTTTAAAGTGCGCTGCCGCATCGGCGATATCTGTAATCACTTGCAAACGTTTAGGGCCATTGTCCGAATCAAGCCACTTTTTGCCATAGCCCGTCGATCCTCGAACATTGGGTTCTGCATAGATAAAGCCTTCGTCGACAAAGAGCTGGGCTACTAAAGAATAACCCGGTTGAGTTTGAGCTTCGGGGCCACCATGAAATTGAATCACTACGGGACAAGGCGATTTGGCGATAGAAGCTTCGCAGGCTTTGGGCGTGCGCACAAACATTGGGATCTTGGTGCCGTCTTGAGCATTATAATGTTCAAGCTTTGCAGCTACGAATTTCGCTGAGTCCGTTTCGGGCATACTGGTCAAAATCCACTGCACTGTTTTTTTTGTGTTCCAATCGAAAGAGTAGGTTTGCCGAGGTGAGTTGTGTCGATTGACTCGAATCACAAGTGCCTGGCCATCTTTCGTAAACTGCTGATGCTCCACTTGATCTGCATCTTTGAACTGAGGTGCTTCGACCGGTTGATAAGTTTTCGCGTCCAGAATTCGCAGTCGACCGTAGCCATTTTCATTCAAAGTGTAGGCGATTTTTTTCCGACTACGATCAATAGTGAAGGATTCCACTTCAAAATCCTGGGCCGGAGAGACCGGCTTCAGCTTTCCTTCTTTGAACGAATAAAGTCGTTTAAAATCCTGTCCCTTTGATGTCAGAACAAGAATTTCCGCGGCAGCGGCGCCATACATAATCTCATAATCTTCTTTTTCATTTTGTCCAATGATGGGAGTCAGTTTTTTTGTCGACAAATTCAGTTCAAAATACTCACTGGCGACGTTGGACACCGCTCGACCCAAAAGAATTTGGCCATCGCGTTCATCGGCCACTTGCCAATAGCCATCACCCTTGTGAAGTAATTCTGAAGTTTTTGTTTGAATATCAAAGCGATAAATCCAAAAAGATTTTGGATCGGTATCGTTGGCGCGAAAATAAAGATACTTCGAATCATCCGAGATCAAATTCAAGGAGGCTTGGACTTTTTTCTTGCGAAAAATTTCTGTGACGGGTCCTCCGGAAGTCGCTTGTAGATAAAGACCGTCATCTTCATCTCCGCCTGTGTCTCGTGCAAGTACCAGCCATTGTCCATCAGGAGTCACACCGCTCAAATAGGTGGGCTGCGATCCGCCCGTCATTTGGATTGGAAATTGCCCGGGACCATCGAGACGCCAAATTTGGTTGATCCCAGTGATGGACCAATTAAAAAAATATTTTTTCCGATCCTGGGTCATGAAACCAGAGCCTGGACTCTTGAGATCAAGAATGGATTGGATTTTGGCATCCAGTGAAGCTGCTAAAGTTGGCGGGCTGAATTTTTTAATCAATTCTGGACTGACGGAATCTGCACCATGCCCACTATAGGACGAGGCTGGTTCGCTCTTTTTTGCAGTGCCAGAACAGCCAAAATTGATTGAAAGAGTCGCCAAGGCTACGAGTCCTATTATTTTTCTTTTGGTTTTTGTTGAAAATCTTTGCTGAAACATGTGATCCTCCAGTTCGAAAATTAGTCTACGGATTCTAAAATTGCGGCTACACCCATGCCACCACCGGTGCAGATGCTGATCAAGCCTCTAGATTTTGGTTTTTCAGAAAGCAGCTTTGCAAGTGTCGCAAGAATACGAGCGCCGGTGGCTCCGAAGGGGTGTCCAATCGCTAGGCTGCTGCCTTTGACATTGATTTTTTCTCGAGCAATAGGTCCCAAAGGACCTGGAATATTGAGATACTTTTTGCAGTAATCTTTGGATTCCCAAGCCCTGAGAGTGCAAAGCACCTGACCAGCAAAAGCTTCATGAATCTCGATGAAATCAAAATCATCAAAAGAAAGTTTATGTCTCTCTAAAAGATTGCCGACCGCAGTGGTTGGTGCCATTAAAAGCCCATCACCTCCCACGAAATCTAGTGCCGTGGTTTCGCCATCCACAAAACGTGCAAGTGGCTTCCAGCCATTCTCTTTCATGCCCCCTTCGCTCGCAAGCAAAAGGGTGGAGGCCCCATCTGTCAGTGGGCTGCTATTCCCTGCGGTTAAAGAGCCTTTGCCGGTAAAGTCAAAGGCGGGTTTCAGCTTTGCGAGTTTTTCTAGGCTGGTGTCGCCGCGAACAAAAGCATCTTTTGTCACACTGATATTTGCTGTGTTTACAGGAGTGATGAGGTCGGAGAAAAAATTCTCTGCTTGAGCTTTGGCCGCCTTTTGATGACTTTCAAAAGCCCAAAGATCTTGATCTTCTCGAGAAATTTTCCATTCCTGAACCATTTTTTCACAGTGCTGCCCCATAGAGAGTCCAGTTCTTGGCTCGACCACAGCAGGAAAGAGGGGTTTCAAATCTGAAGGACGAAATGAAGACATGATCTTTAGGCGCTCAGTGAGGGTCTTTGCTCCATTCAGTTTGAAGAGCTTTGTTCTTAAATTCGTCGAAATCATTAAGGGCAGGTCACTGTTGCTGTCGACCCCGCCAGAAATCGCTGTTTGAATTTGGTGGTGAGAAATTTTATGAGCCAACTGAATGCTTGTTTCAAGGCTAGTGCCGCATGCTCTTTGTACATTATAGCCAGGGGTGTAGGGATGCAGTCCTGATTCGAGGATGACCTCTCTGGTGAAATTCCACTGCGCTGAGCTTTGCATGACCGCCCCGAAAGCCACATCGCCGATTTTTTTCTGCGCTAAATTGTACCTCTGCACCAATCCTTTGAGGGCTGTGGTCATCAGCTGCTGAGAGGTGAGGTCGCTATAGCTGGTCATCGATTTGACGAAAGGAATTCGGTTCCCACCAATGATAAAAACCGGCTGGGCTGCGCGCTGAGAAGTCATTTGCCTCCTAAGGTCGGCGTGAAAAAAGTTCAGAGTCTGCTCAAAGCTTTTTCGATGGTTCCCATCGAACCAGTTGCTTCCAAAAAACTGAACTGAATTAGTATAGGTAGTTGGAGCCGAATTGGCACTTCGATTTTTGGCCTTGTAATTGCTCTGCATCGCCCCGGGTGCATTAGCGTCCACCAATCGATCTTTTGGAGGTCCCCTGTGAAACTGAAGAGTCTAAAGCTTCCACTGGCAGTTCTAGCACTTTTAATGTCTGCTGTTGCTCCTGCTCAGTTGCCTGGCAGCCAATATGACGATTACGACTTGGAAAAGTATCAAGGCCAACTTCAGGAAGAGCGAAGACAGTTTAAACCTCTCAAAGACCAACTTGAAAATTCTAAGAATCAGCACGAGCAAAATCAGTCAAAGCTGCAGAATGCCAAAGCAAAGCTCGAACAGCTGCGAAATCAAATTCAAAGTTCACAAGCAGAGCTCAAATCCACCCGCGATCAGTTGTCGGGCATGGAAGGACAGCGAAAATCCCTGCGCCAGGCCATTGATGCAGCCAAGGCAAATCTTCCTGGCTTGCAAAGTTCACTGCAGCAAGTGACGGCAGAAGTGGCTCAGTTGGAACAGCAGTTGGGGCCTTATAAGGGAGAAATTGATCGACTGGTCGATGGTGTTCGCCAAGCACAGCAGGAGCTGAATCAAGCTCAAAATAAAGTGCAACAGGCGACTCAGCAGCTGAACAAGCAAGTTGCTGAAGGCCAACGCATTGACGGTGAAATTGCTGAAGTAAAACAGAAGCTCGCTGAAATTGAAAATAAACCCGACCGACCAAACAAGCCCAGCGAACCTCCAGCTGGAGGATCCGGTCCCAATGATGAGGAACGTGGCGGTCGAAAGAAAAAGCTGGAAGAAAGACTTCAAAAGTTGACTGAGCGAAAAGCTCAGAATGAAGGCGAGATTCAAGCAGCACAAGCTCAGGTTTCCGCAGCAGAGGGCGAAGCCTCTAAAGCTCAAAACCAAGTGGCCAGTGCAAAGTCAGCCTTGGATCAACTGCAGGCAAAAGTCGGAGATATTCAACGCCGCTACACTCAAGCTCTGGAATCCAAACGAAGTCTTGCGGCGCAGGTGCAAAAACTTTCCGAAGAAATTCAAACCAAACAGGCTCAATTAGAAGCCACTAAAAACCAAGAAGACGCGCTCAAAGCAAAAGAACAGCAGCTCGAGAATCAGTTGGCGCAGCTGCGAGGGCAACTGCCAGGCGTTGAACAAGAACTTGCGCAGGCTCAGTCACAAGTGGAACAATCTAAAAATCAACTTCAGGCAGCCCGTCAAGCAGTGGAGCAAGCCAAGGGCGAAGTCGATCGCGCCGAAGCCAAGCTTCAGCAAATTCAGAACAACATCGAAGCAGCAAGAAGACACCTTGAAAATTTAGGCTCTCAGCATGGAGCCGCAGATGGTCAGCGAGGGGCTTCTCAAGAAGCCGAGCAAGCTGGTTCGGCGGCCGGTGTCGATCAAGGCCGAGAAGATGGCACTCGAGATGGACAAGAAGAAGCTGTCCGAAGAGCTCGTGCTGCAGGCGAAGCAGAAGGTCAACGCATCGGAAATGAAGTGGGCGTTCAAGACGGAGGCCGCCAAGGTGCGATTGATGGCGAACGTGATGGCCGCAGAGAAGGAACAGCCGCTGGTCTTAAGCGTGCTTACAAAACGGGTTATGATTCTGGCTATGCGAATGGACTGTCCACGGGCGGTGATTCCCAAGCTTATCAAACGGGAAATGCGCGCGGCATGGCGCAGGGCTTGATCGATGCTGTGAACGAAGCAAAACCTTTGGAGAAAAAATCCTACGACCAAACAGAAGCGGGCTATTTAAATGCTCCTTTGAAGTCGATCAATTTGGGTGATGATCTGGTGACGAACAATTTTAAAGGTCTTCAGCAGCGAAAGGCTGGCGACAAACGCCGGGGAGATCGCCGCGGTCCTCGCGATGGACGACGTGGACACGGACATCGTGACGGAGGATTGCCGCACCCCAGACTGAAACAATTTTATCTAGCGGCCTATGACAATGCTTTCCAATCCGCTTTTCAGGACACCTATGCCCGTGTGTATGATGTGGAATTCGATCGCGCTTACCAGCGCTCTTACAACCAGTACTACGGTGAATATGCCAATCAAAATCGACAAGATGTGTACAAGCAGGCTTATGATTCGGCTTATGGTTCTGCCTATGAAAGCGGTTACCGACAACGTTACAGCGTGGTTTATGCAAATGAAAAAGACAATGCCTACGATGTTGCCTTCAATGCCAACAAAAATGATGCCGGAAAAATGGCGGAAGGTCAGACAGATGGTCTCAGGCAGGGAAGTTTTGATAAGGGCTATAAAGATGGCAGAAACACTGCTTACCAAGCCAATATTGAAATTGAAAAACAGAAAGCCATAGCAAAAGGAAAAAAATCTGCAGATGACTATTATCAGAATAATGCGGTCCTTTCCTTCGGTTCTGTCGAAGTCATGGAGCAAGATGGTGATAAGTTTTACCGGCCCGGTGAACTTGTGGATGTTTCCATCTCCTTGAAAAACTTTGGACTCAAAGCGGGTCAAGGTTATTCTGAAATCTTGAAAGGCAATGATGTTCTTGCGATCAGCGAAGGCGAAATTGCGACGGCGGATCTGCCAGCGCAAAGTCAAATTCGGATTTTTCGAAAAGGTAAAATTCAAGTCAAACCTACTGCAAAAGATGGCTCTAAAGCTAAGCTCAGCTTTGAGATGAAGAATTCGGATCAAGTCTTAGCTCGAAAGAATTTTGAAATGACGGCCCAATATGTCGTGGAACTTTCCGTCGAAGGAATTCAAGGAACTCTGGCGCCCGGAGCTAAAAAGAAAGTAAAGCTCACTCTGAAAAACCGAGCTTCGACTCCGCAAAAAGTGAAAATGCTTTTTAACATCGATGGTGAAATTTTGAAGACCACGGTGGCAGCTCAATCTGAAATTGAGCTCAAAAAGAATGAGACAAAAGTCATCAACGGCGAAATCCAAGGTCTTGAGTCAGGATTTTTGCTGAAGTCGCCAGTGGATGTCGTGCTGATGAAGGGTGAAATTGCTTGGTCCGTGGCCCACAACGGCGGGATCACTGTGGCGAAGAAGTACACTCTGAATTCAAAAGCCAAAGGAATTCTCATTTCCTCAGGCCAAACTGCAAAAGGGACCAGTGCCCTTTATCAAAGTGGCGGACTGGACGTGTGGGATTATCGAGTGGATACGGCTCGGATGGCGGGAAGTACAGTTGAGAAATACTCTGGCAAAATTGTTCAGGTGCTTGCTGATAGGGGATTGACACTTGAAATCGACGTCAATCAGGCCATTAAAAAGCACTACAGCCGCGGCGGAACCGTGGTCATTTGGGGATCTGAAATCAACGAATCGAAAGAGATTCAGACAATGCTGAATGCTTGGGGCATTGAAGCTGCTCGCTCCGAAAATTTTGATGGTGAGCTGTTGGGATCGGGAGCTTTTTCTGATCTGAAACTGAAACTTAAGTCTGAGATTCAACCACTGGTGATCAAGACAGTGCGTGGACAAAGTTTGCTGAAGGCCGGTGATTTGAGTGTGATGGCTTCTCACTTTCAAGGTGCGATGAAGACTCAATACAGCCGCGTGTTCGTGATTGGTCTGAACCCAGCAGATTTGGGTGTCAAAGAAGTGCAAAAGATTTTGGCTCGCATCGAAAGCTTGGGACTTGATTGGAATAAAAAGCTGACTGCGACCAAAGCGAATGTTGCAAACTTGACCTTGGCATTTTCTGATATTCGCGACGAAGTCGTGGAAGCAGAAGTTGACGAAAAGAGTCTTTATTTTAAAGATTTCGGAAGAAACAATCGCATTCAGCGTCTCATTGAACAGCTCCTCTTTGCGAAAAGTATTTCGGCTCAACTGAAAGATGCAGTCATTGGTTACTATCCATATGTGCAGGGGTTGGTGAATTCCCTGACAAAAGAAAAGCCTTTTGCCGAAAAGGTTCTTTTGATCAAGCCAGATGCCAAGTCTAAAACTTGGAAAGATCAGTACTGCCTGAAGTTTAAAGATGTTGAAGCGGCCAAAGAGCAAGTTGCGACTTTTTGTAAGTAAGTTGTAACTGAGGAGTGAGTAAGAAGATCTGGCTTTCCTTTTTCTATGTTTTTCTTGCGGGCGCCTGCACTGGGGCGCCCAAAGTCGCAGATTCAGAGCAGGTGCTCTTGGATTCGCCCAAAGTCTGTGTTCTGGATGCTCCAGAATCCAATGAACATGGCCGAAATATTAAAGCGGCCCTTACGGAACTTCTTGCCGAAGCTCCGATCGATCCACCTGTTCAGGTTTTTTATCTGCCAATATATTCCGAGGAAGGGGCACTCCTTCAAACAAAGTTTTTAGAGCAAATTGCTTCAGCAAAAGCCACCTGTGACCTTGTTCACTTGAGTTGGAACTTACCTCGCTCGGCGGCTACTGCCAAAATTGAAGCGGAGCTTGCAAGTCTAGCTGAAGAAAAAATTTTGGTTGCCGCTGTAGGAAGTCCAACAGATATGAGACGTGTGGCACCTTTGCAAACAACAGTGATGGGTCAGGTTCCCGCTGCTTTGCTGGTCGGGGAGTCAACTCAGGCCGGAGTCACTGCCTACCCTTCCTATCTGGGACCTCAAATTCTAATTTTCTTGCAAGCGCCGTCAAATTTTTTGGGATCAAGTTTTTCTAGTCTTCGATTGACGGCTAAGATCGCTAGCAGTTGGTCCAAACGCAGTCGGGCAGAGTGGAGATCTTGGTCTGCACAGACTCGGCGGACGGCTGTGAACGCAGGTCCTTTTTCATCGCTTGATCAGCTCCTGAGTTTTTAATTCGAAAACTTTAGACTGGATTTTTAAACCCATTTCCTCAAATGGTCTCAAGTCCCGTTGAATATTTGACGGTGAGGCCGATCTGTTGACCACGCTGATGAACGGATATTGTTAGCGCATAAATGAACTTCAAGGAGGCCAAATGAACACAATTGGGGAATAGAAATGAGAGGAGATAGTTTATGGGAATGAGGGTTTCGACAAATCTTTCTGCGATCAATGCGCAAAGAAATTTGTCTACGAGTCAGCGAACAATGGCTAAGTCAATGGGGCAGCTTTCCAGCGGATCCAGAATCAATATTGCGGCGGATGATGCCGCTGGTTTGGCGATTTCGGAAAAGTTCAAGTCGCAAATTCGCTCGGCAAGACAAGCGAATCGAAATACGAACGACGGGATTTCTATGGTTCAGACCGCTGAAGGTGGTTTGAATGAAATTGGAAACATAGTGACTCGCCTTCGAGAGTTGGGAATTCAAGCGGCCTCAGACACGGTCGGATCAGTGGAGAGAGGATTTCTGGACAAAGAGGTTCAGCAGCTCAAAGGTGAGGTGGACAGAATTGCGCTGGCAACTAAATGGGGAACTGCCAATTTGTTGGATGGAACAACGCCAGCATTTGACTTTCAGGTGGGGATATTCAATTCCGTCGAAGAGGATCGAATCTCTTTTGATGCTTCGTCAAACGTTGCGACGGGTGCAGCACTTAATATGAGTGATCTGGACTATACAACGAAAGAAGGCGCCCAGGAGGCTATTTCGCGTTTGGATGCAGCTCAAGATCAAGTGAATGGAATGCGGTCGAACCTAGGGGCACTTCAGAATCGCTTGGTATCTACAACTGATAACTTGGGAGTGCTTGAAGAAAATATGAGTGCAGCCAATTCTCGGATTCGAGACACTGACGTGGCACTAGCAAGTTCTGAGACCACTCGTAACAATATTTTGTTGCAAGCGGGGGCGGCAACTTTGTCCCAGGCAAATATGTCCAATCAGATTGCCTTGAAACTGATCGGTTAATAAGTCACACTCTATTCAGTCGAGGCAAAGAGCATGGCTGATAAATATCCGAATTTGATTTTTGAATGTGAAACGAATGTAAGACTGGGGCGCCTGGATCAGGCGCTTCTGGTTCTTCGTGATCTGAACATCAAGCAGCTCCCCGAACGCTATCGGTTGCCGATTGCAAATCTTTGCCGTCGCACAGGACTGACTCGGCGAGGCCTGATGACCCTGGCACCTTTTTTTGATGTTGATCGAGCCATTCCCGATGATGAACAAGATCCCAAAATTCTCGCAGAATATGCGATTCTTCTCATGCGCTATGGGGTCGTTCGTGAAGCCTTACTTCGCTTGCAGGAAATTCGCTCCACGTGCTCGAGTGAAATTTATTTCGCTCGCACTTTGTGTTATTTAAATCTCTGGGACTATCAGTCGGCACTGCATTCGGTTCAGGAATATTTAAAGTTTGAGCTGGATCCATACTCGAAGTTGGTCGGTCAAATGAATCTGATTGCAGCGAAATTGATGGATCCGATCCGCGGCAATAATTTTTATCCGCAGCTCGATAGGGAAATTTCAGAAGCGATTCAAATCGCTCGAGTGAATGCATTTCAGCGTCTTTTGGGTAATTGCTTGGAGCTTAAGGCGCAGTTTTTGATCGATCAAAAAAACTATCCTGAGGCATTAAAGATCTTAGATGAAGCTTTAGCACTTTTACAGGAAGTGCGTCCTCGAGAGTATTACTATGTGCGGAAGTGGCAGGCGGTGGCTCAAGCACTTCTGGAAAATGATCCTCAAAAACTTTTGGTTTTCAGAGATCTCGCGGTTTCTGAGCAGCAATGGGAAACTGTGCGCTCCATCGATTTGAATTTGTTAAAAATTGAATTTGATCCCAGGCGCTTTCATTACCTCTATGTCGGAAGCCCATCTGAGTCTTTTCGCGGATGGATTTGTCATCTTTTGGGTAAGGTGCCCCCACCCGGTGAATATCTCTATGGCAATGTGAAAGGACCACAACTGGATTTGGCGACCGGCTCCGTCAATGGGGAACTAAGAATCAAACCAGGCAATCACACACATTCGGTTTTGAGGTTTTTATTTTCAGATTTTTACAAGCCGCGCAGACTGGGTGAAATCTTTTCTTTTCTTTTTCCGGAGGATGTTTTCGATTCCTACAGTTCGCCGGACCGAGTGCAGAAAGTTATTGGCAGGGCTCGAATTGATCTCCGCGAGTCTGAAATTCCCTTAGAAATCGAAGAACTCGATTTTTCCTATCGTATGAGGCTCAAGGATGTTTTTTGTATTCAGGTGGGATCAGTTAAAGAGGAAATGAACGCCGAAACCGCTGCTTGGACTTTAATTCGAAAGAACTTCAAAGAGAATGAGCCCTTTCAGGGAAAAGCTGTCCAAGATCTGCTGAAAATTTCTAAAGCCTCTGTGCAGCGCTTGCTGCTGGGTTTGCTCGACAAAAAAAAGTTGAAGGTCGAAGGACTGGGCAAAGCCACGCGCTATCGCTATTAGAAAATGCCGAGATCAGCCTCGATTACCAAAAGTAGAAATGGCCGAGAGCGGAGTGGGGAGATCGATACCTTTAGAAAAACCGACTATTCAAGTCTTCAGCTGAAAAGATTCTGTTCACATAACTAAGAGTCAGATCGAAGACACAATTTAGTAAACCCATGTTTTCACTGTTGCCAACAGTTCCTCCGATCAGTCGCCACGGTGGCACGAAATCCGCTATTGCACCTTACATTGATGGAGTAGCTTGCGCTCTTGGTGCGTCAGCTTCATCGCTCACGTCGATTGGTTTGGACCTTTTCAAGATCAGCGAGCCGGGCACGTCGAGCAGTATCTTGACAAGTACCACAGCGGGCGGTGCAAAAGGTGCTTTAATGACTGCTGGAGTGCCCGGTGTGGGCTTATTAACCTCAATCGCACAGGGAACGGGAATTGGACTTGCTTGCGGATTCGGTGCTGCCTTAGTAATTTATGGACTTAAGAAGTACAACAAAGAATTGAATTCGCGGAATTAAGTTCTTCAACTCATGTTCCAGCTCCTGAAAGGCATTCCGGAATTTTTCTGGTTTTAAAGATCAGAGATCATCCGGTATTCAGCCTTCCGCTTTTTTCTTGGCGGTCTTTTTGGGTATATTAGAAGCATTTTTTTAAGAGCCATTTCTCTTCTCTAAGTAATACTACTTTAATAGTAAAGCTGCTCAGGGAAAAGGTGAGCAAAGAGGAATCGCTCTCGATAGCCGCAGAAATCATTCTGGGAATGTGCATTTCGGCAAGTGTACACCAAGTTTTCTGCACCGGCCCGAAATCGAATATCCAGCGAGCAATCTCATTTTGAAACGAAAAATCCCGGCTCCTCAGTCGCGATAAAGTGGCGTGATTCCCATCGACAGCTGACTAGTTTCAGTTCAACCTCTTCTTGTTTAAGAATGAGAAAAATGGTCTCAGCTTCATTCCTACTTGGCCAGGCGAGATTAGGCGCAGCTTTGTTGTTTCCAAGGGCTTGGAACGGCCCATGCATCATCCAAATGTATGGGGCTCTGGAAGCAAGCTACTTTACTTATGATGATCATTGGAGGCACCGCCGCAGCGGCCTCGCAGTGTTTGCCGACTCAATGGACCAGCCTTGATCAAATCAATTTTAAACAATCTCTGATCAATCACCATGGAATCCCAATTTCACTTTACTCCTCGGCTCCTCGATCATTTGATGCTGCCAATGTGATCTACATCCATAATTTGGGTGGTGCAGTGGAAAACCATCGCTGGCTTTTTAAGGATCTTTATGAAGCCAAGATTAGAGTCTTAGCTTTTGATTTACCCGGTCATGGAAAATCAAAAGAATTGAATTTGCATCATTGGAATTTCAATCAGGTGGCACAAGTGATTAAGACCATTCAAAAACTTGAGGGCGACTTCAAACTCAATCCCAAAATTCCCACAATTCTTGTCGGCTGGGGACATGGCGGAACCTTGGCTCTTCGGGCCCTGCAGTCCGGCTTAATTAAGGCCGATGGGGTTGTGGGTCTGGCACCCGGGTTGTCTTGGCAGGAAATGAAAGGCGAAAGATCGCCAGCATCCTTGCGCCCCGAAATGCTCTCTTCTTGTCTTGCGGGCTCAAGCGGTGGACTCAATCAAAAAACAACTTTTCATGCGGACTTTAAGCAGTTCAACAATTTGGAACAGTCAGTTTTTCACAAATCAATTAAAGAAGAAGGCGGGGAGCTTGAAAAGCTTGCCATGCCCACTTCGGTTCCTAGTTTGGTCATTCTGAGTAAGCCAGAGGATGAATTTGTTATGACCGAGAAAACAGTTGACTGGGTTTATCAGAAAAATGCTCAGAATAAGAAAATGAGAGCAATCGAGTGCCGAGAGGCTTCCCATGCTTTGGAATTCGAACCCGGAATCACGGGTCAGGACGTCAGGTCTTCAGTTGTCAAATTCACTCTTTCTGTTGCAAGAGGTCGAGCATTTGAGCATGACCTTCGCCTCTGTCAGTTGATAAAATAAATAATGATGAAAACTGGATTGGTGAATCAAGTCGTTGGGGGCACACCCCTCATTCGGATACAGTCTCTTTCACTGCTGACGGGCTGTGAAATTTACGGAAAAGCTGAGTATTTGAATCCGGGAGGCAGCGTGAAAGATCGCGCCGCTTTAGGAATCATAGAAGCTGCAGAAGCCGAAGGGCTTTTGAAACCCGGCTCTATTATTGTGGAAGGCACAGCCGGCAACACGGGTATTGGACTTGCGACAATAGCTGCTCAAAAGGGTTATCCTTGCATTATCGTCATGCCCAACAATCAGTCCCAAGAAAAATATGATACTTTGAGGGCCCTTGGTGCAGAAGTGCGCACGGTGGAGCCTTGTCCCTTTGTGAATCAGAATCATTTTTACCACACGGCAAAAAGAGTTTCTGAAGAGACTCCCAATTCTTTTTGGGCGAATCAGTTTGAAAACCCTGCGAACTTTCAGATGCACTATCGAACAACGGGTCCCGAGATTTGGGAGCAAACAAATGGCCGAGTGAATTCTTTCGTTGCGGCCGTTGGCACTGGTGGCACGATGGCGGGAGTCTCGAGATTTTTGAAAGAGAAAAATTCCAAAGTGCACATTCGATTGGTGGATCCTTTTGGCTCTGGACTCTTTAGTTATCTGAAGACCGGCAAGCTGGAAAGCACCGGCAGCTCCATAACAGAAGGCATTGGTATTATGAGGCTCACAAAAAACTTTAGCGCTGCGAAGATTGACGATGCCGTCCAGGTTGGAGATGAGGGAATGATCTCCATGCTCTACCATTTAGCGAAACATGATGGGCTTTTGGTTGGAACTTCGGCAGCTTTGAATCTCTATGGAGCCTATCTGACCGGACTTGAAAATCGAGGCAGCGGTCGGGTCATCGTCTCAGTGATTTGCGATTCTGCTCTTCGCTATCAGTCTCGAGTTTTCAACGAAGATTTCCTCAAGTCGAAAAATTTGCTGCCACAGCCGCTCGAATCGATTTCGCTCTAACTGAAAAAATTTCGCAGTGAGTCCCGAAATGTTAGGAGGTGCCTTTTTTACTGTCTAGATTTCTGACAGTGGAGGAACGAGGCGCACTTCGCTATACCCTAGACTATGAATAACTCTTCAAGAACCTTTTTTGGTGTTTCAGCCCTTGTGCTCGTGCCGATCATGTTTCTACAAAGTTGTGGCAAACCCCGATATGATATCAAAGCACCTCAGCGCGCGGCGACGCCTGCACCTACATCGCAGCCATCTCCAACAGCACAGACTCCTCAGGGCGAACAACCGGATTCTAAAACGCCCAGCATGGAAGGTCGAGATTGCTCTTCTGAAAACTTACTGAAGAACGAGTCCGCACTTTCTGGAGCCTCAGGCTTTGCTAAAAAACTACCCGATCATCGCCGCCTCAAACTTCAGGATATCAAAAGTTTATTTGATCCAAAGTTGGGGTCCATTCTTCGTTCCAATCTTGTGTTTTTAGATTTTATGGTCAAGCCAAGGCTTTACTCTGAGGGATATCCTCTGACTGAAAATACCGTCTTGCGAGATCAAAAGAATCAAATCGTGAAAGAAAATTTTGCCCTCAAAATAGAAGGCTTCCTTGCGCTGACAGATTCCTTACAAGAAGGAAACTATCAATTTAGTTTGCTTTCTGATGATGGAGCTCTGTTTGAAGTGTTTCACAGTGGAGCTTGGCAGGCGCTTGTCGATAATCAAGGTCGTCATTCAGTGCGTTTGGCCTGCTCTCAAAAAACGATTCAACTAAATGCAGCTACCCTTTTGCCCTTTCGACTGCACTATCATCAGGGGCCTAAAAACCATCTTGCCAATATGCTCTTCTGGAAAAAAGTCGATCAGCCTGAACAAGATCCAGCCTGTGGCAAAGAAGGTCAAAAACACTTCTTTGATCCGAAAACTCAAACGGCCAAAGCACCTTTTGAAGAATTCATTGCCCGCGGTTGGGTGACAGTGCCGGCCTCTCAGATTTTGCGAAGAAATGCGCAAAAGCAGGAGCACCTCTGCTTTCAACTTGAGAAAGTGAGCGCCAAGCAATGAGCCCCTTTCGGTTTCTTTTAGCTCCTTTGATACTGGGGTTCAATTTCAGTTTTGCTTCACTTGCATTGGGGGGTGTTGGCAGTGATGCGCAGAATTTCAATCCCACAACAAGTGGTATTGATTTTGTGACAGTCCAATCCGGTCAGACTTTGGATTCTGGCGTTTTTAATTTCGGGGCCTTTCTGAACTATTCTGTGAATTCACTCTCCTTTCTAGAAAAGGCAGACCCTTCGGCAGTTCAAAATCGCTTGCGCCTCAATGATAAACTTCTTTCGATGGATCTGAGCTTTGGTTTGGGACTAACAGACAACTGGGAAGTGGGCCTCAGTATTCCATTTTTACTTCAGCAGGACATTTCAAACAGCGATCAAGTGGCCTATTTCGCCTCCAAAGGAAATACGGAACAACGCCTAAACACAAAGTACCGGTTCTATAATGATGGACAGACTCATGTGGCTGCAGTGCTTTCAGTTGCAAATAACAACATTGCAGATAATCCTTATTTGGGTGAGGGTGGGGGGCTGACTTCTCATGTTGAAATTGCTGCCAGCAGAAAGTGGAGTGATTCCTGGCTGGGGTTCAACTTCGGTCACCGCTCCCGTAATTCGGGAAAAAGTTTAGCAACTCGCTTTGGCTTTGATCCTTTACCCAATCAGTGGACTTATTCCGCAGCCTGGAGTCGTCATCTAGCAAGGATAGACTCTAAGGTGATTCTTGAGTTATTTGGCAGCACTCCAACAATAAGCAGCGATACCAATCTCACCAATCGGGATCTTTCTAACTTAGAAGCTTTGGCTGGCATAAAACACGAATACACGGAAAATTTAGATCTTCATGCGGGAATTGGGACTGAAGTTATGCAGGGTTTTGGAACTCCCGATTACCGTATTTATCTGGGCCTCAATTGGACTATGGGCCCTCTTTGGAAAAAACCTTCGCGAGAGGTTTTTAAAGAAGTTGTTCAAAGTCCTCCGGAGAATGAAAAGCGGTTTGTATTAACAAATCTAAAGTTTAGATTTGATTCGGATGAATTGACGCTGGAATCCCAACTGGAGGTCGACCAGTTGGTGGCGGTGATCCAAGAAATTAAAGACGCAGAGGAAATCCAGGTCGAAGGACACACGGACTCTAGCGGTCCGGAAGTTTATAATTTGAAACTTAGCCAGCGCAGGGCCGCCGCAATTATGAGGCTGCTTGCAGTGCAAGTTCCCTTCGAAAAGAAACGGATTCGATCCGATGGTTTTGGCGAAAGTCGGCCTGTTTCTGAAAATGGAAATTATCAAGGACGAGCAATGAATCGCCGAGTGGTCGTCATCGTCAGAACAAAAAGGCATGGAGAAATTCAGTTGTCGAAGTAAGGCAGCCCAATTTTTAAGAGAAACTTAATCCAACAGGAAAAGGGAGTCCTTCGGATGAAAAAAGAATTGATGAACACCATTGTTATTTTGGCCTTAAGTACTTTCCTGCAGGCGGCGGCTCTAGGCCAGTCGCAAAAATTCGTCGAGGGAGATGAAAGTCTTCCAGAAGAAATCTCTGAAAGTATCCTTGATCTCAAGATCGAAGACCTGTGTGTACAGTACAGAAATCCCATTGATTCTTTAGGAAATCCTAAAGGTGTATTTCAACGCTCAGCACAGCTGGAAGAAACTCGAAAAGCAGCAGCAACAGATTACACAGCAAGCTTCACTGATTTTTTGGTTCATACGACAGAGGTGCTGAACTTAAGGTTGAGATTCCAAAAGCTTGCAGCAGAAGTTTTTAGAATCAAAGATAAAGAGGACGCTCGAAAGCTACGCTCCACTGAAATTCCAAGAGTTTTAGTGATCGACCAGGGTCTTTACTGCGAAAGGATGGCCGCTGACCGCGTGCGCTTAGAAGGCGGGAAGCTTGCCGAGACTATTCAGCAAGAAATGAAAAAGGCGCTTCTGGAAAATTGCATGCAGGAAAGTTTTGGGCGGGCCAACCCTTTCGGCAACGACATTATTCTTAGTCGACAGGTGGCTTTTCATCGAAATCCTTTAGCGGCTGACTTTGCTTTGTATCATGAACTCTGTCATGTGCAGTATCCAGGAATAAAAAACCACTATTTGGAAGAAATTTTTTGCGATGCGATGGCTTCAAAGTGGATCTTAGAGAGGCCTTCCAAAACCCAAACCAAGCCCCTGAACCAAGATCTTGCGATTGCCGTTCGGCAAATACTTAAACCACAAAATCCTTACGTGGATATTTTGGTCCTTCGATCTCAATTGCCGGGTCTTTGCCTTTAGTAGTTCTGCGACATATCGTCCATCTCAAGGAGGGAATTTGGGGCAACTTGTCTCAGGTCCCCCTCCTTTTTTGACTCAGATCGATTCTATCAAGGGATGGTGCCTGCGGCGGATGGGCCGCTCTTTTGCTTTCCTAAATATTTGAAAGAAATATTTTTAGGAGGTTTCTATGAAGATGAACGAAGGAAAAGTGGATCGAATTCTAAGAGTGGTGGTTGGTCTGGGCGTTCTTTCGCTCGCCTTCGTCGGTCCCCAGACTCCCTGGGCCTATCTCGGTCTAGTGCCTTTAATCACCGGCATGGTTGGAGTTTGCCCACTTTATTCTGTTCTGGGTCTATCGACCTGCGAAATAGGGAAGCGGTAAAAAATGATTCCCTCAATCAATGAAGTATCTACAAAGCGTGTGGTCACGATCGATGAGAAAGCTGCTTTTGGTGAAGCTTCAGCCATTATGTATGCCCATAAAATACGACATTTGCCAGTGGTGAATCGATTGGGGAAGTTGGTTGGAGTCCTTAGCCAGAAAGATCGACCTTTCTCTGAATCCGAATGGGGTCAGCAGGTCTGTGAGCTCATGTCTTCTCCCGTTGAAGTCGCCCATGAGAAGTCTTCCTTAACGGTTGTGATGGAAACGATGCTCAGTAAAAAAATTTCCTCAGTCGTGGTGGTGGATGATCAAAGTGATATCATCGGCATTGTAACAACCGAGGATGTGCTGCGATACTTTTTGCGCATCTTAAGAGAAGAGGAAAGTCGTCTTGATTCTTCTGCATTTTCTCGGATGCAGCTGGTCGGTCAAGTCATGCACAGTTTGGCTCAGGCGGGGATTTAGAGAAAGCTTGTCTTGATCTGAGCTTTCAGAGATTTTTTAAGTCTGAATGCTCGGTACAGAAAAAAACTGCTGAATACAACATTGAACACAAAGATCGCTACCAGAATGGAAGAAGGGGATTCCTCTAGCTTCATAGCATCTCGGACTAATTGAAAAGTTGCGTGGAGAAAATATCCTCCCATTAGGCTGAATAGTCCAAACCGTTCCAGTTCATTCGATTTGTAGATCAAAATATCCTCCGCCTCGTCAAATTTATTGATGGGATCCCCGTTGAATTGTAAATAATCAAACCACCCAGTCAAGACGATTGGATGCCTTGATCGAATCAGTTTGTGAAATGTAGATACCTAACACAATGCCTGGGACGAGAGTTCTAGATAAAAGTTTCTGACAAGAGCTCAAGACCAAAGCTCCCTAAGGAGTTCGTCGGAAAGACCTCGAGTTCTTTCTTTTCGATAAGAAATCTTTCCCTCAGCTTCCTTCTTGTTCAAAAGAACATAGTTTCTGACTGTCACGAAGGCCTTGTAGCCTTTGATGACCCGGCTCCAGGGCCTTGCCTTCCAAATTCCGGTCCCTTCTTTTTTCTTGTTTTGGGTATCGGTCAGCTGCTGCGCTGGCTGGATCAATTGCTGCGCAATTTGCCCTGCAAGGACTCGAAAAAAGTGATGATACAAACTGCGCTTGTGGCAGCGGATCAGCAAATGGATATGATCTGCATTCACAGAAAACTGCTCGATCTTCACGAAAAATTTCTTTGAGTACTTGAGCAGCAGCTTGTTTACGAGGGTATAGGTCGCAGGATTTCTGAGACCTTTTTTTAAACTGCCGGCTCTGATTTTAAACACCACATGGAGTGGATCTTTGGTGGAGAGAGGTCTGATTCCCCGGCCGAAACGGGACTTACGTAGTTCGCCGCCATAGCAAAATCGATGATCCCAATTGGTTCGCTGAAAAGATTGCTGTTTCATTGACCGATACCCCCTTGCATTCAACAAGTGGCGGAAAGTGCAAAGCTGAAGCAGGTGCGAGCGCTTCTTTGGATCCATCAGAATCATGGATGGATTCAATTTTCGATTGCACGTCCGGGTTGGACTAAAATTCGGTCTAAAGCAGAACTGCTTCCAATAGGAAAAACTCCTGAAGCAAGATTGAAAAAGACGACATTGGGTCGGCGGGCAGCAGTATTCGAGGAACAGATGGAGGCATATATATAAGAGACCTAATAGAGTAGTGGACCTAAAGCAGCAAAGCCGAGCAGCGAAGCCGAGGAACAGAGCCGAGGAACAAAGTTAAGAAACAGAATCATCAAGAGAAGCGTCTCTCTCTCTTTTTTATGGAAACTACCGCGGGTCTTGCCCGGGCCTGATCTTCAACTAAAAAACACGGCCGACTGTCGAAGCCTTTGACAGCCTGTCCGCGGAGAATGGCACACAATAAAGTGCCTCAATACCAATAAGTGATTTTCAAACTTAAAGTCTCTTAATTTAGATTTCTTGGCGATGAGGGCCTGCTTTTCTCGGCATGCCTCTTGAAATGTCCTTCGTTCAAAGGAGACCTCGCCAATGAAAAGCTTTCTTCTTGCGATGCTTGTGTTGATCTCAACCAGTGAAGTTTTAGCGGGTTACTATACTCGTGAACTGGAATGCCGGCGCACCGGTGAACGTGCCGCGAGAGGCGCTGTGGCAGGTGGCGCAGTTGGGCTCGGATTGGATCTGTTGCTCAATGGCCGTGTGACGAGATTGACCTTAGGAGGTGCAGCAGTTGGCGCCGGTGTGGGGGCCCTTTCGAGCTGTGATGATGTTGTTCGATATCATCAAGATGTTGATGATTATTTAGATGGACGCCGCGGGACGAGGCTCAGGAATCGCGGCTATATCCATGAAACGGATCGCGGTTACACGATTGATAATCTTTATTGTGTCGAGTACTATACTGTTTTTTATGATCGCTATGGAGATCAGCGCCGGGGTCGAGCAAGGACCTCTTGCAAGTCCAGTGGCAGCTTATATTGGCGCCACTACGAGGGTAATGGTTATGTCTATCACGCACCTCGCGCACGCCGCTTTGACCGATTGAGGGAGCGTGAAAGTGATTGGAGAGAGCGCGACGAGCGTAGCTGGAGGAGAGAGCAAGACAGTGACTGGAGAGAACAGGAATGGTACTACGACCATGGCCGAGAAGGCAGAACTTACAGAAGTAGATACGCTCAATAGTGAGTCGGCGGTCCTAAACCTTAAAAATAGTGAGCTCATCGCCAAGAATGCAAACTTCGCGAGCCTGCCACTTCTTTGCGATCCAGCGCATGGTCTCTCGGCTAAAAAAACTGATATGAGTTGGATCTTTGCGATAATGCCAGCCTTCAAAATAATTGGTGTCCATTAAAATTTTTGTTTGCACATAGATCTGCCCCCCGGGGGCGCACATCGAAAAAAGCTGTGAAAATTCTAAGTTTGGCTCAGCAAAATGTTCAGCAGCTTCGCAAACTACGATGTGCTGATAAAATTCTTTCTTTAAAACTGCAGCGGAGTTCTGAAAATAGGGATCGAATTCTGCGACCAGAACTGCTTTTTCCGAAAGCAACGTTTTGATCACAGACGACTGACCACTGCCGAAGTCGAGCACCTGCTCACCCTCAAGAACTCGATCATTTAACTCCTGAGAAAGTCGGCTCAAGTAATCTAAATAATTTGGATCGGTGGCCCCAAGATCGTGCAGCTGATAGCGAGCTTTTTCTGCTGCGGGGCTGATGCGTTGCTTAGGATTTAAGTACACCAGCTGGCAGCCTTGGCAGCTGAAGTAGTGAGCTTGCGCGAAGTGCGCTTCGGAGACGAACAAATCCAGTGCGCCCTCGAAACGGCAAAGGGGGCAGGGTGGTGGTGGATTCTTTAATTTTGGATTTAGCATTTGAAAAAAATACTGAACTGATCAAATTCTAACAAGTGCTTTGTCAGTCACACCAAGATTAGAGCGGCTAAAAGACGCCTCCTTCGAGTTCAGCTTTCTAGCCGCTGGCATAGTCCCTGCTTTTCGGGCAGAGATGCTGAAAAATCGAATTTGCTTTACACAACTATTTCGTTTCCTCCTTTGCTCCCTGATCGGGGCAAGTCTTCCACTTTTCAGTTTCGGATCCGAAGAGGCGGTTTATCGCAAAGCCTTATCCTTGATTAACCAGAATACAATTGGCGGTGCAGCCGATCGGCTTGAGGCCCATGGACTTAAGGTTCTGCAAGGCAATCTTCAAAGGTCTCTTCAGCAATCTCATCAGGGCTCGGCAGCAGATGAACGGCTGCTTGCTATCCTCAAAGCCGTGGCAACGGGCTTGCTCAATCCTGAGCGCCTCTCCCGGGATATAAAGTACAAAAAGAAAGAGTTTATCTCTGCGGATCAGTTGGCTGCACACATACTTCGCGTCAAAGGCGATTTCAGTCTGCTGATTGATTCTTTGGCTCCGCAAAATTCCAGCTACCGTTCGCTTTTGGAAGCAAGAATGCGTTTCAAGCAGGCTTGCACCCTTCAGCAGACTGAAACGATCGCATTTAAGACCTTGGGCTTTGGCGCTACGGACACCAAATTGAATTCAATAAAACAGAAATTTCAGACCTATGGATATTTGAAATCCAATGGATCAATCAGTGTGGACTCTGAATTTGTGCGCGCGATCAATGACATTCAGGTCACTTTGAAAATGGATCCAGATGGTTCGATGTCGCAGGCTGGTCGCACATTTAAATATTTAAGTAAACCCTGCGCCGAAAGAATTGCTCAGATCGATGCCGATTTGGAAAAGCTTCGCTGGTTGCCTTCTGAATTTGAGAAAAAACATATTTTCGTAAACACAGCTTTTTCCACCTTCTTTTATCAAGACTTGAGTGCTTCTGCTCCGGTACAGCTTTATTTCCGCGCAATCAATGGCAGTTTTGAGCGAATGACGCCCTCAATGAGAGATCGGATTACTCACCTCATTTTCAATCCAACTTGGACGATTCCTCCAACCGTTTTTATAAAAGATAAGGTTAAGCTTTTAAGTGCAATGAAGCCGAGCCAGATTCAATATTATTTTCAGAAAAATCACTATCAGGTGGTGACTTCTGATTTTAGCAGTTTGCTGAGCCCTTTGGACATCGACTGGCGAAATATTGATCCTGCAAACGTCGACTTTTATATTCAGCAAAAACCAAATTACTTAAACTCCCTAGGTGTGGTTAAATTTATGATGGCCAATCCCTATGCGATTTATCTTCACGATACGAATCAACGAGAGCTTTTTAGTCGCAATGATCGAATGAAAAGTTCGGGTTGCGTGAGGTTAGAGAAGCCTTTGCTTTTGGCAGAAATTCTACTTGCTGGCACCCAGTGGAACCAGCAAGCCATCCAAAATCATGTTGTTAAGCCGGGTGAAGTTTTGGATGAGGAGACTCGTGTGAACCTAAAAATTCCAGTTCCTGTTTATCTGCTACCTTTAACAACTCAGTTTTCTGCTGAGGGGATTTTGAGGTTCGCAGAGGATGTTTATGGACATAATCAAATGATTTTAGAAAAAATGAATGAACTCGTAGGGAGGTCAAAATGAGAATTTTATTGGCACTTATAACATTACTGGCTGTGAAAATCAGCTTTGCGGCACAGGTTACGGTAAATCCGGATGGAACCAACACAATCGTCGGAGTGGTCGAACAAATCATTCCTATCGAAAACTCATCCAGCATTAAAGTGAAAAGCCTGAGAAAGCTTTTGATGATTCAGAATCTGACACTTTTTTCTGAAAAAAAATTAAGCTATTTGCATCTTTCCCTTGAGGCAAACAAGCCAGTGACGATCAAAGTATCGCCAGATTTTAAGATTCTTGATATTGGAATGTAGATTCTGGATTTTCTTGGTGCAAGTCAGCTAAGATCTTAGCTGAAGCTTCCGAGATATTCATTTTGTGAACGGGCTCGCTAAATAATTTGGAGCGCCACGAAGCCGTAATGCCTTTTAAGTCCTGATCGAGTTCATGCACTTGAGCCCTGAGGGCCTCGACTTCGGCTCGGAGGCGGCTGTTCTCAGCCCTGAGCTGAGACTCCACAAAAGATTTGATTTTTTTCTCTTCACTTTTTGGTATACCAATACTGGTATTTGCTGCAGCACTTTTGGCTAGAAGCCGTCTGATAAGGGCATTGCTAAGGATCAAACGACTAACAAACTCACTACTGCCCATCACATAAAACCACAAAAGCCCAACGATCAGCCCTGCAAAAAGCAAAATCCAATCAGTGTTTCGCAATAATCCAAGGAAAATCGCCTCAAAAAAACCCATATGTCCCAGGTCGGGATTTTTCCAGAAGTCTTGAGTCTAGAAATGAGACAGGTCCTGTAAAAAAAAAGCTATTTTAGCCTCAATTACCGGACTGGTTCTGCCGATAGGTAAGACGAGCCAAAACGGATTGGGGAGCAATATGACATTGATTAGTAGGGACATGGAATGTCTCCAAAAATTCAAAGTGAGTGACCAGCTATCACCAAGGCGGATGATTTCATGGATCATCTTTTGGAGTTTGCTGCTGACTACCTTTTTCGGTGGTGAAAACACTTCCATAGCAAAAGTGCGGGAAGAATCCAACGCCCTCGAACTTTTGTACGAATCCAGAGTTCGCTCTGCTTTGAACACAATTCTTAGGCCCAATGAATATTCAGTGGTACTTGCGATAGAAATTTCTGAGGATGCAAGGTTGCTGGGTGAACTTCAGACAGAGATGGATAAAATGGGTTTACCAGGTGTACCTGGAATTCCTGTGGGCGAAAATATGCCCTTCGTTAATAAATTGCATCAACTCAAGAACAAAGTGGAAGTCCATTTGGTTCTCGATGAAGCCATACCTCCAGAAAAAGAAAGTGCTGCCGTCGCTTTAGTAAGAATGAAGCTTCATTTGGATGAAGCGGCTGGTGATAACCTCGTCGTGGTTCGCTCTTTGCTGATTCCAAAAGAGCCCAAACCCGAACCGCCCCAGGCTCCGCCGGTTGAAACTCTGCCGGAACTCACTTGGAGGATGTGGGCCCTCGTTATGATTGTCAGTCTATTAGGACTTGCGACTTTGATGTTCATGCTCACTCGCAAACGCAAGTCGTCTCAAGAAATGGACATGAAGAAACAGTGGCCAGAGCTCAGCTTTGAAGCTCCGCTGCCAACAATGCCACAGGAATCGTCCAAGGCTGAAGAAAAGAAAAACGAAGAAGCGGTCCTCGAAGAAAAAGCAAAATTTGACCAAGAGCTTGTTGAATTTTATGAACGTAAAAAGTTTATTTTAGAAATTGCTGCAAAATATCCATCTGCAGTGTCACAAGCCGCGAGTGAATACTTCTCAAAAGGAAATCCAGAAAAAACCCTCCTCGCATTTGAATCCTTAGGCTGGGACACGGCGAAAGCACTGTTTTCACAAGTCAGCCATCGTGTCTGGGCCAAAGTGGGTGGACTCTTAGCTGCACGAACTCAAGATCCATCTCCTCAAGAATTTCACGAGGCCATCAAGGGTTTTCACCAGTTCGTGGTGTCTCGTTATTTAGAACTCATCGATAAAGATGTGGATAATCCCTTCGGATTTTTGTTGAAGCTTTCGTCGGAAGATCAGCTCAAGGCTTTGAGTGAGGAATCCCCATTCAATCTTGCGACCATCTGCGTTTATCTTGAAGATGATCAAAAGTCCGAGCTTTTGGAAAAACTACCTGAAGATGTTCAGCAAACAACTTTGATTCAGCTCTCCAGACTGCGTGAAGTGCCTTTTGAGCTGGTCAGCGGCCTTGCTGCAAGACTTAAAACGCGCCTCAAAGAACAAAGCGAAAAGCCAAATTTGAGCTTTGATGGACAAAAATATCTCGTAGATTTGTTAAATAAGCTGGATGTTGAATCCGAAGCGAAATTTATAGAACGTCTTAAGGGCGAGCAGCCTTCCGAGTTCGATCAACTGCGAAGAGCTTATTTGATGTACGAAGACACGCTCTTTGTGCAAGCGGACCTTATCGGTGAAGGTGTCAACTCTCTGGATCTGAAAGTTCTAGCTGTGGGACTGTCTGGTCCAGAGGTGGATGTTCGGCAATATATTCTTTCGACTCTTCCTGAGAAAAAAGCACGCATGATTGAAAAAGACATTGCCTATCTTCAGGGTGTGTCTCGAAAAATGTTTCTTGCTGCAAGGCGAGTATTGCTCGCTTCAATTCGCGCGCAGATGGCAGCCAGAGAAGTGACCATCAGTGCCTTAATGGACGAACACGCAAAATCTTTACAAGGAGAAATTCAAGCTGCATGAGGTTTGAAAGCTCGATGATGCTAGCTGCGCGGAACTCTTTTTTGGGGACCCTTTTAGGCCTCGCTGGAATCATTTGTGTGAGTTCCTGCACGAATTCTGGAGTTCAGGGTACCAGCCTATTCAAAAGTTTTCGTGGTCTCGAGGCAGCCGTGCCCTTGAGCCCGACTGCTGTGAGGCTTCAGTGGACTTTGGATTCGAGTTACAGCGCCTACAAAGTTTATCAAGATCAATCCCTTTCACCCATTGCGACAGAACAGTTTGCCAATCGTACAGTGACAGGTTTAATACCAGGCTCGAATTATGTTTTCGAAGTGACCGGAGTTAAAGTCGACGGCACCGAAGAAGTTCTGGCGCAAAAGCTTGCGATCAACACCTATCAAAGCTTTGAAGGTTTGAAGGCTGCTGGCGTCAATCTTAAAAGTCCTACGGAAGTCAGCCTGACTTGGAGCCTCAATGCGGACACTGCAGATTATAAAGTTTATTATAAAAAGCAAGGTGAAGCTTTTGATCTCAGTCTTCCCGCTGGAACCGTGCGTGGGGAAAATGAGTTTATAGCCACTGGATTGACCTCAGGTCAGACCTATTGCTTTTTTCTGCAAGCTCACTATCTCGATGCCACTAAAGAACCTTTAGCTTTAACATCGGCGGAGGCCGATGCCTCCGCTTCTTGCGTGCAGCTCACCTCAAACATTCAGGAGCTTCCAAGCATCAGCGTGAGCTCCATGGTGCCGGGCGAATTCCCTTGGTTCTGGGCAAGCAGTGGAAATCCGGCATACAAAATCGATATCTTTGATCTTTCTTCAAATGTGCGAGTGGCTTCCCGCACAGGAAATGGAACTTTTCGATCTTTTGTTCGAGTCCCCGCAGGAGCTAGTCAGTATTACGCACAGGTCTCAGACAATGTTGGTATTGCGAATGTGACTGTTAATATTGATGGGAAACAAGATTTAACAGCATCCAAAGTCAGATCCTTTGCAACGAGCGGTAGTAAAGGTCCGATTAAGCCTCAATTGATGAATGATGGAAATGGTCAGCAAAATTTGGGTAAGACACTGGCTGCTGGGGATTTTAACTGTGACGGTTTGCAAGACGTAGCGATGGGACTTCCTTCGTCAACAATCATTTCATCGACGAATCACTATCGTGAAACTGGGGCTGTGGCGATTTACTATTCTTATCGGAGTCCAGGGCCTTGCTTTGATGCAAGCGAGAATGTCATCACTTGCCCAGCTGAGCTTGTAACTAATGGTGAGCCATCAATTGCGGCCCAATTCCCCAATCCGCAGTTAATTACTTATCCTGCAACTTCAAATTTTATGCGTATTGGTTCGCAGCTAACGGTGGGAAATTTCAATGGTGATTGTTATGAGAGGACTCCAGGCAATCTAAGGAATGGAAGCTGTAATAGTCTTTTCGGTCCAACGATCCCTTTGAATCGACTTCCAAATATCAAATCTTGTGATGACTTGGCTGTGGGTTTTGGCTCAGGAGAAATCAACATAATCTATGGGAATCCATCTCAAGGACTGGTATCTGGCAGTGGTGCTAATACTGCAGGTCTTAATGAATTCACCTGCGATTCGACCTCAAACACTTGTCGTGTGGGACGATTTACTCCTGGAACAGGTTATAGGACGGGAGCTGGTTTCCCTCGGGCGATGAGTGCAGGTGACTTTAACAACGATGGTTTTGACGAGCTGGCTGTAAGCGCTGAGACTTCAGTGACTCCGTCAAAAGTTGAAGTGATTATTTATCGAGGTGGAGGTTTAGGACTTTATCCTCAAGGGGCCACAGGGTCCCATGCTCCCTTGCGAGATTCAACAAATGGAGTGAGCACATTCGGAGCCCTGGTGTTTGGCATGAACTCAGATGATTTTGGCGATGCACTAGGCACCGTTTTTGATTCCAGGCGCTGCGTGAACGGGACTCCAGGGCCCTATGTTTATCGACCCAGTCAGCCAGTGATCCGCAAAGGTTATGATTTTACTAAGTGCGATGATTTGGTCATCGGTGCGCCTGGAAGAAAATCTGCATCGAGTCCATCTCTAGACAGAGGGTCCATTTTTTCATGCAAGGGTCGCCAAGATGACGGCACCGATCGTCAAAGAATCAATGATTGGATTTGCGCTGAACATTTTCCTGCGGAGCTTGTCGATAAAGAAGCGCGGTATGGCAGTGTGATCCATGGAGTCCGAAACCTTATGGGCTATCCGATTCTGAATATTCTTTCGAATCCCAGCAATCCCTCCTTCGAAGTCCCTGAATTGGCCGGAGCACTTTTCGTGGGTGCACCAGCTTTGACTATCGACTATGGCGGACAATCTTATTCTGGTGCAGGAAAAGTGTATGGCTACTACGTGACACCACTTTCAACAGATACTGGTAATGGCGGCTTGACCGGCGTTCTGGGAAATAGTTCTTTGGGCCATCAGATCGAAGCTCAGAATTCTCTGGCCTGCAACAAACTGAATGCGGATAAGCAGACGGGATCACTTTATCATTGCAAACACCAGGGTATTTATATGTCGCCGCCAGAGGCTGGAGCCAACTTTGGTGCTGCAATTAGTAGTTTTGCCGTGAACGATGCGCAAGCTCTCACGGAAGAGTCACCAAAATGGTTGGCTGTAGGTGCTCCCTATAAAGATGGCAGTGGTCCTGGGGGTGCAAGCGTAGGTGGAACAGGTGCGATCTATCTTTATCGCCCCGATGTTTCGAACTTTGGAAACGAAGGAGCAACTCCAATTCTTCAGGCTCAGCGATCTTATGGAACTGAGACCAGTATGGGCTGCACAACAACTTGCACTTGGTATTCAGGCGGAGTCAGTCCCTTTGGGCCGTCACTTTTTACCATCGATGGTCTTGCGACCAATTCCAATTTTGGATTGGCTGGCGCGGTCGGTGGAGATTTCAATGATGATGGTGAAGCTGATATGATTTCTTCTGCTCCCAATTCCAATCTACCTTCCCCAAAAAATGGGGGGGTCTACCTTTTTCACGCAGATGTTGGATTCAATCCCACCGTGAACACGGCTTCAGTGAGCCTACTCAGTAATGTTTCTCTCGAGGGAAACTACGATTTTCAAGAACTGAAGTCTGTAGGCGACATCAACGGCGATGGTTATGATGATGCAGCAACGCATGTGAATGCCAATGGCACCTGGAATCTGAATTTGTACTATGGATCTGCTCAAGGTTTGATCCAAACACCAGCACCATCTTTAGTGGGTTCGGGAAACCTCCCTTTGCTTTTAAGAAGCAGCTCAGATTCTGGTTTTGGAAAGAATTTTTTTCCAGCAGGTGATGTGAATGGCGATGGTTATGCGGATCTTGTTATTGTTGGGGACTCTGCGACCTACGTTTACTATGGCTCTTCAACCGGGCTAGTAACTACTCCAGCACCTTCGATTTCGCCGATTGGGAAAGGTCCGATCGAATTTGCAAAGTCGACTTTCTCCAATGACACTCTCAGTTTTTCCGGTGATTCAAAAGACGTTTGGGGAAGTCCCTCTCAGCTTAATTCCGCAGTTTACAACTCGATTGTTCAGGCTATCACAAGCGGCGACTACAACAATGATGGCTATGATGATTTGGCTTTCAGAGTGCAGATTTCCGTCAATCCGCCCGTGCCAAGCGCGAATTTAAATTTGGGAACAAATCAAAATGGGCGTGTTGTGATTGTTTATGGTTCCCTCATTGGACCACAAGTGAATAGGCTCACAGGAACCATTCGCTGGATCAATGCAGGGAATGCTCCAGATGTAGTGGTGGAAGATCCTTGCAGCTCGACGGCTCCGATTATTTGCAAAGTTCAGATCTTGGGGCCTCCCCACTCAAGCTCCACTTCCAGTTTTGGATTTGCACTGACAAGCATTCATCGCCAAGATCGTCCCACTCATGCCCTCTATGACCGTCTGGTGGTGTCAGAGCCCGGTCGTTCTTCAAACGCAGGAACTGTCTATATTTTTGATGGGGGACCCAAAGGGATTAAAGCAGAAGTTCTGCAAACTTTAATTCCTAAACCAGGACTGACGAATCAAGTCTTTGGCTTTCAAATAATTAATGCTGGCGATCTAAACGGTGACGACTATCTGGATTTAGTAGTTTCGACTGCTCACACGACCACTTCTCAGGCTTATGTATTTTATGGAGCCAACGTTGGCGGAGTGATCGGCTACTTTGGAGCCAGTGGGATTGCCACCACAGACTACTGGGGAACAAGTCTAGCAGTGAATGGACAGCATTCTGTCGCCACAGAACCACGGCCTCAAATCATTCGGCCGACCACGATCGCATCCGGCGAGTTTTTTGGCTGGGGAATGGCGGCCTTCAAAGATTTTAATAATGATGGGTATGGGGATGTAGCATTTAATGTTCCGAACGGAGATTCTACCATCGCTGGTACCATTACCGATGCAGGTTTTAGCGTGATCTATTTTGGCTCCCTTTTAGGACTTCAATCTTCCAATGTTGTGATGTCACCTTTTCCTAGATGTTTTCGTGGCGTGACTCCGCTCTGCGAGCCTTATCAGCTCTTGCTGCCGGGGTCGGTTTTGTCCGAAAACAGTCATATCAACCCACACTCGGTGGGAGATTTCGATGGCGACGGCTTCGAAGATTTAGCTATCGGAGGGATAGGACGTGACCTTGTGACTCCGGGAAAGCGAACGGCAACATCTGCGGGAGTGATTTATGTGGTCTACTAATAAATCAATTCATAGCTTCGTGGTGCTTGTTAGCTTTTATATCTCTGGTTGCAATTCGCCGACGACCGGAAGTATTTCCAATGACTTTAGTGGCGTCAACGGTGTGGTAGCTATTTCGCCAACTGCTGTTAAGCTGGATTGGGAAAAGAATGAAAAGGTCAAAGAGTACCGAGTTTTTGAAATTAAAAACTCAGACCCTCTGACTACCACGGTTTTTAATACCGCGACAGTTGAGGGTTTGCAGCCCAACACCGATTACACATTTAAAGTAGTTGGCCTCCAAGATGGGAAGAGCAGTGGAATTGATCGTGAAGTAAAAATCAAAACCTGGCCATTATTCGTCGGGGTCGATTCAATGGAAGTCGCTAGCGAATCATCGATTCTTGTGAAGTGGAACTATGATTTTAATCCAGCAAATTATTTGGTATTTGTGAAAGAGGGAAGTGCACCCACGGCTGAAACCACAGAGGATTGGACCAAGTACACCGCTAAAACTCAGCAAAAATCTTATTTGATTACAGATGTCAAACCATCAAAGACTTACTATGTGGTGGTGCAAGCAGAATACCGAACGGGTGAATACGAAAGAGTATCAAAAACCATCTCCAAGACCAGCGAGACTACCTTTAAAACCCCTCTCTACGAACTGAGTAAAATTTCAATCGGATCTTTGCCGCTGCTAAAAGTGAATCCTGTTGTTGATGAAGCACACCAACTTTCGGGCTACGTTTCACAGGCTTTTTGGAATGGAAAAGCGGTTTCAGATCCCTTGACAGGATCGGGAACAGTCGTATTTTCCTCGAATGCAGGCTTACCGATAGGAAAGGTCGACGGCATCGAGCTTCGTGTGACCTATGGTTCTGGGGCGAATCAAGAAATCATGACGATTGCCGATCTTTCGACCTACATCAAGGGGATCCCAGAGATCATTGAGACCCCAGCGAGTGTTGGCGGCTTGACTCAAGGTGCTTCTTTTTTCGGAAAAGCTATGGCTCGCGGAGATTTTAACTGCGACGGGGCCGATGATTTAGCCGTTGGCGTTCCGGACATAGCACTCGTACAATTTGGCAATACAAATCCCAAGACCGGGGCGGTGTTCGTTTATTATTCCAAGAAAAATGATGTTGGTGATCTTTACAGTTTGATCAAAACGCCAAGTCCCACTCTGAATCCGGTTGTGAAGGGCCGTGATCCTCAAATCATCACATTTGACGATCTGGAATCAGATGCTGGCTTTGGACATTCCATTGCTGCCGGAAACATGAACAAAGATCGTGTGGGTACAAATTCTTGTGACGATCTAGCGGTCGGTGCTCCTTTTAGTTCCGACGGTCAGGCCTTTGTTTTTTTTGGAAGCTTACAGGGACTCAAGTCTGCAGCTCACAAACGTGACTTACCAGTGAATGTGGAAACTTGTGATGGGAAAGTGGAGGGCTCCGCTTGTTCCGCGGTGCGAATTCAAATCGATCACAGTTTGATTCCTACGACTATGACTGGCGGTATTACTTACAATCCATATCCGAATGGGAATACTTCGAACACCTACTCACGTTTTGGCTATGCAGTTTCCTTCATAGGCGATTTTGATGCCAACGGTTATGAGGATCTGGCGATCGGTGCACCCTATGCGGCTCTTGCAGGGAATATCGATGGCATCGCAGCCTACAACGGACACCTCCAGCAAGTTGGATATGTTAATCTTTATTTTGGCTCCAAATTTGGAATGTCCGCACAGTCCGTAGGGTCTTCTGGCTCGCTCAGATACGCAACGATCTTCCCACCGATCTTAGAGGAATACATGCTTTTCGGTTATTCGATTTCAAGTGGTGCCGATGTCGACGGAAGATATAAAATTCCGGATGCGACGAATGTCCTCCGCGGAGGTTCGGACTTTGTTATTGGAGCCCCTCACTTTAGCTATTTAGACTATGTGACTCGCTGGTCGACGACAATGCCTTCTTCAGGCACGACAGCACTTGGCTTTAATTCATTTTTCACGATTCCGCCTGCAGACGGTGGTTGGGTCGTGGGCGGTGGCTCCTTAGCTTCTACCACAAATTACTATGGTTGGCCTCAGAATACAGCATTCAGTCGGGTCGGGGCTGCCTTTCTATACTATGGTTACTCAAGGCCAACAGAAGGCGCTACTCCACCAAAAGAAGAATGGTTCGCCTGTGGCAACCGAGGCTTTAGCAGCGGTGAACACTTTTCCTGTTTTGGCAGCCAGGCCTCTTATTCGATTCTTTTTCCTCGGCGAGCGAACGCCCGTCATTTCGGAAGTGCAGTGGCCCTACTGGGAGACCCCTCTCGATATAAAGAGGATCTAACCACTAGTGAAGAAATTCAGCTCGCGCCCACGGACGTGAATGTTCCCTATCGATTTTTCTCCGATCCGAACCAAGATGGTTACGCCGAAATTTTTGTCAGTGCACCGGGCAGCACAGTCGGTGGCTTGGGAAATGTTGGAATTGTTCATCAATTCTTTGGCAATCGAGATCGCCTGTTCGAGGGCGCGGACTTATATAATCCTCAAGCTTTAGGAACACCGACGGCTGCCGAAGATTATCGACTGAACTCTGCGATCTGCAATGGGTTTACCTCAGTTGCAAAAAAGAATGTCTGCTATCCGGTCATTTTCGAGTCAGCTTCATTAGCGATCAACACTCGACTGGCCGAAGCCCACGGGCAACTCGCTGGCGCAGATGTGACGGGTGATGGCCTTAAGGACTTGATTGTTGGCGCACCCGGTGACGGCACGGCGGGAACGGCTTCAGGTGCGATCCTTGTGTATCCCAGTCAGCTGAACGCAGGAATTACTGCCAGCTTTAAAAAGTTTTATGGGGCGGAATCGTCGGCATCGGATCGACTAGGAACTGCTGTGGTTGGAGGAAACTTCAATGGTGATTATGTCACTTTTCAACCCAACGTGAATCATCCTCCGACACAAAGGTTTTTAGGAGACGTTTTCGGCGGAGCACCTTTTGATGGGTCCGGCGCACCTGCTGTTGGAAGTGTTTTGGGTTTTTTCTCCAACGGTTTTTCACTTCCATCGGTCATGAGCGCAACCAACGATGGAACTGGACAAGCTTTAGTGCTGCGGGAATCACAGGCTTCCTTTCAGCGCTACGGCTTAGGCGACAGTACCATCGTAGGTGATTTGAATGGAGATGGCTATGAAGATGCGATCTCAAAAATTTCCACCAATTTACCAAATGGGACCGTGCAAACGGATGCTGTTGTTTATTTTGGAAGCTCACAAGGCTTGATCACCACTCACTTTTGTTTGGCAAACCTAGCCATCGTATTCCTTGAAAATACCGGTAGCTCGGATGATTGCTATCCCAAAGTGATTCCAGCCGTTGGACTCACCCGCAATGACATTCCTCTTCCACAAAGAATCAATCGTCCTCCGAATTTACCTGTAGATTGGCATAAAAAGGCCTTTCGTGCTGGGGACATTAACAAAGATGGATATGACGACGTGGTGTTTGCGTCATCTACTTTGACCTTGCCTGGAAATCGAGGTCTCGTCGTGGCCTATTTCGGAGCCCGCGGTGGAATTTTAAATGTGGTGGATCCTTCATTTATCCCCAGTGTTGGGGATCCACAGATCGTAACGACCCGAATTGCTTTCGCGGAAAGTTCTCCCACTCTAGGCTTTAGCGATTTGAATTCTTTTTATCAAAGAGATGTGATTCGCTCCAGCGATTTAAATGGCGATGGTTTTTACGATCTCATTGTTGGAGAGCCCTCAAGATCCAGTCCGGCGATGAACACTGTTGTCGGTGGATCGACTTATCTTCGTCCGGACGAAGCTGGAGCCGTCGCTTCTGGGGGTGGGTGGAACTGTAACAACCTCAATGACTCCGCTTGCGTGAACGGTTCTCCAGTTAGCTGGTTTGGCCGTGTTTACATTATTTACGGTTCTCAATTGGGTTATCAAACTCCCGCTGTGCAAGGTTTGACCACCACGGACTTTGTTTTGGATGGCGACCCGGGAATGTTGAACCTTTTAGGTACCGAGGCGATCAATTCGGAAAAACCTTGTGTCCCTGTCGCCGGCGATTCGGCCAGCTGTAAACTGACTTTTTTGGACTATCCGCAGTTTGAAAACATCGCATATGGGTATGAACGCCTCCAAGGTCAGTTTGGCGCAACCGTGGCCGCAATGAAAGTCGATAAGGACCTTTATACGGATGTTCTCGTGGGTGCTCCAGGGTTCACAGATATCGGCTGCTGGACACAAGCTTCGAATAATTTTGCCGAAAATTATGGTCGTATTTTTATATTGTACGGTACAGATAAGGGAGTCGTAGCCTCCATTCGAGACGACTACTATGATTATAATCGATCGGGTTCTTGTCCTGCAGAGCCAGCGTCAGATCCTTCTTTAGGTATTCGCTTGGACTCTAAGATGCGGGCAATTGCTCCAACATTGGTTAACGCCCTTCCGGCAAATGTTGGGCATAATACAAACCGCACCAGCCGGGAGCTTGGAGAGTATTTTGCGACTCCTGGTGATTTAAATAATGATTCTTTTCCAGATTTAGTGATTACGATACCCGATGAGCAATTGGCAACGGGACCCGGTTCATGGTCGGCACCAGGCACGATGTATGTTTTGTACGGACCTCTTTGCCCCATGGATAACCATCCAATTACTGGAGAATGGTTCCAAGGGGACGGTTTGAGTGTAGGTGCTGGCGATGTTAATTTAAATATTCAAACTTATATTCAGGGCTCTCAGCCTATTGGAACTCCAAGCTCTGCCGTTTTTCGAGGTTCTTATCCGCAGTCGGGTGTGACTGCGACCTGTGTTCGAAGTAATACCTTAGGAATCAAACCGATGCCACTCAAATTTACGGTCTTGGGCTCTTCGAATGGCGACACCTTTGGCTATAGCTATTCAAGCAGCGAACCTGGCAAAGGCGATGTGAACGGCGATGGCTATGATGATTTTATAATTGGTTCCTGGAACTTTGACGACACGGTGAGAAATCTAACGAATATCGGCCAAGGGGTGGTCTTTTTTGGACATCCCGGTGGAGTTTCTGTCAATGAATACCCCACTCTCTCGCTTTCGACAGGGACCAATGATCTTTTTCGGCCCTTGTATATTAATCCAAGGCACAATGAATCTTCCGCCTATTTTTTCAGAGGAAATCTCAGCACAGGAGATGTGAACGGGGATCAAACGGCTGATTATATGATCACGAGTCGATTTCTCAATGGCACCGGTGCCAATCGTGGAATCTGGATCGGTTCATTCTTTATGTTTTATTAATGGAATTTGAGGAGAACAAAATACCAGTGCTGCGTGTTTGGCTTGTTCTAATTTTGAGTTTTAGTTTGGTGTCTTGTTTGAACAAGAAGCCCGGAGAACCTATTGTTATCCCTCCTGGTCAGTTGATTGAATACTCGAATCAAGAATTTCTAACTTTCTCTGGAGAGCACTACACTGTGGATCTCCAAAAGCTGGATGGCAGTTCAAAGAAATTTTTTTCAATTGAAGACTTAACGCCCCTTGCAGAGAAATCAAGTAATCAGGATGTCTCATTTATTCTGCCGAAGGATAAGAATGAACCGGGTGTATTCATAATCAAAGTTAATTTACCCCGAGCTGGAATAAATCTGTCCGCATTCGTGCTGCCAGGCCGTAAGACCAATCCGAATCTTGCCACGACCTTGGCAGTTCAGCTTGCTGAAAACTATCCAGACAAAGATTTAATGAAAATTGGCGTTGATGAGGTTAAAGACCTCGAAGCAGTAATTCAAAAATCAATAGATCGAATCAAGCTTGAATTCAAATTTGAGGGCGTCGAGATTGATTCTAAACAGTGGCTTCGTTTTGTAACAAACTATGTTTCACGCAGTGAAGACTTTCTAGATTTAGCTGATGACTATGGCTATAGTTTTTCGACCGATTCAGATGGAATGCCGGAAGGGGCGCCTTTACCTTTTGGCAAAGCCAATGCTCGTCCAAATCTTGATCTTGGGAACTCCACTGCAACCACCAGATTGGTCACGGCAAGGGAAGATGAAGAGGTCGAAATTACAGGAAAAGTCATCGATCCAGACGCCGATTTTATTTTGAGTACTTGGTTTTTGGAAGAAAAATTTCATCAGTCGGGTGGCTCTCGCTTTAAATGGACACCTGGATTTTTTGATAGTCGTGCCGATTCCTACAAAGTAAAATTAATTGTGACGGACGGAGGCATTCCCAAATCCTTTGAGTGGGAGGTTCAAGTTTTTGATAAAAACCGATCTCCAGTGCTCATGACCTCCTGTGAGCTATTGGTAAAAGAATGGGAAAGATGGTCTTGCAAAGTTACAGCAAAAGACTTTGATGGCGATCCCGTCAGTTACACCGTCACCGACAAAAACACTTTCGCACGTGTAAAAGTTGGTGGCCAGGAAACCGATAATACCACGCGGAAGCTGAAGATTGAAGGCCAAGAAAGCATCGAACTTGAAATTATTCCTGACAATCGAGACGCCAAAAAACGACAAGTGCCCATTGAAATCATCGCGGAGGACGGAAAGCTGGGACAACTTTTCATTCCACTTCCGATCATCGTGGAAGATGTCAATGCACCGCCCTTGATGAAGCTTTTGAACGGCAGTCCAATTTTACCATTTGTCGCTGGTGATATTCCCCGCGAATGGGACTACTGCTCGGATGAGGATCCAGATGGTGGTTTGCCCTATCGTTTTATGATTGAAGTTTATGATCCAGACAATCTTGCGGAAGCAAGCCCACGCAATCAACATCCAGATGAGATGAGTGTAAACATCGGAGGCTCGCTGAAGAGTGCCCTCACACCGCTTACCGAAGCGGATGGTTGTCCAGCCACAACGACAGAACGCGCTTTCTTTTGCTTTGAATGGAAGCCGAAAACGATTCCGCGATCGGGAAGTCTTTCCCTCAATTTGAAAGATGATCACGGAGGAAATACTGTTGTACCTTCGGACACCTATCCTGACCCAGTCGTCTTGACTTCGGAAGATCGGAACGTGCGCCCCTGCCTCAGCGGAAGTTTGATGGACCGAGTCCTGTCCCTCAATTATACAGCGCACACAGATGTTTTTGATTCGGAAGATGAGGACGGCAATCCTCCTTGGCCAGAGATTGTTGATGTTCCCGAGGAAGTCATGCCTCTTGTATCTTCGAGGGATGCATCAAACAATTTAAGACCCGCAATTTTCAAGAAAACATTCTTCAATCCAGTTGAATGGATTCATCGCTTTTCAAAGGCAACAGGTGGTGCTTCCAACGCCCAATACCGATTGAGTTTTTCTGCAGCCCATGCGGGTTCAGTCATTTTTAGTCGGACCTTACCACACACTGCGCCGGTAGTAATCCCAGCAGGTTTTTTGCTCCGTACAAATACGCCAACTAAGAAAATTCAATATCAGGTCGCGAGTGCAGTTACGCTGGAGCCCGATGACAAAGAAGTCATGGTGCCTGTTAAAGTTTATAATCGAACGGTGGCAGCAGGAAAATTAAATCGATTTATTGTTCCACCTGGCTTCACAGTTTCTGTGACAAACCCGACCGCCTTGACTGCTGGAGGGACAGTGACGATCACTCGCCCCACAGCGACAACCCTTGTTCAAATACCTGCCTCAACGGAACTGGGAACTGATGAGGTGAATGATGGCACTGACACTGTCAGGTATGAACTGGTCGATAATATTTCGCTGAATGTCGGAGTCCTTTCCGCGACCGCTAATGTACGCCGGCAGATTCTGTATGCAGATCCCGGCACGATCACTTTGCAAACCGGCGGCCCTTTGGACGGCCCTGCAATCACTGTCAATAATACCAAGTCCGTGATGGATCGGGATTCTTATACGCTAGCCAGAGACCTTCAGGTTGGAACCACTCTGGGCTCCGATCGCTTCTGCTGGAAAAGGCGGGGAGCGGATTCTGCTGTCCTCGGATCAACCACAGAACTTTATCCAACTCTTGGTGGTCCCCTCGAATCCGGTATAAGCTATTTCCCAGAAACGACTCTGGGTCTAGAAGGCTGGATCCAAGTTCGGCGAACTTCAAGTGCTGGCGCCCTAAGTATTCCAGCGGACTATCAACTGCGAGCCCGAGATGCCACAAAATATCTTACCAGTGAATCCATTACTATCGGCGCGGGGCAGTTGACTGGAAGAATTCGCGTGCGCCGAACAGGGCACCTCACGCCTGAAAAAGGTTCTGAAACCAGCTGCGTGGGCTGGTCCGATGTGAATTTTGAGCCCGTCTTTTTAAACAATACCACGGCGAATGTTGAAGAAGGTGGAACGCTAACGGGTTTCGAATTCAAAGTCACAGACAATGTTGCGGACACCACTGATCCTCGGGACTATTTAGATCGTCATACTTTCAACATCACCAATATCGGAAACGTTCCCACCGGAAATTTTCTCTTCTGCAGAAAGCCTGGGGATAATCCAGCTGATATTAATTCGCCAGCCTGCACATCCTGCTCCACTGTGGCCCCGACTTCGCCTTATTTTGAAACCACCTCTTGTTTTTTACGATACAAGCCAGCTCTGCAGGACGTTTCGGAAAGATTTAGTTTTAATGCGCAGGTGGATGATCATGGATTGAATCTGCCGGTTGGGACCAATATTCGGAATCAAAGCTTCACTTTGAACGTTATTGAAAGCAATGATCCCCCCGTATACACGGATAATTTGTGGGCGGCGCTTGGAAATACCAATGTCGCATCGGCGGTGAATCTTGGTGAATTTCTTGAAGGCACTCGTTCGATTTTTCGATTTTATCTCACTGATCCCGATAAGGGAGGTGATTTGAAAACTTTGATTGCTCCCACCTTGACTCGCACGTGGCAGTTTTTGGCGCCAGCGGGCTGGACAGTGGTTAGCAATCCCACAGGCCTGATTACAAATTTGGATGGGCCATCTGTTTTCGTTGCTGGTGGCTGGGGGTCTCGAACGACCATGTATGTGGACTGGACTCCCAATGATGCGGACGCGAAACGCTTTGCGGGAAGTCTTGGAGGGATCCTTGAATATTCGACTTGCGATCGAGGGACGACAGAGTCTCCGCGCAGATGCACCACTGGATTTTACGGATTCACCACGCGAAATTTAAATAATCTGCCAAACACTCACACCAATATTTCCACTATCACCGTGAATGCAGATACATTTTCATCGACTGACTTTGCACTGAGGGATTCTGATTGGTCTAAAAATCCTGCGGCTAATGGCGGATTTCAAACTTACCTTTCTATGTGTACAGCCCCTGGAGCCTATGACTGTGCGGCGGACCTCACCGGCTGGCCCGCCACGGCAACGCAAATTGATAATCCGTATGCTGGCAATGCAGCTGTCACAAGCTGCCAGTCTGGTGGAAGTTTGACAGCTTTCAGAAATCCCCAGTTCGTTCGCTATAACAATCTCGACGGAGTGCTCAGCGGCAACCTTCGTTATTTTTATTACCGATTTCAGTGGTGTCCGCAGCGCCGGCACATTGGCACTCACACAGTATTTTTCAATCTTTCTGACAATGGTGATGAAGATTATCGTGGCGTTAGCAGCCGAATCGCTTCCAATAAGGTTCAAATCCCGCTCCAATTGCGTGTGGTGGCACCTGTTTTTTTCGAAAGTCCGCTCAGGCAGCCGAATCCTTCCATTCTTGCCAGCCACTGGCAAAGACACGCTTATTCTCTTCAAAATTATAGATACCCACTTTTGATCAATAGCTCGAAAGGAAATAATCTTCGAGTACTTTTGAATAGGAGAGCTACACGAGGAGCCAATAATCTAGTGACCGGGGCTCCGAAGCTTGAAATGTATTCTTATCCAAATATGAATTTGGTAGCTAGTCACGACAACACGATCAATAATTTTAAGCCAGATACACACATGATTTTTATTTCATGGAGACCCTATGGGCCTGGTGGAACCAACACTCATTATATTTCAAATCCTGCGGATCAACTAACCTGGCCACTCTTTGAAGTCGAAGTGCAAGATATGGCCGTGGCCGCTGATAAAGAAAAAATTCAGTTCCGGGTGCAAGTTTTTGATCCTTTAGCGACCGACAATCAGCCGCCTGTGATTGCCTCGACTTTTCCAGCAGTGCAGACCTTTTCGATTCCCGAGCAATCGAATCAATCTTTCGCCATTACAGCGAACGATGACCCAAACAATCACTTGATGTATCGCTGGTACCTCGATGGAAAATTTGTGGCGAATGCGGGACCAAGCTACAACTGGTTGCCGCGCATGGACGATGCCTTTTTGCCAACTGCAAAGCCGGGCTGGCATAAAATTAGAGTTGAAGTGGTGGATGGCCAAGAACGAACTCCCAACCCTTCTTACACCTGGGATGTGTATGTGCGAAATACAGTGCCCTTGCCGATTCGGATGACTTCGACAGGTACAACGCCTTGGGCCTTTACTGATTCAGTGGTGGCGCGCTTTGGGGCGGGGACCGTGATTTCAAATCTAAAATGGGGTCCCACGATCGGAGTGGCAACAACCTCAGGCAGCAGTACGACCAATCATCTTTTGTTTACTGGAAGTTACCTGAGGTCCTCGCTCGTGAGGGATTTCGTTTGGCGCTTGCAGTTTAATCAAGCCGTCTTTGCAAACTCGACGACGAATCAGGGCTTCGATGACTTAAAATGGTCACCAAAAAAGTCAGAACAAATTTCCTTTCTGCAGAGTCCAACAGCAGTTTCCAAAGTCCGGGTCTCCAGCGTAGAGTTTCCGAATGGGATTTTCGGTTCAACAACGGATGCCGTGAGTTTGGCGCCTTCGCTCAGCACGGTCCCGCGAGTCTTGCCCGGCGATTCGTGCACAGGCACTTGTGCAGAGACTTTCTTTGTAAACTCGGCACCGCCGGGGCAATCGGTGCCAATGACAGATACTTTCGTAAGTGCAGGCAACAATCCTTTTGCTTCTTACAATGAGAACGGGTCTCTTTACGTTTTTTATTCGACATCCTTTGGTAAAAAACTGGAAATGGCAAGATTCGGAAACCCCTTTACCGAAGTGAAAAACTATACCGGTAACGATCAAATTGCCTCGATGGCAGTGAATGCAAAGATCAAACGCCTATATGTCACTGTGCGAGATCCTGCTGCGGTTCGGAATCTAATAGAAGTCTATGACATTAGCAGTGTGAGCTCGGGATCGATTTCCCTTTTAACGATACTCATCGTGACCGATGGCGTGAATCCTGAAAATCGAATTTTAGATCTTGTCGTAGATCAGACCAAAGATCGAGTCTATGCACTTTTACCAGGTACAGGTGGAGTCGCCTATTTCAACGACAGCAGCAGCACCACGCCAGTCATCGGTGACCTTCAGTTTATCGGCGTGAGTAACATAGGCTCTTCATTGAATGACCAAGTGGGCGCTGGACGAAAGCTGGTCTTTAATCCCAGCAGTCAGTTGCTCATGGGCATTGCTAAGGATTCTAGTGAAGTTTTTATTATTGATACGATGAATGACGCCTTTGGAATTAAGATTTTTAGATCCGAAGTGGGTCTGGATGAATTGGTGGTCTATCCAAATGATGGTCTCGCCCTGGGTATCAATCGCGAGCTCGGACGCATCTACTACATTCGTTAGGCGAGGGAAGTTGCCTTCACTACCTTGAGACCCTAAACTGAAACCATGAGCCCTCACCATTGGTTGATTGTCTTTGCACTTCTTTTATATTCGGCACTGGTCCAGGCTATGGATTCAAACGAGATTCGCTCCAAAGCGATCCGTATCCAAGCCGTGGATGAATTCGTTTTGACTGTAAAGGTCGATCAAGATGTTAAAGATCAAAATATTTTAACGGTGCGCCTGAACGAGGATGATGAATTTGAAATTATCGCAACCGGCAAGGTGACTTCTCAGAAAAGTGGACTCACGCGAATTAAGATCGATGGGGACTCAATGAGGAAGCGTCCTCGAACGGATGATTATGTTGTCTTTCTGGGACCTCCGATGGAGTTTACAGCCAAAAAACCAAAAGCCGAAGGCGCACCTTTTGCGATGGAGCAAGAACCCGCGGAAGCTCCTGAACCGGGCTATATGTCTTTCTTAATGATGAATGCCTCGGAGTCCCTCGAGTCCGCAAGTTCGAATCAGGCTAATAGTTATAAGATCTACAAAAGCATTCCACTCTCCGGTTATAGTTTTGAATGGTTCCTTGATTTCCTATCGAACTATGGGCTTCGCATCAGTACTGCAAAAGGGGCTTTGCCCATCACTTCCTATTTTCGTCAATCCGTAGACGCAAGCATCAACGCCTTCAAGTTTCGCTTGATGTACCGATTGAAAAAGCGATCCAACTTTCGTTTTACCTTTTATTTAGATTCAGGGGATGAATCCTTCCAAACTTCGAACACGGATGAATACATTGTTTCAACAGAGCTAAATGTCAGCAAGTTGGGTGCGGTGGCGGCGTTTGAACCTGGCGAACTTTTGCTGACAAGTCCGGGCACAAAGTTTCAATGGACAGATCTGAAATTCGATTATTCCGTCATCATTTCTGGCCAAGGAAAGGATGGGCTCATCTCGAGGGGCGGGGCTTCGCAGGTGCAAGGAAGCGAAATGTCATTGAGCACGGGAGTGACGGCCTATTTGCCCTGGATGCCTTGGGTGAAACGCTATGTCCTCTCTATCGAGCTTTATCAAGGGACTCGCAATTTTTCTTTCTCTGGGGATACCAAAAGCGAAGCAAATGGGTACTTGATTCCTGCTAATGGATCCTACGAAGAAAAATTCAGTGGCTATCGCATTTGGTTCGGATTTCGATTTGAAGATGTCGTGGGTAAGACTCTAAAACCAAAGGGCTAGGAAAGGCGGGAAACGCATGCAGCTTGTTCGCATTACTTTATGCTTGCTTTTTTTTGCAGCCATTGCTCAATCGCTTGTGGCCCAGACCACGTCGCCTCCAGTGAATCAGCTGGCGGAGCCCGCGGCGATGCAACAACCTGAGCCCGCGGCGATTCAACAACCAGAGCCTCCACCTCCGGCAGTCAACTTGCCTCCGATTCCAGTATTTGTTGATCCGAGCGAGATGGAAAAGGATCTATCGTCCCATCAAAATGTCGCTGCGGATCCAAGGGCTAAAGTCATCCAAGATCTTTCTGTACCCACTGAGGTTCCCTCGAAAATAAGCATGATTTTAGATAGCTCCGGTTCCATGGGGCAAATCTTAGATAAGAATCAAACAAAAATGTTTTATATGAAAAAGCTCATGAAGGGCTTTCTCAGCTATCAGTGGAAATTAAAGAATGAAATTGGCGTCCGAATCTATGGAGCCCGCCTCAAAGGAAGCTGCGATGATATCGAGCTTCGGGTTCCCTATTCGGATCGCAGTTTGGCGGGACTTGAAAAAGCCTTAGAGGGCATGTCGTCCGTGGGAATGACTCCGCTGCATCGAAGTCTCGAACAGACTTTTGAAGGTATCAAGAATGTAAAGGGCCCTCACAAAGTTGTGATTGTGACGGACGGGGAGGACACCTGTGGCGGGGATCCCTGCAAGACGGCGGAAAAAATTAAAGAGGAAAAACTCGATGTCACTTTCTATGTGATTGCGCTTGGTTTTATGGGCCAATCCGATAAGCTGCAAAAAATGAAGTGTCTAGGGGATGTCAGCGTTGCAGACAACGAAGAATCCTTTGATGAAGCTTTGAATCAAGTTTCCAAAAAAATCTCACAAAATGATAACCTGAGAGTGATCAGTCCAAATCCAGACACTCCCGTTTATCTTTACCGCATCGAAAAAAATGAAAAAAAACTTTACCGCGTTTTTTATGCTAAACAAGAACAGTATGTGGAACCGGGGCAATACGAGGCTGTTGTGGCTCTCAAGCCCCTTTACAAATTTGGTCAGTTCGAAATTCCGAAGGGTCGAAAGGTGACTCTCAAAGTGGAAGGTGAAGGCAAAATCAAAGTTAATTTTTTTGGTCGCCATTTGAAAGTGCAGCTCCTGGATAAAGATAATAAAGTGGTGATAAAAGGTCGCAGTGATGAGGACATTAAAGCCCCCATTGGCAAATGGAGGCTTCGAATTTATAAGGACCCCTTTTATGAAAACATTTTACCAGACTATTTTGTCTATCCGAACGGAGACCACCAGACCGACATTGGTGGGTTGGGGGTCTTTAGGGTCGAGCATCCTGGCCTTAAGGGCCTCTATGTTTATGACCAGGCTGGGGAAGTCTTGGGTCACGACCTGACAGGAAATCATATCGTCATAAAGGCTGGCTACTTCAACCTTCATGTCGACGAAAGTTGTACTTTCCCCAAGACTGAGATCCGGGACAAAAAAGAGGTGCTGGTTTTAAGCTGTTCCCGCTAAAACTTGACTCAAGACGATTCGTTTTTTGCCGATCAGCCAGGCAATGAGAACTTTAGCTTGGATTTCACTCATACCAATGTTTTTTTCCTGTGCCGGGAAATATGTCGTCAAATCCTATCCCAACGATTCTAAAATCTACTTGCGGGACGTGAAAACCAATGAAAAACGTTTGGTGGGCAATACTCCTGCGCAAATCAAAGAGGATGAAAAGCTAGGTGATGTCTTCTTCTTAGTCTTTGAAAAGGAAAACTATAAAACTAAAGAAATCATGGTCAAAGTGAATGAAGGGGAAAGCCTCTTGATCAATGCGACTTTGGATCCCATCATCACCCAAGACGGCGACGGCAAAAATGTCGCAGGCAAGGGTGACGAGAAAGACAAGCCCCAGCCTGGAAGTCCCAAAAAAGAAGAACCTCCCAAAGATTGGCAGCAAGAAATCACAGACATGAAACTGCGCATCGCTCTTTTGGAAAATACTGCTTCCTTTTACAAAGACGCTCTTTTCTCGCCTCGTTTGGCGGGTGGTCAGCCCGCTCATGAAAGGGACCGCCGCGAAACTGTGACAGGTCTGGTTTTTCAAGCCCAACAAAGTATCATGAAGGGCAAAAATGATGAGGCTCTGCTAAAAATTGACAAGGCGATCGAGCAAGATGAATTTTCACCCAATGCTTGGATGGTGAAAGGTTCTATTCAATATCTTCGGAAAGATTACGCCGGGGCGAAGCTTGCTTGGGAGCAAACTCTGAAGCTGGATCCTTACAACCAAACCGTTCTTAAGTATTTAAATAATGTTTACAAACTAATGAATGTGGAGCCCATACCTGAAAACCCTGCAGCGCTCAGGTATCCGGCTTCAACAATTGAGATCAATAAGCGAAAACAGTAGAGGTGAGTTATGAATATAGCAGGTCTACTTGGATTGATTGCAGCGATTGCAATCACCTCCTTTTCAATTCTTGATGCGACCTCCAATCCAAAAATCTTCTTGGATATTCATGGCATCGTCATCGTCATCGGCGGTACCGTAACAGTCGCCCTACTTTCGTTTAATTTCAAAAAACTTTCTTCAGCGATGAAAATTCTTTTCCGAAAAATGTTTGGGCGGGAACGGGATGATTTTCATGGAACGATCAAGTTATTAGTGGAACTAGCAGAGATCAACAGAACCAATCCAAAGGGAATGCAATCAGCAATTCCAGAAAAAGCTCATCCTTTCTTGAAAGACGCAATGAATTTGGTGATCGGTTATGGGTTTTCACCGGATCAGGTGGATGAGATTTTGACCAATGGAATTCGAGGAAAGACCAAGCGCGATGAAGAAGAAAACAAAGTTTGGCACACCATCGGAAGGTTTCCGCCAGCTTTTGGACTTCTTGGTGCGACTTTGGGGATGATTTCCCTTCTGCAAACACTCGGGGAGCCCGGCGCCCAGGACCGAATCGGTCCCGCCATGGCGACCGCACTTGTGGCAACATTTTACGGTCTGGTCTGTGCTAATCTTGTTTTTCTTCCCATCGCAGAAAAATTAGGAGCTGTTGCAAGTTCGGATCGAATCATGCGCATGATAATAAAAGAAGGAGTTCTGAAAATTGTTGAAAAAGAACATCCGACTTTTATCGCTGAGTATTTAAATTCTTTTTTACCTCCGGGTCAAAGAATGCCTTCTGATGCTCCTGCGGCAGAAGGGGCCAAGCGTGCAGCCTGAAGAATCAGATTCGGCAAAACCCAAGCGCCGCAAGCGCCATGCTCACCATGAGGAAGAGCACACGGCGCATTTGGCCCATGATGAGTCCAATTGGCTTGTTTCCTATGCGGATCTGATGACTTTATTGTTTGGGTTTTTCGTTCTGATGTATTCCTTTTCTAAAGTGGATAAAGAAAAGTTCGAAGTTGTGAGCAAAGATGTGGTGAAATATTTTGGTGGCAAACTGGTCGAACAACCGGGTAGTCCCATAGGACCTAATGAGCTGAAAGATTTAAAGAATTTCACTGAAGTGCAAGAAGTAACTCAGGGTCTTGCCGACAAAATCAAATCCGAAATGGATCGCAAAGGCGATCCCTCTTTATTAGAACCAGTTGATCAAGGTGATCAAAAGACCCCGGCCGAAACTTTGGAATATGCACTGGAAGTCAAAGGCGATCAGTTGGTCTTTACCTTGGCTTCTGATTTGTTGTTCCCACCCGGTGGAGCTTCTCCTTCACCTCAGGCTGCCGAAGTGATCAAGAAAATGATGGCTGCAATTGGCGATAAGCGCATTGAACAGATCGAGGTCGAAGGTCACACGGATGCCGATCCGATTCAAACAGCTCAGTTTCCGTCGAACTGGGAACTGTCTGCGGCAAGGGCCTCTTCTATAGTTCGATTGCTTGAGGAACAGGACCTTGATCCAGAGTTTCTGCGAGTGACTGGTTACGGATCATCGAGACCTCCGCCAAGTCTTGCCGCCGATGATGAAGACGAAGATGAGCTGCTTTTTAAAAAGCGCAGCCGACGTGTGGTCCTGAATTTGACGGTCAGTAAAAAGCAGGCCGACTTGAAAGACAATCTTTCGCAAGAGGGAATCACTCTGGAAGCCAAAGCGGGTGAGAAACAGGATGGTTCTAATCCCGATGCAGCTGCTTTAAAAACTGCCGAACCTTCTGCACCCCTCACAGAGGAAGAAATCAAGGCTCGCTATGAAGAGGTTCAAAAGAAGATGGCAGAGACCAATCAGCGCCTAAAGGATGCTCAGGAAAGACAAAAGAAAATACGGGAGCTCGAGATGCTCAGTCAAAAAACTCAGCAAATGGAAAAGAAACTCATGGAACTTGAGCAAAAAAAGTTAGAGACTCAGAAGAATGAGCCAGCACCGCGGCAACCATCGCAGACGACCCCCACCGAATAGGAAAGAAATCATTTATATTTCTTTGCCGGTGGTGATTGTCCTGATATTTATTGCAATGTCGCTCTTCGAAAAGAAAAAAGCTGCGCAAAATCAGGCTGCCGCAAATGGCGAAGCTTCCTTTGGTGGTGCCCCTCCAGTTGTTCCGAGATCAGACCCACCTTTCTATGCCGCTCTAAAAACTGGGAAAGCAGAGCAGCTTGAGGCCGCCTTTGCCAATCAAAAAACCCGACCAGACTATTTGACCGAAGCTTGTTCACAGTTTATTCGGTGGATGGATCGCGAAAATCCTCAAGAAGACTCTGTCAAGCGGCTGTTCCAAATTTACCTCAAGCAAATTGCTACACAAAGCATCGAACCCAGAACGGGAGTTCTGCTCAGCCGAATTTTTTCTCGAATCAATATTGATGAAGAATGGAATCAAGAAGTGCAAAGAGTGTCGGGCCTTCTTGATGAGCGGAACCGACCTCTATTTCTGATACAAAGTTTTTTGAGTACGGAAGCTTTTCCGAAAAAAGCTGAAGACTTTCTAGAAAAAGATCTTTTTTCAAAAGATGCTTCGCGCTGCCGGGAGGCCGTTTATTTTGTGGCTGAGATTCGGTCTGAGCAGCGAAGGAAAAGATTACTGGAGAAAGCGATTAAAAAATTCAAAAGTGTGACGGAGGCCTGTCAACCTTTTGCGGCGCAGGCCATTTATAAAAATACTTCGACAGAAGAACGAAAATCAAAATCCTTTCAAAAGTTTCAAAGTCAGCTGAAAGGAAAATCCAGCGAAATTTGGCTGGAGGTTAAACGGGAGGCACAAATCCCATGAAAAGCGCTTCGCTGATTTTAGCCTGCTTGGCTCTTTTGATCGCACTTGGGTGGGGGGCCGTCGAAGTCATTTTGGTGGGGCAGAGTGAACATGATTCGAAAGCCGTCTGCCAACCGAGCTCTGCAACAAAAGAATGGCCTTCTGTGGATTGGATTCAAGCGGACCCTATGGGAATCTGGGTCTATAATTCCGAAGTTGGTCAGGTGGAGCTGCGAGTACCTCGGATGGAAAAGGAATTTGCCTCTGCCTTTGAAACCAAAATGCGGTATCGACTGATTTGTGAAAAACCCGATTATCAATGTTTCGTTGAACCCGAGGGCGGTCTGAAGAAACAGCTCGGAGTGCGGGCACTGAAGCCTCCTTTCGCTTTGGTGGAATATGATCGAAGGCCCGATATCCTTTATCCAGTGCAGTTTTTTCCGTTTGGTAATTTAGACCAAAATGATTTGATCACTCGGGCTCAGCCCATTCGATTTTGTGGTCTAAAGCTGAATAAAGAAGCGGTTAAGTTTAGTTTCTTTGGTCAGCGACTGGTGGCTGCTGCCGATGAGGTCGGGCTTGTCGCTGTTTGGAACCTTGGACCCTTTAGGGGTGGGATGCTCCAAGACGCGGCAAAGGGTCCTGATGAGGTTTGGAAATTTGCAGCAAATGGCGATTTGATTCCAGGCTCCTGTGGAGAAACTGCAAAAGCATTGGCACTCAGGACTGCTTTTTATGAAGATTCTTTGCTCGTGCACTATGACTTTGCACAAAGTTCGGGTTTCAAAAAATACCAATTGTCACCAACTCTGCAGCCAGAGGATCCAGGTGTGATTGTTCGTGCGGGCCTCACGCAACTGAAGCAAAGCGGGCAGGAACCAATCTATGGCACTGATGTGAAGACCGCTGAACTTTTGACTTTGACTGGAGCTCCACCAGAGGTGTGGCAGCCGACGGGTTGGAAAGGCAAGCGCACGACATTTTTCAATTTCTCAGCTGCAGGGCCCGAGGCTTTTCTTTTAGTGACCGCTTCGGAATTTTTAAGTCGACTTTCCATTCAGGTTTTAGCCAAGGACATAGTTTACAATGTTCCTGTCACTGATTTTCGTCTCCGGCGGAAAGAAGTTCCTGAGCTTCATCTTTATAAGCAGCAGGAGGCTCTGATTTATTTTCAAAGAAATTTAAACACAGGCTACCGGTTGGCAAGTTTGGAATGCTCTAGCGGTCCGTTAGGATCAAACCAAACAAAGCAGTAATTCCTTGATAGGAAATTTTTCTTTCTTCAGAGGCCGACATTGATCTGCCGGTATTTAACGAAAGTTGAGCTTGAAGTAGCAGACGAGTGGTGAGCGGAAGCTCGGCCCCAAAATTGGGTGAAATATCAATCAAACTTGCATTAAATTCTTCGATTGAAATATTTGAAAAGCCGATGCTAAAACCACCGTATGGAGTGGGTTTCCAAATCTGTGCTTCACTGCCTTGATCCAGGATCATTCGTCCACCGTTGATTCCGCGAGGATAAAAACGATAGCCCGCCGAAAGTCGAGTGAAGGGAATTGCGCCAGCACGCAGAACTTCATAGAAAGAAAGCGTATAGGCAGAAGAGATTGAAACATGTTTCAGCACATAATTGATTTCCATAGAAAGTCCACCTGCTAGATTCCCAGAGTAGTCAGCACTATTGATTCTCAGAGTGGAAAAGCCCGTTCCAAGATCCACTTGGGATATTAAGGCTGATTGGGAATCGAGAGAAAATGTAAAAAGTGTGACTAGAAGCCATTTAAAATTAGAATTCCACAACAAATGTTTGCTCCTATGCCTACCCAATTGATTGTCTCTTAGTGTATTCTGATTTCAATGCATTCGAAGTCTAGTTCGTTTTGTCTTTTGCTTTTAATTTTGGTTGGTATGGTCATGGTGCCTGACCACGCGCAGGCGCTGGATGCTCCTCTGATCCGAATGAAGACCGGGTTTTCCAGTTTGAAGGTCAATGCAGGGGCCTTACTAAAGAACGCCAGTCTTAGCTCCGCAATTACTCTACAGCCCAGCATTCTTTGGGAAGTGCCTCAATTTTCTGCGCGTTTGGGCGTTAATTTTCTCATGGAACTTCAAAGCGCCTACGGTATGACACCACTGAGCGGAATTGGTTTTACAGGTTACTATCATTTGAGTGGAGTATCGACGACCTATCGGCAGGACGAAGATGGCACTCTCATTCAAAAATCTAAACCAGGTCTGTTCTTGGCTGGATCTCTGACCCCGGCCAATATGAATATTAATATCCTTAGTGAGACGGGCACTGTACCAAATCGTTTTTTCAGTCGAGCTGTTTTTGATTTGAGCACAGGCGTTGGCTATGACTATCCAATTGCATCAAATATGATTCTGTCTGGTGAGTTGATGCTCCGCACGGGTGCTGGAGCCGATACTGCAGACCCTGATAAGTCCATCAACTATTCTGGCTTCACCTTTTTTCTTTCCTTTGCAACCTCTTACTACTAAGTTTCTAAGTTATGGATGCACATTATCACCAAGTTATGAAAGCCCGCGAACAGCAGGCAGATGGCCCGGCGAAAAAATATTTTGCTTACTCGACAATCTTGGATCGCGAGGCCTTTGACAAATGGGCCAAGGAACATAGCTATCAGTTTTTTAAACTGCCGAATGGGCGATTGGCTGAAGCTTTGGATTTAGATCTTGTCTTCGATTTTCCCTCAAGGTGGTGGGGAGGCCGAGTGGCTGGCCTACAGGAAAAAACCGGCAGCTCTGTATTCGGAATTCTTTTTGAGATCAATCCGAAAGATTGGCCGATCATCCAGCACAAAGAAGGATTTATTACTGGTATGTGCATTGAAAAAGTTGTTCAGCTTTCGGTTGGTGGCCAAAAAATTGAAGCCACTGCTTTTGCGACTTCGCCCGGACGAAAAAGTTCGGATGGTCCAATCAGTCCAGGCTTTGTTGAGGCTTTAGTGAGAGGTGCGCAGGCTTCGAGGCTTCCGCAGGATTATATTCTGAAGCTGAAATCGATCCAGGGTTGATCGAAGGGACCTAGATCTTTTTCTTAGTTTAAAGCCTGAATTTGGTCGGGCTCGAGAAAGATTAAGGATTCACCAAAGTGGGGCTTGTCCGACCGGTGTTTTCCCGAGTTCCTAGTTGACCAGATACGTTTCTTCCCCAGCATTTGATTCCTCGGGGAGAGAGCGTCGCACAGCTAAAATCTTGTCCGGTGGAGATACTGACCGCGCCTGAGGCAACCGCCGTGACCGGACTTGATCTTGAAGTCGTTGAACCGTCCCCCAGTTGGCCGTCGTTGTTGTAGCCCCAGCATTTCACAGCCCCCGAACTGGTCAGACCACAAGTGTGATCGTTCCCTGCCGCCACTTGAGTCCAAGTATCACCACCCGTAACCGTCACTGGAGAAGTTCTAATTGTGTTCGAGGCGTCACCCAGCTGGCCATAATTATTTCTTCCCCAGCATTGAAGGCTTCCTGAGGAAGTGATTGCACAGGAATGAAAGCTTCCAAGTCCAATATTGGATAGATTGGAATTGTTTGCAGAGAAACCACTGATTGTGATGGGTGCAGAACGGTGGGTGGTGGTTCCATCCCCCACCTGTCCGTGGGTGTTATCACCCCAGCATTTCAGGTTGCCTCCGGTGGTGACTCCGCAAGTGTGATGAAGGCCTAAAGCAAAATTACTCCAAGAGTCAGCTCCATAGATTGTGGTCGGCACATTTCGATCGATTGTTGTATTGTCCCCAAGTTTTCCGTTGTAGTTGAGTCCCCAACATTTCAAAGTTGAAGAGGTCAAGCCACAACTATGAGAACCTGAGCCTTTGATTGCGGACCAACCCGTAGAAAGCGAGACGGGTGATGACGAGTTCGTGGTGCTCGCATTGCCAATTTGTGATTGCCCATTTTGTCCCCAGCAGAAGCCTTCGCCAGAGTTAGTGACTCCGCAGACCGTGCCATCCGTTGACGAAATTTGGTTCCAAATGTGACCGCCAGTTACCGTTTGCTTGACCAAGGAATTCGTGGTGTTCCCATTGCCAAGCTCCCCTCGAGCGTTGTAGCCCCAACAGAAAAGATTGTTGGCTCCGCCTCCGGCTTTGATTCCACAGGAATGCCCAAAGCCGTGGGTCAGGGCTGTCCATTGGGGATCAAGGCCTGTTCCTTCAAGAGTTCGTGAAACCGAAGTGTTCATGAGGTTGTTATGAAAATCCAGCTGAAGATTGACGCTCGAAAAAATTCCTAGGGGCGGGGAATAATTCACTGAGACCAAGCAAGTGCCTGAAGGACTCAGGGTTCCACCACAGTTGCCACCAGTTCCTGGAAAGGTTCCTCCAGCAAAACTAAAGGCGGCGTAGAGACTTGAGCTCGTCAGTCCTGTTGCAGGGCCGAGTCCATTATTGGTGATGGTGAATATTTTGTTTGAAGTATCGTCTGAATTCACCACTCCAAAATCGTAGGGTGAAGCATCGGAAATTTGTAAGACGGCGGTGTGGATACCAGTGCCGGCTATATTTCGAGTCACCAATTGATTCCCAATTCCATTGGAGTAAGTAAGACTGATGGTTTCAGTGGAAGTTTGATTTGCTGTGGGCGCAAAATTCACCTGAATGTTGCAGCTGGCTCCAGCCGCTAAGCTTAAATTCGCAGGACATTTGCCACCAGTGCCTGAAAAGCTGGAACTATGCAGACTAAATGGCGCACTCAGGTTTGCGACCGTAAGTCCTGTAGCAGGAATGCTGCCCGTGTTTGAAATTTGGAAAAGCTGTGTGCGTGTTGCACTCACGGCCGTCAGCGGATAGGTGAAGGTGGGTCCCAAATTTATCGTGAGCGCAGCGGGACTGCTGACATGGGTGATTCCATCAGACACGCAGGCTGAGATATTTCCCGCGAGGTCACGAAATTGAGCATAAACCGTAAATCCTGAGTTGGTGCCTGGCAGAACCCAGTTTTTTGTCGATGAGAAAGTTTCCCAGCTCCCGCCACTTGCGCAGCCAACAATATCTGTCACATACATTTCATGAGCCCCGATGGCTGTCAGCGCCAATGACACATTGATTGAAGCCGTGTACTGGGCCTGTGCATTGATTGCAAGGGTCGGCGAGAGGGGCGCTAGGGTGTCTTTGATCCATTCATGGAAGGTTGCTTCGCCCTGCACAGTTTCATCTTCTTGGATACCAAGGACACAGAGCTTCAGCGGGCCATCTGGAAAACCCACAAGAGAGTCCGTGATCGGAGTCGCTAGACTGCGAGGGGAGCTATAGGCCTCACTTCCATTGCAATCTGCGGCGCTCGTAATTTTGTATTTATAGTTGGTGAAATCTGCTCCGCTCACACTCACAGCTAAAGCGAGGACCTTCGATTCGGCGGAAGGATAACCAGAAAGTCGCACTTCAGGTCCTACGGGTGTTGCTGGAGGCAAGGAATCTGTGGGTGGTTCATCTATGGTGTTTTCAGAGGGCTCCAATCGCGAGGCTGAATTGGAGCAGGAAAAAACAGAGGTCGCAGTTTCGAGTTGAATCTCAAGTTGGACCTGATTGAGGCCCGGCTTTAAGTCCATTTCCTTTTTGCTGATGAGAATTGGATTCGAATAATTCAATTGAGAGAGTTTTTTCCCGATCGAATGACAAGTGGCTCCTGGAGCCAGACTCATTGCTAGGAGGCGAAAAATTCTTCCAGAACCTGAGGTAATATCGACCTCAATTTCACTTCCTGGCGAGTAGAGACCAAATATTTGATTGGCTTTAAAGAGCGTTTCTCCAGCTGAATTTTTGCAGCTGCCATCAGCTGACTCAGGCAGCTCCACCACAAGAGCATAGCAGCCGATCTCAGCCATAGATGAAGGTTCTGCGAGCAACCAGCCCGGCTTGTCTGTCGGCAGCGACTGCTGCCGCGGTGGTCGAGAGCTATGCGATGCTTGCAGGCCAAGGGAAGCTTTGTATTCGGGTAGACGCAATCTAATTTTAGAAGAGGAATTGGATTTGTTGTCGGTGCAGGAGTAGCAAAGGAAAGCAAAGAGCAAGAGCGTTCCCCGCACTAAGCGCCCATTGCTGAAAAAAAGTCTATTGAGAACATTCATTTTTTCTATCCTTGCATCTACCAAAGGTCATCCCGATCAATTACAGACCACTCACGCTGACAAGGGCTCCGAAACTGTCGGTGGTGGATCCATCGCCCAGCTGATAATTGGAATTGCCTCCCCAGCATCTGACTCCTCCCGCAGAGAGCATCAAGCAGCCGTGGGAATCGTTAAGCGAGGCCGAAATCACCCCTGAACTTTGACTGAACACCACTGCCGGAGTTTGATTGACAGCAGAGGAGCGATAATCACCCCAGCACCGGAGGGAACCATTCGTCATCACGGCACAGGAACCTTCCCAACCATTCACCACAAAACTGACACCGGAACTCATCCCAGACACATCCACTGGTGTCAATCGGTCGGTGTCCGTGCCATCGCCAATGGCGTAATTGTAGTTCCCACCCCAACATTGGAGCTGCCCAGAGTTAGTCACCACGCAGCTATTTTTTCCGCCGGTCGAAAGCTGAGTTGCTGTGCTCATCCCAAGGCTGACGGATTGAGGAGTGTTGTAGTTGGAAGTGATTGAACCCACTCCCACTTGACCAAATTGATCGTTCCAGCCCCAACATCTGAGACTGCCGTCGGTACGGACGAGGCAAGTATGGGCATTGCCGGCCTGGATTGAGGTCACCGCAGTTGCTGTATAGCCAGCAATCACAGCAGGATTGGGTTGATCTGTATTTCCAGCGTTTCCGATTTGTCCTTCATCGTTGCGTCCCCAGCATCTCGGGAGGCCTCCTGTAATGATGGCGCAGGCGTGACTTCCGCCCACCGAGATTTGTGTGACCGTTCCCTCCGTCAAACCAGTGGGTGTCACCGGTGTGCTGCGATCCATAGTTGAGTTATTACCCATTTGGCCATCCGAGCCGTCACCCCAGCACCTCACCGAGTTATCCATCAGGTGGGCGCAGCTGTGTTTTTGACCCGCAAAGATGGCTTTGACTCCGTATTCGAGTCCAGACACATCAGTGGGTGCGGATTTATCGACTAAAGTGCCATCGCCCACTTGGCCGTCTCCGTTAAGGCCCCAGCATTTGACTCCGCCATTGTCCTGAAGAATACAGGTGAACTGAACTCCCACGGCCACTCGGCCTTTGGGATTGAGCTCTGGATTTGCGACAGTCACATTGAGATTGGCGGCAGTGAAGGAGGCTCCTGGATCTTCAGCAACTAAAGTCACCGCAGCTGGCTGAAATTTTGAATAACAGAGGATGGTTCCGTCTGTGTCACCAGAAGCGATGGAGCTCACATATTTTCCAGCCGATGTGGTGAGGAGATTTGCAGCGACACAACGATTTGAGCAGCTGTCACCCGAAGAAGAATAAAATTTCCCGCTGACTCCATGTCCACTGAGGTGGACCGTTTTGTTTGAAGTTGGAGAACTCACATTATTGTAGGTATCTAAACTCGCGACCGAAATGGCTGAGCATTCACCAGCTTTCGGTGAGGCCGATGTCGACAATGTGAATTTGGAGGCGGCCGCCGCAGAAACTGCGATCGCCTCACTGCAAGCTGACGTGAGCGAACCCGTTACTGCCTTAAGATAGATGGTTTCAGCTTTCGTATAGGATAAACTGCTGAATTGAGCCTCGCCTGAGGTTGCGGCTTGGCTAGCGCCTGCCAAGGTTCCAGTCGCCGCTGTCGATGAGCAGGCCGAATCTGTAAAGGCGGTGATTGTGACGGTACCTGTGGCATCGGACACCAAAGCATCAGAGCCATTTCTCAATTCAACGGATGGTTGGGTCGTAAGCACTTGCCCGGCCGTCGCACTGGCAGCAGGATTTGTTTTGAAAGCCAGTTTCACGGCGACATTTGCGGGAGCAATTGCAATCGCTTGGCTGCAGGCTGAAGTCAGACCTGACGATGAGGCCTGCAAATAAATCGTTGCTTGGCCGCTAAAGTTGACACCGCTAAAGGAGGCAATTCCGGCCACCGCATTCGCGCTGGTTGCGCTCAAGGAGCCTGCGGTGGAAAGCGTCGTGCAATCTGCCGAAGTGTAGGCGGCGATGCTGATGGCAGCTGCGCTTTCGACGACCTCATCCTCCTCGTTGAGAATTTGGACAGTGATTGGGACAGAAAAAGCTTCCCCAGTAATACCGGATAATGGCTGAGTCAAAAAGGCAAGGTGGGTGGCCTGGTTTTCAGGATCTTCTGGGATCTCTAGCTCAGTGGAAGCTTTCTTTTTGGTACAGCCCACTAAACAAAGGAAGAATCCCAAAAAAAGTATCAGAGATTTTGGCCGATAGGTTCTATTGAAATAGGGAATTGAATTTCTAGGATTGCCACTTTTCATTTTCGCCGCCTCCAGTTCAGTCGTCTTGTTCCGCTCCGACACCCTGAAGCTTTCGGCTTTTTTGAATTTCAACTTTAATTTCTAGTTAAATGCTGACAATAGCGTAATCTTCGCAGCTGATTCTGAGGCATAATCAAATTCACAGGATCAATGCAATACAAGATCAAAGTCTGGATCTCGATTTGGGCTAATGATTCATGGAAAAACGAGGAGAACGGAATCGCTCGGTGCTCATGAGAATTACTTGGGGCAGCTTTTTCCCCAAGTATTACCAGTTTTATCGGCGACTCCGAAATGGAGAACTCTCGAAGGATAGTATCCAACAGCTCTGATGGTGCCTTTCTTTCTCAGCTTACACAGCTCTTTGAACGCCAGCTCTTGATCTTCTTTTGAACAAAACATGACATCCACTGATGTGCCTTTCGGATGACGGCCTTTTGCTCCGCCGACATTTTGATTGTAGGGCTCAGGTCGCCACCAGTTGTTCACTCGGCAGGTAGAAATTCCCTTCTTGCTGAGCTGCTCGATTAAATTGATTGCTTGAAAGGCATTTTTCCAAAGTGTTTTGTCTGGATGGATGAGGACGTAAGGCTGAAAAAATCCGTAAGTGCACAAAAACAAAAAGTAGCTATCCGGATTTGGACGCACCACTTCTTGGCACCACTGCGAATCTTTCGTGGCCTTAGCGCACTTCTGCAGAAACTCGGACTGAAGGGCGAAGCCTGCATCCACAACCCTAACTTGTTCTGCAGTGGCCTTTTGACATCTTTTCAGAAGCCCAGCCTGGTCGGCGTGTTCCCCCTCGTGGGCACATGCATGGTCTTCATAGCCTCCATCGGGATCTTCGATTTCTTGAGCAATAGCTGGAACTAAAAAAGCGAAAGCTAAGCTCGTGAAGAAAGTCGAAACAAAAACTGCACAGTTTCTCTTCGATAACATAACACCTCTTCAGCTGATGGTTTGGTAAAGCTTCATAGGTCGCTCTTTCAGAATAGAAAGCTCTGGCTCCGGATAAGAAGGAAATGTTCAATCAGCAAACAAATCTAGCCCAAGATCCCACAAACCACCGCCCGTCTAGATTTGAGAAAATTTGAGAAAGTGTAAATAACCAGCGACTTTGTCTCCTTTTGATTCGCCAGCGACTTTGTCACCCCCTAGTCTAGGGTCCCATCTAAGGAGGGACTCTGGTGAAGGATCGAGGGGTATTCATGTCGACCGAGCTGGTTGGATGGGCGGCGGGAAAAGACAAAACTTCAGTGAGTTCAAACGAGCCTGTGAAGAACTCGAAATCGAGGTCATCTTCGCAAACTCCCCACAGGGAAAGGGTCGTATCGAGCGTTGGTTCCAGGTGCCTCAAGACAGACTGGTGGCGGAGCTTCGGACCAACAAAATTACTGAAATGGCAGAGGCAAATAAGTATCTCAAGGAATCGTTTATCGAAGGATATTGGAGCAAAGAAAAAGTACCACCTGCGAAGTCTGAAACCACAAAATACCGTCCGTTGCCTGCTTCCTATGACCTGAAAGAGCTCTTCACGATGAGGTATAATCGCAAAATCAACTACGACAATACTTTCCAGTGGAAGAACCAAATCTTCCAGATTTTGAATCCGCCAGGCACCATCGTGAATCAGGAAGTCGAGCTTCGGTTCTATAAAACCGGAGAGTCAGCGGCATACTTTGCCAATCGTAGGCTTGAGGTCGAGATCTTCAGCGAAACTATCAAGAAAAAATCATCTTAATCCGAGACACAGGTGACAAAGTCGCTGGCTAATTTGGGTGACCGAATCGCTGGCGAATCACATCTACAGATCATTTCGGATCAAATTAATACGAAAATTTAGGGTCAAAATGCTAAAGAATTCAACGCTTTCAGCCGAAGAATCTAAGGGACAAATGATGAATGAGCAAAACTCTTCAATAGTCCATTCGGGCGCGGGAGGATTTTTTGATACAAATGACATGGGCTTCATTGATGACACTCATCCTCCTCGTGAGCCACCAAGAACAGGCCCTCGCACAAATTTCAAGGGCCTCGACGGTCAAAGAAAACCGCGCCTTCGTTTATCACGGAAAGCTCGTAAGGCCCAATGGCTCAGTTCCGAATGGAACTCTTCCTGTTACGCTCAAGATTTTTTCTCCAGACCCTTCACTTTGCCTTCTTTGGCAAGAGACCCAAACTGTTGAATTTAACAACGGGGGCTTTTCTGTGGAGCTCGGACACCTAGCGAATCGAACTCCTGGTGCTGCGGGCGGAGCTGCGACGGATTTCAAGCAATCTTTCATCAACAATTCCTCGCTCGTGATTCCGTCAGCTCAGTGCGCCTTTGGAAATTCTTATACGCCGCAAGCGGCGGATGACCGCCTCCTCTTTGCCAGCATCATCGATGGAGCAAACACGATCGAAGTCGCTGGAATCCCGATCAAGTCCGTGCCCTTCGCCCTTCAAGCCGAAGAAATCGGCGGCTATGGGCTTGCGAACCTGATGAAGATTTCGGGAGGTGGAAGCTCGGTGACCTATACTCCGAATGAAATTCAATCGATCAAAGATCTTCTTGGAAATGATCTGAACTGGGACATGAAATCGCGCAAGATTCAAAATCTTGCTGACCCCACGTTGGCGACCGATGCGGCGACGCGCGGCTGGGTGATTTCACAAATCAATTCTTCGGGCGGCGGAACCATCTCAAGCATTGGCTTTTCGGCACCCAGCATCTTTTCAGTGACGGGATCACCACTCACAGCCGACGGCACCATCGCGATGAGTCTTGCGACTCAGTCGCAAAATAGAGTTTTCGCAGGGCCAAGTTCTGGCGCGGATGCGGCACCGACGTTTCGAGCTTTGGATCCACTCGATATTCCGAACCTCGACGCTGCAAAAATCACGAGTGGAACAATTGATCCCGCAAGACTGCCAAGCGGCGGCGCACCGGGCGGATCAGCGGGCGGGGACCTGTCTGGCACTTATCCGAATCCATCGGTTGCTAAAATCAACGGCGTGGCGGTTTCTGCAACAGCCCCGACAAGCGGAAGCCAAGTTCTTAAATACAACGGCACCACCCAATATGCTCCAGCCTTTGTCGGCGTGAGCGATATTCGCTCGACGGCTACAGGTAACGCTGCATTCTTTCCAACAAACTGCACGAGTGCTCAAACCACAGTTTGGAACTCGCTGACGGACGTCATGGATTGCACAAACATCTCGCTCACATCTTCAAGCGTTGCCTTCGGTTCTCAAACTCAGAATCAAGTCTTCGCGGCACCGAGCGGTGCGAATGGCGTTCCAACATTTCGCGCAATGGTCGCAGCTGATGTTCCTAGTCTTGATTGGAGCAAGATCGGAAGCGGTAAACCAACGACACTCTCGGGCTATGGCATTACCGATAATATCGTTTCAAACCTTGGTGGCTCGCCAGGAATTCAAAGCGGCGCGGATGCTTCCAAGCCTGGAGCGCCCACAGCGGGAACAATTTACTTCGCGACGGATACCCCCTGTTTCAGGGTAGTTGTCGTGTAACTTAAATAAGCACAGGGGGTTGAGATCAGGATAATGCATGGGAACAATTCCACGATATAATCAGGAATTCAGGGAAGCTGTCGTAAAGAAGCTTCT